>Ga0335072_10012659_pt1 | contig 12044 bp, 9 predicted proteins | sample Lox_Sample_21_FD_206725 | JGI IMG/M metagenome (GOLD analysis project Ga0335072, IMG submission 206725) | Soil microbial communities from Loxahatchee National Wildlife Refuge, Florida, United States - Lox_Sample_2.1 | ecosystem: Environmental > Terrestrial > Soil > Wetlands | place: USA: Florida...
ATGGGGGCCGATCCGCCGAAGCGGATTAGCGAAGAAAAGCAGATTACCGATGAACTGCGCGACCTGGCGCATTATTGTCTGGGCCGCGGTGTCGGGGCGGTATGCGTGACCCTCGACGAGCATGGCTGCGTTTGTTTCTCCCCGGACGGCTCGGGCGGGCTCACCGAAGAGTTCGTTGATCCCGTCCCGGTGGAGCACGTCGTGGACACGACCGGTGCCGGCGACTCGTTCGCCGCGGGGCTGGCTTACGGCTACCTCGCCCACCGGGATTACGTCGTGGCCTGCCAGTACGGGAACGCGATGGGCGCTCAGCGCTGTACCGGACCCGGTACTGACCTGAACGTTTACCTGTCACGAGAGGAAACCGAGCAGCAGATCCGCGCGACTTACGGCCCTGGACCATTCCGTCCGGGCGCATGAACGGCAGGGATGGAGGCGCCGTGGACGGTTTCTTGCTCGCTTATGACGGCTTCGAACCGGGAGCCGAGGGACTTCGGGAGGCGCTGACCTCCACCGGCAACGGGTACCTGTGCACGCGGGGCGCGGCGGAGTGGGAAGACGCCGACGGCGTGCACTACCCGGGCACGTACGCGCACGGAGGCTACAACCGCGAGACGACGATGATGGGCGGCCTGCCGGTCCTCAACGAGGACCTCGTCAACCTGCCGAACTGGCTGGTCCTGCAGCTGCGCATCGAAGGCGAGGAGGCGGTAACGCTCGAAGACGTCGAGTTGCTTGACTACCATCACGAATACGACATCCGGGACGCGACCGTCGTTCGGCGTCTCCGCTTTCGTGACCGCGGCGGCCGGGAGACGACGCTGACAAGCCGACGGTTCGTCAGCATGGCAGACCAGCATCACGCCGGGATCGAGTGGACCCTCGTCCCGGAGAACTGGTCCGGCGGGGTCGAGGTCATCTCCGCGCTTGACGCCCGGGTGAGCAACGCCGGCGTGGCGCGCTACCGGCAACTCGAAGGCCGTCACCTGAACCCCGTTTCCCCGCGGACGTTCGGGCCGGAGGTCATCGCGCTGAAGGCCGAGACCCGGCAGTCGAATCTGTACATCAGCCAGGCGACGCGCACCCGCGTGTTCCGTGGCTGCGAGCCGCTGCCGGCCGGGCGGACGCTGTACCAGATGGAGGACTACATCCAGCAGGTCCTGGCCTTCGATGTGCGCCAGGGCGAGGCGACGCGGGTCGAGAAGATGATCGCCTTCTACACGTCACGGGACCCGGCGGTCAGCGACACGCTGGTGCGGGCGGCCAGGTCGGCGGCGCGCCACAGCGACTTCGCGGCGGCGTTCGGCCGTCATAGCGCGGCCTGGGACGAATTGTGGCGGGCGTGCGACGCCGTCGCGTCGGGAAACGAGCAGGTCCAGTTGCTGCTGCGGCTGCACACCGCGCACCTGCTCCAGGTTTGCTCACCGCACACCGCTGACCTCGACGCCGGGATGCCCGCGCGCGGGCTGAACGGCGAGGCCTACCGCGGGCACGTGTTCTGGGACGAGATGTACGCGTTTCCGTTCCTCAACGTCCGGCTGCCAGAGGTCACGCGCGGGCTGCTGATGTACCGCTACCGGCGGATCGGAGAGGCGCGGGCGGCGGCTCGGGAGGCTGGGTTCCGGGGTGCCATGTTCCCCTGGCAGAGCGGGAGCGAGGGCGTCGAGGAAAGCCAGCGCGTCCACCTCAACCCATTGTCCGGCCGCTGGGAGCCCGATCTCAGCCGCAACCAGCGGCACGTTAACGCCGCGATCTTCTTCAACATCTGGAATTACTTCCAGGCCACCCACGACTTCCCGTTCCTGGAGAGCTACGGCGCGGAGATGATGCTGGACATCGCGCGGTTCTGGGCGTCTATCGCGCACTTCAACCCGGCGCGGGACCGCTACGAAATCCACGGCGTGATGGGCCCCGACGAGTTCCACGAGAAGTACCCGGGCGCGGAGCAGGGCGGGCTGGCCAACAACGCCTACACCAACGTGATGGTGGCGTGGCTGTGCGACATCGCGGCGCGGCTGCCTTCGTTGCTCTCGGCCAGCAGCGCCGAGGGATTGCGGGCCCGGCTCGCCATCGGCGACGACGAGTTGGCGCTCTGGCGCGACATGAGCCGCCGGATGTTCGTCCCGTTCAATCAGGACGGCATCATCAGCGAGTTCGAAGGCTGGGCTGACCTGGAAGAACTCGACTGGGACGCGTACCGGGCGAAGTACGGCAACATCCAGCGCCTTGACCGGATTCTGCGGGCGGAGGGCGACGACCCCGACCGCTACAAGATCGCCAAACAGGCCGATACCGTGATGCTGTTCTTCCTGTTCGCAGACGAGGAGCTGCGCGACATCTTCGTGCGCCTCGGGTACGACTACGACCGCGACACCAGCGCGCGAAACGTCGCGTACTACGACCAGCGCACATCCCATGGCTCGACGCTGAGCTTCGTCACCTTCGCGGGGGTGCTCGCCGGGATCGACCCGGAGAGCTCGTGGGATCGTTTTCTGGTCGCGCTCCGCAGCGATGTCGACGACATCCAGGGCGGGACCACGAAGGAGGGAATCCACCTCGGTGTCATGGCCGGGACGCTCGACCTCGTGCAGCGCTACTATGCGGGCGCGCAGATCCGCGATGGCGCCCTGAGCTTCGCCCCCAGGCTCCCGAGCGGGCTCGGCGGCCTGTCCTTCCGGATGCTGTTCCGGGAGGCCCCGATCCTCGTCACGCTCGACCGCGAGCGGCTGACGCTGGACGTTCAATCCGAGGGCGGCAGCCACGAGATACGCGCTGGCGTACCCGGCGACATCCGCGCGCTTGGCCCGGGCGATCAGGCTGTGTTCGAGCTCAGCCGAGGTCGCGCCGGCTAGCGGCGCCCGGGGCGGTCTGGCTTTCCGGCCGGCGGACAGCCGCGCGGCGCAGCGCCGCTAGACGCCGTCGACGGCGTCGGCCAGCGTCCCCAGCCAGTCGGCGAAGGCCTCGGTCCCCGGGAAGGTCTCGTCGGCCAGCTCGAGCAGCCGCGGGTCGGTCTCCGAGCCGTGATCGATGACGAGCGCGTACCCGCCGGCGTCGCGCGCCGCCCGCAGCGCCGGGATGTCCCCGAGGTCGTCGCCTGCGTAGGCGAACGCGGACAGGTCCGCGTGCGCGGCCAGCAGGGCCGAGATCGCGGATCCCTTGTCGACGTCGATCGGCGGCCGCAGCTCCTCCACCAGCTTCCCCGGCTCTAGCCGCAGGCCCAGCTCGTCGGCGAGGCGGGCGGTGACCCGCCGGACGTCGCCGGCGGCGGCCGCGTGGTCCGGCGCCTGCCGCCAGTGCACCGCGACCGAGACCGACTTCTCCTCCACCCGGATGCCGGCCGATCCCGCCAGTTCCTCGCGCGCCGTCCGGCCGGCCGCGTGGACCTGACCCAGCCACTTCTCGGCTTCCGGATCGATCTGCCGGACCCCATCGGTGGACTGCTCCATCCCGTACGAGCCAAGCAGCGGCACCCCCGTCAGCCCGACCCGCTCGGTCAGGAACGCCACCGGCCGGCCCGAGATGATCGCCACCAGCCCGAGCCGCCCGGCCAGCCGCCCCAGGCTGGCGGCGACCCGGCCGGGCAGCGCGCTCGTCGTGGGGTCGGCCACGATCGGCGCCAGTACCCCGTCAAAGTCGAGCACCAGCCCGGACCGCCCCGGATCCGCCGCCAGCGCCTCAGCCGCCTCAACCCGATCGCTCATCGCACCCCTTCGGACGCCACGTCAGCTACCCCCGGTTCACGTGTGGTCAGCTACCCCGATTCTCCCATCCCCACCGCGGCTGCCGCGAAGCCCCTGCGACGCCCGTCCCTCAGCGCCGTCCGGAGCAGCCGGCCGCAGGCCCCGTCGACTGTCAGAGGGCGGCGTTACGGTCGGCTCATGGCTGACTTTTCTGCCGCGGATCTACGCGAAGCGCGGTTCGATCGCGCGGACCTGACCGGCGCCCGGTTCTTCGCCAGCGATTTCTCCGGTGCCCGGTTCCATGGGGTGGACATGACCCGCGTGACAATGCGAGGCGTCGAACTGGTCGACGTCGCCATCGACGGGGAGATCATCAACGTCACCGTCAACGGCGTCGACATCGGCCCGCTGGTCGAGGCCGAGCTTGACCGCCGGTACCCCGACCGGGTCAAGATGCGCCCGCACGACCCGGCCGGGTTCCGCGAGGCGTGGGAGATTCTCGGGCGGCGGTGGGACCAGACGGTGACCCGGGCCCGTCGCCTGCCGCCGGAGTGGCTGCACGAGTCCGTCGACGGCGAGTGGTCGTTCATCGAGACGCTCCGCCACCTGGTCTTCGCCACCGACGCCTGGGTCAGCCGGGCGATCGGCGGTGACCCGTCCCCGTGGCACCCGCTCGGCCTGCAGTGGGACGAGGGGGAGGACATGCCGGGAGTTCCCCGCGACCGTCAGGTCCGCCCGTCCCTCGAGGTGGTGCTCGAGCTCCGCCGCGACCGCAGGTCGAGGGTCGCGGCCGTGCTCGCCGCGCTGACCGACGAGTCGCTCAACGCGAGCACCACTGCGGTCGAGGGTCCCGGCTGGCCGCGCCCGGGCAGCAGTTTCCCGGTCCGCGAGTGCCTGCTTGTCGTCCTCAACGAGGAGTGGTGCCACCGCCAGTTCGCCGAGCGCGACCTGGCCGTCCTGGAGTCCCGAGCCGCCCAGAGCTAGTCAGGCGTCCAGGCCGATAGAGCGTCGGAACTCGGGGAGGCCTTCGACGGTTAGCTCGTGTTCGTAGCGGACGAGGTTCTCAGGTTCGAGTATGAGCAGCTGGAGTGTCGCGGGCTTGTCCATGCGACTGCGTATGGACACGCCGTTCTCCCGGTAGCCGCATTTTCTGCTGACCCCGAGCGACGCCGGGTTGTCGGCGTACGCGCTCGACGTGATGAACTCCGCGCCCAGATGGTCGAAGATGAACGCGCAGATCACCTTCCGCATGGCGGTGCCGATGCCGCGGCCGTGGAATTCACGGCCGAGCCAGGAACCGGTCTCGCCGGTGCGGGTGACGAGGAAATCCCTGGCGCTGAACCCCTGCGACCCGACCAGCTGGCCGTCGTAGAACACGGCCAGGTCCATGCCCCACTGCTCCGGCGAGAAGCTAGCGCGCTGCCCCCAGTGGAACTGCGCCATGTTCCTCGGCATCTCGGCGGCCGGCGCGATCGACCAGGGCACGAAGAACGGCATGAAGTCGGGGTCGTGCACGCCCCTGACCGCGAGCTCGGCCAGCGGCCCGAGCAGGTCGTCGGTCACCCCCCGAAGCTCGACCGGGCCGGCCGTGATCCGCAGGCCGAGCAGGGGCAGTGCCGTGACGGCCGTGGTCATCGAATCATCGTCCCTTCACCCGGTGACTGTGATTGCGGCCATCTGAGCACGCTTGCCCGAGCCGCCGCCACCCGTTTTCTCATCCGAACGCGGGGTCGCAGACTCCTCGGCGGACCTCGATCCGCTATCCGAACTTCGGCGGGCGGCGCTCGAGGAACGCGCTGACGCCCTCGGCGTAGTCAGGGGAGGCGAGGGCGGCGTCGCGCAGCGCCGTCTGCGCCTCGTCGTCGGTCGTGGCGCCGTCGAGGACGCGGGCGACCGTCTGCTTGACCGCGCGCTGGGTGACGCCGGAGCGGCCGGCCAGGATCGCGGCGAAGTCGGCGACGGCCGCGTCCACGTCGTCGTCGACCTCGTCGACGAGGCCGATCGCGGCGGCGCGGGCGGCGTCGATGTCGATCCCCGACATCAAGATGAACTTCGCGCGGGACGGGCCGACCGCGTTCACCAGGCGCTTGGTGGCCCGCAGGGGGTAGACGATGCCGAGCTTGGCCGGGGTGATCGCGAACCGGGCCCCGGACGAGGCGAACCGCAGATCGCAGGCGAGCGCGAGGGCGCAGCCGCCGCCGTAGCAATGACCGTGGATGGCCGCGATCGTCGGCGCGGGGAACGTCGCCAGCGCCTCCTCGGCCGCCAGCACCGCGCCGTCGTAGGCGGCGGCCTGCTGCGGCGTCGTGCGCGCGGTCGCGAACTCGGAGATGTCGGCCCCGGCCGAGAACGACCTGCGGCCGGCCCCGCGCAGCACCAGCACCCGCACCCCGGCCATCGCCTCGGCCTCGGCCAGCAGCGCGGGCAGGCGGGAGAACATGGCGAACGTGACCGCGTTGAGCCGGTCCGGCCGGTTGATGGTCAGCGTCGCGACCGGGCCGTCGCGGTCCAGCAAGAGCGTTTCCGCCTCGCCAGGAGCCATGGGCTGCGTTGTCACAAAACTCGCCTTCGCTAAGAGAGTGCGTACCCGGACCGTCAGCGGGCGTTCGATTCCGACGATCATCTCGCGGGCCCCGCCCCGAGGATCGGCCAGGGTCTCGGCTAGCCTCGCCGTGTGCGGATGCATGACAATCAGCTCGACATCTCCCCCGACGTGGTACAGACGCTGGTCGAGCGGCAGTTTCCGCAGTGGCGGTCGCTACCGGTCAGGCCCGTCGCCGCCACCGGGACCGATAACGCGATCTTCCGCATCGGCGACCGGTACGCGGCCCGATTTCCTCTTCACGCGGGGGACATCGACGTCGTGCGGCGATCGCTCGAGGCGGAAGCGGCGGCGGCGGCCGAACTGGCCGGGTGCTCGCAGTTCCGCACGCCGGAGCCGGTCGCGCTGGGCGAGCCGGGCGCGGGGTATCCGCTGCCGTGGTCGGTGCAGACGTGGCTGCCGGGCACCGTGGCGATCGACGTGGACCCGGGTGACTCGGCCGCGTTCGCGCTCGACCTGGCCGAGTTCATCGCCGCGGTCCGATCGCTCCCCACCCGGGGGCGGACGTTCTCCGGCCGAGGCCGCGGCGGCGAGCTGCGCGATCACGACGAGTGGGTGGAAACGTGCCTGGTCCGCAGCGAAGGGCTGCTCGACGTGACCCGGCTGCGCCGGATGTGGGCGGCGTTGCGGGACCTGCCGCGCGGTGACGGCGCCGACGTCATGAACCATAGCGACCTGATGCCAGGCAACCTGCTCGTCTCGGCCGACCGTCGGCTGGCTGGGGTCCTCGACGTCGGCGATCTTCGGGCCGCCGACCCGGCGCTCGACCTGGTGGGCGGCTGGCACCTGCTCGAGGCGCGGCCGAGGAAGGCGCTGCGCGAAGCGCTCGGTTCCGATGACCGGGAATGGGGGCGCGGGAAGGCGTGGGCCTTCCAGCAGTCGATGGGCCTGGTGTGGTACTACGCCGACAGCAACCCGGTGATGGCCGGCATCGGACGTCGCACGCTGGACCGTCTCATCGCCGACGAGCGGCCGTTAGCGGACTCCGCGCACCGCCTTGACAACCCTAGGACCGGTGCCGGTCAGTACCGGCCGTACTGCTGCTGCCAGAGATAGTCCGCCTGCTCGCGGGCGAGTCGCTTGGCCTCGTGTCGGTTCAGGTGACCGTAGCGGTCGTCGGCGAAGTGCTTGTCGATCTCCGCCGCGGCGAAGCCGGCCAGCATCTCCTTGCCGAGTTCGTGATGCTCGACGATGCCCTCGCGCTCGCGGTGGCGCTCGTACAGGCGCATCGCCTCGAAGCCGGCCGCGCCCGCCAGCAGCTCATGCGAGACTTCGTGATGGGGCCGCCCGCTGCCGTAGACCTGGTCGTAGGCTTCCCGCGCTTCGCGCCGTTCAAAAAATCCCATGCGCCCAAATCTAGCCCGATTCGCGGTAGATTAGCGGTGGTCGCGGGGGAATGGGGAGCGGCCGGATGGCGCGTTCAAAGGCGACTGCGGTCACTCCGGTTAGCCGTTTTTCCGTCGCGCGTGCACGGTCTCACCGGGCCATCGGGGCAGTCCCGCCCGGTCCGGCGTCGCGAGTCATGCAATGTCACCGGCATCACTCGAGGGACCTGCGCGCAGCTTACTCGGCGGCTAATGTCTGTAGCAGACGGTAAGGACCGGCAACGGGAGCAGGTCGCCTAGATGACTGTCAGCCGCGGCGATGAGGTGCCCTCCCGCCGATCGCCGGCCCGCGCGCTCACCGCGCTCCGCGCCAGCGCGCTCGCGGCCGTCACCCTCGGCCGGCCCGGCCCGCCCGACGCCGGCGCCGCCGTCCGCCCGCTGATCGCGGCCCACCGCCGGGTCTTCCCCGGCGCGGACGCGGACCTGCTCCGCCGTGCCTACGGCGTCGCCGACCACTGGCACGCCGGGCAGACCCGCAAGTCCGGCGCCCCCTACGTGACCCACCCGCTCGCGGTCGCGATCTTGCTGGCGGAGATCGGCATGGACACCACCACGCTGGTGGCCGCGCTGCTGCACGACACGGTGGAGGACACCGGCCTGACGATCGGCGAGGTCAAGGCGGAGTTCGGCGCCGAGGTCGCGGTCCTGGTCGACGGGGTGACCAAGCTCGACGGCTCCCGCTGGGGCGACCACGCCGAGGCGGAGACGTTCAAGAAGATGATCGTCGCCGCCTCCATTGACCTGCGGGTCCTGGTTATCAAGCTGGCCGACCGGGTGCACAACCTGCGGACCCTGGCGGCCCACCCCCGGCGGGAGAAGCGCGAACGGATCGCCCGCGCCTCGATGGAGCTGCTGGTTCCGTTCGCGTCACGGCTCGGGCTGTACGACTACCAGCGAGAGATGGAGGACCTGGCGTTCGCCACCCTCGCGCCGGAAGCGCACGAGCGGGTCAGGACGCTCGTCCGGCAGACCTCGGCGGCCAGGGACGCCTTCCTGTCCGGTGTGGCGGCGGGCGCCCGGGAGGAACTCGCGGGCGTCGGCCTGCGGGCCAGGGTCGAGGTGCGCGAGCGCCACCTGTACTCGATCCACCGGAACCTGCCCGCCGGGGTCGGCCGGCTCACCGACACCGCCCGGGTCGTCGTGGTGGTCGACGGGACCGAGGCCGACTGCTATGTCGCGCTCGGCGCCCTGCACGGCCGGTGGCGGCCGATCGAGCAGCGGTTCCGCGACTACATCTGCATGCCGAAGTACAACATGTACCGCTCGCTGCACACCGCCGTGCTGGTCGGCGGCCGCGCTGGCGAGGGCGGTGACCTAGTCGGCGTGATGATCCGCACCCCGGCCATGGACCGGATCGCCAGCAACGGGGTGGCGGCTCGGATCCGCGAGGCCGGCGGGAAGGACGGCCGGGTCACCGCCGACATGGCCCGCCAGGCCGACCTGGACTGGCTCGACCGGCTGCTTGCCTGGCAGCCGCTGGCCGAGCCGGCCGACTTCCTCGACGGGCTCCGGGCCGACCTGAGCCAGGGCGGCATCGTGGTCTTCACCCCGGCCGGTCACCCGGTCAAGCTCCCCTCCGGCTCGACCGCGGTCGACTTCGCGTACGCGGTCTCCCCGGCGACGGCCGGCGCCTCGGTCGGCGTACTGGTCAACGGCGCGCGCAAGGCGATGGAGAACCGCCTCGCGCACGGCCAGGTGGTCGACCTGATCGCCGGCCCCTACGCCGACCCGCCCGACTCCTGGCTGGCGGCGGCCCGCAGCGGCCAGGCCCGCACGCACCTGAAGGCCGCGATCGCCCGCCGTGCGGCCGAGGAGGCCGCCGCCGCCGGCCGGATCCAGGTCGCCCGCGCGGTCGCCGCCAACGGCGCCTCGCTGCGCGACCTGGAAGACGACGGCACCGCCTTCAGCGCTGCCCGCCGCCTCGGCCACCCCGACCTGGACGCCCTCTACGAGGCGGTCGGCCGCGGCGACCTCTCCGCCGGCGAGCTGCTGGCCGCCCTGGCGCCGGCACCGGCGCAAGCCGGCGCCCCGCCCGTCCTTCAGTAGCCGCCACCGCCGTCCGGCCACGCCTCGGGGAGTCCCCCCAGGCCGGGTCAGGCCGCGATCAGGCCGCGGTCAGACCCCTTTCCCTCACGGTTGCGGACTGGCCGATAAGCTTGCCGGTCGTATCGTGCGCGGTCACCGCGAAGTACGGCCCCACGCTGTCCGCGGCGATCACGGTCTCGAAGCCCGAGCGCGCCTGGGTCGCGACCACCGAGAGCGACGACTCGCGCTTTCCGGCCAGGACCTGCCAGGTCGCCACCTCGGTCGCGCCGTTCCAGCTGACGTACACCGCCGCGGCCCGGGCCGCGTTGGGCAGGACGGCTATCGCGGGCTTGTCCGTGGGCTGGCCGACCCAGTCGTCGGTGAACGCGCGGTACGTCTGGTCGCCCATCGGCAGCTGCCCGTCCGCCAGCAGCGTGCCGTCGGAGTCGAAGGTGGAGAAGTAAGGCTCAGATCCCCAGCCGACGAACGCCTTGTTGCCCGGCAGCAGTTGCATGCTGCCTTGGTTGTCGGCGAGCACCTGGTTCGGGTTCGTGTACGCCTGCACGAGCGTCGCCTGCATCGTCGTCTCGTCCAGCTTGAGCAGCAATCCCCGTGACTGCGGCTCCATGGCCGGCGAGGACCCGTCGTCGAAGAGCGTCAGTAGGTTCGCGCCGTGCGAGCGGACGTGATGCTGCCAGTAGAACTTCACGCCCGGACCCAGGGTGAAGTCGGAGTTCTTCCCGGCCAGCCGCCACTTGACCTGGCCGTCGCGACGGCCGATCTTGTAGACGGTGGACGTGTTGCGGGACGAGACGAGCAGGTCGCCGTCGGCCGCCACGTCGATCGAGTTGATGTGGAAGTAGTCGAACGCATTGGCCTTCGTCCCGGTGCCGGAGAGCGTGGTCATCGTCTCGGTGGCCGGCACGTGGTCGATGCTGCTCCACTCGAAGAGCACGGCGCCGGTTGCGATGTCGATCTCCTGGACGATCCCCGACCAGACCGCGCCGTTGGCCTTGCCGCCGAGCGCGGTCAGGTCCACGTTGTCGTACTGCTTGTAGGAGTCGATCAGCGCGGTGCCCTGCGGGGTGATGTTGAATTCATGCATGTCCGCCTTCAGGCCGTTGCCGCACTGCACGGTGGCGATCTGGGAGTACGTGGAGTCGGCGATGTAGCAGGTGCCCTGCCCGAAGGTCGGCCCGGTCTCCCCGTGCCACCAGGTGAGCACCTGCTTGCCCTGGTAGGTCTGGACGTTGAAGTCGAGGACCTGACCGGTGGTGACGGGGTTGAACCAGGTGATGTCCCCGTCCTGCCGGGCGATCAGCAGGCCCGACTGGCCGACCCCGCTCGGGCCCTTGTAGGGCTTGTTCCCCAGAAAGTAGTACCCGGGCAGGCCGGTGTCGTCGCCGATCGCGCTGACGGTGACCACGGGCGGCTTCAGGTCGCTGCGTGACACGAACGTGTGCACCTCGGCGGTCGCGGCTCGCTCCGTCTCCGTCCCCGCCGACGCGCCGGGCGTCGCGGAGGCACCGTGCGGGGCCGCCGCCGCGGATCGGGGCCACGAATAGCCGATGACGCCTGCCGCGGCGAGCCCAACCGCCGCGCCCGCTCCGCCGCCGAGCAACTGCCTGCGAGACAAGGAGTTGCGCATTGCGGGCTCGTCCCTGGGCGGACTCTCTAGATCTGGCCTGTGCACCATGGTGGTCCCGTATCTACTGGTCTGTATCTTGCTAAGTTCCTCTAAAGAACTCGCTAAGAACTAGTTAAGGTGACGGGTGCTGAGGCTACTCCGGTCCGCGCCCGGCGTCGGAATCTTCATGAAAGCCTCAGGAAGGTCAAATCCGCCGCTCAGGCGCGACGAGCGGGCAGGTGCCCCGTTCTCGCCACGTGACAGGGGAGCCGCAGGCCTACGGGACGTCGCGGTCGCTGCCGGTTACCGTGCCTGGGCGCAGGACCAGCGGCCTAGTCGAGGCCGCGCTTGCCCGGAGTCCAGAACGGCTTCACGCGGATGGCCTGCCGCGGCCAGCCCCGGTCGCTGACCAGGTGACGGCGGAGCAGTTGGATCGTCCTGGCCTCGCCCGCCAGGTAGGCAATCCCCGGCTCGGCCGGCAGCGAAAGCCGGGAAAACGCCGCCAGCAGGGTCTGCGAGGCGGCCGCGGACCCGCCGTGCCGATAGTTCCAGTCCAGTTCGCGCGGGAGCGGCAGCCGGTCGCCGGGCTCATCGACCTCGACGACGCCGTAAACGGGGACCCCGGCGGGCAGCGCCCGCAGCATCGGGCCGAATGCCACGGCGGCGGTCTCCTCCCCGGCGAACACGTGATAAGCCCCGTCGCCGAGCACGAAGCGTCCCTCCGG
>Ga0335072_10012661_pt1 | contig 12044 bp, 12 predicted proteins | sample Lox_Sample_21_FD_206725 | JGI IMG/M metagenome (GOLD analysis project Ga0335072, IMG submission 206725) | Soil microbial communities from Loxahatchee National Wildlife Refuge, Florida, United States - Lox_Sample_2.1 | ecosystem: Environmental > Terrestrial > Soil > Wetlands | place: USA...
TCGGGAAAGCGAGTCGAAGGCTTAGAGAGACTACGGGCACTGACGACGAAAAAACGGCGACGCTGAAACTGAACGAGCGCGTCGCGGAGGTCCAGCGCGAGCTCCTCCTCGGCGACACGGCGCCCAAGCGCAAGCGCGGAATGCCGAATTTCGCGACTGCCGCTGGCAATTATCTCGCTGTCAAAACGCGTCTCGGCAATCAAGACAAGAACAAACTGTTCGTCATGGGCGAGTTCTTCGGCAACACGCGGATCGACGAGCTGGATCAGGGCGACTGGGACAATTTCGTTGCCGAAAAGCTCCCCAATCGTAAACCTTCGACCATCCATCGCTGGCACGCTACGTTCACCGCGCCGCTCACGCTCGCGAGCGAACAGCACAAGTTTTATCTGCCGAAGATCCAGCTTCCTGAAGAGGGCGAACCCCAAAAGATTTACCTCGAGCTTAAGGTGCGCGACGCTCTCCTCGCCGCCTATGCGGAGCATGCACGCCCCATTGCGGTGATGCTCTGTTATCAGGGTTGCCGGGTCTCCGAGGCGCTTCGGCTCACCTGGAAGGACGTTTCATTCGAGCGCGGCACGATCGATTTCCGCATCACCAAGAACGGCGAATCGCGAACCGTGCCGATGCACGACGAGGTGCGGCAGGTCTTGCTGAGGCTCCACAAGAAGCGGCAGATCGGCGCGGTATTCCTCACCCCCGCAGGCAAACCCTACAATGATCGTCGCGCCGCTTCGCATGGTGACGGCGCCGAGGGTTCGGGAATCCGGACGGCGCATGAAAGCGCGGTTCGTCGGTGCACCATCCAACTTCTTATGAAGCAGAGCGTTAAATGTCGGCACTGCGGCACGAAGCTCAACGCTGAACCGGGACACGCTGAAAGCGCGGTCGTCCAGCTCCTGACCCCTTATTCGAAGGGCGGCGTGGACGACTTCGAGAACTACGCGCTGTCGTGCCGCTCCTGCGATCGGAAGAGCCTTCCTAAGGAGCCGGCGCGCGTGCGTTGGGCGACCGTGCATACTTGGAGGCACCATTTCGCGAGCTGGTTCATCATGGACGGAGGCAAGGGCCCAGCGCTGATGGAACTCGGCGGCTGGAAGTCACCGAGCATGGTTCAGCGTTACGTAAGGCTGAATGTGGAGCACCTTCGCGAGGAGCTCAACAACGCGCAACGACGCCGCCGATGAAACCCGACCGCTCGGACGCCCGGTAATTTGAGTTCCCGGCCGTCTCCTCCTGCAGCGGTGCCTTGGCGCCGCGCGGAACTGAACGTGGACGCGGAACAACCGACCACGCGGTCACCCAGCATGTCGCGGGAAGCAGGCTAAGTACGACGGAGTTGGTGCACCTGATCGTACTCCAACCACGCAGGGCGAAATCCGGCCATGAGACGCAGCAGCTGCCAATTAGCAAGGGTCATGGCGCGTGCACCTTCTTTCCAGTGCCGTAGAGATCGGGCATCCACCCCCAGCTTCACCGCGATGTCAGCTTCCTTCGCGCCGATATAACGAAGAATGGCCTTGACTTGCGCCGGCGTCGGCCCACGCCATGAGGCGGCATCTTGGCTCAGGCTCGGATGCCAAGACGTCTGAAGCACTCGGAGCGTCCCGGCTTCGCGGATACCGCTGGAACACTCGTCGATTCGCCAGCGTCCGGGCGCCACGGCGGCCTTGTCATCAGACTCGAGTCTCACGATCACACCCGCAAACACGGGGACGGCACACGCTTTTAGATATGCGAACTCGATTTCGATCGCGTCATTCGATCCAGCGAGCTGGCAGTCATCGACGAAAACGCGGAATGGCCTGTTGCGTAAGTCGCGGTCGTGCCTAATCATCGCAACAATTTCATGCCCGCTATACGAGGCGTGTTTGCCCCCAAACTGGTCAACCCGCCACGTTGCATGTTGCTGAAGGTCATCCCTCCACCGCTTTCCCTTCTGGTACCCTCTCCAGCTCCATATCCACCCGCGCCTCGCGAGTTCCGTGAGCAGTCGGTCCTCATCGTCATCCTCCAGCTCAGCGAAACCGGCTTTGCCCGCTTCATAGCGCCTCATCAACGCGCGTTCGGCGTCATCTGGTTTGCGTGCCTTACGGGCCATCTGCGCAATAGAGCGGAACTGAGTTCCGGACGCAACCCGTCGACAGCCGTTGGTCACTGCGCCGTCAGATGGGCGCGCTCCTCGTCTAAACCGCGTCCCTGCGCTAACCGGATAGGGAGACCAATTAAATGATGCCGGCGTGACCCATTTCTGAGTGGGGCCTTCCATTGGCGGGTTCTGGGGGGCAGGGTTCGGGGCGCAGCCTGAGAGCCGGGTCCGGCGAAGCCGGGCGCGCCGGTCAACCCTTTGTTGCACTTAAGCCGGCCTCAATGACGCGCTTCGCGTCGCCGCGGGAGAGAACTTTGCCGCTTAGATTTTGAATATTCCAAAGCCCGCACTTTCGAATGACTTCTGAATTCGGGTGATGTTTTCCGAGCCACGCTTCGGACGGGCCGCATTCCGGACAAGCATAGATCGTCGAGAGAAGGCATTCCTCGTATTGGCGTCGGTCTGCCTCGTCATCGAAGCGAAAGACGGCGAAGGAAAAATTCTCCACCATATACCGCGTCACGTCGGCTTCGACCTCCAGCAACCGAGCCTTATTGACCTTGTGTTCATTCAGAGCACGCGAGGCTTTCGCCGTCAGATCAAGCTCCCACTGCGGGAGAAACGGATCGCTCGCTTTGGCAAGCAAGCAACGCCCGACGTGCTTGCGAAAGATGCTGCGGTCCTTGTTGCTCTCGTAAAGATGTTCGCGTATCCGGCTCGGAAGATTGTTCTGGCCGCGATGCGTGCCGATGCGGACTATACGATCACCATCATGCGCCGCCTCACCCTTTTCGAACAGAACGTAGATTCCGTTCTTCGGGACCTGCGCAAGATCCTCGCGCTTGAAACGCGGGAGGCGAGAAAGAACCTCGTGAAGGTGCTGGCACGCCTCGGTCATGGAACCTGGCGCTCCAGCCATTGGAGTTGCCTGCCGAAGGCAAGGCCTTCCATCGGCGCTGAATAATTCTTGATGTGGGGTAAAAGGTGCTAGCGATAGGGATCACCGGCGAGAAAGACGAATGTATCGGCGTCGAGATCGCAGTTCTGACGCAGCGCTGATAGCACGGCTTCTGCCCATGCGCGCCGCTCCCCGGTTTTCATGGTCTTCAGCGTCTGCTCGTAAGGCTCGATCGTGTCATCCGGCGACAGCAGGCCGTATTTTGCCGACAAGATAAAGATGCTCTTCGGTTTCAGGCTCTGCGCATAGGCCATCGTCTTCCAAAATAGCGGGCTGGTGTACATGTCGCCGGCGCGGCAGCGTTGTGCACGTTTCGACTTCACGCATGAAATAAGCACGACGGGAGCAATCATTCCACCGCACTCGCGTCCGATGGAGATTTGCCATTAGCAGCACCACGCTCGGTGATCGCTTTGGCGAGCATTTCGCGGTGCGGGCGGATTAGTAACCTGTACCGGCATCTGGTCCAGAAAGGTATATGCGCTGACAAGGCCGAACAAAGGCCATCGAAGTGATTCAGATCGTCGTTCATTGCTGCGGTTGTTGTTCCCGGTCGGCGCCACTGGATCTCGACGAACGTCCCGACCTCGCCGACAAGGCTGGCCAAATTCTCCGGAAGAATCCGGCCACCATCGGGACGGCTCAACCCCCTCTCGATAATCTGCCCTACTTGCACGCTCCATTCGCGCTCGCGCGCGACACCTTTGAGGCGGTTCATTCGCTTTTGGGTAAGCTCATACAGGCCCGGATCGCCCAAGGTGTGCGTGGCGGACCAAGGGATGGAAAGGAGGGACTGATAATCGACGTTTGCGTCTATCTCTGCCCCGGAGAGCACGTCCAGAGCGTAGCTGGCGCGTACTTCGGCCGCACCGCTAAAGGGCAGTACGACACCGACACAGGCAATATTGAAGATTTCGAAATAGACGAATGCCTGCTGCCGATTCGGATCGGCACCGAGGACTATGATGTGGCTAACCTCGGCCGGCGCGGACATCCACGGCGTCGAAGGAATGAAGTAGAAGGTGTCGGGCGGCATTGCGGGCTTGTCGGGATCAAAAGCCGCGACATAGGCCTTCAAGGCCGGATGGGGTCGCAGTCCTTTGTGTACCGCAAATATGGATGCGGCGACGAACAGCGCCGGAAACAGGACCGCCGGGCCGATCTGAAGCTGGCCGTGCAGCATGCCATCCGGCCAAGTCCGCGCGCTCACGGCATGCGCCATCGCGTCGCCGATGTCGAATGACGGATTTTGGGCCTTTACTCGGCCGAGGAGCGTTCGCTTCCTTCAGGTTTCGCGCCGCGATCTTGTACACAGTCCCGTCTGGCGTCGCAGTCTCGCTAAATTCCGGTTTTGTCAGCTCCAGCGGCTTGCCGAATTTGACGAGATAGGTCTTGCCCGACTCATCGGTCATCCGTGTGGGCCGGTTATCGCCGCGGTCTCTCGATCCGTTGAGCCACGTCATCAGCGCCTGAAACGCCTGTATGAAGGGCAGGTCGATCTTGTCGCCGAGAATAGTGTTTGCATCCTTGGAGAGGATGCCTGGAGGCTTGAGACGGCCGCCGAGAGCGCTGGGTATGACATGCGCTTTGGAGTCGTTTGCCTCCGTCAGCACATCGCCGGTGATTATGCAGCGCTTCTCAGGGACGGCCCCTTCCGGCGCGGGCGCCTCGGAAGGCGGCGTCATCGCCGGCGAAACCGCGGCGTCCACCGCTCCGCCAAATCGTCGTCGTCATCGCCCTCGTCTTCCTCGAAGGTCTCGTCCCGGACGGAAGGACAAGTCAGCACGGTCAGCGTCTTGCCGTAGCCGCCCAAGCCGATGACCTGCTCGGTGGCGCGCGCGGAGCGCGTGCCGCCCAGCCAGTCCATGATGTCGATGTCCGCGTCCTCCCGGTCGCCGTCGACCACCCGGCGCCCATTGGCATTGAGCCGGGCAGTAGCCGTACCGGCCGGCACAGCGGCACCCTTCTTCAGCCATGTGAGCTGAGGGAGCGATTTGATCGTGTCAGACATGAAGCAGAAGTCGATGGCCGGCCCGGTGCTTATGACGATGGCAACGGCGTGATCCGTCAGTTCCGCATAGCGGATGGCTGTCGCAGTCAGCGACGTGCGGCAAAGACCTGCCAGCGATTCCACGACGTCCAGACCGGGATTCTGCCGGGCCATCGCGCGCTTGAACGGCGTATCGGGCATCAACAGGCCGGCCGCGAACTGATCGGCCTCCAGCTCGTAGGGATCGGCAGAGACAAATCCGGAGTGCGAGGTGTGGGCGCCATCCTCCGGCAGGATATGGTCGATGTGCCCTCCAAGGAAATAATGGGCCAGCTCGTGCGATACGCTGAAATTCTGGAAGCCCTCGCTTCTGACATGCGTGGCATAGAGAATCCCGAACACGTCGCCGTGCCGCAGCAACATGCCGGACACGCCACCCGACGACTCGGGCATGGGCTTGACCTCGATGTCGCGGCTGCGGGCGATCACGAACGGATCGACCGGCAGGCCGGTGATTCCCTCGTCGCGCAGGAACGCTTCGGCTTTCTGCTTGGCCATCTTGAGGCGAAAGGCAAGACTCGCAGGCTTGTTCATTTGCGCTTGGCCTCCGCCTTTCTCGCCAGCATTTCAAGAAACTCCCGTGCCATCTCACGATCCTTATCAGTAAGCTTGCCCATGTCGCGGTAAAGCGGGTCGCCCGCCTCGGCAAGGCCGGGCTCGTCAACGCGACCCAAGAGATAATCGGTGGTCACCTCAAGGGCCATGGCGAGTCGCCGCAGATTGTCGAAGGACGGCTTGCGCGATCCCGCCTCGAAATGGGCGATGGAGCTGGCCGGCAACTTCGCCTTCTCGCCCAGCTCATTCTGTTTCAATTGACGTAGTTCGCGGGCGGCCTTCAGGCGGATCTTGAAGATTTCGGAGGGGGGTGGTTTTTTTGGACTTGTCGATTTCGACATGTTGGACTTGACTCTTTCGTAGCTTGGCTGTAGGTGTCACTGGAGACATGTATGACATGTCGAATTCGACATGGCAAGCCGCGGGACGAATAGGATGTCAAGACAGCACGTTGGCCATAACGAGATCGCAACCTTCGCGCAGGAGAAGGTGAACCTGCCGCGCGACAAGGCGGAGGAATACCGCGCTCAGGCGCGCCGGCTGCGCGAGCGGCTCGAAGGCTATCTGGAAGAGCATCCCGATTTCACGCTCAAGAAGATGATGCTGTCGGGGAGCCTCGCCAAGGGGACGGCGCTGCGCACCCTCAACGATATCGATGTCGCCTGCTACATAAGCGGCGCCGACGCGCCCGGCGACGTGCCGAAGCTGTTGAACTATCTGGCGGAGCGGCTGCGCAAGGCGTTCCCGAATTTCAGCCCCGATCAGGTCAAGCCCAATACCTACAGCGTCACCGTCTCGTTCAAGGGCACCGGCCTCGACGTCGATATCGTGCCGATCCTCTATAACGGCGACCCCAACTGGTACGGCAATCTCGTCAGCCAGGATGACGGCTCCTTTCTGGAGACGTGCATCCCCCGCCACCTCGAATTCATCCGCAAGCGCAAGCAGGCGCACGAGACGGATTTCGCGCAGATCGCGCGGCTCGTGAAATACTGGGCGGTGAAGATGAAGCGCGAGCAGGACGGGTTCAGGTTGAAATCCCTCATGATCGAGCTTGTCCTTGCGCATCTGGCGGATCAGGGCGCGAACTTCTCGGACTACCCCGACGCGCTGCAACACTTCTTCACCTATGTGGCGCAGAGCGACATCCGGGAATTGATCGTCTTCACCGATTATTACAAGGCGTCGTTGGTCGGCACCATCACCGAGCCGGTCAAGATCATCGATCCGGTCAACGCCAAGAACAACGTGAGCAAGCTCTATACCGCGGCGCAGGCTGACGCGATTGTCGAAGCCGCGCTCGATGCCGGAGACGCAATCGACGCGGCGCTCCGGGCGCCCACCAAGCACGAGACTGCCCGCTACTGGCAGAAGGTTTTCGGCTCAGCATTTCAGGTATGAGACGCACATGACCCTCAGCTACACCCTGTCCGAAACCGAAACCTTCACGGTCACGCACGCGCGCCACATGGCGGCGAAGGTCGCGACCGATCTCCAGCGCATGCAGCGCTTCTACGGTTATCCGAGCGACACCCGCATCGCCGAATTCGAGGCCGAGATCACCGAATTCCTCAAGGCGGGCTATCTCGGCACCGTGACCTACGGCTTCAAACGCGACGGCCAATGGATCGAGCCGACCTTGCGCTACGCCGCGCGCGATCTCGCCGGTTCCGCCGCCAACGATGACGATCCGGGCAAGGTGCGGCCGGGCGCCGATATCTCCGGCGCGACCTTCTACAGCTACCTGACCTACGGCGGCGGCTGGTACAGCGAGTCGGAAGCCGAGAAAGCCGCCTTCGAGAAGAGGCTGCCGATCCAGCGCGGGACAGCGTCGGAGCCGGGCGTCAATGGATACCTTACCGATGACCGCACCTATTCGTCAGGCGGCTGGGCTCTGAACCGCGCCAGCGTGAGGAGCTACTGATGACCGGCAAACCCACGCTCGACGAACTTTTCGAACACCGGATGAACTATCCCGATGTCGGCGCGCAGGAACGGCTCGCGCTCCTCGTCGGTCTCGACGATCAAAAGGACAGGCTGACGAAGATCCTGAGCCTGCTTGTCAACCCGTCCGGGCTCGAAGCATGGGCGAAGAAGCATTACCCCGGCGCCAACGGCGTGCTGACTGCCGTCCTCAGGCGACCGCCCCTGGTCGTTCTTGCCGGCGATGTCGGCGCCGGCAAATCCGAATTGGCCGAGACCATCGGCGACGCCGTCGCGCGGCAGGAGCGGATCGACGTGACCTTGTTTCCGATGAGCCTTTTCACGCGCGGTCAGGGGCGCGTCGGCGAGATGACACAGCTTCTATCCGCGGCGTTCGAGTACACGATTGCCGAGGCGGGCAAGCTCAAAAGCGCCACGGGCAAGGCGCGCGGCGCCGTGCTGCTGCTGGTCGATGAAGCGGATGCCCTCACGCAGTCGCGGGAAGCGGCGCAGATGCACCACGAGGACCGCGCCGGTGTGAATGCTTTTATCCGCGGCATCGACCGCGTGGGCAACGGCCGCCTTCCGGCCGCCGTCATTATGTGCACGAACCGGCTGGCCGCGCTCGATCCCGCCGTCAGACGCCGCGCGGCGGACATTCTGGTGTTCCAGCGCCCCGACGACGCCCAGCGCCTTGCCGTGCTCGCCGAACCATTGCGCCAGCTCGGGTTTTCCAAGCCGCAGATCGACGCGCTTGTGGCGGCGACCGGCGTGCAGAAGGGACGCGCCTACGGCTTCACCTTCTCCGACCTAACGCAGCGCCTGCTGCCCTCGATCGTTCTGGATGCTTATCCCTCGAACGCCGTGATGCCGACACGCGCCGTCGAGATCGCGCGCGGCATGATTCCGACCCCGCCCTTTCAGGATGGCGCGTCATGACGCAATGGTCTTTGGGAAAACTGCTCGCGAGCCTGCATGACGACATCCAGCAAAAGCTGAGGATAGCGCGCGAAAGTTTTGGCCACCCTGTCGCAAAGGGCGATGCAAGCGAGACGGTATGGCTGAAGCTGCTGCAAAGCTATTTGCCGATGCGCTATCAGGCGGCGACCGCCCATGTCGTCGATAGCAAGGGCGTGTTCAGCGACCAGATCGATGTGGTCGTGTTCGACCGGCAATACTCGCCGTTCATCTTCTACTACGAGGGCCAGACGATCATCCCGGCGGAGAGCGTCTATGCGGTCTTCGAAGCCAAGCAGGCGATCAACGCCGAGCAAGTCGAATATGCGCAGAAGAAGGTCGCGAGCGTCCGACGGCTGCATCGCACGAGTCTCCCCATCCCGTATGCGAAAGGCACGTATCCGCCGAAGCCGCCGATACCGATCCTCGGCGGCATCCTGACATTCGAAAGCGACTGGTCGCCTGCCTTCGGCCAGCCTTTGACCGATGCCCTCAACGGCGCCGATGCGGAAAGCAGGCTCGATCTGGGATGTGTCGCGGCGCACGGGTATTTCAGCCTCGATCAAACCAGCGGGGTTTATGACTTCGTTCCCGGCGGCAAGCCTGCGACCGCCTTCCTGTTGAAGCTGATTTCCCAGCTCCAGTTCAGCGGCACAGTCCCGATGATCGACGTGCAGGCGTACGCCCAATGGCTTGCGAATTAGACGCTTAGCGTCCGGCCTTATGGTTCTACCCGCCTGAGAGGCGAGCCTGTGCCGAAATGCTGTTGTCGATGATGTCGGCAAGCGCCGTCGGGGTGGAGTAACCGAGACCTCGCAGCGCGTCGATCATGGCCGAGGCGCGCGGCGGCGCCGAACGCGATGCAAGGGACGGTGACATCACAGGCGCGGCGTCTTCATCGCAGCCCGTCTCGCAATCTCTTGACACGGCCCGGATGACCAAGCTTCTTTAGCGCCTTGGCCTCGATCTGCCGGATTCGCTCGAGCGTGACGCCGTACATCTGCCCGATCTCTTCGAGCGTGTGCTCGTCACAGCCGATGCCAAAGCGCTGACGGATGATGGGTTCCTCCCTCGGCTCAAGACAGCCGAGCTGCTCCCGCACCAGCGCCTGCGTTTCGGAAGTGACCAGCGCCGCCTCGGGCGACGACTTCTCGTCATCGGCCATCCGGCCGATAGCGTCGGCAACTTCGGGCTCCGAGTCTATCGAGACCGGGTCCTCAGGTGCCCTCATCAGCTTGCGGACGGTATCAGACGGCAACGCGGCCAGGACCGCAACCCGGCTTGCATTGCTCGCGACCGCTCTCGTACTACGCCTGAAGGCGCGCCCCTTCTATCTTGCGCAGACTTTCGTGCACGTGAACGGGAATGCGGATGATCCGGCCAAAGGCTTCTGCGACCTTCACTTTCGCTTCTACTTAGTAACCATCTTCGGCCATTGGCACACTCGCCGCGACTCAGTAAAGCAAACCCGTCGAAATCCGCGTGGCACTGAAGTCGAAATCCGCGTGGCACTGAATCGGATTTAGGTTTGAGCCCGTCTGATTAGGTACGAACATTGAGACACAGCGCACCCTCTTGACCGTCGGGGACGCCGAGTGATGGGGATCGCGGAAGGGTCGCTGGCAGATGGAATTGATGCTGTCTTTACGTCCCGAGCAAGGCGCCGCCGATCCGTGAGGGCAACCGCTCTTCGCTTACAGGCGGATATTTGTGCTGGCCGGGGTGAGGTGAACGGCGGCAGAACGGGCTAGAAATTGTGTGTCAGATTTGTGCCAGAAATTGACGCAAATTCGTGTTCTGTTCGCGTCGGCTCGTGCATTGCCGGTCTGGCTGCAGGAACTAGAAAACCGCTGGAAACAGCGGTTTTCTGCGGCTTTTGACTGGAGCGGGCGAAGGGATTCGAACCCTCGACCCCAACCTTGGCAAGGTCCCGAGGCGGTTTACGCCACAACGTCTTTTTCTATCCAGGAGCCCGCTAAGTGCTTATCAACAAAGGATTTTTGTTGTCGGGCACCCTCCCGGGCCTATCCTCCTCGTACCCCGCGACTGTCGCTCCGGTGCTTCCCCCCTGCTTCCCCGGCCTCCGCCCTCGGAGCCGGGGAAGCAGATGCACGAACAAGCAACACGAGGGCAGGATCATGGCCAAGATTACCAAACGAGCGGTGGATGCGCTAAAGCCCGATAAGGATCGGGACGGGTTCATCTGGGACGGCGAGCTGAGAGGCTTCGGCGTCCGGGTGAAACCGTCGGGCGTGAAGACCTTTCTCATTCAGTATCGGAACGTCGAGGGGCGGACCCGGCGGTTGGTGCTCGGTCAGTATGGGAGTGTGACGCCGGAAAATGCCCGCGACCTGGCCCGCGAGAAGCTCGCCGGCGTCGCCAAGGGCGAAGACCCCTCCGCCGAGCGGCATGCGATCCGAGCGGGCATGTCGGTCAGTGACGTGTGCGACTGGTATCTCGAGGAAGCGGAAGCTGGACGGATCCTTGGCCGCATCCGCCGGCCGATTAAGCGATCGACGCTGAAGATGGACCGCAGCCGGATTGAGACGCACATCAAGCCGCTGCTTGGAACTAGGCTCGTCAGCGGCCTCACCCTGCGCGACATCGAAGGGATGCAGGCCGACATCGCCGCCGGCAAGTCGGCTCGAGGTCGGAAGCAGGGGCGCGGCGGCAAGTCGACTGGCGGTGCGGGTGTTGCGAGTCGCACCGTCGGAACGCTGCGGGGGCTTCTGGGGCACGCGGCCCGACTGAACGTCGTCGGCAAGAACCCGGCAGAGGGTGTTCGACAGCTTGCCGTTGAACGCCGGCAACGCCGACTGAGCGATAACGAGCTTAGTCTGTTGGGCCAGGTTATGCGTGCCTTGGCGGCCGAGGGTGAACATCCTATCGGGCTCGCGGCGATCCGGACGATGCTTCTATCAGGATTTCGACGGATGGAGACGCTGGGTCTCGAGCGTGCGTGGGTTAGCCGGAGCGATCATTGTGTTCGCTTTCCTGACACGAAGAGCGGGGCACAGCTCCGCGTGCTTGGAGCGGCGGCAATTTCCTGCATCGAGTCAGCCCCGGGACGGGAGGGGTCGCCTTTCGTGTTTCCGGCGGACTGGGGCGACGGACATTTCATTGGGGTCGTCCGGGTCCTGGATCGTGTCTGCGCTAAGGCGAACCTGAAGGGTGTGACGCCTCACGTCCTTCGGCACACCTTCGCCAGCGTGGCCGGAGATCTCGGCTTCTCAGAACTGACGATTGCCGGTCTCCTTGGCCACTCGGCCCGCGGAGTTACGCAGAGCTATGTGCATCTGGACACGGCACTTGTTGTTGCAGCCGATCACGTGTCGGCGCGCATCGTGGGGCTGCTTGACGACGGATCCGAGGGTACGCGACGCAATAGGTTCAAAACTCATAGAGCGTACCGACCGGGGCTGGTTCTGGCGCCATTGCCGACATAGGCTACGTCGAACGACGCTTCAGAGATGTGCCGATGATGTTGCAGAAGTCGGTTGAAGGCAGCAGCG
>Ga0335072_10012663_pt1 | contig 12041 bp, 11 predicted proteins | sample Lox_Sample_21_FD_206725 | JGI IMG/M metagenome (GOLD analysis project Ga0335072, IMG submission 206725) | Soil microbial communities from Loxahatchee National Wildlife Refuge, Florida, United States - Lox_Sample_2.1 | ecosystem: Environmental > Terrestrial > Soil > Wetlands | place: USA...
ACGCTGAAGATCCAGCCGGGCATCGCAGTCACCGGGCCCGCCGTCTCCGACGTGGTGCACCTGCTGGCCGAGGTGATCGAGAACGCCACCATCTTCTCGGCCAAGGACACCCCGGTGCACGTGGCCGCGCAGGAACTGACCAGCGGCGGGGTGCTGATCGAGGTCAGCGACAACGGGGTCGGCATTCCCGAGGCGCGGCTGGCGGAGATGAACTGGCGGCTGGACAACCCGCCGGTCATGGACGTGTCGGTGTCGCGGCACATGGGCCTGTTCGCGGTGGCCCGGCTGGCCGAGCGGCACGGCGTGCGGGTCCGGCTGCGGCCGCGGTCGCCGCACGGGCTGACCGCCCTGGTCTGGCTGCCCGACAGCGCCACCGAACGCGAGGCCAGCCTGTACGGCGCCCGGTCGCGGACCTTCGCCGCCCAGGGCGGCTTCCAGACCCGCGGGACCACCACGACGCCGGGCGGTTCCGCCATGCCGACCCGCTCGGTCCCCGATACCCAGCCCGCGAACCACCGGCGCGATGTCATCGTGCCCGAGCACGCCGGAACCAGCCCGCGCGAGACCGTGCCGGCCGCCGCCACGGCGTCGTCGGACTGGTTCCGCAGCCGCCCGTCGACCGCCGCCGGGAACGGTAACGGCAATGGCAACGGCAACGGGTCGGCCGCGGCGGCCGTGCCGGCCAGTGCCCAGCCGGATGGGCCCGGGTCGTCGGGCGGTACCACCGGGACCGACGGATGGGCGGTCGGCAAGCACGCCGCCCAGATCATCGCGGAACCGGTCCGCGGCGACTTCACCGCCGCCGGGCTGCCCACCCGCGTGCCGCAGGCCAACCTCATCCCCGGCTCGGCGACCGGCACCCGCCCGGCCGGCGGCGGCGCGGCCAGCCGCCCGGGTTCCGGGCCCGAAGCCCAGGCCCCGACCACGCCGCGGTCGCCGCGATCGCCTGACGTGGCGCGCAACCGCCTGAGCGGGTTCCAGCGCGGGGTCCGCCGCGCCAAGAGCGCGAGCCCCGACGCCCCCGACTCCGGAGAGGGAGCCGACCGTTGAGTTACGCCTACCGCCAGGACCTGAACTGGCTCGTCACCGACTTCACCGCGCGGGTCGCGGATGTCGCGCACGCGGCCGTGGTGTCCGCGGACGGCGTGCCGCTCGCGTTGTCCGAGCACATCCCGGCCGCTTTCGCCAGCCAGCTGGCCGCCATCACCTCCGGCCTGACCAGCCTGATGCAGGGCGCCGCGCGGCTGTTCGAGGCCGGCCAGCCCACCCAGGCCCTGGTCGAGATGGAGGGCGGGCTGATGTTCGTCATGGCCATCAGCGACGGCTCCAGCCTGGCCGTCCTGGCCGCTCCGGAGTGCGACACGGACCTGGTGGCCTACGAGATGACGCTGCTGGTCGAGGCGGTGGGCGACGTGGTGACGCCGGCCACGCGGGCCCCGCAGGGGTTCTGACCGGGCTGATCCTGCCCCGCGCTCATCATGGGCCGGATCAGCGGCCCATGACGAGCTGTGCGCCGTGGCACGGTATCAGCTGCCGCCGCGGGGCTGGCCTGTGCGGCTGCCGCCGCGGTGTTAGCCTGTGCGGCTGCCGCCGCGGTGTTAGCCTGTGCGGCTGCCGCCGCGGGGCTCGCCGTAGCGGCGGCGCCGGGTCTCGGCCGTGACCTCGTCGAGCTCGGCGGCCGACAAGGTGGCCGGCTCCCCGTAGGACAGTGCCATCCGGTAGGTGCGGGCCAGCCACTCCAGCAGCAGCGCCCGGTCGTAGGCCTGGGCCAGGTCGCGGCCGTAGGTCACCGCGCCGTGGTTGCGCAAGATGACGGCGCTGCGGCCGTCCAGCGCGCTGACGGCCTCGGCGGCGAGCTGGTCCGAGCCGAACCGGACGTAGGGCGCGACCCGGACCGGGCCGCCCAGGCCGGTGATCGCGTAGTGGATGGCGGGCAGCTCGTCGCGGGACGCGGACAACGCGATGACCTCGGGCGAGTGGGTGTGCACCACCGCCGCGGCGCTGGTCGCCGCGTAGATGGCCAGGTGCATGGGGGTCTCGGTGGACGGAGCTTCGCGGTTGTCCTGCTCGGTGCCGTCCAGCGCGACGACGCAGACGTCCTCGGGGCTCATCGCGTGGTACGGGATCCCGGACGGGGTGATGGCCACGATGTCGCCCGCGCGGACGCTCATGTTGCCCGCGCTGCCGATGGCCAGCCCGTCGTCAAGCAGGCGTGCGCTGTAGCTGACAAGCTGCACGCGAGCCGCGGCCAGCCCGTCGGAGTCGCTGCTGTTCACCAGTCCGGGATATCAGATGGCCCGCCCGGCACGAGACGCGCGACCAGTTGCCGGTGAGGCTGCGGCGTGAACCGGGCTCCGTTCGGTAAAAATGTCTGTGACGGTGGCGGCCGGAGGGAGCCTGTAGTGACCGTGCTGGACGGAAAGGTGGCCCTGGTGACCGGGGCGAGCCGCGGGATCGGGGCGGAGATCGCCCGGCGGTTCGGCGCGGAGGGCGCGGCCGTGGCGGTGGCGGCGCGCGCCACGGCCGGCGCGCCCGGCGCGTTCCCTGGCACCATCGACCAGACCGTGGCCCAGATCGTCTCGGCGGGCGGGACCGCGGTGGCGATCCCGGCCGACCTGTCGCGGCCGGAGGACCGGATCCGGCTGGCCGAGGAGACCACGGCGCGGCTCGGGGCGCCCGACATCCTGGTCAACAACGCGGCCGTCACCTGGTTCGCGCCGGTCGAGGAGTTCAGCGCGAAGCGGTACGCGCTCATGTTCGCGGTCCAGGTCGAGGCGCCGTTTCACCTGGCCACCCTGGTCCTGCCGGGCCTGCGCGCCCGCGGGGCGGGCTGGATCCTGAACATCTCCTCGGTGGCGGCCCGCCATCTGGCCGTTGACTCCAGCCGGGCGCGGCTGGGCGGGACCGTGTACGGGATGTGCAAGGCGGCGCTTGAGCGGTTCTCCACCGGGCTGGCCGCCGAGCTTTACCCGGACAACATCGCGGTCAACGCGCTGTCCCCGAGCCGGGTGGTGCCGACTCCGGGCACCATCTTCCATCACCTCACCAGCGAGGGCGATCCCCGGTCCGAGCCGCCCGCGGTGATGGCCGAGGCCGCGCTGCTGCTGTGCAGCCGCGAGCCGCGCACGCTGACCGGCCGGATCGCGTACTCCCAAGAACTCCTGGGCGAGTTCGGCGTGCCTGTCCCCCGGTGAGCCTTTTTACAGGCCGATGCGGGCGGCCAGCCGGGCGCGGTGGTAGCTGGCATCGCCCAGGAACAGCTCGCTGGCCTTGGCCCGTTTGAGGTACAGGTGCGCGTCGTGCTCCCAGGTGAAGCCGATGCCGCCGTGGATCTGGATGTTCTCGCCCGCGACGTGCGAGTAGACCTCCGAGGCGTAGGCCTTCAGCAGCGAGGCGAGGACCGGCACCTCGGCGGAGTCGGCGGCGACGGCGGCCGCGGCGTAGCCGACCGCCGAGCGCAGCGACTCGACCTCGAGTAGCAGGTCGGCGCACCGGTGCTTGATGGCCTGGAAGCTGCCGATCGGCCGGCCGAACTGGTGCCTGACCTTGGCGTATTCCACCGCCATGTCGAGGGCGCGCTGCGCGCCGCCGAGTTGCTCGGCGGCGAGCGCGATGGCGGCCACGTCGAGGGTGTGGTCGAGCACGGCGTGGGGGGTGGTGATGAGCCGGGCCGGGGTGCCGGTGAATTCGAGCCGGGCCAGCTTCCTGGTCTGGTCCAGGGCGGGCAGGGCGCGGCGGGTCAGGCCGTCCGCGGTGCTGGTCACGGCGAACAGGGACAGGTTTCCGCCGGTTCCGGTTCCGGTTCCGGTTCCGGCTGCGGTTCTGGCTGTGGCCAGGATGAGGTCGGCGGTGTGGCCGTCGAGGACGAAGCTCTTGTGGCCGCTCAGGTGCCAGCCGTCGCTTGTCTGGTCGGCCGCCAGCTTGATCGCGGCCGGGTCCCAGGATCCGCCGTCCTCGGTGAAGGCCAGCGTGGCGATGGTCTCCCCCGCCGCGATGCCGGGCAGCAGGTCCTTGCGCGCCTCGATGTCGTCGCTGGCCAGCAGCGCGGTGGCGGCCAGCACGGCGCTGGCCAGGTACGGCCCGGTGAACAGGGCGGCGCCGAGCTCCTCGAGCACGATGGCCTGCTCGGCGAAGGAGAAACCGGCCCCGCCGTACTCCTCGGGCACCGCGATCCCGGGCAGGCCCAGCTGAGCGCTGGCCAGCCGCCAGACGTCGGGGTCGGTCCCGTCCGGCGTCTGCATCAGCTCGCGGACCTTTGCCATGGGCGCCCGCTCGGCCAGGAAGCGGCGGACCGATTGTTTCAGCTCCTGCTGCTCCGGGCTGATACCTAGGTTCATGGCTCGCTCTCCCTCGTTATCACAAGGACGTCCAGGGCCTCGACCTGGTCTCCGTTCACCCACAGCGGGTTGATCTCCAGCGCGCGCAGGGAGCCGTCGGGTATCGAGAGGGCCGCGTCGGCGACGTTCCTGATCACCCGGGCCAGCGCGTCGAGGTCGGCGGGGCGGGTGCCGCGGGCCCCGCGCAGCAGCGGGCTGCCGCGCAGCTCGCCGAGCATGTGCCGGACGTCGTCGGCGGTGACCGGCAGGACGCGCAGGCTGGTGTCGGCCAGCAGTTCCACCCAGACCCCGCCGAGCCCCACCGCGAGTACCGGGCCGAACGCGCGGTCCACGGTCACGCCGACCAGCAGTTCCACGCCGCCGGTGCGCATCGGCGTGACCAGCACCCCGTCGATGACGGCCCCCGGCACGGCCCGGCCCGCGGCCATGACCCGCCGGTAGGCCTCCCGGACCTGCGTGTCGCCGTGGACGTCGAGCGCGACGCCGCCGATGTCGGACTTGTGGGTGATCTGCGCCGAGCAGACCTTGAGCGCCACCGGGTACCCGAGCCGCACGGCGGCCCGGGCCGCGGCCTCGGCCGAGGTGACCAGTTCGGCGGGCACCAGCGGCACCGCGCGGGAGGCCAGGAGGTCACGGGCTTCAGCCTCTGACCAGGGGGTCGTTTTGTGGTTCGCGGGACGGGCCGGTCTTGCGTCGGCGCTGGCTGGCGCCGGGGGGTGGGCGGTGCCGCGGTTCTCCAGCCAGCGCAGGGCGTGGCCGAGGGCGCGCAGGCCCAGGTCGATGCCGCCGAGCAGGTGGACGTCGTTCGCGGTGAGCAGGTCCCGGGCGTATCCGGTCACGTCGATGCCGGTGGTGCCCATCGGGAGGACCGGGATCGGGGCGGACGCGATGCGCTCGCCGAGCCAGCGCACCCGCTCCTCGGCCCGCCGGGCCGCGCCTTCGTCGGGCGGGCGCACCTCCGGGATCGTCACCCCGCAGAACAGCACGAAGTCCAGTCCGGGATCGGCCACCGTGGCGTCCAGCGCGTGATCGATCGCGGTCAGCGCCGTGACCCGCGGGTTGGCCAGGACGTAGCCGGTCACGTCGAGCGGGTTGCGCGCGTCCGCGAACGCGGGCAGGTGCGGCTTGATCGCCGCGACCGTCCGGGCCGCGAACGGCGGGATGCTGATGTCCTGCTGACTGGCCCGGTCCGCGATGAGGCCGCAGGCGCCGCCGGATGCGGTCAGCACGCCCATCCGGCGCCCGCGCGGCCAGCGGTCGTAGCCGAGCAGCCCGGCCGTGCCGAGCAGCTCCTCGATGCTGGTCACCCGGATCACGCCGAGCTGGCGGAGCACCGCGTCGACCACCGCGTCGTCGCCGGCGATCGAGCCGGTATGGGCCAGCGCGGCCACCTGGCCCGCCGGGCTGGAGCCGGTCTTGAGCACGATGACCGGCTTGTTGTGATTCGTCGCGGCTGCGGCGGCGGCGGCGAAGCCTTCCGGCTCGCTGATCTCCTCCAGGAACAGGCAGATGACCCGGGTCTGCTCGTCGGCGGCCAGGTAGCCGAGCACGTCGGCGGTGCTGATCATCGACTCGTTGCCCAGGGTGACCACGGTGCTCACGCCGATGGCCCGGGACCGGGCGAAGGCCAGCACCGCGCTGGCCAGCGCGCCGCTCTGCAGCGCGATGCCCACCGGCCCGGGTTTTAGCGGCAGCGGGACGCTGAGCGCGAACGGCCCGGCGGGCGCGTGGGTATTGAGAAAGCCGAGGCAGTTCGGGCCGAGGAGCAGGATGCTGTTTTCTGCGGCCTGCTGGACCAGCCGGTCCTGGCGGGCGCTGCCTTCCGCGCCGACCTCGCGGTAGCCGGAGGCGAGGACGACGGCGTTCCGCACGCCCGCCGCGGCCGCGTCGTCGATGACGTCCGGTACCGCATGCGTGGGCACCATGACAAAGGCCAGGTCCACGGGCTCGGCCAGGTCCCGCAGGCTGGGCACGGCCGGGCGGCCGAACACGGTCTCGTGCCGGGGGTGCACCGGGATCAGCGGCCCGCCGAAGCCCGTGGCGGCGCCGGCGGCCAGGATGAACTGCGCCCAGCCCGAGGTGTCCGACGCGCCCACCACGGCGAGGCTGCGCGGCGCGAAGAACTCGCGCAGGCGTTCCGGGGTGACGCTCACGTGCTGGCCCTCGGTTCTCGGGGCAGGCCGAGGGCGCGCTCGCCGATGATGGTGCGCTGGATCTCGCTGGTGCCGGAGTAGATGGTGCCCGCGCGGCTGCTCAGGAAGACGTTCTGCCATTCGGTGGTCGGGTAGCCGTCGCCTTCGGGCCGGAGCAGGCCGTCGGCGCCCACGATGCCCATCGCGACCTCGCCGAGCCGCTTGTGGTACTCGCTCCAGAACAGCTTGTTGATCGAGGATTCCGGGCCGGGCGGCTGCCCGGCGGCGACCCGGGCCAGCGCGCGCAGGCCGCTGAAGCGCATCAGCTGGACGCTGGTGTAGGCCTGGGCCAGCTGCTGGCGCACCAGCGGATCGTCGATCCGGCCGTGCTCGCGGGCCGTCCGCACCAGGGCCCAGAACTCCCGCTCGTACCGCAGGTGCTGGACGGTCGCGGAGCCGCCGCGCTCATGGCCGAGGGTGGTCATGGCGACCCGCCAGCCCTGGTTCAGGCCGCCGATCACGTTGAACAGCGGGACGCAGACGCCGTCCAGGAAGTCCTCGTAGAACTCGGCCGCGCCGGACAGCTGCCGGATCGGGCGGTACCGGACCTGCGGCACCTTGAACGGGATCAGCACGTAGGACAGGCCCCGGTGCTTCTCGGCGGCCGGGTCCGTCCGGCACAGGACGAACATCATCGTGGCCTGGCCGGCGCCCGAGGTCCACAGCTTCTGCCCGGTGATGACGATCTCGTCGCCGTCGACCTCGCCGCGGGTCTGCACCCCGGCCAGGTCGGATCCGTGGTCGGGCTCGGAGAAGCCCTGGCAGTAGACGTCCTCGCCGCTGATGATGCGGGGCAGGAAGTACGCGCGCTGTTCGTCGGTGCCGTGCACGATCACCGACGGGCCGACCAGGGCCTCGCCCATGCCGCGCAGCACCCGGGGCACCCCGGCCCGGTGGAACTCCTCGTTCAGCACCGCGATCCGCACCGCGTCCAGGCCCTGGCCGCCGAACTCGGCTGGCCACTGCGGGCAGATGAGCCTGGCCCCGGCCAGCGCGTGCTCCCACTGCGCGTAGGCGGGATGGCGCAGTGCTCGGGTCAGCCCGGGCGTCCGGTAGCCGCCGGTCGTCGCGCCTGCCCGCCAGTCGATGAGGCCGGCCAGGGCGGGCGGCGCGTGCTCCGCGATCCAGTCGCGCAGCTCGAGGCGGAACCGCTCGATCTCCGGGCCAAGGTCAAGCTCCATGGGCAAGCCTCCGTAACCCGGACCGCCGCCGTGTCCGAATCCTAGAATTGGATTCTAGTCTCGATCGAAACTCAGGGCAGGAGGGCTTGTCAAGGGCCGGGGTGCGCGGGGCCCGCGGTCAGCAGCCGCCGGGCGTACTCGAGCACCGCTTCGATGGTCCGGTTGGCCTGGCGGCGGTTCGGGGCCGAAGCCACCTGGCGGGCGCCCTCCCCGATCAGCGAGGTGAGCATCGCCGCGTACAGCCGGTCCAGCGCGGTGTCCGGCAGGCCGAGCAGGACGTCGTTCCGGGCGACCCACTCGCTGCCGCGGTGCCGCTTGATGACCTCGAACTCCGGGGGGCCGTCACCGGAGAAGAACAGCAACGCCAGGTCCCGGCGCAGCCAGCTGCCCTCCAGGAAGGCGCGCGCCCCGGCGCAGAACAGTTCGGTGGTGTCGGTCACGCCGGCCTCCCGCAGCCGGGCCACCGCGTGGCTGGCCATCTCCTCGTGGGTCCGCTGGTGCTCGTGCCAGAGGGCCAGGAAGAGCTCGCTCTTGCCGCCGAAGTGGTGGTACAGGCTGCCCACGCTCGAGCCGGCTCGCTCGACCACGTCGGCGATGCTGGCCTGGGAGTAGCCCTGCTCGGCGAAGACCTCACGGGCCGCATCGAGCAGGACCCGCCGGGTCTTCGGGGTGCGTCCCCACTGCCACGTGCCGCCCGGCGGCTGATCGCGCCCCCCGGCCTGCTGTCCCGCCGCCTGCTGTCCCACCGCCTGCTGTCCCTCCGCCTGCTGCCCCTCCGCCCGGGCCGGCGACTGCTTGCTCATCCGCCCTCACCGATCCCCCCGCCGGTCCCTTGACAGGCCAAGGGTCTGGCCCAGAAGCTAATTCCAGAAGATGATTCTAATCCGGAGGGGCATGGGAAGCCTGGACGGGCGGGTGGCGATCGTCACCGGTGCCGGGCGGGGCATCGGCAGGTCAGTGGCGCTGCTGCTGGCCAGCGAGGGCATGTCCGTCGTGGTCAACGACCTGGGCGGCGCGCTCGACGGATCGGGCAGCGACTCGGGGCCCGCGCGGGCGGTGGCGGAGGAGATCGCCCGCAGCGGCGGCCGCGCGGCCGCCAACGGCGCCGACGTGTCCGATCACGCCGCGGCCGAGGCCTTGGTCAAGACCGCGATCAGCGAGTTCGGGCGGCTCGACGTCCTGGTCAACGCGGCCGGCATCCTGCGGGACCGGATGGTTTTCAACATGTCCGAACAGGAGTGGGACGACGTGGTCCGGGTCCACCTCAAGGGCACGTTCAACACCACCAAGTTCGCCGCCGCGCACTGGCGCGCGCTGCGCGACGAGTCGGCGCAGAACCGGATCATCAACGTCACCTCGGTCTCCGGACTGCACGGGGCACCCGGCCAGCCGAACTACGCGGCCGCGAAGATGGGCATCGTGGGGCTGACTTACTCGACCGCCAACTCACTGGCCAGGTACGGGGTGACGGTGAACGCCGTCTCGCCGGGCGCGGCCACCCGGATGACCGAGTCGGTGCCGTCCGGCCGGCGCCGGGCCCGGCCGGGGACGCCGGACGAGCGCTCGCCGGACAACGTGGCACCGCTCGTCGCCTACCTGGCCAGCGAGCGATCCGGCTGGATCACCGGGCGGATCGTGCACGCGGCCGGATACGAGGTCGCGCTGTACGACAACCCGCAGCCGGTGATCCGGCTGATCGGCACCGGGCCGTGGTCGCTGGACGCGCTGGCGGAGCAGGTGGAGCGGTCGTTCGGGCCGACACTTGGCCGGCCGGGGCGATGACGGTGCCTGTTTCCGGTAAGCCGGTGCCGGTGCCTACGCCGGAGACGCAGCCGTTCTGGGATGGCTGCGCCGCGGGCGAGCTGCGGATCCAGCGATGCGCCGACTGCGCGGAGGCGTTCTTCTATCCGCGGCCGGTCTGCCCGGCGTGCGGCTCGGTCAATGTCGAGTGGTTCACGGCCAGCGGCCGGGCGACGCTGTACTCCTACGTGATCAACCACCGGCCCGCCCCCGGCTTCGAGGACGACGGGCCCTACGCCATCGCCGTGGTCCAGCTGGCCGAGGGACCGCGGATGATGACCAGCCTGACCGGCGTGGCGGCCACGCCGGAGGACCTGGTCCTGGACATGCCGCTGCGGGTGACGTTCGAGCAGCGCGGCGACGTGTACCTGCCGGTGTTCGCTCCTGTCTTGCGGGAGTCGGCCTCGTGAGTCCCGGGGTCATCATCGCGGGGGCGGCCGAGACCGACCAGGTGGGCAGGCTGCCCGGTCACTCCACGCTGGCCCTGCACATCGAGGCGGCGGTGAACGCGGTCCGCGACGCCGGGCTGAGCCTGCGGGACATCGACGGGATCGCCACCGTCTCGGCGCCGGGACCGGTACAGGTCGCGCACGCGCTGGGTATCGTGCCGCGCTGGATCGACGGCACCGGGGTGGGCGGCACCTCGTTCCTGTTGCACGTCAGGCACGCGGCGGCGGCGATCCAGGCCGGCTACGCGCGGACCGTGCTGGTGACACACGGCGAGTCGGGACGATCCCGGATCGGCGCGGCTCCGTTCCGCATCCCGGCCTCCTCGCCCGGCGGGCAGTTCGAGGCGCCGTACGGCACGTTCGGCCCGACGACCACCTTCACCATCACCGCGCTGCGGTACATGAAGGACTACGGGCTGACCCACGAGCAGCTGGCCTACGTCGCGGTGGCGCAGCGCCGGTGGGCGGCCAAGAACCCGCGGGCGGCCTACCGCGACCCGGTCACGGTCGATGACGTGCTGGCCTCCCGGCTCATCGCCTACCCCTTCCACCTGCTCGAATGCTGCCTGGTCACCGACGGCGGCGGCGCTCTGGTGATCACGTCCGCCGAGCGCGCGGGTGAGTTCCCCAAGCCGGCCGCCTACGTGCTCGGCGCCGGCGAGTCGGCCGAGACGCCGCTGATCTCGCAGATGGCCGACTTCACCGAGTCGCAGGCCTTCCGGCTGGCCGGCCAGGCCGCCTTCGCCGAGGCCGGCATCGGCGTCGGCGACGTCAGGCACCTGATGATCTACGACGCGTTCGCGCACGTGCCGATCTACGGCCTGGAAGCGCTCGGCTTCGTCGGCAAGGGCGAGGCCGGAGCGTTCATCTCCGACGGGAACACCGAACCGGGCGGACGGCTGCCGCTCAACACCAACGGCGGCGGCCTGTCCTACACCCACACGGGCATGTACGGCATGTTCGCCATCACCGAGGCCGTCCGCCAGGTCCGCGGCGAGGCGGCCGCCCAGGTCGAGGCGCCCGACATCAGCGTCGTGCTCGGCAACGGCGGGGCGTTCGCCACCGCCGGGGTGCTGGTCCTCGGCCGCCAGCCGCGCTGATGGCGGGCTGATGGCGCGTTGATGGCAGCTGGCCCTTCGACCGGTCATCATGTGAGCTGTGTCCGGACCTGATTCCCAGCACGGCTTCAGCTGGTATGACGTCCTCGGCGTGCTGCCGGGCGCTTCGGCGGAGAAGATCCAGCGCACCTACGACGCCAAGATGCGCCTGCTGCGGCCGGAACTGATCTCCGGCGCGCCATCGAACGTGGTCAGGGCGGCCTCGCGGGCCCAGGCCATCCTCGATACGGCACGGCGCGTACTGGGCGATCCGGTGAGCCGCGAGCGCTACGACCAGCAGATGGGCTTCCGGCGCAGCGGCCAGGGCCTGGCCCGGGCCGCGGACTTCCCCTCCGATCCCGGGTGGGGGCCGTCAGACTTCAGCTACGCGGGCGGCCGCGACGTCATGGAACTGGTGGGCGGCCTGATGGCGCTGACCGACTGGCTGGCCCCGCATCCCCGCCCGCCGGGACGGGTGCCCGTGCCGGACGTCCGGGGGTTGTTCCATGCCGTGGGCCTGGAGGTGGCGGGCAGGCTCGGTATCCGGGTCAGGGCGGTCCGCCTGACCGAGCACCCGATGGCCGTGGACGGCTTGATCGTCGACCAGTCCCCGCTGCCGCCGGCCACGATACGCCGGACCCGGCCGCTGACCGTCCAGGTGTGGCACCCGCCCGTCCGGTCCGCGGGCCGCGGCCGCTAGATCAGCTGCTTGCGGTACGCGGTCCAGGTGAGGGCCACGGTGAACCCGACGTGTTCGTAGAGCCGCACGGCATCGGTGAGCGAGTCGGCGTCAACCCCGAGCGAGGCCTGATCGTAGCCGCCGGCGCGAGCGGCCGACAGGGCGGTCAGGAGCAGAGCGGTGGCGATGCCCCGCTTCCGGCCCACGGCGCGCGTGCCGACCAGGGCGATGTGCAGGTCACGGTGCCCGGTGCCGGTGTGGTAAGCGTCGTGCTCGCGGCTGATCAGCATGCCGAGCGGCTTCGAT
>Ga0335072_10012664_pt1 | contig 12041 bp, 11 predicted proteins | sample Lox_Sample_21_FD_206725 | JGI IMG/M metagenome (GOLD analysis project Ga0335072, IMG submission 206725) | Soil microbial communities from Loxahatchee National Wildlife Refuge, Florida, United States - Lox_Sample_2.1 | ecosystem: Environmental > Terrestrial > Soil > Wetlands | place: USA...
TGGCGGTCAACGCGGTAGCAACCAGATCGTCCAAGCGGCTCAGCCTCTGCAAGACCTTTTCGTTCTTGGCTACCGTATCGCGGACGCTATCGAGGTCTGTGCGCAATTCCTCTTTGATCTGCGCGCTGGCCGCCGACGCGGCATGCGCATGATGCGCGTGCTCGATCCAAGCCTCCAGACCCAACGCGGTCAGGATGCTGAGCACGATCATCAGATAATGCTTGAGGAAATCTTTGATTCCCTTCAGAGGCTCTTGAGGCAGCTCCAGGTGCATCGCGTCCGGCTCCAGGTCGATCCCGTGCGAAAGCCTAGCTAGTTTGGGGCGGCACCGAAAGCGCCGAAGGGCCTAGCTGCCCGTTTGCCCGCCATCCGGCAGAAGCCGGGATGACGGTTGGGCGGCCGCAACGGCCGCTAAAACTTCGGCAGCGGCATCCTGCTCAATGCAAGGTGAAAAGCTTGTCGAACCCTGCCACCCGCAACGTACCGCGCAGGGCGTTGCTGGCGTTGACGATGCGGATCTCCGCCCGGTCGCCGCCCGCATGCTCGCGCAGCAGCAGCAGCATGCCGAGCGCGGAACTGTCCATGCTGTCCACTTCGCCAAGGTCGATCACATAGCTGCGCGACGGTTTGCGATCGCCCAGGCAGGCTTCGTGAAAGTTGCGATGCACGCTGAAATCGAAGTGATTACCCAATTGGAGGGTCACGCAATCCTGCTCGAGGTCGTGTTGAACGTTGAGGCTCATGACGGTCTCCTTAGAACAATTCGATTTCGCCGGCGTCCATGGTGTTCTGCAACGCAGGACCACGCGACCGGATACGGGCTTTCTCGCGCTGCAGGGCAAGACGCTCGCGCACGCGCTCGGAGTGCTGACGCAATACTTGGGCATCGAACGTCTCGCAGGCCAACGTTTCGATATCGCGAGTGGTCTCCGCGGCAACGCCCTGCAGTTCCACCAGGCGCACACGCGTCTGGTTGAGCAACTGGCTCAAGATGTCTTCAAACTGCAGCGAACGGATCGTGGTGGAAACATCGTTGCCCAAGCCACGGTTGATCTGGACCACCTGATCGGCCACCGCGCTGGTGCGCGCGTCGCTTTCGGTCACATGCTCCATCATCGCGTCGATGCCGCCCTTGGCCGACAAAGCCACGTTCAGATCCTGCGACGCCAGATCGCCCACCAAGCCGCGCACCTGCTCCATCGCGATACGCGCACGCTCGACGTGGCTGCCGATCTGCTCGTTGAATTGGTTGGAGTGGCTGGCGAGATTGCGGATTTCGCCGGCCACCACCGCAAAACCACGACCTGCCTCACCCGCGCGCGCCGCTTCGATGGCCGCATTCAGCGCGAGAAGATTGGTTTCTTCGGCAATGGTGTTCACGTTCTTCAACAGCGCGAACACGGCGTCCATCTCCTTCGACATGCCGTCGATGCGATAGACGATGCGCAGACTTTCGCGTGACAACTGCACGATCAGGCCGACGAAATGCTGCAGAAGATCGCCGGTGCGCGTCGCGAAATCCTGCACGGACACGCCGCCGTTCTGCACGTCGATGATCTGCTTGAGCAACGACTGCTGCATGCCGGTTTTCTGCGACAGGCCGTCGAAGCCGCCGCCGAGTTCGGACACGGCATCGCGCAGCAGATCCAGCGCCTGATGCAGCTCGCGCGACGCGTGTCCGAGCTCGTCGACCAGCGCGCCGCGAATGTCTTCCAGCGCTTCGCGTACCGGGCCGTGGTCGGGCTCGGGCGGCGCCTCCACCACGATGGAAGCGGACAGCCGACGGCACTCGAAGATCCACACCGCGCACAGCGCAGTGATGAGCGCCGGCGCCATCCATGCCGGATGCCAGATAAGGCCCAGCAGCAGGGCTACGAGGCTCGCGCCGATGCCGACGTAAGGGCGTGGAGCAGAAGTGGGGATAGTGACGGACATAGGAGGTTCCGATACGTCAGGACGCAGCGCGTCGTGCGCTTGCGATGGGTTGTTGCGCCAGCACGAGCAGGCGCTCGGCAATCTTTTCCAGCGGGATCTTTTCGTCGGCCGCGCCGAGTTTCCACGCGGCGCCCGGCATGCCCCACACCACGGAGCTGGCCTCGTCTTGCACGACGGTGGGTGCGCCGCTTTCGCGCAGTTCCAGCAAGCCGCGTGCGCCGTCGTCGCCCATGCCGGTCAACAGCACGCCGATGGCCGCGGCACCGATGCTCGCCGCGGTGGAGCGGAATAGCACATCCACGCTAGGCTTGTGACGGTTTACCTGCGGGCCATCGTGCAAACGGCAGACGTGCTTGGCACCGTCCCACATCACCAGCAGATGTTCGCCGCCGGGTGCGATGTAAGCGTGGCCGGGCTGAATGGGTTGGCCGTCGCGCGCTTCGCACACGCGCATGGCCGAGCAGTGGTTCATGCGCGTCGCAAACGGACCACTGAATGCCGCGGGGATATGTTGCGTGATGACGATCGGCGGCGCATCGGGCGGCATGGCTTCCAGCAGCACGCGGATCGCTTCCGTGCCGCCGGTGGACGCGCCCACCGCAATGATGCGCGTGCTGCCGCGCGTACCCGGCGACTGCGAGCGCGGCAGCACCACGTCGGCGGTCAAGCGCGGCGGCACATCCAGTTTTTGCACTTGTGTGTAGGCACGCGGACGCGTGCGCGCGGCGAGTTTCACTTTCGCGCAAATCTCTTGCGCGCTTTCCGCAAAGCAGTTGGCCAGATCGCTGGACGGTTTGGTGAAAAAGTCCACCGCGCCGATTTCCAGCGCGCGCAGGGTGACTTCCGCGCCGCGTTCGGTCAGCGACGACACCATCACCACCGGCATCGGACGCAGACGCATCAGGTTTTCGAGGAAGGTCAGCCCGTCCATGCGCGGCATTTCCACATCGAGCGTCAGCACGTCGGGATTGAGCTGCTTGATTTTGTCGCGCGCAATCAACGGATCGGCGGCCACGCCAACGACTTCGATGCCTGGATCGGAATCGAGCATGGCCGACAACAGCTTCCGCACCAGCGCGGAATCGTCGACTACCAGGACGCGAACTTTATCCATTACTGCTTTCTCGCTTTATGCATCGGCTATGGCGTATTCGTTCTCAGGCAGGAGCGTCAAAACAGCTCCACCTCACCCTTTATCGGATCGTTCGCCAAACGCTTGAGGTAACGTTGCTCGTTGGCGGCCAATTCGGCGTCGCGCTGGCTGCGCAGCTGCCTGACGCGAACCCTTCCGCTCGCCGGAAAGAACTGCAATTGCCGCGGATAGATGTCGCCCACATCCGAGGCCACCAGAGGCAGGCGCTCCATTTCCAGATAGCGCGTGACGAAAGCGATGTTGCGCTTGCCGACATCGGTCATCTGCGCCAGTACGCGACCGCCGCCGAAAATCTTCACCGTCAGCGCTTCGCGCCGGCCGCCGGCTTTGAGGATCGCGTTGATCAACTGCTCCATGGCGTCGCTGCCGTAGCGCGCCGCACGGCCCACGGCGGCCGACCAATCGTTGCGCTCCCCGCTCATCGGCTCGGGCAGCATGAAATGATTCATGCCGCCGATGCGCCGATCCGCATCGCGGATGCATGCCGAGACGCACGAGCCGAGCACGGTGGAGACCATCTCCTCCTGCGCGCTGACATAAAACTCGCCAGGCAACACCTTGACGGTCATGCAGCTGTGCGTGGGGTCCCAGAATCGACGCATGTGTTCGAAACCGGGCAGAACGGGTACGGCGATGTTGGGCGCAACGGCGACGCCTGGCAACGGGACACTCATGCAACGCACTTCCGATAAACGGTACGGCCCACCAGTTCGAACGAATCGCTAAGGCCGTACATCGATTCGGAATGACCAAGAAAGAGATAGCCTCCTTGCTCGAGCAAACCGGCATAGCGTTCGAACAAACGTTGCTTGGTCGGCTTGTCGAAATAGATCACCACGTTGCGGCAGAAAATCGCGTCGAACGGTCCGCGCATGGGCCAGTCGTGCAACAGGTTGAGCGGCTGGATAGCGACCAGCTCGCGCAGGCGCGGATGCACGCAGGCATAACCTTCGTATCGCCCTTCGCCGCGCAGAAACCAGCGACGGCGACGTTCGTCGCTGATGCCGCCCATGCGATCCAGCGCGTACATGCCGGCGCGCGCCTGTTCCAGCGCCTGCGGCGAAAGATCGGTCGCCAGAATGCGCGCGTCGACCTTGCTTCCCGTGCGTTCCAGCGCTTCGGCCAACACCATCGCCAAGGCGTAGGGTTCTTCGCCGGTGGAACAGCCGGCGGACCAGATGCGCAGACGACCGCCGTCCTTTTTTTCCTGCAACCAGCGCGGAAGCAGCTCATCGATCAACAGATCGTAATGGTGCATCTCGCGAAAGAACGACGTGACATTGGTACTGATGGCGCTGGCCAGCTCGCCCATTTCGCCATCGGGTTCGCGGCGCAGAAGTTCGCAATAGCCGTTGAAATCCTTCAGTCCCAGGGCGCGCAGACGGCGCTGCAGCCGGCCTTGCACGAGCTGGCGTTTCTGCTCGCTCAGCGCGATGCCGCAGTATTGATAGACAAAGTCGCGCAGAAACTGGAACTCGGCATCGCCCAGCGACGGCCCACCCATGAAGGTGGCGGAGTTGGAATCGGAGAGAGTTGCCGTCGTCATGGCCAAACCTGCGGGCGCTTATGTCAACTTTGCTGCGGATGTCCTCTCCCGATTCGGGAGAGGTTTTCGTTTTCGAATGGCTTCCATCAAAGCCTCAGAATTCTTTCCACACACCGCTGTCGGCGGTTTCCGGTGCCGGTCGGCGGCTCGGCGCGGCCGCCGGTGTCGACTGGCGTACGGCCGCAAACACCGCTTCGGTTTCGGCCATGATTTCGGCTGCTTTCGGCTTGGCCGATGCTTGGGCGTGTGCTTCGTCGCCCAGACGGAAGAAGTTCACCTGACGCGACAGTTCGCCGGCCTGTTCGTGCATGGCGCGTGCGGCGGCGGACGCTTCTTCCACCAATGCGGCGTTTTGCTGCGTCATTTCATCCATCTGCGACACGGCGTTGTTGACCTGGTCGATGCCGGCCGATTGTTCCTGGCTAGCGGCGGCGATTTCGGCCACGATGTCGGTCACCTTCTTCACGCTGTCCACGATGTCCGCCAGCGCCTTGCCGGATTGATCCACCAGTTCCGAACCCGTGCGCACCTTGTCCGCGCTGTCGTTGATCAGCAGCTTGATCTCCTTCGCCGCGCCCGCGCTGCGCTGCGCGAGGTTGCGCACTTCGGTTGCCACCACCGCGAAGCCGCGGCCCTGTTCGCCGGCGCGCGCCGCTTCCACGGCGGCGTTCAAGGCGAGCAGATTGGTCTGGAAGGCGATTTCGTCGATCAAGCTGACGATGTCGGAAATCTTGCGGCTGGAGGTATTGATCTCGCGCATGGCGGTCACGGCCTGCGCCACCACTTCGCCGCCGCGCTCGGCCTGTTCGCGCGCACCGCGAGCGAGCTGGTTGGCGTGGCTGGCGTTTTCGGCGTTCTGCTTCACGGTGGAGGTCATTTCCTCCATCGAGGAGGCGGTTTCTTCCAGGCTCGAAGCCTGTTCCTGCGTGCGCTGGCTCAAGTCGTCGTTACCGCGCGCAATCTGCTGCGCCGCCGTGCTTACCGCGTCGGAGCCCTGGCGCACTTCCGCGACGATATCCACCAAGCGTTGATCCATGGTGCGCAATGCGCCGAGCAGTTGCGCCAGCTCGTCGGTGCCCTTCACTTCGAACGCATGGCCAAGTTTGCCGGCAGCGATTTCGTTGGCCACGTTCTTGGCGTGGTTAAGCGCACGGGAGATCGAACGGATCAGCAAGGTGGAGCGCAGCAGCGCGAACAGCAGGCCGGCAGCCAGGGCGATCAGCGTCAGCATGCGGATGCGCTGGTAGCTCTTGATCTGGTCGGCAAAGATCTGTCCCGCTTCGTCGCTTTGCACTTGCACGAGTTTCGACAGCGCGTCCTGACGCTGCATCATCAGCGGACGCAGCTCCATTTCCACCGTGTCGGAGGCGCCAGTGTCGGCTTGCTTGATCGCATCGAGCACGTCTTGCTTGGCTTGCTCGTAATCCTTGTCGGAGGAGTGCCAGTCCTTGCTCGCGGCCGCTACCGCCGGACTCATGTCGAGCTTGGCGAAACGATTCGTGTAGTCGATCGTTTCCTTTTGATAGCGTTCGAACTCCGCCATCTTCTGCTTTACTTGGTCGGCCTTGCCGACCAGCGCCGCCGCTTCGCTGAGCGTGAGGAACGACTTGAGCGAATCGCTGCGCACCACGTCCAGATATTGCGAGGGAACCAGCTCCGACTCGTAAATATGCTGCGTGCCGGCGTTCTGCCTGGACATGGAATACAGGCCGATGGCCGCACCGGCCAGCAGCATCACACCAAGCAGGCCGACCAGCATGATCAGGCGAGCGCGGATGGAGAGCGACTTGAATTTGAATGTTGGGAAGCGCAGTTTCATGGGTTGTATTCCTTCAGGCCACAGCTTTCATATCACCGGCCGCGTTGAGCGCGGCTTCGAGCATCTGCGCATCCTGCGGTTGCAGCAGTTTGTCTGCGTCGAGCAGCAACACCATGCGGTCGCCCACCGACGTCAATCCTTTCAGGTATTCGGTATCCACCGTGGTGCCCATGTCGGGCACCGGACGTATCGCGTCGCTCGTCACATCGAGCACATCGGATACGGCATCCACCACCACACCGAACTGACGGTTGCCCACCGTGACGATCACGGTGACGGTAGTGGCGTCGTATTCCTCGCGCGTCAGGCCGAAGCGCAGACGCAGATCGATCACCGGCACGATCGCACCGCGAAGATTGAGCACGCCGAGCACGTAGTGCGGCGACTGCGGAATGCGCGTGACAGGAGTCCAGCCGCGAATTTCGCGCACGGCCAGGATGTCGATACCGTATTCCTCGTGCGCAAGGTTGACGGTGAGGTATTGCGCCTGATCTGACATGTTTCGCCTCGTCATCGGAGCACCCACGCGGCGCCCCCGTTCGTTAGAGGAAATCGGCGGTATCGGGCAAAACTTGAGGTGGGAAAGCGCTTTCTGGCGATGTTTGGCCAGGGGCCTGTCGTCATTGCGGCGAAGGCCGGACAGAGCGCAACGCGCGCGGAACGGCCGCAGGAAGGCCTCGACCGGGACACAAAACCCAGGTTGGGGTGCTTCGCACAGCGTATTGGAACTGGGTTCCGGCCTTCGCCGGAATGACGGGGGTCAAGCCCGCGCGAGGCTGGCCCCTCACCCCAGCCCTCTCGCCAAAGGGAGAGGAGCGGTTCGCGGTGAGATGGGAACGGCGGGCTATTGGGCGACGGCGGCCAGCGCATCCATGGCCGGCACCCGCACTGGAACGCTCTTCGGGGCCGGACGCGCCCCCTGCGCCACCCCGTGCACCCGGAAATAGCTCATCTGCGCATGCAAACGGTCGGCCTGCTCCTGCATGGCGCGCGCGGCGGCCGCCGCCTCCTCCACGAGTGCCGCGTTCTGCTGGGTCACTTCGTCCATCTGCATGACGGCGCGATTGACCTGGTCGATGCCGCCGGATTGCTCCTGGCTGGCCGCGGCGATCTCGTTGACGATATCGGTGACTTTCTTGACGCTGCCGATGATGCCCGCCAGCGCCTGGCCGGATTCGTCCACCAGCTGCGATCCGGCCTGCACTTTTTCCGCGCTGTCGGCGATCAACGTTTTGATTTCTTTGGCGGCGCGCGCACTGCGTTGCGCGAGATTGCGCACTTCGGTAGCCACCACGGCAAAACCATGTCCGTGCTCGCCGGCATGGGCGGCTTCCACCGCAGCATTCAACGCTAGCAAATTGGTCTGAAAGGCGATTTCGTCGATCAAGCCGACAATGTCGGCAATCTGCGTGCTGGCCTGCTGAATGGTGCGCATGGCCGTGCTGGCGTGCGCGGCGACGTCGCCGCCACGTTCGGCCTCAAGGCGCATCGCCGCCGCGAGCTGGCTGGCGTGGTGGGCGTTGCTTGCGCTTTGCTTGACGGTGGCGGTCATTTCCTCCATCGACGCGGCGGTTTCCTCCAGGCTGGAGGCTTGTTCTTGCGTGCGATAGCTCAGATCGTCGTTACCACGCGCGATCTGTTGCGCCGCCGATGTAACGGCTTGCGCACTGTGTTGTACCTCGCCCACCACGTCGGTGAGCTTGCCACGCATGCGCGCGAGCGCGTCGAGCAAGCTGCCGGGTGCGGCCGCCTGCGTGTCGTCGCCGCTCAGATCGCCATCGGCGATGCGCTCGGCCATGGCCAAGGCGGTTTTCGGCTCCCCGCCGATGCTCTTGCGAATGCTGCGCATGGACTCCCACACCACCAGGATCACCAGCAATCCGACGAGGCCGGCACGCAACAAGCTTCCCATCAGCATCTGACGAAACTGCGCGTCGATGTCCACAAAATACGCCCCCGCAGCCACGTGCAGATCCCACGGCTTGTAGAACGCGGTGTACGTAATCTTGTGTTTGTCGCCCTTGCTTCCCGGCATCGGCCACATGTAATCGGTCAGACCGTAACCATCGTGCCGATCGGCGGCAAGCATCTGCCGATACATGTATTTGCCCGTGGAATCTTTGTCGTCACGGATGCTTCCTCCCACGCGCTTGGGCATGATCGGATGCATACGCATGATCAAATCGGAATCGAACACATACACGTAACCGGTGCCGTCATTCCAGCGCAAAGCGGAAAGCGCGCTCAGCGCACGCTGCTGTGCTTGCGCTTCGCTGAATTCGCCCTTGGCGGCACGATCGTGATAGCTCTGCATGAGCGAGATGGCCGTCGCCACTTCATCGCCCAGTGCGCGCTCGCGCGCCTGCATCTGCAGACCTCGGCTGTCGACGGCCGACATCACCGTCAAGGCGACCAAACCGATCACGACGATGGCGATAACGAGCCATACCCTGGCCGAAAGGCTTAGGCGTTCCAGTATTTTTAGTGGGGACATCATGACGACAACCTTCAATGACATGGGAAGACGGGGCACCGCGCCCTACCGCGCTCCATGCATCGCCGCGCACCGCTGTGCGCACAGAAATCTTTGAACGCGGCGCCTTTCCGGCGCGCCGCGTTATCCGCTACGCCGCTTTGCGGCGCGATTGCAGACGAATCAAACCGGCCACGTCGACAATCAACGCCACCGAACCGTCCGCAAGAATGGTCGCGCCGGAAATGCCATCGACACGCCGGTAGTTGGCTTCCAGCGATTTCACCACCGCCTGCTGCTGGCCGATCAATTCATCCACCAGCAAACCGACCTGGCTGCCGTCCGCTTCGACGACGATCACCAGACCTTCTTCGATACTGCGCCGCGCGTTCGCACAATCGAATTGCTGATGCAAGCGCACGATCGGCAAGTATTCGCCACGGAAGCGGAACAGCTCGCCGCCGCCGGTAACACTGCGTACCGCGTCGGCTTTCAATTGCACCGATTCCACGATGGAAACCAGCGGCACGATGTAGCACTCATCGCCCACCGCGGCGCGCAAACCGTCGATGATGGCGAGCGTCAGCGGCAACGTAATGGTGAATGTCGTGCCCTGACCGGGGCGGCTTTGAATAGATACGGTGCCGCCCAGGTCCACCACATTGCGGCGAACCACGTCCATGCCCACGCCGCGGCCCGACAGATCCGTCGTTACCGCTGCCGTGGAAAAGCCTGGCTGGAAAATCAGCTCGCCCACCGCCTCGTCGCTGAGGCCTTCGCCGCTGTTGATCAGGCCTTTTTCAAGCGCCTTGGCGATGATCGCGTCCCGATTCAAACCGGCGCCGTCATCGACGATTTCCACGACGATGGAGCCGCCGCGATGGAAGGCTTCCAGGCGCAGCGTGCCGATGTCGTTCTTGCCGGCCGCACGGCGTTTTTCGGGCGTTTCCAAACCGTGATCGATCGCGTTGCGCACCAGATGCACCAGCGGATCGCCGATTTTTTCCAGCACGGTTTTGTCCAGTTCCGTCTGCTCGCCGACCATTTCCAGCTTTACTTGCTTGCCCAGCTTCTGGCTGAGGTCGCGTACCAGGCGCGGGAAACGGTTGAACACCGAACCGATCGGCAACATGCGTATGCCCATCACGCTTTCCTGCAGCGTGCGCGTGTGGCGCGCCAGCTGCGCAAGGCCGAGTTGCAGCATGGCCAGCCGTGACGGATCGAAATCTTCGCGGAATTGATCGAGCATCGCCTGCGTAATCACCAGCTCGCCGACCAGATCGATCAGGCCGTCGATTTTGTCGATGCCCACGCGCACGGAACCGGCATCGTTGCTGCTTGCCGCCGCCGTGCGCGCAACGCCGGCCGCTGCGCCCGCACCGGCCGGCGTCGCAACAGCTTCGACTGGCGGTGCGGGCGGTGGCGCGGCGGCAACGAGCGGCTCGATCGTCAAATCGCATTCGTCTTCGACCCATTCGAACACCGCCGCGATGGCTTCGCGCTTGACCGCACCGGTCAATTCGGCGCGCCACGCCAGGTGGCATTCGGAAGGGTCGAGTGCGTCGAGCGCGGGCACACGATCCAACTGTGCCTCGACGACCAGCTGACCGAGCGCAGCCAGTTCACGCAATAGACGCAACGGGTCGTTGCCGCCGGCCAACATGCCGGCGTGGGGACGGAATTGAATGATCCAGCCACCGGAAACCACGGGTTTCTCGGCCGCTTTCGACGCACCTTCTGGCGCGTCGCGGCCCACCATCTGAGCCAATTGCGATTTCAATGCATTGCTGGTTTCGTCGGCCAGCGGCAATCCGCTTTGCGCGCGGTCGAACATGGCGCGCAAGCAATCCACAGTGCGAAGCAACAGCTCGACGATGGTCCTGTCGATCGCGCGGCGACCGAAATTGCGACCATCGCGCAATTGATCGAGCAGCGACTCCGCCTCGTGCGTAAACGCCGCCATTTCCGGAAAACCGAACGTGGCCGCGCCGCCTTTGATGGAATGCGCCGCGCGGAAAATGCCGTGCACCAGCTCGGTATCGCCGCCCTCATCGAGCGCCAACAGCCCTGCCTCCATCGTATCGAGGCCTTCGAGGCTTTCCTCAAAGAAGACTTTGTGGAATTGCGCGATGTTGATGTTGCTCATAAAAGGGAAGACCTTCGATTAATCCCGATGCCGATCAAGCCTTACGTCATTCCGGCGCAGGCCGGAATCCAGTTCAACATGCGTCCGAAGGACTCTTACTTTGGTTTTGAGTGCTTCGCACGGCGTACTCAAACTGGATTCCGGCCTGCGCCGGAATGACGGTGAGGCAAGTTCTACCTTGTGGCAGAGGTGTGGCTTTACGCCTCAACCAAGCACGCGTTTCACGGTCGCCAGCAACTGTTCCGGATCGAACGGCTTCACCAACCAGCCCGTCGCTCCGGCAGCCTTGCCTTCCATCTTCTTATCCGTGTTGGATTCGGTAGTCAGCATCAGAATCGGCACGCCTTTGTAATCGGCGCGCGTGCGCAACTCGCGCACCATGCTGATGCCGTCCATCACCGGCATGTTGACGTCGGCCAGCACCAGATCGAAGCGCGAGGAAGCGGCGGTATCCAGCGCCATCTGCCCGTTCTCCGCCTCGCTCACTTCATAGCCGGCGCTACGCAACGTAAACGCCACCATGCCGCGCATCGATGCCGAATCGTCCACCGCAAGAATCTTTGCCATCTTCCACCTCAAGTTCAGGCCGACGGTTTCGCCGGCAGTGCCAATACCTGTGCCAATCCGAGCTGCGTTGCCGCGTCGTGCAACGGCACGCTTGCGCCCACCCAATTCACCTGTCGCGTGCGTTTTTGCGCTTCGTGCTGAAACGCCACCAGCAGTTGCAAAGCGGCCGTGTCGACGCGATCCACGGCGGTGCCGTCGAGCACGATGTGTGGCGACTCCAATGCGCCGCGCAGTTGCTTGTGCAGGTCGCCTACGTCGGCGATGCGGCAGTCCGCGGGTATGGCGATGCGCGCTTCACTTTTGCCTTTGCTGGCCATGGAGGGGCTCCGCGTGGTTGATCTCTTGTGGGCTTTATCGGCGGGAGCCGGGGCAGCTTTAGGTGGCGGGTTTGTGCGCGCTGCC
>Ga0335072_10012665_pt1 | contig 12041 bp, 9 predicted proteins | sample Lox_Sample_21_FD_206725 | JGI IMG/M metagenome (GOLD analysis project Ga0335072, IMG submission 206725) | Soil microbial communities from Loxahatchee National Wildlife Refuge, Florida, United States - Lox_Sample_2.1 | ecosystem: Environmental > Terrestrial > Soil > Wetlands | place: USA: Florida...
ATGACAGCAGGCGTTGTCATCCTGAGACTCCAACCGCGTGGTAGAGTGGCCAACAGTCGAGTAGGGTAACCTGCCACACTGGGAATCCAGGTTACACAAAAGGCATCTCAAAAATGGTACCTTGCATGCCCTTAGTAACTTCTAGATAAGCCTCCTAAGAGATTCATAGCGAATAGTGAATAGCGCAGCCGACGTTTTCCCGTTGTGGGGCTTTGCTTTTGCCACACCTGCAGGAGCGCCACATCTAAATCCAAAGCTTCAACAAACACCCAAAAGGTAAATTGAATAAGCTCAAAATATAAAGCTGAAGGGAGGTCCAGCTGAAGCTTCACACTCCCTCGAAATCAGCGAACACCCTAGGAACAGTCTGGGTAATGCCATCACCGTTGCCTTGAAGATTCGTGACACTTTAATCTTCTGCTCTCATCCTGCACAATTCTCATCTTCAACATGGAAAGCACTCTTCCCAGTACCAATGGCAATAACAAAACCATAATTAGCGTCTCCCTCTCTGATCTCGCCAAAATGATAGACCACTCGCTCCTCCACCCCACAATGACCGACGCCGAAGTCATAGCCGGCCTGGAGCTGAGCAAGAAATACTCCGTTGCAACAGCTTGTGTAAAGCCGTATCACATTCCTCTTGCTGTCAAATATCTTTCTGGGACCTCCGTTCTCGTCTGTCCTGTGATCGGCTTCCCACACGGGAACTCCACTACTGCTGTGAAAGTGTTTGAAGCGACAGAGGCGGCGAAGGCGGGCGGGAAGGAGATCGACATGGTGATTAATGTAGGGAAGGCGTTGTCTGGGGAGTGGGATTATGTTGAGAATGAAATATCAGAGATCAACGCGGCTGTGATATCTCAAAGTGCAACACTGAAAGTAATTTTTGAAAACGATTGTGAGTTCATGTTGAGATTCTGTTCCCGTTCTATTCCTCAGAGTTACTAGTAACGAGTCAAGGTAGATCTCACCGGCAGTGAGATCATCAGGCTCTGCGAGATCTGCAATAGAGTTGGAGTTGCATTCATTAAGACCTCCACTGGGTATGGGTTCGTTAAGAAAGCAAATGGTGACTATAATTATAACGGCGCCACGCTCCCGCATCTTAGGTTGATGCGTGAGCATGCGGATAAGAATGTGCAGATCAAAGCTGCCGGTGGAGTCAGAACCCTTGATGACCTTCTGAGAGTGCGAGCTTTAGGGGTTACGCGGGTTGGGGCGACGGCTACGGCTGTGATGCTAGAGGAAGCGGGAAAAAGGGGTATTGGTGCTGAGAGGGTCGAAGTGGAAGTTTCGGGACTTCCGTAAAAGCTGAACTGCGGATTTGGATTTGAGATACATTTCATGTGGCGTACAAAAGGAATCGAGTATCTCTGCCTATGACATCCCTTGAAGCCGAGCTGTTGCTATAGGTATTTGTTGATAAGAGAATAAGCTTCCACCAGAGACAAAATATCTAGTTTTAATTGACAAAATGACTCCCCGCCCTGAGGGAGTAGGTACAGAAAAACCCCAGCCGTATAGTGAGGTTTTACTTAGTTGCTCCAGTTGGTATTCGTTTGTCAGATTTGATTGCTGATTGCCCGGTTCATCCTCGCACCTCCCTCCATTATCCCAATGGCCGCTGTGCAGATTGTACTATGGTTAGAATAACAATCCTGCTACCCCCTGCCGAAAGAGATTTGCTTAATTTACTATCTAAATACGCAAAAAGGTGGTTAGGTGCCTGAGGGTGGATGCAACCAGGAGGAGGTGAATATGAGAATGTGAGAATTCTTTAAACTTCACCATGGCATATATGTGAATGAAGGCCGATCTCATTATCGCCTTATCTTCTCGGTTTTTAGAATTTTTTTTACGAATTTTGTATATCATGTTACAAATATGGTGACTAAATATTTCCAAATGGTTTCTTCTTAAAAATCACCATGTTGTGCTGTTGCAACTTCTTCGGAATACAGTTGGTAGATTGAGTCCATCAAGTCCACAAGGCCACACCAGGCGCCGCCCCATAATATCCAATGAACCGCTGAGTCTTGTAGTCATACCCCTTTACATCTACATGGTAGCCAGCCTCCATTCAAATATGTAGGCCGGGGGCGGCTACTCACATTTTCCTCTTGGCGTAGCCAGCCGCGAATTGCGAACGTGCCAAATACCAGACGGTGTTGGTCAGTGGTGGTGTTGGTAGAACCGCTAGAAAGCAAGAGGTTAACACGATAAAGACATCGCCTTTCTTCAGTTCGGCGTAGGTCCTCACTCGGAGGAGTTTGCGATTGTTTCCCCTACTGGCATTATAGTGCCGAAAATCTGACAGTAAAATAGTGGACGCCTACCACAGGTGTGAACCAGGTATGAATCAGCCGTTCGCCTTATTGGTGTCGGTGCCAGCGACAAATAGTCCAACTGCCGTTTCACGGTTCATATCCCATTCATCAACCCATGCCAGCGATCAAGGCTTTCTTGATCCGATGCAGCCTTCGGTCAGCTCCACGCCGGCCGCCTACCGTGTGGGTGTGGAGCAATTTTCAAATGTTGTTCCCATTGTTGCGTAAGCCGGATGCAGTCAGTCCAGTCCCAAAAAAAAGTTCAGACCTGCTGATCGAACAATTTAGGTTCCTATGCTCGAAGGAGGCGAGCTCGATCACAGGCCCGTTAATTAGTGCTAATGGACACTTCTCTTTCGTTTAAGTCCCAGGAATGCAGGAAGAAGCATCAGCGAATGCCGAGCTTTACCTGCGGTGCTTGTCAATGCAGTCGGCCCAGTAGCACAGGTTGGCGGACGTCGGGTGGTTACTGAGCCCATAAGTATGATGCCTGTACAAACTCATCCTTTCTCGTGTTAATGTACTGTACATATGTAAACCTTGATTGGCATCAACTGGATTGCCATCCTGGTATAAATGCGGTAGTCTTTATGCACGAGTCAGGTTCTTCTGCAGTTGTTTGGATAGTATGATATGTGAAACAACCTAATGGAAGAATCAAGCTCTTGATAGAGGCCGAATCAGCAATACGAATTGTCGGGTAGATGACGGTGTAGCCTGCGTATGGCTCGTTCAAGGTGACGTTGTCAGCTCCGGCTGCAAAATCCAAGTTTTAGGAGTTGTATACTATTTGCTTGACGGATGAACAACAGCAGGAACAGCTTAAGCAGAAATAGCCAAATCTTTGCTATTGTTCGTGTGCAATTAAGGCAGCTAGACCCCGTATATCATCAGGCAAATCGTAAGGCTGTGTCTAAATTAAGAGTGTAACGTCATCCAAGACCAAAGCAGGCCGAACTTTCCATGAGCACGTTGAGAGACCGTGTTCCTCCGTAAGAACGGAGTAAAGACCTTCCTGATAGCGTCGCCCTTGGCTTCACTGACATCGCTGAACACTTCCATTTACGGTATTCTGTCGCATGTTAAGGTCGTTCGTCTGATCTGGAGTCAACGATTCAGTGTAGTGAATCTCGTCTAATTTTAGCTTCAACGATTAATAAGATACCCCTGCACGCCATGGTACCTTAAATGTGCTCAAGTATCTCAATAATGCAACAGCAGGAACATCCAGCTCAATCTACCGCCAATGGACCGAGGTATCACACCGCATTGCTTGATGCTGTACCTTCGCTCGTATTCTGGGTTTTGTGACTCCCAAATCTTGTAGCCCCCAGTACTACAGCTGCGGCGTAAAGTGTTCCGCTGCGGTGCGCTATAACTTCGCCAAATTAGTCGGGTCCTCGTCCCGCTAGTGTCCTGTCCCGAAGAGCTCCCGCTTTCGATTTTCCAAGATCAAGAATCGTCGTAACCCCCGAGTAGTCCGCTGTACTGCGGTCTGTTACTCTACCCAATTCCACTCGTGGATTCGCTGTCGGCCCAGGATCACGGAAGGGTGACGGTGGCAGCCACATCCGTCGAGGTTTCGACGCCATGGATGGAGATCTGAGCCTCTCTCAGTCATTTGGTGGCTTGCGTATTGCAAATCCAGACAATGCCTCTTCAAGTACCACCATCACACCCACGAACTCCAACCAGTCCATGGACACACGACCGTCACAGCTCCAGCCGGCGGTAGAGGACGGCGCTTCTGAACCACAATCGAAGAGACATTCGATTTTTAATCTACTGCGGCGGGTAGAGTCTCCTGGAGAGCGCTCGACTCCTAGTCCACCACCTCAAGCCTCAGAGTCAAAACCGGTGACCAGACGTACGCCATCAAACGCCGACCTACGTCCGTCACACTCTGACAATTTCGGTGCATCTGCTGCTAAAGCTTACCGCCAGTCGATGCCATTGAATCATCACGAGCAGCAACAGGTACTTTTACCCCCGTACCAATCAAATCCGATGCAGAACAGTGGCAGAACCTATCCTCCGGGTAATCCTGGCCCTGTACCAGGAGCATACTCTGCCCTACCACCTCCTGATCGACAACATGGCTCCTACAGGTTGCCAAGTGAATCATCAAATCCGTCCGTTTTGGGCATGCCAACAAGGAGTGACTCGAGAAGCGCGGGAGCCGCAATGCAAGCAGGCGCAGAAATACGTGATAGTAGTCATAGGGACCGGTCGTACAGCCAGAGTCATCCAATTCCCCCTGGAGGTGGGCCTCCACCACCTCGAAGGAGCTCAAGGGGCATGGCCGGAGGCCACATGGGACAAGTGGGGGTACAACAGATGCCATCGAATGGTGGGAATGCATACGGTCTAGAGGGCCCAGTAATGTCAAGCAGCGAAGAATGGAAAGAGAAGGGTGCCGCAGTAGGCCTACGAGCCGAAATTGATGCCAATGGAAAGCCGGTGTTGAGGTCCGTTAAGAAAGGGGTGAAAGACTTCAGTTTTGGGAGAACCCTTGGAGAAGGATCGTATAGCACAGTTCTGGCCGCTACAGATCGTCAGACCTTAAAAGAATATGCTGTGAAGGTGCTTGACAAAAGACATATCATCAAAGAGAAGAAGATCAAATACGTCAACATCGAGAAGAATACTCTTAACAGGTTGACAGAACACCCCGGCATTGTGAGGTTATACTACACCTTTCAGGATGAAAAATCATTGTATTATGTTCTGGATGTTGCCAGTGGAGGAGAGCTATTAGGAGTGCTTAAGAAGATGGGCACTTTTGATGAGGAGTGTACTCGTTTCTATGGTGCTCAGATTTTGGATGCCATCGACTACATGCACTCGAGAGGCGTTATACATCGTGATTTGAAGCCGGAAAACGTACTTTTAGACGACCAAATGCACGTAAAAATCACGGATTTTGGAACAGCGAAGTTACTAAAGGATCCTATGGCATCTTCGAAGCCTGGCAATGGTAGAGGCGTACCAGATATGGATATGGATGATGACGAAGATAGCCGTGCCACCTCTTTCGTCGGTACAGCTGAGTACGTTAGTCCAGAGTTGCTGACGGACAAAAATGCCTGCAAGGCAAGCGACCTGTGGGCATTCGGCTGCATCATATACCAGCTTCTATCTGGGAGACCACCTTTCAAGGCCGCAAATGAATACCTAACTTTCCAGAAGATCGTTGGCCTAGATTATGAATTTCCACCAGGTTTTCCACCTGCAGCCAGAGATCTGGTTGAACGACTTTTAGTCCTTGATCCCTCGAGGCGATTGTCTCTGGAGCACATCAAAAACCACGAATTCTTTGATGGCATCAAGTGGGGCAGAAGTCTTTGGAGAATGAAGGCACCGAGGCTAAAGCCATACGTTCCACCTACAAAAGAGCCAACTCTCATCCAGCTTAACGGCTATTCGAGCTCGTCGCAACCAATAGCGATTTCACGTGGTATAGGACAATCCAATACATTTGCTAATGGCAACTCGAAACCACAACCTCGGGTAATCACAGAGCTTCCACCACCTACTCAGCTTGACATTGAATGGTCACCAGTACTGACACGGAATAACGAGCGCATCTTAAAACTTGGGAATCTTATGGTCTTGTCAACACCAATGGCTAATAGCCCACCATCAAAAAGTGGTGAGCAAGGAGAGGGCCACAAAAAACTCTCGAGATTCTTCGGCGGTAGCACAACGAAAAAGAGGCAGAGACTTGTAATGGTGACCTCTAGTGGGCGTATCATACTGGCAGCCGCTGGAGGTGATGAGAAGAAATCGAAGACGGAGATCTCGTTGCTTGACCCAGAATGCTCATGGCGGATGCAAAATGACGCGAAGGGACAGACAGTGTGGTGTGTGGATTCGGTGAGTCCCTATGTTCACTATTATATTCTGGACTTGAATCTGACCTAGATTTAAAGCGTGGTATACATTATACTTTTGAGGACATGAGATCGTCAAAAGACAACGGAGATTCGAGCAGGACGACTCCAGAGGAATGGATTGAGTCAATCGAGCGCGCCAAAGAACTGGCAATCTCTCAAAACATGTTGGGTTCGTATAGCAGCGATGCTGGCTTTGACATGTCCTCATCCGTGTCAAGCCCTACAAGCACTCTTGGTGGTGGCATTGCTAGTATTTATCCAGAAGGATTCAGCGTAGCAGATCGAAGCGGCCGGAAGAATATCTCAAAGAGTCAAGCTTCCTTACAAGAAGATTCCACGAAACGGCACCGGTTCAGCAAAAGGCAGTCAAAGAATGGCCTCGCGGCAGTCTTCTGATGCACAAGGCATTGTTCCAGAGATGTTGGCATTGGACTTGCAACCCACTTATATATCGACATCGTCATTTCATCTTTGTTTGCTCGATTAGCATTTGCGAGCGTGGCGTTGGTTGCTCAGCATACTCTTGATAACTTGTAATGACTCTTTGTGGATGACATGGAAATCACCAAAAAAAGCCGTATATATCTCGCAACGAATTCTCAAATTTTGCGGCATCGGAGCGAGGCGTTCATTTCGCCATGTGGCAGCGAGAGTCAACTAAGATCTGAGAATCGCAAGATGACTGCGATCGTCTCCTTAAATTCTGGCTAGATTTTTGGCAATGGGTTATCAAGCCCCTACAGTGGCCTCATTATTGGATGAGCAGCATCAGTCCAGGTGTGGGCAATGTATAATTATAGCTTCGGTCAGCAGGAGCCCAATCTAGTTCTAATACAAATTATTACATTGAGAGCAATGATCAGTACAGTATAGACTTGGGTCAATACCCTGATTAAACCGGTGCAATAGTATTACAGCTCTCAGAAAATCCCTCTACAAATGGGCGTCTTGGGATTCAAAAGGGTGCTTGCTAACCAATCACTCCGACGAAGAAACCTATCGCCAAACCCTACATCCTCGCCGCAGCCGGCTATTGGCGGTTGACCATGCGGAACTCCTGCCACCTGCAGAAGTCAAGATGCCACCATGATGAAGACTGGCTACTGGTCGTCGACCAGCGACCTGCAGTGATAGAAACATTTGCAGTCAATATCCCCATCATTCGCTCAGGTGCAGTCCACCTGCATTACATCGCATGTGCTGGGTGGATTTCGCCACTGCCCAGCAACAGAGTGTGCGCCAGCGCAATTGTGCTGATCTGCCCTAAGTCAACAGCGCATCTAGTTGCGAGGGAGGACAAAAGAGGACTCGTTGCTTGTCGGAAACTTCTTGTCGCGTCCTTTTCTGTGATTGAAACAGGTCTAGGAAACCGAAGATACGAGAGAGACGTGCTCAACATTTGGAAGCAGCCTTGAGACTCGAAAATAACAAGCCTTAAACGCAGGCAACGCCCCGTTGACGCGACTTTTGATTATCCCTTTCTGCAAAACTAACCGTCAGCTAGTCACCTCTTGCGAAAGACACTCTCGTGAGTTTCTCGGTGTTGTTCTTTACAAGTGGGAACCTCAGTGAGCTGAGTCAAGACAGGAAATATCATAATCAAGATTGCAAATGGTCTCACTACCGGAACACTCTCGTTCTCTTTCCTTACGCGGTCCTCCATCAGTGGCCTCTCGGGCGACCACCTCTCGGCATCGAAGACATGGCAGATCACACGCTGGAGGATCTTCTTATACCCCGCAGAATGATTTTCCAGTATTCACGCATACAGGTGACGTCGAGATCATCATCAAGGCTGGGGAGAGGGAAAATCGCTACTTGTTGCACAAATTGATTCTAACACAATGTTCTGGTTTCTTCGATGCAAGCACGAGTCAAGAATGGTCAAAAACAACGCTGGAAGGGGGAGGAGGACAGTTATCACGGATAGGGGAATCATCAAGCAGCGACGTCGGCACACCAGGCTCATTGATTGAGTCAAAGAAAAGATGGAGATATGAGCTTGATACAGGGCCCGACCGCGATGATATTCCGATGCTGGTTCAAAAAGATGCATCAACATCATCACTTTTCGGCGTCAACGACTCCAACCGCCCTCCTCCCGTCCGCAACAAGCCTCCGCCATCCCAGAGTGGCTTCTTCCGCTCTGTAGCAAACCTCAGCCTCGCCCCACCTCCAGCTGCTACGCAGCTTTCTCAGGCTGAGGAAGACCTTTTAAGAGACTACGAGAACCTATTCCGAATCTTTTACAATTATGCGCCGACTCTTGATCCCATAAACATTGCCGACGCATACATTCAATGCAAGTCCCTCCTCAACCTTGCCGACATGTACGACGCTCTACCCGTTGTGGGACCCCGTGTCGATCATCACCTGCTCCAATTTCAATCTCGTCTATGGAAGCAAATTGCAAAATACCCCCCCTCATATCTCAAGCTCGGGTACCTTGCACGGAGTAAGGTCATATACTCAGAGGCGCTTATCCATGTTGTAGGGCAGTGGCCTGTTGGAGAGAGGCATTTGAGAAACGCTCTTCCCGAAAGTGTCCTTGTAGTTATTGAAGATAAGGTTGAGGAGCTTGCAGAGACAGTCTCGAGGATCGAAGGAAAGCTGTTCCGCCTGAATCTTCTCACTTCGCGTGGTGAACGCGTCTCTCCATCAACCAATTTTCAAGATTGGTTGGTTATGAGCCTGTTCCGGCAATGGCTGGCAGATCATACAACGCCACCACCAATGCCGAAATCTCCATCACGGCGAAGTCACAATGGCGGAACACTCGCCAGTCCTCTTCCTCCCCATCCGCCATCATCTCTCTCTCAGCTTGGTCGAACATATCGCCTCCTTGGCAGCTCGAACCTATCTGCATATCTCAATCACGATGAGTGTAAGCGGTTCTTGAAATTGTCGCCTGATGGATATTCAAGAGAGACTTTGAGGAGGTTTGAACGGCGTCTAGATGAGTTGAAGACGATGGCTAGGGAGACAGTAAGGCCGTTAATGAGGTGCAGCTTACAGCTTGAAGATGGGGACGGACTTGGATACCTGACCTGCTCGAGGGTAGAGGAGCGCGACTTCGTGTGGGAATTGGACGACTAAACGAAAATTTTTAATGCTCTTGTTTAATAATGTGTTTATGGGTGGCATTTTGGATTCGAGCGGGATCAAGTACTGGAGGTTTTGGATTTCACCGGCTTACGTATACCCCAACATGTCTGGAGTTTGGTCCTTGATAATGATGATTGAACGAAGACATGTGATACGATATACAATACTTAGTTAATCTGAATCTTTAAGTATTGAGATGCTTGTAATCGAGATCCCTTGTCTGAGGTGACTGAATTAGAACAAGTTCCAGTCTAACGCCAGTATCACAAATCACCATGGTAAAGCATTGACGAACAATTGGTTCGGCTGCTCTGGCATTTCTCTTGCCGCGGTATCCCTTGCGGGCATGGGTACTTTCTAGAATGAGAGCTATCAACTCAATGGCAGATATGCCTGATCTATGTTCGAGTTGCTCTACTCACTGGTAGATTTGCCTTCCTGGGGATCACGAATGCCATGCATACATTCGGGGGAACTGATGGGTGAGTAGTGTTAAACTTTTAGTGGCTATAGGGTATAGCTGACGATTCTTGGTGCCATAAATTATCACCGCGTTTCAGTTTCAAATGGGCGATAAATTCCCAGGCCCCGTGGTCGACTAGGATGCATTGAACACAAACAATGCTTTGGAAACAAAGTGATTGCTACGTGGACTAAAATCTTTGCTCGTCTTGTCGTAACAGCAACTTCAACTGTAGAAACCTTATCTCTTTGCATGGCCTCCCTTGAGAGGATGGCTGATGTAGCACAAAGTCTTCCACATTATGGCCGGAAACCCTGACTCAAATATAAATCTTCTATGAAAATGAGAGATATCGCGCAGTATTAGATTGTTTATTGCAATTTAGAATCAATTGAATATCACATATTTATAGTATTATATGTGTTTGCAGGGAAGGCAAGATTCAGATTGTCATGTGAACCCCCTCCAGATAGGACTGCCGTTGCAAGCAACATCAAAAGGTGTCTATAAATGACCCTGCTCCGTCTTAATAAAACCGTCATGCGATCCTGGAACTTACCGAGGGTCAAGCCTAGTTTTGCTCTTCTCCATTTCCTCGTTCCGAAGAAGCTGGTCCTGTACTCCGTTCTCTTCATTATGCTTCGCTCTAAACACTCACAATTGCATTCAACATTATGGCTACTTTGCGTCTGTAATCAATCCCCGCATTATCCACCAATATGTAATAAATGGGTTAATAGCTCTACTAGGTCCAGCTTGTGCAACATGACTACGCCGGATATGAGCAAGCTATTTTTGAGATTGATCCTTTGCTGGCGGCATTTCGTACTCAAGAGCTTCTTGCCTACTGTAAGTGTTGAACACAACTCAATCCATACTTATTATCTAAAGGTTACAGATAACAAGAACATATGCCCTCATATCGTGGTAGTTCAAAACAGTCCAATCAACCCGTTTCGAAAATACTTTGTGCGTCAGCCTCTTAAAAGGCGCTAGCTGCTCCTAACATTCCATGCACAGCTCCCGTTAGCCTACGAACATGTCGGTCTCCTGCACGCTATCCTTGGATTCGCATGTTGCCATCTAGATGCTGTGAATGGTACACGGCATTAGGAGGCTGAAGCATTGGAGCACCGGCTCGAAGCTATTCGGTGTCGAAGTGTTTTACTTGAATGGAGAAAGATGGGATGTGGTCTTAGCCACCATTAACATCATTGTTCTTCATGAAGTATGCTGAGATTATTCTTTTTGGTTTTTTCCGTTTCACTTCAGCTGTAGTCCACTGCCACTTCGTTCACTTACTGGGTTGGAAATATCGATTTGTGAATCCGGCACGGAGCCCACCTCGCAGGGGCAACTTATATGTGCGAGCGCTTACTCGCAGGCATCGAGATGACGCACAGCTATCGTACCATCTCCATTCTCGGCTGTCTGGATTGGTGAGTAATAGGTAATATTTGTTGGATCCTGCTGATAGGTGATTCCAGGATGGACGTCATGCGGCGCTGAGAAGTTGGCTTTCACCCGAGAAGACAGCCAGAAAATAGTCGACGTCATGGCTATGAATTCGAAATGATGTGTGGCTGCCCCAAAGAGCTGTTTCTAGCTCTTGGCGAGGTGATATTCAAGGGGAAGATGTATCTCTCCGGCGAAATCTCGACTGTGGAGTTTAGAACATCGCTTGCAAAGAGTGAGAGATTGCGAGACTGGCAAGCAAAGCGTGATATATTTCCCACAAACGACCCACACTGGCGACTGCTGGCCAATGCTTTTCGCCATGCCTTAATCCTCCAAGTGTTGAGGTTTCCAGATACATTCGGGCGGCATGCGGATTCACTTGAAGTGCAACGATCCGTAGTAGGTATCTTAGATGCAGCTGCTGGTCTACCAGGAAGCACCCCTTTGGCGAAGAGTTGCTATTGCTTCTTTTCATGGCGGGAGCGGATTCGCTGTCTCTTCATCAACGGCATTATACGCTCATTCGGATACAAGAGATTCAGAGCCAAACCAATTTTCGAATCACTGCGCTAGATATTCTGGAGAAAGTTTGGAAGGAATGCAGGATAAGGATGATCGGAAGAACGTTCGGTGGATGGAATATGTAAGTACAGATATGCAAGTTTACCATCATTATCCTTTTGGTCTGACATTTCTTAGACTTGTAGCGCGCATCTTCAACGGCAAGTAGGTACTCCATCCAACTCACACGCTACCATACTAAAGACCTAATCATTTTTAGAATGACTA
>Ga0335072_10012666_pt1 | contig 12041 bp, 8 predicted proteins | sample Lox_Sample_21_FD_206725 | JGI IMG/M metagenome (GOLD analysis project Ga0335072, IMG submission 206725) | Soil microbial communities from Loxahatchee National Wildlife Refuge, Florida, United States - Lox_Sample_2.1 | ecosystem: Environmental > Terrestrial > Soil > Wetlands | place: USA: Florida...
GCATGGCCGCGTTGTCGGTCTCGACGCGGGCGGGATCGTCTTCGGGCCAGGGGGTCCCGGTGGGCGACGTGCCGCTGTCGTAGTACGGCGTGGTGGCGAGGACGACCGCCGCGCCCTTCGACCCCAGCACCGAGATCGCTTGGCGGTACCGGCTCTCGAGGTAGCTGTCGAAGGACGCCTCGCCGAGGTTCTGCCACTGGCCGGCGACCTCCTGGTCGAAGGTCTCACCCCGGGCGACGTAGACCACGACGTCGGGGTTGTACGCGTCGACCCAGCTGCGCCAGGTGTTCAGCAGGGAGTCCGGGTCTTCGTGCACGTCACAGGGCGCGTCGGGCGTCACCGTGTAGAAGAGCACCTTGATCTCGCTCTGCATCGAGAGCGAGCAGCCCGGCGTGCCTTCGTTGGCAATCTGGACGTCGTACTGCTTCGCCTCCTGCGCGAGGCCCACGCCGAGCGAGCCCGCGATCGAGTCTCCGACCAGCAGCACCTTGACAGGCTTGGCTCCGGTGCCCGGGCCGGCGCTCGCCGACGCCGGCACCGCCGGCGCGAAGTACGACGGCAGCGTCGTGGCGGTCGTCGGGTCGCCGTGCGCACCCGCCGCGGCGGTGGGCGATCCGGTGGTCGCAGCCGCGGTCGACGGCACGGCCGCCGACGCGGAGCCGGGCGCGCTCGAGGTCGTGGTCGGCGCCTGCACGCTCAGCTGGGAGCCTTGGAGCTCGGTCGCCCCGACCGGCATGAGCGTGCTCACGAAGACGGCGCTGATCGCAGCGACCGCGCCGATGGGTGCCGCGATCCAGGACCGCCAGCGCCGCAGCGCGCCGCGACGGATCGGCATTTCGACCAGGTCGTAGCTGAGCGCAGCGATGGCGACGGTGATGCCGACCCGGGCCAAGAAGAGCGGATACACGCCCCAGTGGAGCCGCTGCCCGGTGAGGACGAGCAACACGGGCCAGTACCAGAGGTACACCCCGTAGGAGATGCGGCCCCACTGCGGGAGCGGGGGCAGCTCGAGGAGCCGCACCACCAAAGAACGCGGGGCCACGGCGCACCCGAGCACCACCGCGCCGGCGAGGAGGCTGGCGACGAGGAACCCGCCGCTGAAGGCGAAGGTCGTCGTCTCCGCGGTCGTGCACCACAGCGCGGCGGTGCCCGCCACGCCGACGATCGCCAGGACCGAGGCGGAGCGGGTGAACCAGCGGCGCCTGCTGCCGTCCTTCCACAGCGTGAGGCCGATGGCGATTGCGGCCCCGACCAAGAGCGCCTGGGCGCGGGTGTCGGTGCCGTAGTACGCGCGCGTGGTGTAGCCGTTGGGTGCGAGGAACGCCATCAAGATGGCCGACGCGAGCGATCCGAAGCAGGCGAGCGCGAACAACACGTGCAGACGGCGGCGGCGTGTCCACTCGCGGTCATGCCCGTCCGGCGAGCCGACGACGAGGCGACCGCCACCGAGCACCTCGACGGTCTGCTCGCGGCCGGGGGCGGACGCGGGCGCGGGAGCCCGCCGGGCCCGGCGCGTCCGCCCGGAGGTGCCGACCTTCAACACGGCGAGCACGACGAGCGGCCAGACCAGATAGAACTGCTCCTCGATCGCCAAGGACCACGTGTGCAGGAGCGGCGACGGCTGGCTCGACAGCGAGAAGTACGTCACGCCGCCGTGGATCGAATACCAGTTCGAGAAGTAGAAGATCGTCGAGACGGCGTCGCCCACGATGTGCGGGGTCTGCAGGACGCGCGGCAGCACGGCGAGGACGACGCCGATGGCGGCCACGAGCACGAAGAGGGCGGGCAGGAGCCGGCGGGCACGCCCCGCCCAGAAGCGCCGGAGGCGGATGGTGCCGCTGCTCCCCCACTCCTTGAGGAGCAGGGAGGTGATCAAGAAGCCCGAGAGGACGAAGAAGGAGTCGACGCCGTAGAACCCGCCCGGGACCGAATTGAGCCCGGTGTGGAACGCGATGATCGCCAGCACCGACAGGGCCCGGATCCCGTCGAGCCCGCGGATGTGTCCCAGCGTCGGCCGGCCCGCGCGTGCGTTAGCGTCCGTGCTCATGTCGCGCCAGACCTGCCCGCCCTCCCCGGCGGGTTCCTCCGTCCCATACTGGGGAAACGTGCGGCGCAAGCCCGTCCTACTACTGGAGCCCGGTCCCCCCGGCCCGATGACTGCGTGCTGAGGATCGGCATCTTGGGGGCGGCCCGCATCGCCCCCACGGCCCTGGTGAAGCCCGCCCGCCGGACCGGACGCGCCGTCGTGACCGGCGTCGCCGCCCGCGAGCGGCCCCGCGCCGAGGAATTCGCCCGCAAGCAGGGAATTCCCCGCGTGCTGGACTCCTACGCCGCCCTGATCGCCGACCCCGACATCGACGCCGTCTACAACCCCCTCCCCAACGGGTTGCACGGACACTGGACCATCGCCGCCCTGCGGGCGGGCAAGCACGTGCTGTGCGAGAAGCCCTTCACGGCGAACGCCGACGAGGCCCGTTCCGTGGCCGAAGTGGTGAACGGCAACCCAGGGTTGGTGGTGATGGAGGCCTTCCACTACCAGTACCACCCCTTCGCCAAGCGCCTGGTCGAGATCGTGCGCTCGGGCGAGCTGGGCAACATCACGAGCATCGATGTGGCGTTCTCGGCGCCCCTGTGGAAGAAGGGCGACATCCGGTATCAACTGGCGCTGGCCGGCGGCGCCACCATGGACATGGGGTGCTACCCGGTGAGCCTGCTGCGCCTCCTGGCGCCGGGCCCGCGCGTCACCAGCGCCGAAGCGAAGCTGTCCTCCCCCGGGGTGGACCGCGCCATGGACGCCCACTTCTCGCTGCCCGACGGCGGCCGCGCGCACATCGGCTGCTCGATGTTCTCGTCCTCGGTCCTGCGCCTCCACGCCGAGGTCACCGGCGACGACGGCAAGGTCTCTGTCTTCAACCCGTTCAGCCCCCAGCACGGGCACCGCATGAAGGTCACCACCGCGCTCGGCACCCGCAAGGAGCGTTTCAGCCGACGCCCGACCTACGACTACCAACTCGAGGCGTTCGTCGCCGCCGTCGAGGACGGCGCACCCTTCCCGACCACCGCGGCGGACGCGATCCGTACGATGGAGCTCATCGACGCCATCTACACCGCCGCCGGCTTGCCCGTCCGCCAGCCGACGCCTGTCTCCTGATGCCACTCGCGGCCGACGAGCTCGCCGCCCTCGGGGACGCCGCGCTCGACGCTGCCGCGGGCTGCCAGGCGGCCGAGCTGCGCGTCGAGCGCATCCGCAGCCAGATGGTGCGGCTCCACGACGCCCACCCCGAGACGACAGCGGACGACACTGAATTCGGCATGGGTGTCCGCGTCGTCGTCAACGGCGCCGTGGGGTTCGCCGCCTCGGTCGACGTCCGGCCGGAGGAGGCGGCCGGCCTCGTCGCACGCGCCAAGGAGATGGCGAACGTCACGGGCCGGGCCGGCGGCGGCCACGTCGAGCTGGCACCCGAGCCCTCGCACGGCGAGGTCGCCTGGTCGAGCGCGTTCGAGGTCGACCCCACGACGGTGCCGATGGCCGACAAGGTCGCGCTGCTCGCCGAGTGGAGCGTACGCCTGGCACGCCACGACGTCGTGTCGCACACGAGCGCCTCCCATCTTGCGGTGTCCGAGCAGAGCTACCTGGCCGATCTCAACGGGACGCGCGCCACCCAGCACCGGGTGCGCCTCCAGACGCAACTCGAGGCCCTCGCCGTGTCCGAGTCGGGTTTCGAGACGATGCGCACGCTCGCGCCCCCGGTGGGACGCGGTTGGGAGTTCTTGACCGGGCCGGCGCGCGACGGGAACTGGGACTGGGACGCCGAACTCGCCCACCTGCCCGAGCTCTTGGCCGAGAAGCTGCGCGCCCCGTCGGTCGAGGCGGGCACCTACGACCTCGTGATCGACCCGTCGAACCTGTGGCTGACGATCCACGAGTCGATCGGGCACGCCACCGAGCTGGACCGCGCCATGGGCTACGAGGCGGCATACGCCGGGACCTCGTTCGCCACCTTCGACAAGTTGGGCACGCTCGCGTACGGCTCGCCCGTCATGCACGTCACCGGCGACCGCACCGTCGAGCACGGGCTCGCGACCGTCGGCATCGACAGCGAGGGCGTGGCGGCGCAGTCCTTCGACCTGGTGCGCGACGGGACGCTGGTCGGGTACCAGCTGGACCGTTCCATCGCCGCGGCCATGGGGTTCGAGCGCTCCAACGGGTGCGCGTTCGCGGACTCGCCGATGCACGTGCCCATTCAGCGCATGGCCAACGTGTCGCTGGCCCACGCCGGCGCGCGCGGGCCGAGCACCGAGGACCTCATCGCCGGCGTCGACCATGGCATCTTCATCGCCGGTGACAAGAGCTGGTCCATCGACATGCAGCGCTACAACTTCCAGTTCACCGGGCAACGCTTCTACGCCATCGAAGGCGGGCGCCTGGCCGGACAGCTCAAGGACGTGGCGTACCAGGCGACGACCACCGACTTCTGGGGCGCCATGGAGGCCGTGGGCGGGGAGTCGACCTGGGTGCTCGGCGGCGCGTTCAACTGCGGGAAGGGCCAGCCCGGCCAAGTGGCGCCGGTGTCGCACGGGTGCCCCTCGGCTCTCGTGCGCGGTGTCCGCGTCCTCAATGCGCGCGAGGAGTCGGGGCGCTGAGCGCGACCGTGCAAGCGGCGGCGCACGGCGGCGGGATGCGTCGGTGACCCGGTGATCCCGGCACAGGACCTGGTCGAGGACGGCCTGACCCGGGCCGGCGCCGCCGGCGCCGACGGCTGTGTCGTGCTGGTCGAAGAGGGAAGCCACGTCGACGTGCGCTTCGCGCTCAACACGACCACCACCAACGGCGAGCAGCGCAACCGGGCGGTCAGCGTGGTCGTCTTCGCCGGAGACTCCGCGGGCACGGCGCGCCGGACCGGCGTCGTGGGCTCAGACGGCGTGCGTGACATGGTGGACGCCGCGTTGCGCGACGCCAGGGCCGCGCCGCCAGCACAAGACGCCTTCGCGTCGGTCGAGCCGGCCGACGCGCCGACCGGAGGCCGCGCCTTCTCGGCGCCGCCCGAGGAGACGAACCCCGACGCGCTCGAGACGGTCTTGTCCTCTCTCTCCGGGGCCTTCGAGCGGGCCCGGGCACGCGACGCGGTGCTGGCGGGGTTTGCCGAGCTCGACGTCGACACGGTGTATCTCGGCAGCTCGACAGGCGTCCGGCTCTCCCACGCGCAGCCGACCGGCGCGGTCAGCCTCGTCGGTCGCACGGCGGACGGCACGAGCTCGGCCTGGGTCGCGGCCCCGACCATCACCCCGTCGCTGCGCGAGATGGAAGACGAGGTCTGGCGCCGCCTGGACTGGGCCACGCGCAAGATCGCCCTCGAGGCGGGGCGCTACGAGGTCATCCTGCCGCCCTCGGGGACCGCGGACATGATGGCCATGCTGGCCTACGACGCCCTCGGGGGGCAGGACGCCGAGGACGGCCGCACCGTCTTCTCCAAGGAGGGTGGCGGCACGCGCGCCGGCGAGGGAATCGCGACACTCCCGTTCACGCTGTCGAGCGACCCCGCCGAGCCCGGGGTCGAGTGCATGCCCTTCGTGGCCACCGGCGCGAGCAGCTCGGACGTATCGGTGTTCGACAACGGGCTGGCGATCGGCCGCGTCGACTGGCTGCGCGACGGCTTCCTCTCCCGGTTGCGCTACCACCGCGCCGGTGCCGCGCGCTCGGGGGTCGAGATGGGGCCCTACGTCGACAACCTCGTGCTGCGCTGTGGCGACCTCGACGGCGGCTCCACCGACGACATGGTGGCGCGGACCGAGCGCGGGCTGCTGCTCACGTGCCTGTGGTACATCCGCGAGGTCGACCCGTCGACGTTGCTCTTGACCGGGCTGACTCGCGACGGCGTCTACGTCATCGAGAACGGCGCCATCGTCGGGGCGGCCAACAACTTCCGCTTCAACGAGAGCCCGGTCGACCTGCTGGCGCGCGCCACCGAGGTCGGCACACCGGTGCGCTCGCTCGGGCGCGAGTTCGGGGAATACCTCAACCGCACGATCACGCCCCCGCTGCGCATCCCCGACTACAACATGAGCTCGGTCAGCCAAGCCAGCTGAACTCAGCGCAGCCGGCGCGCCTCGACGAGCATGCGCCGGGCGGTCGAGACGAACACCCCGTCACGCTCGATCGACGCGTGCATGCGGCGCAACGGTTCCGCGAACGCCTCCGGGGAGAACCCGGGCACGGTCCAGGGCACCTTGCGCAAGAAGTACACGACCGCGGCCACGTCGAAGAACTCGACGCGCAGCGCGCACTCGTGCAACCGCATCAGGTCGAGGCCGGCCGCCGCCGCGGCGGCGCGGGCGCTCGCCGCGCTGCGCTGCTCGTTGACCGGCCCGGGACCCAGCATGAACTCGGTGAGCTCGCGGTTCGTGCCCGCGCCGATCTGCTGCGACAGATAGACGCCGCCCGGCTCGAGGACGCGCGCGATCTCCTCCCACACCACGACGACGGGGTGCCGGCTCACCACCAGGTCGAACGAGCCGGCGCGGAAGGGAAGCGCCGGCGCGTCGGCCACGGCGACCACGTGGGCGCCGAGCGGCCCCAGGTGCTCCCGTGCCACCACGACGTTCGGCCACCACGACTCGGTCGCGACGAGCAGGCGCGGGGTCGCACCCGTCCGGACCGCCGCGCTCGCCGCGCCCGCGAACACCTCGCCGCCGCCGGTCTCCACGTCGAGGAGGCGCCGCGCGGTCGCCACGCGCGCCGCGACGAGGCCGGCGTAGCCCCACGGCGGCCGTTCCTCGGTGGCGCGGCCCTCGAACCACGAGAAGTCCCAGCCCTCGACAGGGACGCCTGCGCCCTCCGCCACGAGCTCCTCGAAGGAGGCCACGGCGGCCGGGCTCAGTCCGGCGAGGTCGACGGGCCCGGCGGCTGCAGGTACGACGTGTTGTGGTGGTGGTGGTTGCCGAAGACGACGTTCTGCGTCACGTTCTGGCCCACGAAGATGACCGAGCCCCAGACGATGGCGAAGATCATCCAGCCGCGCGCCGCACCTTCGAGGACGAGCGTGCCCCACGGCGGCAGGGCCTCCCCCACCGGCACGCCGGAACGCTCCCACGCGGAGGGCGGGGGCATGGCCGCGCCACCGTAGGCAGGCGGTGCCGGCGGTGGGCCCCCCGGCGTCACCGGCGGTGCGGTGGGAGGTGGCGCGGGCGCGGGTGGGGGCGGCGCGCTCCAGCTGGGCGGCTGCACCGGTGGCGGCATCGATCCCGGCGGTAGCGGCGCCGGCGCGGCGCCAGGCGGCGGCGGTGCCGTCCGCGCGGAGGCCGCCGCGTCCCGGTCGCCGAGCATGCCCCAGGAGTACTCCGACGTGAGCATGTTGACCCAGGACTGGAGCCGGGTCTCATACCGCAGGTACGCGGCGTAGGCGGTGTAGAGCTGCGGTGGCATGCTCCCGCGGACGATCACGACGACCCACATGACGATGATCAGAGGAAAGAGCAATCCGTAGCGCACGATGCTGGCGAACACGAAGCCGGGGATGCCGAGGATGATGCGGAACAGGACCGACCAGCGGTTCAGCCGACCACCGGCGGGCGGCAACATCGGCCGCACCGGATAGAGCTGGTCCTCGAAGGAGAACGGCGGATACCTGTCGGTGAGCAGGAGCGAATAGGCGCCGACCCGTGCGCTCCACCGGATCACCCCGCTGATCCACTGATGGGCCCATCCCGGGAGGCGGCCCATGATCAGCGCGCCGAACCACCCGATGATCACGATGAAGAGCGTGGCGATGTACAAGAAATAGAGGACGATGTACTGGGGGATCCCCAGGATGAGACGGAAGACGACCGTCCACCGGTTCTGCGACAACGCCCCCGCGAACCACATGTCCACCCGCCTCGTGGGCATCGCCGTTGCTGGACTCGTCATGGGCACCCCCTGCGCTCGCCCGCCCGCGGGCTCCGGCCATGCACGACCACGTGCACGTTAGAACATCGGCCCCTTCTGCACGCGTACTTAACCCGGAGCGACGGCCGTCTCAGAGCGCGTCGAAAACAGCGTCGATCAGGGCCCGGTTGCGCGTGCTCTGCCAGCGTGGGATCACATCGTTCATGACATAGCCGAACGCGACCCCGCTGTCGGGGTCGGCGAAGCCCACCGCACCCCCGGTGCCGAAGTGGCCGAAACTCCGGGGGTTCGGGCCGAACCGTCGGCGCGCTGTCGTGGGCGTGAAGCCCAGACCGAAGGTGACGTCCTCGTGGAGGATCGGGCAGAACCCGCTCGACTGCGGTGCTGTCGCCTCGGCGAGCAGGGCGTCGGAGAGGATCAGGCCCGGCTCGAGCAGCGCGGCGTACATCCGGGCCACGCCGCGCGCGCTGCCGTGCCCGTTGGTCGACGGCACTTCCGCGGCGCGCCATCGAGGCGAATTCACGACTCCCATGGACGAGTAGCCCGGCGGATTGAAGTAGCTCAGCATCTCCATGCGCGCGTCACCCTCGAGGTGCGAGACGTCGGGCGTCCCGTCCGTGGCGGGGTCGGGCCCGTGGAACTGGACGTCGGCCACACGCGAACGAGCCGGCGATGGGACACCCACGTGCACGTCGGCGCCCAACGGGCCGGCGATCGCCGCCAGCGCGGCTGCGCTGGGCTGGCCACTCGCCCGGCGCGTGATCTCACCGACCAGGTGCCCGTACGTGTTCGTGTGGTACGCGTGTCGTGTGCCCGGTTCCCACCAGGACTCGGTCGCCGCCACTGCGTCCGCCATACGCCGCCAGTGCCACAGGTCGTCGTTGCCGAGCGGCGTGCGGATGGCCGGAACACCGGCGCGGTGGCACAGCGCGTGCCGCAGCGTCGCCGCCTCCTTGCCGCCGGCGGCGAACTCGGGCCAGACCCGCGCCACGGGCTCATCGAGCTGGAGCACCCCGCGGTCGACCAGCTGCAGCGCGGTCAGCGCGACGAACGCCTTCCCGACGGAGTAGTAGTCGACGAGGGTGTCGTGGCGCCACGTCTCCCCGCGTGCGGCGGTCGTCCACCCCCCGACGAGGTCGACCACCGTGGTGCCGCCGAGCATCACGCACACGGCTGCGCCCAACTCGCCGCGTTCGGCAAAATTGCACGCGAACTGCTCACGCACCGCGGCGAAGCGCGCGTCGCACCGACCCGAGACGGGCGCGGACCCGTGCGCGCTGGTCACGGCGCCATCATGACCGGACGCGCACACCAGCGACCGCGTCAGCGGTGCGCAACATCTCGCTCGAGAGCGGCTCGAGACCGACCATCACGCCGAGCAGGCCCGTCGACACGCGCTCGACCACGCCCCACTCCCAGATCGCCGTCGCGTCGAGCCCGGTCCACCCGGCCAGTCGCAGCGCCCTCGACGTGGGGTCGCCGTCGAGGAGCTCGGTGGGGTCCTCGCGCATGATGATCCCGAGGTCGTACTCGGGTTCGGCGATCAACCCGTCGGGGTCGACCAGCTTGTAGCCCTCCCCCGCCCGCAGCGCGTTCCACTCGTGCACGTCGCCATGGACGAGCACGGCCCGGCCTGGATCGTGCGCCGCTTCCCGCCGGGCGGCGCACGCCAGCGCGTCATCGATCGCGCCGCGCGTGCACGGGCGACCGAGCTCCTCCCACGCGGTCGGGATCCGCCCGGCCAGCCAGCGTGCCTTGTCCCTTCCGGTGGGCAGCCCTGACGCCGGCGCGGGCCGCCACACTCGACGCGCCGCGTCGCAGAGGATCTCGTGGCGCCGCAGGAGCGGGACGCCTTCGTCGTGAAGCGACGGGCCGAGGTGCTCGAGCAGCAACGCGCCGCGAGCTACGTCGGCCCGCAGCAACTCGACACAGCCGTCGCCAGCGCACAGCCGCAGCGTCGTGATCTCGTGCGCCGCCGCGTCGCCGTCGCGCGGGACGACGAGTTTGAGAACGGCCGGGGTCCCGTCAGCGAGTGCAGCGCGCGCGACGAACGCCTCGGTCGCGTCGGCGTACGCCGCGCCGACGTGGATCGACCAGGCGCGCTCGAGCTCGTCGAGCAGCGCGGGCAGGGCCGCAAGCCAGCGCTCCGCGCCGACGCCTCGCGCCTTCGCCTCGACCACGGCTGGGACGTCGACGGTGTGCCCGGGCATACGACCGATCTTTCCAAACCGGAGCACCGCGCCGCCGCAGGGCCGGCCTCCAGGGATCCCTCGAGGCCTTCGATTGCCCTAGGCCCGTACCCCGGAGTGATTGATGGCGGACTCGTCGGTGCCGAGGTGGGACTCGATGACCGCCGTGAATTACGAGGACGCGCCTCCGGCCTGCTCGGACAGCTGCCGCAGGATGGGTACCCAGTGGGCCAGGTCCCTCACCGCGAGCCCGCCGACCTTCCCGCTGTCGTCGGCCCGGCGCAGCGTGACGGCGTCCTCCGCCCACGGCAGCGCGCGAAAGGCGGACACCTCAGCCTCGGTCATCGCCCCGCCCTGCCGGCCGAGCGAGATCACGCTGTCACTCGAGAGCACGCCTCCGTAGGCGCCCTCGGTCGCCACGAGGTACCGCTTCGCCGACACGTGCAACGCGACGATGCCGGCGACCCGCTCCCCCAGCGCGTTCCGGACGGCACCGGCGCCGTCGCCGGCGTGCGTCTCGTCGGTGCCACCGTCGAGCAGGTGCCCGATGTCGTGCACCAGCCCTGCCGCAGCCAGCTCGGCGTCGGTGGGAAAGTCCCGCTCCAACAACGCCGCCGTCTGGAGCGCGTGGTCGAGCTGGGACACCGCGCCGGCCGGGCTCAACAGGTGGTCCGTCCCCGTCGTCAGGACGGCGGCGATCTCGTCGACACTCAGGTTGGCGGCGGTCGGCACGGCACCATTCTCCCTCGTTGCGCACTCGCCGGGTACGGTGACCGCCCGTGCCCTGGCAACCCCCGCCCCGAAGCCCCTGGACCGAGAAGATGATCTCGCTCGGCCGCGGGTTGGGTGACGACGGGCGCTCCATCGTCTCGCTGCAGCCCGACGACCTGCGCGCGGCAGTGATCGCCACCACGGGGCTCGACGACTTCGGGGACACCTGGTGGGAAGAGCCCTTCCGTCGCCTGTGCACATCGATAGAAACCGAAGCCCGGCTCCACCTGCCGGGCCGGATCCGCGCCCGCGGCGAACTGCAGTTGATCCTGCAGAACCGGCTCCGCATGGTCGACCTGTGGAAGCGGGAGCCGGCGGTGCTACGCGAGCAGGTCCACGGCCCGATCGTCGTCACGGGTCTCGGCCGCTCGGGCACCACGCTGCTCCACGAGCTGTTGTGGTGCGATCCGGACAACCGGGCGCCGTTGCTCTGGGAGATGCTGCACACGGTGCCCTACGACGACGCGTCGGGTGACTTGTGCGACGACGAGATGCGGCTCATGGACGAGATGGTCCCGGCCTTCACCGCGATGCACGAGAACGGCGGGCGGCTGCCGACCGAGTGCATCTTCATCTTCGCCCATCAGTTCTCGAGCGACATGTACACGGGCGAGTTCAACGTCGCCGACTACACGATCTGGAAGAGCGCGCAGGACCAGTCCCCGATCTACGATTGGCACAAGCGGCATCTCCAGACCCTCCAGTGGGTCACCCCCACCGAGACGAGGCGCTGGGTCGTGAAAGCTCCCTCGCACCTCTCTGCCCTGCCGCTGGTCTTCTCGACCTACCCGGACGCGCGCGTGGTGATCACACACCGGGACCCCCTCCGCGTCATCGGCTCGCTGGCGGACCTCATGGCGACGCTGCACTTCATGCACTCCGAGCACGTCGACTACGACGTGCTCGTCGAGTTCATGGCGATGGGCCTCGAGCTCCAGATGGACGAGGTGGCCAGGGACCGTGACGCCGGGCTGATCCCCGAGGACCAGATCGCCGACGTGGTCTACCGCGATCTCGTGGCCGACCCTGTCGGCGTCATCGAGCGGCTCTATGCCGGATGGGATCTGCCCGTCACGCCGGCGTTCCGCGCCGCGCTCGAGGCCTACCTCGCCGCGCGGCACACCGGCCGGGCCGGCGGCCACGACTACTCGTTCGCCGACACCGGACTCGACCTGGCGTCACACCGCGCGCTGGTC
>Ga0335072_10012667_pt1 | contig 12040 bp, 11 predicted proteins | sample Lox_Sample_21_FD_206725 | JGI IMG/M metagenome (GOLD analysis project Ga0335072, IMG submission 206725) | Soil microbial communities from Loxahatchee National Wildlife Refuge, Florida, United States - Lox_Sample_2.1 | ecosystem: Environmental > Terrestrial > Soil > Wetlands | place: USA...
ACGTCTCCCCATTCCGTGCCGGGTAGCTCATACGGACGGAGTGCGCCTTGATGGTGATGCCACGTTCGCGTTCCAGATCCATGGCGTCCAGCACCTGCGCCTGCATCTCCCGGGCCGTAAGCGAGCCCGTCAGCTCGAGTAGCCGATCGGAGAGCGTGGATTTGCCGTGGTCGATGTGCGCGATGATCGCGAAATTGCGGATGTGCTTGATGTCCATGAAGAAAGGGCAAATGAGAAACGAGGTTGCTCACGGTGATGCGAATGGAAGAAAGAGCCCTAATTTCTAAGTTTATCATCGCGATTTTGGTGGTCTGACGCCATACAATAGGGCGAGAAGGGGCTACTCGAGATTTGCTCGGGGACGGCTGCAGATCAGATTCGCATTGCGTAGGGAGATAGAACTGCAGCTTCCATTATCTCAGTTCGGTCTCCGACGCTTTGTATCGATGGCCGTTCAACGACCCTTTGCCGTATTTGCCGCTTCCTTGTTGCTGGTCAGCGGTTGCCTTGGATCAGGCTTTTCCGGCACCGCGTCAGCCCAACAGCAGTCCGAGCCCGTGACTCAGGCGGCCGCCGAAGCCTCTTCGCCACAGCATCGGCGCGATCAACAGTTGATCCGAAATGTTGAGAACGCCTATCAGAACGGGCTGGCCAACTATCGTGACAACCATCTCGCTGCCGCGAAGTCGAATTTCGACTACGCGGTCGATCTCATGCTATCGAGCGGCGCAGATCTCAATAGCGACTCCGAGTTGAGGGATGAGTTCGACCGCATTGTGGACGCGGTGAATACCCTAGAGTTGGATGCATTAAAACAGGGTACGGGACTGGCCGCACCGGCCGAACCAACCCCGGTGGATGTCGCAAATGACGCAACTTTCACTGTTGACCCGGCCATCAGAGCTGAGGCAGAGGCTTCATTAAAGACCACACAGTCTGACCTTCCTCTGGTAATCAACGATTACGTAGCCAGCTATATCAACTTCTTCTTGAAAAGCCGTACCGGCCGTGCAACCATCGTCGCTTCGCTGGATCGAGCAGGCCGATACAAGGACATGATCGAGCGCATACTCAAGGAAGAGGGTGTTCCCCAGGATCTGATCTACCAGGCGGTAGCTGAGTCGGGATTCCGGCCCCAGGCTATCAACCCAAAATCAGGTGCTGGCGGCATGTGGCAATTTATGCCCTACGGCGTATACGGGCTGGAGCGCAACGGGTGGTATGACGAACGCTTTGATCCGGAGAAGGCCACCCGCGCGTATGCGCAGGAAATGAAAAAGGCCTACGACCAACTGGGCGATTGGTATCTGGCTATGGCCGCCTATGACTGGGGCACAGGAAATGTTCAGCGCGCAGTCCAACGCACCGGATACGCCGATTTTTGGGAACTCTATCGCCGTAACAATCTGCCCACAGAAACAAAGAACTACGTGCCCATCATCTTGGCGGTAACGATTCTCGCGAAAAATCCCAAACAATATGGCCTGGAAGATCTCACTCCGGATCCTCCCCTTCTGACCGACACCGTGCAAACCAATTACAGCGTTGACCTGCGTTTGGTTGCAGACCTGACGCAGACTCCCGTACAGGAAATCATTGCGCTTAACCCCAGTTTATTGCGCGGAATAACTCCGCCTGATGAGGTCTTTGACCTCCATCTGCCAGTGGGCACGAAAGATCTGTTTGAGAAGCGCATCGCTGAAATTCCTGAGGATAAACGGCGCTATTGGCGCTTCCATAAGCTGGAAGCTGGGGAGTCCCTCGAGGATGTCGCGCGCACTTATCATGTCTCGGCTTCGGAGATTGCATTCGTAAACCAGCTGACTTCTACGACCGACCTGAGCGGTGTCGACGATCTTGTGATCCCCATAGCTCCTGCGTCGACTCCTTCGCGGGCGCGCACTGCCGTGTATCGTACCCGCAAGGGCGACACATTGGTTACAGTGGCAGATAGATTTGGCGTTACCGTGGATGAATTGAAACGGTGGAATCATCTTAAAGGCACAACGCTGCCAGCGGGCCACAGTCTATATGTGGCAGAGCCCGCGCACATTCCGTCCGCATCCCATAAAGGCACCGGCAAAAGGAGCGTCCCGTCATCGCGGGGGTTGTCGCCGCACCGCGACGCCCGAAAGGAAGCTGGCAAATCTTAGGCGGAAAAGTAACCTTCGTCGGCATCGAAGCCCCCATTCAGCCGGAGATCAGTCTTCAATTTTCACGGCAGATGTGACAATACTCCGGCTGATGGACACGAACCCCTTGCGTTCCTTCGCAAGGCGTTGCATGCTGTTGCTATAATTCGCGCCGTGGGCATCGCGAATCGTATTCGCAGTCGGCAAGCAGGCAAAGACTGGACCAAGCCCGGAGGGCAACATCAATGCAGGAAGATCGCAATCTATACGCGCGCAGCGACGGTGATTTTGAACCTGAAACGGAAGAATACCCGGATGAATTAGAAGACGGTTTCGGCGAGGAAGAAGAGGAGGAGGTTTCGATCTCGCTTTCCTCTGATGATGACGACCTCGAGGACGACGAAGAGGAACACAAGGTAGAAGAAGAACCGGTGTCTGTGCCTCCTCCCGCGCCGCCGGCAAAGAAGGCTGTGGCAAAGAAAGCTCCAGCAAAGAAGACCGCGGCAAAGAAAGCTCCAACGAAAAAAGCGGCAAAGAAAGCTCCCACCAAGAAAGCAGCTAAGAAAGCTCCAGCCAAGAAAGCTACTAAAAAGGCTCCTGCCAAAAAGTCAGCGAAGAAGGCTCCCGCCAAGAAAGCGGCAAAGAAAGCTCCTCAAAAAGTCGCGAAGAAAGCTTCTTCCAAGAAAGCCGCTTCGAAGAAAGTGGTTGCAAAGAAATCAGCAAAGAAGGTGGCCAAGAAAGCGGCAAAGAAGGCTCCGGCGAAGAAATCAGCCAAGAAGGGCGGAAAGAGAAAGTAATCAGATACTCGAAAATACGAAGAGCCGGGCTAGACGCCGGGCTCTTCCTTCTTTAGACGTTTTCGGAGATATGCAACAAAATCTGCTCGCCAGCAACCCTCGGAGGAGATTGAGAATTTAGTGCTTCCCAAGTTCCGCGAGAGCCGTAAGGACTTCGTCACTCGCATGCGCTGGGTCTACTCCGGTCCAGACCTTGGCGATTTTACCGTTTGGATCGATCAGAAATGTATTGCGCTTTGCGATTTTAATTCCCATGTAATCGCCAAGTGATCCGTAATTCGCAACAACCTTCTTCTCGGCATCGCTGAGCAGCGTGAAGCTCAGGCTATCTTTGGCGCAAAACTGCTTGTGGCTATCCACAGAATCGACGCTGACGCCGAGGATGACCGCGTTGGCAGCCCTATATTTTTCGAGATCATTCTGGAACTCGTGGGCTTCCCTTGTGCAACCGCTGGTCATATCCTTCGGATAAAAGTAGAGCACCACCCATTTGCCCTTGTAGCTATCAAGGCTAACCGGCGTGCCTTCCTGAGAGGGAAGCGTAAAGGTCGGTGCGATTTGGCCAACTTCAGGAACAACGTTATCCGCAGCGAAGCTGCGAATCGCAAAGGCGCCCAGGACGACAAAAACAAGCGCAGCGGAGGTGAGCAGTAATTTGGACATTGGGATCTCCTCCAGGGAATCCTGTTCGCTCATTATCAATTTTCCAGTGCCACAATCGCAATTCCGGCCTCGTTCGCTCGTTCGAGAACTTTGTCGAGATCAAAAATCAGCGTCTTGTAGGCCTCGAGCGCCAGGCATGTCGTATTCGCTTGCCGCATCACCTCGATGGTCTTAATTCCGATCACAGGAACGTCAAAGCGCATATCCTGTTTTGGCTTGGCCACTTTAACAACGGTGAGGTTGCGCTCAAGAATCGAGGCCTCATCATCCAAAGTCTTCATGAGTGTCCCGGCACGTTCGATCGTGGCGTCGGTACCTTCCATCGCTTCCACGGCTACGCATGCCTGGCTGGCAACAACTACAGTTTGACCAATGTCGTATCCGGCGAGGGCCACTCCGAGTTTGCGTCCATAGGCAATATCGAGCTCCTCCCGCTGGTTGGGCCCTCGGACGGTAAGGATACCTGGCTTGGCCAACAGAGGATCCAGATAAGTAGTTGACGAGATAAGGTTAATCCCTTCATCACTCAGAACCTTGGCGACGGCTCCAAGGAGCATGTCAGTGTTTCGAGTACGGAGTGAGAGCAGAAGCTTCGCGAGCCGCCAATCAGGGCGGATGCTGGCGAAGATTTGTTTGTGCTTCACTTGGCCCGCCATCACCGCCTGCTTGACTCCCTCCCGTTGAAACGTCTCGATCAGGCGTGAAAGCTCTCCGAGAGAAAGCCAATGGACACGAACCCCAGGGTCGTTTGCGGCTCGCTCATTCATCTCGAAGTCCGCCTCCTCTTTGATAGCCGCAACGACAACCTCCGTTCCGTGGGCCCGGGCAGCCTCAAGCAAGAGGAACGGAAAACGGCCATTGCCGGCAATGAGGCCGAGTTTGTCGTAGGGGAGTGTCATTTCGCGCAGGCTATTTCAGCACTCCACGCTCAGAGGCTTCGATGAAGTCGACGAGATATGAGACATCTTCCGTCGTTATGTCTTCTTGCCTGATCTTTTCAATAGCCTGAGAGGTGTTCAATCTTGATGCGAGCAACAGCCGGTACGCTCGCTGAATAGCGCGAAGGCGCTCGCCAGCAAAACCTCGGCGCTCGAGTCCAACCTTATTCAGACCATAGGCGCGAGTTTCCCGCTTCGCCGAGGTTAGCGAGAACGGCAACACATCTTGAGTGACTGTTGTTCCTCCACCGGTATAGGCGTATTTGCCAATGCGGCAAAACTGATGCACCTGATTCAGCGCGCCGACTGTGGCAAAATCCTCGACAATAACATGGCCAGCGAGGGTGGCAGCATTGGCAAGAATACAAGAGTCGCCTATAGCACTGTCGTGACCAATATGAGCATAGGCCATAATGAGACAGTGACTGCCGACTCGCGTGATCCCGCCCCCACCCATCGTACCGCGAGAAATGGTGACACATTCACGGATGGAATTCTCGTCACCTAATATCGCTCCAGTCGCCTCCCCCCTGTATTTCAGATCCTGAGGCGCGACGCCCACACACGCAAACGAGTAAAACTTGTTGCGCGCTCCAACGGTGAGATGGCCGTCCAGGACAACGTGCGAGGCGAGTTCGCAATCCTCGCCGAGAACAACGTTAGGGCCGATTGTTGAATATGGGCCTACTGAGCAGGATTCAGGAACAACAGCACTGGGTGCAACAATTGCTGTGGGGTGAATGCTCACTCCCGGCTCACAGCTTCGAGAACCGGCTCTTCTCCCGGAGCACTAGCGGGGTCGGGTGAACTTTCGCGCTGCCTGGGTACAAGCTGGCACATCACGATCGCTTCGCAGGCAAGCTTGCCATCGACTGTGCAACGGCCTTGCATGCGCACTGCTCGAGGCTTCCAGTTGAGCACCTCGATCTCAATGCGAAGCTGATCTCCAGGTACCACTGGACGGCGAAACTTGGCTCGCTCGATTCCCGTAAAGACCATGAGCTTGGTATCGCGGTCCGGAATCTCGGTAAGTAGGAGCGCGCCTCCGGCCTGCGCAATAGATTCAACAATGAGCACTCCGGGCATGATCGGGAAATTCGGGAAGTGTCCGGCGAAGAAGGGCTCATTGATGGTGACGTTCTTGATCGCGACGATGCGCTTCTTGCGCTCAATCTCCATCAGGCGGTCGATCAGCAGGAATGGGTATCGATGCGGAAGGATGGACATGATGTCTTGAATCTCAAGAACCGTACGTCCGTCCAGGATGGGATTAGGGCTCTCCATGGCTGCATCAGGATTATAACGGGTTAGTTGCCTGTCCGCTGCCCCGCCCCAGGGACAATGACGGTTCGGCGGACAGGCTTGGCGATGCAAGATCGCAAGCGAGGAATTTGGGCCAAGCCGCGGCAGCAATCATCGCAGCATTATCGGTCGACAGAGCAGCTTTTGGGAATGCGATCGGCACGCCATGGTTTTCAGCCTCTGCAGTGAATCGCACCCGCAGCTCACGATTCGCTGCAACCCCTCCCGAAATCAGGAGACTCGCCGCGCCAAGGGCCGCAGCAGCACGGAAAGTCTTGCGTCGGAGGTCGTCGACAACAGCGCGCTGGAATGAAGCGATCAGATCGAGGGTCTGGTGATCGCATAACATGAGCGCCTTGATCACAGAGGGTTCTTCGGCGAGTCCAGCCCTTCGCCTTTCAATGCCCGAGGCCATTTCGTGAACCTGTGTATATCGAAGAGCCGCGGTTTTGATTCCACTGAAGGAAAAAAAAGTAGCAACGGAATTGGCAGGCCCCCCATGCGTTTTGAGGTGAGCCTTGGTCTTGACCTGGGAGAAGGAGAATGGGACGGCATACGGATCGCCGTGGGGGGCGAGGGCGTCGATCCAGGGGCCACCCGGGTAGCCTAGTCCGAGAAGCTTGGCCACCTTGTCGAAGGCCTCGCCGGCGGCATCGTCGACCGTATGCCCTACATTGCGGTAGGTCCAGGTGTCGCCCTGACGGCGGACCAGGTAAAGGTGGGTGTGGCCGCCAGAGACCACAAGCGCCAGCGCCGGCAGTGGCAAAGGCTTGACGTCCGAGCCGGTTGCCAGTTGAGCCTGTTCGAGGAGGACTGCGTGGATGTGTCCCTCGAGGTGGTTGACTGCGATCAAGGGCTTGCCCAACGCATAGGCGAGGGTCTTGGCATAGCTGATGCCAACCAGGAGTGCTCCGGCGAGACCCGGCCCGTTGGTAACAGCAACAGCGTCGAGGTCTCCGAAGCCGACGTTTGCCTCACGGAGCGCCTCGCGGACCACCGGCACGATGTTGCGCAGGTGCTCACGGGAGGCGAGCTCGGGGACGACTCCTCCATAAGGGGAGTGAGTGGCGATCTGTGAGGCGACCACGTTGGAGAGCGTCTCAGTGCCGCGACGCACAACCGCCGCGGCCGTCTCGTCGCAGGAGCTCTCGATGCCCAGAATCAGGCCGGTTGAGGAAGTACTCACACTTCTATAGTAGTGAAGAGGGCAGTAGTGAAGAGGGAGCGCGTGTAGCGATGCCAGAATCAGCAGCCCAAATCGCCGCGGAGAGCATTGTCGACCGCCTGCGAGCCGGGGGACACGAGGCGTACTTTGCCGGAGGGTGCGTGCGCGACTTGCTGCTGGGGCACGAACCGGCGGACTTCGACGTGGCCACGGATGCTCGTCCCGACACTGTACTGAAGATCTTCCCGCGAACCTTCGCAGTGGGAGCGCATTTCGGAGTGGTCCTGGTCGCAGACTCGATCGATGGGCGAGAGATCATTACCGAGGTTGCCACCTTCCGGAGCGATGAGTCGTACATGGATGGGCGAAGGCCTGAGTCGGTACGGTTCTCGGACCACGCAGAGGAGGACGTAGAGCGGCGTGACTTCACCATCAACGGCATGCTGCTCGATCCACAACTATGGCGGGAAACGGGGAATCTCGAAGCATCCATTCTTGACTATGTGGACGGGCGCGCCGACCTGAACGCGCGGCTGGTGAGGGCGATCGGCGATGCGGAGAAGCGCTTTGAGGAAGACAAGCTGCGCATGCTGCGCGCGGTGCGATTTGCGGCCCGCTTCGATTTTGAGATCGAGGCTGAAACCGAGGCGGCGATACGGAAGCTGGCCGGGGAGATCGGGGTGGTCAGCCGGGAGCGGGTCCGGGATGAGGTGACACGGATGCTCACCGAGGGGAGGGCCCGCCGGGCATTCGAGCTCCTGGACCGGACGGGGCTCCTCAAGGAGGTGCTGCCGGAGATCGACCGGCTGCACGGGGTGGAGCAGCCTCCCGAGTTCCACCCCGAGGGAGACGTCTGGGTGCATACCATGATGCTCCTCGAGCAGCTGCCGGCGGGCGCGTCCCCCACGCTGGCCTGGGGGGCGCTGCTGCACGATGTGGGCAAGCCGGCGACCTTCACGCGCGGGCCGGGTCGGATACGCTTCAATGGGCACGTCGAGGTGGGCGTCAGGATCGCCGAAGAGATCCTGCGGAGGTTGAGGTTCTCGCACGATCAAGCTGCGCAGATCGTGGCGCTGGTCGAGAACCACATGCGCTTCGGCGACGTTGCGAAGATGAAGGAGTCGACGCTGAAGCGCTTCTTTCGCCTGCCGGGGTTCACAGAGCATCTGGAACTCCACCGGATGGACTCGACTGCCAGCCATGGCGATCTTTCTCTTTATGACTTCGCCAAGCAGCGGTACGAGGCCGTTCCCGAGGCGGAGGTACGCCCGGAATTACTGGTGACGGGGCGGGATCTGATCGAGGCGGGTTACAGGCCCGGTCCCCGGTTCAAGGAGCTGCTGGCCCTCGCCGAGGATGCCCAGCTCGAAGGCCGGATCAGGACCAAGGAAGAAGGCCTGGAGCTGGTGAAGGCAGAGATCAGCAAAGAGGGATCAGGGGATCGTCAATAGTTTTCGCGCCGGGCCCCTCCCCCTCCCCCCTCCCCCTTCTTCCTTGGATTTTGTTACTCATTCATTCTATTGCGTTTAACGGAATAGACTTTCCCTATCTATCAGATATCAAAGTCTTTATCTTCATAGATAAGATTCTAAACGACTTAATGGAGATTTCCTGGAGCCATTTTGTAACCCATTCATCCACAAAGGCTTATTTGTAATCCATTCATAATGAAAGGGTTAGCAGGCAAAACAAAGCCCGGCCAAATGCCGGGCCTTTTTGTTGCTTTTATTGCTGTTTACTGTTGCCGCATTTGCGGAGGTCCGCCCTGGGGAGCCGGGTACTGCGGAGCGCCGCCATTGGGCTGCTGATTTTGCGGCGGCGGGTTCGCCGGGGCTACGGGCTTCGGGCGGTCGACCAGCTTAAAGCCGTCGCGCACCACGAAGAAGTTCTGCTGAAGCAGATCGGCTTCCATGACGCTGCCATCGGCCGTGTAGTAGAGATCGATATTGATCGGATTCTCCGAATTCATGGAGACGGTGGCGTGCTGAACGTCCATGAGCGAACCGTTGCGCTTCCCATGCACGCTGGCGCCTCGATCGATGGTTGAGGGCACCAAAATTCCGTCCTGCTTGGGGATGAGAATCCACGAAGTCGGCGGGTTATCCATGACCACGCGGGTCAGAAGCACGTAGGCGGCAGGATCCAGGTCGGGCAGCAGAACCAGGTGCTGATGCCGGTCGACGGTGTTCTGCGTCTGCTTGCCGTTGGCATTGATGCTGATCTGGAACTGGCGGCCGGTCGGATCGGAGTTGACGGTAAAGGTTACGGGGCTGCCCTTCACATCACCAGTGAGCTGATCGCTGACGAGGTTGCGATCATGGTCGAGGTGCTGCGTGTTATTGAAGCTGTAGCTGAACTTGGTCAGATTCAGCTTGCCACTGGAGGTGACGGTGTATCCGTTGGAGGTCGGCTGAATGTTGTAATTCGCAGAGCCGACAACCTTGTCTCCCTGATAGACAGCGTAGTTGCCGGAACCGGCGGTGAGTGCCTGGGCTCCGGCTGCGACAGACAGCAGAAAAGAGAGCATCCCAACAAAAAACCGGGAACCAGCAGAAGGACACATTTATTCAATACCTCTAGTTCTTCAGACACGAATTCGGCGAAGAAGGTGCGGTGAGGCAAGGGATTAGGGGATAGGGTGTGGGGTGTAACAGTTCAGGCCGGGTGCAGAAAGCGCCGGGATTTTCCCTCTCTCTACACCCTGTTCCCTACACCCTTCTCCCTGTTTTGCCCTATTTCTGGGCCTGATCGAAGCGCTTGTTGATTTCGTCCCAGTTGACGGTGTTCCACCAGGCGGCGAGGTACTCGGGCCGGCGGTTCTGATACTTCAGGTAGTAGGCGTGCTCCCAGACGTCGTTGCCGAGAACGGGGTATTTGCCCTGCATCAGCGGGCTGTCCTGATTGGGGGTTGTGGCGATGACCAGCTTGCCGCCCTCCCAGAGAAGCCAGCCCCAGCCGGAGCCGAACTGCTTGGCGGTGGTCTCATTGAACTGCTTCTTGAAAGCCTCGAAATCGCCGAAGTCCTTGCGGATCTGCTCGGCAATCTTGCCGGTGGGCTCGCCGCCGCCGCCGGGCTTCATGATGTTCCAGAACATGGAGTGGTTCACATGGCCGCCGCCGTTGTTGCGGACGGTGGTGCGAATGTCCTCGGGAACGCTGTTGATGTTGCGGAGCAGGTCCTCGGGGGTGTGTTTTCCGAGTTCAGGGTGCTTCTCGATGGCGCCGTTGAGGTTGGTGACGTAGGCCTGATGGTGTTTGTCGTGGTGGAGATGCATGGTCTGCTCGTCAATGTAGGGCTCGAGCGCGGCGTAGTCATAGGGAAGAGGTGGAACTTCGTATGCCAAAGCGTTTCTCCTTCACTTTTTAGATGCTTGTCAGGAAACCGTGCGCAGGTCCCGCCTGGGACCAAGGGACGCGTTCTCGATCATAACGGATGCGCCAGGGTGGCGGAGAGGTGCGGAGAAACGGGGATCAGGGCTCAGAGATCAGGCAATAGCCAATAGTCAACTATTGGCTACTGGCTCCTTGGCTCTTGGTCAGCTCGCTGGAGGGTTGAGGGCGGCGAGGGTCTGGCTGTCGAGTTGGCCGGTCTGGGGCAGGCCAGCGCTGGCCTGGAAGGCGCGGAGTGCATCCATGGTGCGCGGTCCCAGCTTTCCATCAATGCCGTCGGGCGAGAAACCCCTGAGGGTGAGATACAACTGAGCGGCGCGGATATCGAGGTTCGGCATGGCAGACCCGCTGAGCATACGAAAGGCAGCGGCCAACCGGGTGTCGTAATGAAGCCGCTGGTAATTGGCTCCGTTATAGCCGAGAGCGAAGGCGGCCCAGTTCTGCGCCTGCAGATGAGGGGCGAGGTGGTTGGACTGGATGAAGGAACGGAAGGCATCCATTTGCGCGTTTTCGGAGTTGACCATGGCGCCGACCATCGACATGACGTCCGCGAAACCGGCAAGAGCATAATTTTCGCCGAGGATCTGGGCGAGTCCCCAGGAGGTGCTTTCGAGTGCGGCCTGGGGATTGAGCGCCACGGCCTTGTTGAGCAGGTCGTATTGGGGAGCGCCATCGGCGGCGACGTTTCCGGGTAATGCGCTGCTGATATCGGGGTGCGCGGCATCGTAGATACCACCGGTGTGCTGGTGGAATCTGTAGCGCTCGAAGCGGATAACCGGGCGGCGATCGGGAAGAAAACCACAGCCTGTGGTTTCGACGTGAAGGACTGTCCAGATGCTGGCGAGCGGCACGTTGAGCGCTGCGGCGGCGGCGTTCACTGCGTCGGAACTGAGCGCCAGCGTTTGTCCAATAAAGTTCATGCTTACCTCACAGAAGGGATCAAAAGAGCGACGGAATGGGCGCGAGCGAGAAAACGCCCGGAATCGTTGAGCCGCTCTTTTCCGTGGGGGCGGTATTGCCTGTTGAGACGTTCCATTAGGCTACGCACAGGAAACGAGCGACAAGTGTTTTTTTTAACGCGAGGACGCGGGGTTTCATCTCCGCCTGCGCCGGCGGTTCTTCCTGAGCCTTGCGTTTCCGGAATGCGAAGAAGAGTTCTCAAAAAAAACAAAAAAGCCCGGCTGCAACTGCAGCCGAGCCCTTGGTCTCTATTTCTATTATAGGCGGGAAATAGAAATAACCGGCCACTGCGACGCGGCGAAATCAGCTCGTAGAATCATTCACTTATAGGAAAAGCAGAGGGCCAGGGGCTTGACAAAGATCGAGGCGAAGGCCGGATGCACTTCTTCCATCGAGGCAGACAACGACATCCCGGGGGTGGCATGGGAGGAGGAGCAGCCGGGTGCAGAGATGCTTCCTGTTTCGTTAAACTGCGGGGTGGGGCTGCAGTTCCAACCGCATCGACCTCCAATGAGAAATTGAAGATCAAGACGTCGCCTTGGCTCGCTCAAAAATAACTCGTCGGCAACTGCTGAGAACTGCAGGGGCTTCGGGCATGCTCGCGCTTGGAGCGCCGGCAGTCTCGGTGGCAGAGGGCTTTCAGAATCAGCAGCAGCCGCCCACGGTGAAGCCTGGCCAGGAGCCGCAACCGGA
>Ga0335072_10012670_pt1 | contig 12040 bp, 11 predicted proteins | sample Lox_Sample_21_FD_206725 | JGI IMG/M metagenome (GOLD analysis project Ga0335072, IMG submission 206725) | Soil microbial communities from Loxahatchee National Wildlife Refuge, Florida, United States - Lox_Sample_2.1 | ecosystem: Environmental > Terrestrial > Soil > Wetlands | place: USA...
ACCGTTGCCTGATCGACCTTTGCTTGCAGCTTCATCAGCAGTCTGCGGCTCGCCCGGCTGCCTGGCGCCAGTAAACCGGTGCGACCCAGCGAAGCCTCAGAGATCATCACGCGCGGTCCCATGCCGGCCCCTGCTGACATGCGGTCCGGTTCCTGCTGCAAAACAGCCGTGATTTTGAAGTTCCGACCACCCAGCCGCAGTGTGTCACCCACATGCGCATTCAGCCGAATCAGAAACTCATCGGCCACCACTGCCGAATCACCTGCCAGCGCTTGTTGCAGGCTCATCGACGGACTCAGCTGTGCCTGCCCATAATACGGATACTGCGCAGGATCGACCGCCTTGAGGGTCACCAGCAGCGGCACGGGGTCCGGCGCCACCGACGCCATCGATATCGTCTCCACAACCCACGTCGATTCGGTGCCCGGGAATTGCTTGTCAATAGCAGCGACCTTGTTTTCCTCGGCCACAGTCGGAATCCGGAAGATGCGTGCGCTCAGGTCTCCAGCCATCAAAGATTGCGCTTCATTGGTCAGCGTTTTCCTGAAGCTCTCGCTGAAACCGCGAACGCCAACGAGCGCCGCAACGCCTACCGCAACAGACAAGACGACAAACGCGAATTTGCCCGGCGCGGACTTCAGGTCGCGCCATCCAATCGCGCCTGCACGCTTCCAGGTGAGGGCGCGTTTAGCCATGATGCTCCTCGCCCGGCACAATCGCATCGGCCGAGGTCGTAGGCAGCGTGTCTTCGACGATTATCCCGTCCTTCAACACAATCTTCCGATCGGCGCGGCTGGCAACCTCCGGATCATGCGTCACCAGGACGAGCGTCGTCTTCTCGTTTTTATTCCGCTCCAGAAGCAAGTCGAGAACCAGCCGGCCATTGTTCGAATCCAGGTTGCCCGTGGGCTCATCGGCCATCACGATCGGCGGATCGACGACGAAGGCCCGCGCCAGCGCCACACGCTGCTGCTCTCCGCCCGACAACTGAATTGGGTAGTGCTCCATGCGTTCCGCCAGACCAACCCTTTCCAGCAACGCACGCGCCTGCTGCAAGCCACGGCCATTCACATTCAGTTCGAAAGGCAGTAGAACGTTCTCAAGCGCCGTGAGCGTCTGGATCAACTGGTAAGACTGAAAAACAAAGCCAATCTTGCAGCCCCGTACAGCGGCAAGCTGCGCCTCCGCGAGATTATGGATCGGTGTCCCGTCGAGCCAGATCTCCCCGGAACTGGGCGTATCCAGCCCGGCAAGCAATCCAAGCAGCGTGCTCTTGCCGCTGCCGCTGGCGCCCACAATCGCTACAAACTGGCCAGCAGGAATGCTCAACGAAATCCCCTTCAGGATCTCCACACGCCGCGCGCCATTCTGAATCCACTTCGTCACATTGCGGACTTCAATCACTCAACGGCCTCCCGAGCCTGGTCCAGCCTTCCACAGACACACGTATCCCTTTACCCTCATTGTCCTCTACGCAACTCCGAGACCTGCCGTTCCCTCCCTCGCAGCTACACTATTTCTGTGGACGTACGCCGCATCCTCCTCGTTGCATTTTTGACCCTCTCTTCGGCTGGGTCGTTCGCCGCTCCAGACCGCCCTGTTCTCATCTGCTTTGGAGACAGCATTACCGCTGGCTACGGTCTTAATCCCGGCCAGGCTTACCCCGACGCCCTCCAGCGCGCCCTCGATAAGCTCGGCTTCGCCTACAACGTCGTCAATATGGGCACCAGCGGCGCCACCACTAAAGACGCACTGGCAAACATTCGCTCCGTGATTGCTGCTCATCCGTCTGTGGTCATCGTGGAGTTTGGAGGCAACGATGGTCTGCGCGGCCTGCCGCTCGACCAGACCCGGCACAACCTCGACGGCGTGATCACCGCACTGCAGAACGGGCACATTAAGGTTCTACTGGCCGGCATCACCCTGCCGCCCAACTACGGCCCGGACTACATTCACCAGTTTGATCAAATCTTCGTCGACCTTGCCGCCAGGCACCACCTGCCCCTGGTTCCCATGCTTTACAAAGATCTCGTCCACGTACCGGGAACCATTCAGGCCGATGGTATTCATCCGACTGCCAAGGGCTCAGAGATCATCGCTCACACCCTGCTTCCCACCTTGCGGCCCCTGCTGCGTCGCCCGCGCTAGACACCAGTCTCAGGCAAACACGGCGACCGGCTGAAACAGGGTTCCTGCAATGCGTCGCGCGATTCCGACCAGGTCCCGTTGACCGGCAAAGACCTTGACCAGCGAGGCTTCCGAATACTCCGGCAGGTTCGCCTGGGCTCCATTGCGCAGCCGCCCCAGAGCAAACTCATCAGCACTTACGGAGGGCATCCCAGGCAAAAGGGCGCGCGGATGAACGCACTTCGATTCGAGAGCGGTCACATCGCCGGCCAGCGAATTAAGGTCCTCCAGCAGATGCGCATCTGCCAGCGTGAACGGACCCGCCTGGACTCGCCGAAGGCTGCTGAGATGCGCCCCGCAGCCGAGATCGCGTCCAAGCTCATGAGCAATCGAGCGCACATACCCACCTGCGCTGACGCTCACAGAAAATCTGGCATCCGCTCCATCAAATCCATCAACCGCAAATCGCGCAATCGTGATCTTTACCGGATTCAACTCTACGGGCTTACCTGATCGAGCCAGCTTGTAGGCTGGCGTTCCACTGACTTTCTTCGCTGAAAAGGGCGGCGGCATCTGCTCCATCGTGCCGTGGAAGCGTGCTGCCGCTGCTTGAATCTGCTCAAGGGTGAGATCCAGCTTCACTTCCTCGCCGACGCGCTCACCTTCCGCGTCGAACGTATCCGTCGCAAAGCCGAAGCGGATGGTGCCCGTATAGCTCTTCTCAGCCGAAGAAAAATATTGAGCTAGCCGCGTGTACTTGCCCATCAGCAGCGGAAGTACACCAGTCGCCATGGGATCCAGCGTACCGAGATGCCCGATGGATCTCTCGCCTGTAATCTTGCGCACCCGGTTGACCACATCGTGGCTGGTCATACCACCCGGCTTATCGATGACCAGAAGCCCGTTCACTCTTCCACTTTATGCGAACTGGCCCTCTGCGGTCACAGACCGCCCGATCCCGGCTGGCGCACCAGCGACAGGAACTCTGTGCGCGTTTCCTTCTGACGGAAGCAACCGACCATCGCCGAGGTCACCGTCGATGAGTGCTGTTTCTCGATGCCGCGCATCATCATGCAGAGGTGTCGCGCCTCGATCACCACACCCACGCCCTGCGGATGAATCGCATCCTGGATTGCATCGGCAATCTGACGCGTCAGCCGCTCCTGTACCTGCAGCCGCCTGGCAAAGACCTCCACGAGGCGTGGGATCTTGCTCAACCCAATCACCTTGCCCTTGGGGATGTAGGCCACGTGCACTTTGCCGAAGAACGGCAGCATATGGTGTTCGCAGAGAGAGAACATCTCCACGTCCTTCACGATCACCATTTCGTCGTAGTCCACGTCAAACAGCGCACCGCGCAGAATCTTTGTCGGATCCTCATCGTAGCCTTTGGTCAGGAACGCCATCGACTTCTCAATGCGCGACGGAGTCGAAAGCAAGCCGTCGCGATTCGGATTCTCGCCCAGTCTGCTCAGAATCTCGCGATACATTTCCTGCGTCGAAAACTCAGCCAGGCCCTCGTCCTGGCCCGTTGCACTCCGCACGGATTTGCTGACTACGATCGGTTGCGCCATCTCGTTCATCCCTCCCGCCCTGGGGAATTGGGCAGCTTCTCTCAGCTATCTGCTTTGCTCTTCCAGGCTCTTGCTTCGGTTGCATTGGAAGAAGTTGTTCTCGGTCTCTTCCACGCGCACGTATTCAAGCTCGCAGCCCAGCGCCGCCTCGCTCATAAGGTCAAACACCGCTCTACAAAGATTCTCCGTGGTCGGCACTCGATTCATAAAGACCGGATCAAGATTCAGATTCGTATGGTCAAAGCGACCGACGACCTTTGTTTGCATCGCTTGATCTAACTTCACCAGATTCAGCACCATACCAGTCTCTGAATCTACCGGGCCGCCCACCAGTACCTCGACTACGTAGTTGTGCCCATGTCCGTGTGGGTTGTTGCACTTGCCATAGGCTGCGCGATTTTCCTCTGCCGATAGAGACTCCGCGTGCAGCCTGTGGCTCGCACTGAACATGTAGCGGCGGCCAAAGTAAGCTCTCACGCCTCACCCCTGTACTCTGCAAAGATATCGGGCGTCTCGTATACACGAACTTTCGTTAGCCGTGCGCCTTTGGCCGCAGAAACCGCCGGCTCCAGGCGCTTCCATGAGGCGATGGCAATGTTCTCGGTCGTCGGTATCGCGTTGGTAAACTCAGGCACTTCAAGATTGAGGTGCCGGTGATCGTAAGCTGCCATCACCTCGCGCTCGATCACATCTTTTAGCCACTTCAGATCAACGACGAATCCCGTTACCGGATCGGGCTCGCCGGCAACCGTCACCTCGAGGGTGTAGTTGTGCCCATGGCCATTGCGATTGGCGCACCGGCCGAATACTGTTTCATTCTTCTCCGCACTCCAGGCTTCGTTCCAGTAAAAATGCGAAGCCGAGAATGTCGCCCGCCGAGTTAACTCAACCATTCCAATGCCTCAATGTAAAGATGCGCAGGTCCCGCATCTCGCTTCCACGCATCACTGCCCGTAAGTCCTTCCCTTCCAGCTTACCTGCTTCAGGACCCGATGTTGAAACCAGCTCCTGTACAGCAGGGCTACGAACAACGGCAACCCAAGAGGCGCAAGGGCGCAGTTTACAAACCCAAAGTTCGATTTCGCCACCCTTGCATAAAACCGGAACAGGTTCCGCACCCAGAGCAAGAGCAGCACCCAGCCCGCACCCAGCCACTGCAGCGAGTGCACGGCAAAACGTGCGCTCCACAACTCGATGGCCAGCCACGGCAATCCAATCAGCAGCGCAATATCGAGTGCCCGCCACATCGCAAGGAACAGCGCATCGTTAAATAACAGCGCCAGATTCTTGGTCCAGCCTTCGATCATCGCCCCGGTTGTTCGATACATGCGAGTCGACACTGCATCGTCCGCATAGCGAAACCGTAGTCCGACCTTCCGCTTCTTCGCCAGGAATGCGAGTTCCACATCCTCCAGAACCTTATCCGCTACCGCGGGATGACCGCCGAGTTTTCGGTACGCCTCGCGCTCGATGAGCAAAAATTGCCCGTTGGCCGCTGCGATCCGCTGATTCGGGTCCGACACCTTCGCCGGCGGATACGCCATCGCCAGTTCGCTGAAGACCAGCGGCATCAACGTCCGCTGCCAGAAGCCTGTGACAAGTTGCCGCGGAGAATAGCTCAGCACCCCTGCCTTGTTCCGCGTCGCCTCGTGGATGGCGCGATGCAGATCGCCGGGCTCGTGCACCGTATCCGCATCCGTGAACAGCAGCCACTTGCCCCGGGCTTTCCGCGCCGCAGTCCAGATCGCATTGGCTTTCCCTGTCCAGCCCTTCTCCAGTTTTTCGGCCTCGAGAACCGTCACTCCGGCAAAGCCCTTCGCGATCTCGGTAGTCCGGTCCGTCGAGTGGTCATCAACCACGATCAACTCCCAATCTTGTCCCAGCCGGAACAGCTGCTCCGACTGCGCGATAAGTGATGCCAGGCAGGCGCCCAGGCAGTCTTCCTCGTTGCGCGCTGGCACTATGACCGTCAGTTCCAAGAGATCTTCGGGTTCGGGCTGATCGAAAACCGTTCCTGCGAGCGACAGTGCGGCGAGCGGCTCCTCCGGCTCACTTGAAAGTCCCAGAATGGGCGTCCTCGCCTTCGTTTCTGTCGACTGCCCCGACTCGCTGATGTCTTCGCCCATGACGCAATGCCCTTTCGCTCGTTATTATAGGGATGTGCGGTACCCGCGATTTCTCACTCCAATCTTGTTTGGCGCGCTGGCATTTTTGTCCGGCTGCAATCGCGGAGCTCACCCTGCGCAGCTCAATCTGCGAGCGCCCGATTTCACCGTCTCAGACGGAACGACCTCCGTTCATCTCGCCAGCTATCGCGGGAAAGTTGTCCTCCTCAACTTCTGGGCCTCATGGTGCGCACCCTGCGTTGCAGAGTTACCCTCCCTCCTCCAGCTCCATCACGACGATCCCAGTCTCGTGATCCTTGCGATCAGCATCGACGAAGATCCGAACGCATATGCGAACTTCCTCCGCGCCCGCCACGTCGATCTGATCACGGTGCGTGACCCAAACCAGTCAGCTCCCAACCTCTTTCACACAGACATGTGGCCCGAGACCTACGTCATCGATCGTAAGGGCATCATTCGCCGTAAATTCATCGGCGCCCAGGACTGGTCCGATCCAGAGATCCGCACATACCTCAAGAGCCTCTGACGCTCCCGATTCGCGCTCGAATCTTGATATGATGAAGCCATGACCACGGTGGATATTCTCTTCCGGTACGCCGCGCCACCCAGTGAAGCCGTCACCTTCGCATTGGCCAATGCGCGCGAAGTCTACGGCATTCGTCAACTCAAGTTTGATCGCTCTGCGCATACGCTGCTCGTCGAATACGACGCCACCCGGCTCAATGCCGCAACCGTCACCAGGCTGGTGCGCCAGGCTGGTCTCGATATCGTCGAGGAAGTGTCATTAATTCCTCCGCAGCCCGAGCCGGAAGCCGCGCCTGCCGCCTGAGCACCGCGAATTGCGCCGCTCCGCGATCCCTGATAATCTGTCTTAGGTTCTGCCAGGAACCCTTGTGCGCCCGTAGCTCAGCTGGATAGAGCGACTGACTACGAATCAGTAGGCCGGGAGTTCGAATCTCTCCGGGCGCACCATAAAACCCCAGGGGTCGTCAGAACCATCAGCTTTCCCGCTACGGTTTATACTCCCCGCTATCGGTAATCCCCACTTCAGCTTGTACCGGCAGTTTGTCGCTCGAACCTCCTGCCAGCACACGTACCGTCTCCTTCTCCACCCTCCAGGCGTGTGTTGCCGTGTCCCAATACGCCAGCGCATGCGCCTTCAGCGTCATTGTCACGTCCTGTTCCGCGCCTGGCTCGATGCGCACCCGCTTAAACCCTTCCAGTTCGATGCGCGGCCTTGTCACAATCGAGCCGAGATGCTGCACATACATCTGCACGACCTCGTCGCTCGCGCGCGTACCCGTGTTCTTCACGCGCACTGTCACTTCGACGCTGCCGTTCGCATCCATGCTGGGAGCGCTCAGCTTCAGATCTTCGTAATTAAACGTCGTGTAGCTCAATCCAAATCCGAACGGATACAGCGGTTTCTCCTTGCTGTACATATAGGTCCGGCCGTCAAGCAGGTTGTAGTCCACGATCGGCAGCAACTGGGCATCACCGGCCGGCCATGTCTGCGTCAGTCTTCCGGCCGGTGAGTAATCGCCGAACAGCACGTCGGCCAGCCCATGGCCTTCTTCCTGGCTGTTGTGCGTCATGTGGACGATCGCAGGCACATGCTCTTCGCTCCAGACAATCGCATAGGGAAAACTCGACCGCAATACCTCAATCGTCCGCGGATTGGCGGCAAAGACCGTCTTTACAAGCGACTCCTGCTCCAGCACGATCGCCTTCCGATCCACATCCTCTTTGCCGTTTGAAGGCGTCGGACACTCGTCCCACCCTGCATTGCATTCGGGATGATTGCCGACCACTACGATCGCCACATCGGCCTGCCTCGCCAGCTTCGCCGCTTCCTCCGGATCCGACCCATCCGCAAACAACACCTGCACGTCCTTGCCTGCAGCCTCGCGAATGCCGTCGAGAATGGTCACCGAGTACGGCCACGTCCCGCTGTACCAGTCCTGTAAGACCTGGTCGATCCATGGACCAATCACCGCAATCGTCTTCAACTTTGTGCGATCGAGTGGTAACACATTGCCTTCGTTCTTCAGCAGCACAATCGACTCATCCGTGGCTCGCCGTGACAGTTCCCTGCTCGATTCTCGCTCCCACGGCGGCAACTCGCCTTTGCTCTCGCGGCCAATGCTCGCGTATGGATCGGCCCCTGCAGGATCCATCTCGCCCAGGCGCAAATACACCCGCAGCAGGTTCTTCAGAACCGCGTCCAGATCTGTCTCTGTCACCAGGCCATCTTTCACCGCCTGCGCAAGGTCCTCCTTGTACGTATCGAGAAAATGGTTGATGCCTGCCTTCACAGCCGCTGCCGCGCCCTGCTCCTTGTCAGGAAACGTCTTGTGCGCCGTGATCAGCAGACCCAACGCGCCGCCGTCCGTGCAGATCAGGCCGTCGTTTCCCCATTCCTTGATCATCACGTCTTTCAACACCGGGTGAATCATCATCGGAATGCCGTTCCAGGCGTTATACGCCGCCATCACTGCGCGCGACCCACCCTCTTCAAACCCCATGCGAAACGGCACGGAGTAGTACTCACGAAACAATCGTTCATCGAAGTCCGACGAACTGTGGGCGCGGCCATTCTCGTTCTCATTGGCCAGAAAATGCTTCATCAGAGAGGCTGCCTGCCAGTGCTTTGGATCGGGTCCCTGCAGTCCGCGTACAAACGCCACCGTCAGTGTTCCCACCAGGTAGGGATCCTCACCGTACGATTCTTCTGTCCGGCCCCAGCGCGGATCACGGCTCAGATCAGCATTCGGCGCCCGAACCACCACCCCGCCCCGATCGAAAACAGGATTCTGATAGTAATAACGGGCCTCATATCCTTCGAGCGCACCAATCTTCTGGAGCAAAGGAGGGTCCCACGTTTCTCCCAGTCCCTTCTCTTGCGGAAACGTCGTAGTCGGAACGGGTTGCCGCCCATGCCCACCCCAACCCGCCGGACCTCCCAGCGCCAGCCCGTGCAGCCCCTCTACCTGTCCTGAGAAGATGAGACCGAGCCGTGGAATCGTGGGATGATCCGACATGAGGTCGATCTTCTCCTGCAAGGTCAACCGGCTCAACAGATCGGCAATGCGCTGATCATCACTTAATTTTGTGTCGCGAAAGGGATAGTCCGACTGTGCGGCCGTTGTCCCTGCCAAACCCATCGCCAACACCATGCCGGCCAGCATGGCTGTGCCTCTTCCCCACCGCATGCGCATCGTAGTCCCCCGAAGTCATCGAACAACGAAGAGTACCACAGCAATGGACCCAACAGGCTCGGCTAAATCGATTGATTCAAGATGTCCGCACAAAACAAAGGAAGCGAAGCACACCTTGGCTTCGCTCCCTTTGTCTTTCAGATCAGTGCACTAATATAAGCGGAAGTTCACTTCAATCGTGATGCGCACCGGCACCGGGGTCGAACCCTTCATCGCCGGCTTGAATTTGTACTTCCGTACGGCTTCCAGTGCCTTCTCATCCAATCCCATGCCCAGTGCGCGTATCACCCGCGGATCGACCGGGTTGCCGTTGGCGTCCACGATCACCGAGATTAGGCAGACGCCCTGATACTTAGCACGCCGCGCTTCGTCACTGAACTCAGCCTCCGGCTGAAAGATGGGCACCGGCGCTGAAACCCCACCGCCAATCTGGTAGAGACCACCTCCGGCATTGCCGCCCTGTCCAGGACCGTATCCGTTGCCGGTGCCAGATCCAAGACCGCCGCCGTAACCCGTTCCCATGCCGCCTCCACCGCCCTGTCCATTCGAGGCCAGTTTCACATTTGCCGAGGTCGCCATGCCCACATTCGGCAAGTTGGCATCCGGCAGCTGGATATTCTGCTGCACGTTGATCGCCGACGGAATGGCCAGCTTGGGCTTGTCGAGAACAGGAACCATCGGCGGGGTAATCGGATTCTTGATGCGCGGAGGCAGCTTGCCCTTCATTGGGTCGACAATGTCGTGCGAACCGCCACCACCGCCGCCGCCCGCCGCCGTTCCCTGCTTCGGAGCCTTTAAGTCGAAGTTGCCAACATCGATATTGGTCGCCTGCACAGGCGGCGCGACGATGTTGTGTACGACGTGATAGCCCAGCCAGATGGCAAGCGCCAGAATCGCCAGGTTGAAGGTCGATGAAATCCCGATCGCCCACGGATTGGCTTTTACCGCCATCGGGTCTGGAACTGGAATTGGCGTCGATGTCAGTTGCAGAGGGGGAAGTTTGACCGGGAAAAAGACGTCACGAACACTCTCGTACAGCGTCTTCCAGACGGGCTTCTCTTCAAATGCTTTCCCCAGGAAAGCATCGAGATCGTGCCCCTCCGGCAAGTCCGCTGTAGCTTCGGGTTCCGTCTGTGGCTGAGTCAGTATTTCGTTTGCCATGTAAACCGCTGGCCCTGTCGCCTGCGTCTGCTCCATGGGGAGCCGGTCCGATCCGGGACCCGTCTTTCCATTATGCTCGACACTGCCTGCGCTTGTCTGCACAGCGGAAGATCCGGGCTCTTTCTCGATACCCTCCAGCGTCTCATACTGTCTGGAGAACAGGATTCCCATAAACAATAGACGGCTGTTGTTTGTAGTCGTTACCGCTATTTTCTATGCCAAACATTTACACTGGAATGGAGCTACTTTGCACCACATCAGGGAGTGACAATGTCTCCAGCGCCGGAGTTGAAGGCGACGCTAACCTTGCCGCAAACAGCCTTCCCCATGAAGGCCAATCTGCCCCAGAATGAACCACTTCGCCTGGCTCGCTGGACCGAATTGCGCCTTTATGAAGAGCTACGAAAAGCCGGCAAAGGCCGTCCCGTCTACCTTCTCCACGACGGCCCTCCCTACGCCAACGGCCCCATTCACCTCGGCCATGCCCTGAACAAGGGCCTGAAAGACTTCGTCGTCAAGTCGAAGACCATGGCCGGCTTCGATTCTCCCTACATCCCGGGCTTCGACTGCCACGGCCTCCCCATCGAAATCAAGATCGACGAACAGCTCGGCCGCAAGAAGCTCGAGATGCCCGCGCCGGCGGTCCTCGAAGCCTGCCGCGCCTACGCCCAGCAGTACATCGATCTGCAGACCTCCCAGTTTCAGCGCATCGGCTGCTTCGGACGCTGGGACAAACCTTACAAGACCATGGCGCGCGACTACGAGGCTCGTACCCTCGAGTCGTTCTACGGCTTTCTTGAGAAAGGTTTCGTCTATCGCGGACTCAAGCCGGTTTACTGGTGCATCCACGACCGCACCGCCCTCGCGGAAGCTGAGGTGGAGTACGCACCGCACACCAGCCCCTCCATCTACGTCCGCTACAAGCTCACCTCGGCCCCAGAGGCCCTGAACTCATCGCTCGCCAGCCGGGACGTCTTTACCATCATCTGGACCACGACGCCCTGGACCATTCCGGCCTCTATGGCCGTCGCCTTCCATCCCGACTTCGAATACGTGGCCCTCGCCGCCAGCGGCGATCCTAAAACGCCCGTCAGCGCGGCTGACCCTGTCTACATCGTCGCTGCGGAACTGGCTGCGTCCGTGATTGCCGCATGCAAGCTTGGCAACACCGCGGAGCTGGCGCGCTTCAAGGGCAGCGTCCTGGAACATTCCACCTTCAAACACCCGTTCCTGGAGCGCAGCATCCTCGGCGTGCTGGCCACCTACGTCACCGCAGATACCGGTACGGGAGCTGTGCATACCGCTCCCTCGCACGGCGCAGACGACTTCTACACCGGCGAACGCTACTCGCTCGATCAGACGTGCCGCGTCGATTCGTCGGGTCGCCTGCATGCAGACCATGATGCCTGGCCCCTGGCCGCAACGCCGCCCTTTGAAGGCAAAACGGTCTGGGAAGCGAATCCCATCGTCCTTGCCATGCTCGAAGAGAACCGTGCGCTGCTCGCCTCGTCCGATCTCGAACACTCCTACCCGCACTGCTGGCGCTGCCACAACCCGGTCATCTTCCGCGCCACCGAACAGTGGTTCATCTCCCTGGATACGCCGCTCAAATCCGCGACCGGTGAAGAGAAAACATTCCGGCAAGTCGCCATTGACGAAATCGACAAGGTGGTCTGGGATCCAGCCTGGGGCAAAGAACGCATCACCAACATGATTGCAACACGCCCTGACTGGTGCATCAGCCGTCAGCGCATCTGGGGCGTGCCCATCGCCGTCTTCCTCTGCGAGAGCTGCAGCCAGCCGATCATGGACCCGGCGCTCAATCGCGGGATCG
>Ga0335072_10012671_pt1 | contig 12040 bp, 9 predicted proteins | sample Lox_Sample_21_FD_206725 | JGI IMG/M metagenome (GOLD analysis project Ga0335072, IMG submission 206725) | Soil microbial communities from Loxahatchee National Wildlife Refuge, Florida, United States - Lox_Sample_2.1 | ecosystem: Environmental > Terrestrial > Soil > Wetlands | place: USA: Florida...
GTCGCGTTCCTCGGCTCCACGATCGGGAACATGGTGCCGACGGAACGGGCGGCGTTCCTGTCCCGGATCCGGTCGCAGTTGCGCCCAGGCGACACGTTCCTGCTCGGCACCGACCTGGTCAAGGACCCGGCGGTACTCGTCGCGGCCTACGACGACTCGGCCGGGGTGACCGCCGATTTCAACAAGAACGTCCTCGCCGTGCTCAACGCCGAACTCCACGCCGACTTCGACCTAGACGCCTTCGAGCACGTCGCGGTATGGAACGCCGAGCGTGAGTGGATCGAGATGCGGCTCCGCTCGACGGCCGACCAGCACGTGCACGTACGGGACCTGGGTCTCACGGTAACGTTCGCCGCCGGCGAGGAGATGCGCACCGAGGTATCCGCGAAGTTCCGCCGCCCAGGCGTCGAGGCGGAGCTGGCATCGGCCGGCTTCGCCATGCGCTCCTGGTGGACGGACGGCGCGGGCCAGTTCGGCCTATCGCTGTATTCCCCCGTCTGACGCTTTTGCGAGCTGCTCGCCGTGATGGACCCCGACGACGTGCGTGGCGCGCTGGCGTTCATCGTCAGCATTTACCCGCAGGTATTCGGCGACAACAGGCGGAACGCGCGCAGCGGCCGGACAGCGTGGGGTGACTGCCGCTGGTGCGACAAGACAGGCGAAGTGCGCGCTGGGGTGCCGGAAAGGCGGGGCAATGATCTGCTAGAAGTGCGACCAGCCAATGGATCGTTCGGAGAAACGTTCGCGATGGCTACATGCCCGCATGCCGAACGTTTGGCCCACACCTCCGGCCTTGCCAGGAAGTAGTGTGTCGTAGGCGGTTATTCACAGGCCGGTCCGCCTCCCGTCGCTCGTCGGGCTCGCCGCGACCCCGGAATTCTCGCAGGTCACGGCCACCGCTATCAGGAGACCAAGAACATCCAGGCCACCCTGATCACCTGCCTGTGCTACGCCGTGCCTGGAACGCAAGTCCGTCCGTGTCGTCCTCGTCGGCGAGAAGCCGAAGGCCGACTGCGACCTGGCGCTCATCACCACCGACGCCGCCCACGGCCGCCCCGGTCATCGAACGATGCGCTGCGAGATGGTCTATTGAAGTCGCGGTCCAGGATGCGAAACAGCTTTTCGGCACCGGGCAGGCCCGCAACCGCACCACTGCCGCCGTCGAGCGCACCATCTCGTTTCAGGTTGCCTGCCAGACGGTCACTGTCACCTAGGACGCCACCGCATGAACCCCGCGACATGATGCGACACATCGAGCCGTACGGCAGTGCTGGCTCCGATTGGCCGCCACCTTATCCTGCTTTAGCTGTAGGTTGCCCTGAGTTGACCTCGTATCAGCGCCGCAGGCAAGGTAATTGACTATTCCCGGTTTGGCAGCCGGAAGGGCCCCCAGGAATCCTTATGGGAATCCGTGTGGTCCCAGTGCGGCACCCAGTCAGTGTGCCCCTCCTCGTCCCGATGAGAGGTCACGGCTATCAGGTCAGGCACGGATATGCCAGATCCTGGCCGGATGCTCGCCGCTAGGGTGTCCAGGCCAAACTCCCTAAGCACTGCCTGCGGATGCGTGCTAATCCGTTCTCGTAGCTGCTCGTCCTCGGCCAGCGCATGGCTGAGCCTACTGACGTTGGCCATTTCCTCATCGGTCAAGCTAACGTCTGGCATTTCTCATCCCTTACCTTCGGCATGTTCAAGTATGTAATGCTCCGGCCTGACCCGTTGCTCACGTGGTAGCTGGCCACGCTGGGTGCCCCCCTTCTCAAGAGATCCTGAACGACAGGCTTGGATGGAGCCGGTGATCCGATGGCCTCGTCGATGCCGAGGTCAAGGGAGATGACCTCGGCGTGACCGGCCCCGAATGTGAGATCCAGCAGACGCTGGAACGACGCCGGCTCCATGGCTAGGCGCTCCAGTAGCCTGGGGTACAGCCGCTCGTAGAAAGAACAGAGTGAGTCGGCGGCGAGGATGCCTCCGTAGTGCTGGTAGGCGTTCACCGCGCAGCCTCCCTCACACAGATGCCGCCACGGGCACGTCCTGGTGTCGGGGAGGCGATCGACAAGTCGCTCCGAGAACTGGCGCACGATCGGATTCTTCGATCCGAGCCCGATCAAGTCCCCCTTTGCTTCCTCGATCGTGCCCAGCCGCCATTTCGGTAGATTCGCCGAGTGCGCGCAGGGATACACGTCCCCCTTCGCGTCGATGAGGAAGAAGCTCTTCCCGGCTCCGCAGTTACTGCGCAGGCAGCGACTCTTCCTGGTGCGGAAGATCAGGTGTTCGATATAAGCTGCGAGGTTGCTCTCGGCGAGCTCAAGGCCGGCCTCGATGAGGTGATCAACGAATGCTTCCACGAAAGCGAAGTACTCATCGCTGGTGATGGCGAGAGAATGCCAATTGCGCTGCGCATCGCCGATCAGGTCGACGGGGTTGATCTTGACATGATGGACATCCTGGGCTACCAGGAAGTCGGCGATCTCTGCTGCATGGCCCACGTTTGCCCTCGATAGGACAACGATGACGCCCACGGCGATGCCGTGTCGCTGCAAAACCCTGATTCCGCGCATCGTCTTCTCGTGCGACGCGCCACCTGCCAGCAGGGGACGGGTGAGGTTGTTTACTTCACTGGGGCCGTCGATACTAACCCCAATGTCTACATTGTGCTCCTTGAGGAATGACGCAATCCGGTCGGTGATAAGGGCGCCATTGCTCTGCGTGCAGATATGCACGCGCCTGGTTGTCTCTTTCCGTTTCTGTTCGATATATTCGACGAGACTCTTGAAGAGACGAAAATTGACGAAGGGTTCACCGCCCGACAGCTGGATGAGCAGCGGGACGTCGTTCGCTAGCGAAAAGGCCTCGTCGACCGCTAGGTACGCGGCGTGCGGCCTAGCGTGAGGCATGTCCGGCCCAGCCTCGGCAAGGCAGTAACGACAGGCCAGGTTGCACTTCTGCGTCACAAGGATCTCGACCAGGTTCCCCTCGGAGAATAGGGCTCCCTGACTAAGCAGGTCCGGATCCAGGCCAGCCTGTCCATTCAATCGCAGTAGGCCGCGCTGGAAGAGCTGGGTGAGGAAGTGACGCAGTCTGGCCGGGCCGAGCATCGGATACATCCCGAGCAGGTACCCGAGGTGACAGTTTCTCGCATGTCCTGCGACCATCGCCTCAGCGTCAGTGAGCAGACACCATGAGCCGGTGTGCTCGGCCATGAGCAGCCACATGTCCCCAGATCGCTGGACGTGCACGTCCTCGAGATCGAGTACCGTGTCGTCGTCAAGCGCTGGCTGAATGAAGGTCGGGGGCATCGAGCCCAATGCCAAGCCCAAGCCAAGAGCCTCACGGAATACGCCCGGACTGGTCAGGCAGATCATGAGACCTCCCCTCCGGCGGTTCTCTCCATTGCGAGAACCCGGTCAAGACCGGCCTATCAAGTTGTGGATACCAGCATTCCGCGCACGAACCTCGCGTATGACGCTACACATCGAGCCCCGTGGCAGCGCTGGCTCCGATTGGCCACGCCACCTTATCCTGCTTTAGCTGTCGGTTGTCCTGATCTGACCTCGTATCAGTGCTGAATGCAAGATAATTGACTATCACGGTTTGGTAACGAATTCCGAGATCGTTCGCGTGCGCAATAGGGCGTGCAAGCGGGGAACATTCGGTCCGCATCCGCGCCACCAGAACCGGCCTCATCCGCGGTCGTATGCAGATCATCCCATTCGGCGCGGCACCCACTCTGCCAACAACCGTTAGTCCGATCTGGCAGCAATTGGCTCGCCGTGTATCACGTTTCGGCATTAATGGTGAATTCGTTTATTCTGTGGAGGTCCGGACCGATATAAGCAGGGCACTTTCACCAATCGTTCTGGCCCTGGGATGACAGGACAAGAACGGCATTCCGGTAGTCGATGTGGCATCGACCGCGCTCTTGGTGGTGGATGGAAGATCAACCACGTTGACCGGCTGGTGCGAGCCGACGTCCGGGCTTTGGCATGATCGGAGCATGACCTTGGTGAAGATCAATGCGATTACCGTGCCTGCGGACAGCGGGGATGAGCTGGCGCGGCGGTTTGCCGCGCGGGCCGGCGCGGTGGATGACCGGGAGGGGTTTGAGGGGTTCGAGCTGCTCAAGCCGACCGATGACCGGGCCGTGTGGCTGGTGGTGACCCGGTGGCGGGATGAGGAGTCGTTCCAGGCCTGGGTGAACTCGCCCGCGTTCTCGCACGGGCACCGGTCAGCGGAAGAGCGGGCTGGCGGCGAGGCGCCGCAGCGGCCCGTGGGTGTGCACAGCGAGCTGTGGTCCTATGAGATCGCGGGCGGCTCACCGGGACGTGGCTAGGCGAAGTACGTACTGACGCTCGTCCGGGCCGAGCCAGGGCGGTGAACCGGCCGCCGCGTTCTCCGCCAGGCGAGCGGGGTGGGCAGTGGCGACCAGCGAGACGTGGACGCGCGGGTCGCTCAGGCCCCACTTGATCAGAGCCTGCGCCCACGTGGTGACGCCGAACGGGCGAAGCGGCTCCAGGTCGGCCTCTTCGGGCTGGCGGCGGACTAGCTGTCCCTCGCCGAGCGGGCGCATCAGCAGGACGCCGAGACCGAGCTCTTCGGCTAGCGGCAGGATGGTGCGCTCTACCTCGCGGTGGGCGGGGTTGTAGGGCACCTGCACGGTGTCGATCCGGCCGGTGCGCATGAGATCGGCAAGGTCGCTGAAGGCGCCTGGAGAGTAGTGGGTGGCACCGATCAAGCGGACCAGCCCGCGGTCCGTGGCGGCCTCGAGCATCCGCAGCTGATCGCGCCAGGCGACCAGGTTGTGGATCTGCATCAGGTCGACCCGGCCGCCGTACCAGTTCACCGCGCGGTTCAGCTGCGCCACACCCTCCTGCGGAGAGGGGGTCCAGATCTTGTCGGCGACGACCACCTGGTCGCGCCTGCCCTCTAGCGCGGCGCCGAGCAGTCGCTCCGCATCGCCGTACATCGGTGAGGTGTCCATGAGCCGGACGCCCGCCGCGATGGCGGCGCCGATGAGCTCGCGGTCCTGGCCGCGGGCAGCGGCGGCCTCCAGCCGCCGCCAGGTGCCCAGCCCGACCACCGGTACGCTCAGCTGGCTTTTGCCTAGGCTGCGGTTCTCCACGTCGGCTTCCTTCCCCGGTTCAGCGCCTAGTCACCAGAGCCGGGTAGCACAACCGGGCGCACGGGGATTTGTTAGTTCGTCACAGCAAATTAATCGCGTCGTTACCCCTGTTGACACGGTTTCGATCGTTTTCTAGCGTGATCGTGACCAGAGGTAAACAGGCCTGCCAAACTCGGCCGACACTGACGCACCCAGCAGCCACAAGAGGTGTCAGGCATGGCAGATATTGTGATCGGCGTCGCTTCGTCGCATACGCCTCAGCTGAGCTCTGGGGTCGACATGTGGCGGGACCACGCCGAACGTGACCGGCGTAATCCGCAGCTGCTCGGCAGGGACGCCGCGTACCACACGTACGACGAGCTGCTGGCCACGGCGGATCCGGTGATCGAGGAACAGCTCGCGCCCGAGATCTGGGAGCGTAAGTACCAGCGCGGCCAGGAAGCCATCGAGGCGCTGACCCTGTCGCTGGCCAAGGCGAGCCCGGACATCGCGATCGTGGTCGGCGACGACCAGCGCGAGATGTTCACCGACGACGGCATCCCCACGTTCGCGTGCTTCACCGGGCCCGAGCTGGTGGACATGCTGCCTGACGAGGAAGTGCTGCAGCGCATCCCCAAGGGCATCCGCGCCGCGTACTGGGCCGTGCACGCCGACGAGCCGGCTACGCACCTGGTCGCTCAGGAGCTGAGCGCGCACGTCGCGGAGCAGCTCGCCTGGGATGACTTCGACCTGACCGTGGTGCGCAAGCAGCCCGCCGGGCGCACCCTGGGGCACGCGTTCACCTTCCCCAGGTACCGGCTCGGTCTGCCGCACAGCACCCCGATCGTGCCGGTCTTCGTGAATACCTACTACCCGCCGAACGTGCCGTCCGCGACGCGCTGCTACCAGCTCGGCCGGGCACTGCGCCGCGCCGTTGAGTCCTGGTCAGGCGACGCCAGGGTGGCGGTCATCGCGTCGGGCGGGCTCAGCCACTTCGTCGTTAACGAGGATCTCGATCACCGGGTCCTCGACGGGCTCACCTCCCGCGACGCGTCGGTTCTCGGCTCCCTGTCGCGGGACGAGCTGCGCTCGGGGAATTCCGAGATCCTCAACTGGGTCGTCGCCGCCGGGGCGCTCGAGCACCTCGCCGCGACGGTCGTCGATTACGTCCCCGGCTACCGGACATCAGCGGGAACCGGCGCCGGGATGGCCTTCGCCCGATGGGAGTAACCTCCGTCGCCGACTAGGACTAGGAAGGATCCTCGTGTACAACAACGTTCGCGTGCTCGACGTCCACGGCCACGTGTCGGTGCCGTTCTCCGCCAACTCCCTGCTGGTCCTCATGATGGGCTCCAACACGCCGATGGCCTCGCCGATCGGCCAGGAGAAGGCCGGTCCCGCCGGGGTCACCCCCGAGGACTTCCGCGCGGCCGCGCTCGGCCACGCGAAGTACATGGACGACAGGAACATCGACGTCCAGATCATCGGGCCCCGCCCGTTCCTGATGCTGGGCTGGATGGAATCGCACCTGCTGCCGGCCTGGACGCGGTACGTCAACGACATGATCCACCAGCAGTGCCAGATGGCGCCGGACCGGTTCCTCGGCGCGGCGATGCTGCCGCAGCTGTCCGACGCGCCCGACCTGTCCAACTGCCTGGACGAGCTCAACCGGTGCGTGACCGAGCTCGGTTTCGCCGCCGCGTACCTGTCGCCTGACCCGGCCGGGAGGCGCACTACGCCCGGCATGCACGAGCCGTACTGGTATCCGGTATACGAGCGCGCCCAGGAACTGGGCATCCCGCTGATCGTGCACGGCACGAACTCGCTGGACCCGCGGTTCCGGGTGGTGCCGCACAACTACCAGCTCGGCTTCTACACCGAGCAGTACCTCGCCGGGCAGTTCCTGTCCCACGGCGACGTCTTCGAGCGATTCCCCGAGCTGAAGATCATCATCTGCCACTGCGGCGGCGGGCTGGACCGGTTCATCCCGACCGACCACCACATCGCGCAGAAAGACCTGTCGGAGAACCTGTTCTACGACACCTGCGCGTACGACCTGAACTTCCTCGAGGCGGCCATCAAGCAGCGCGGCATTCCACGGCTGCTGTTCGGCACCGAAGCGCCCGGGTCGGGCCGCGCGGTCCGCCCGGAGACCGGCCGGACGAGCGATGACCTGGTACCAGTCATCAGCTCTTTCGACTTCCTCACCGAGGATGACAAAATCAAGATCTTCAATGAGAACCCGGCCCGCGTGGTCCCCGCGCTGGCCAAAATCCGCTGACGTTGCTGGGGGCGTGCGTGAACGATCGAGACGAGGCGACGCGGGCGGAGACGGTCGGCAGCCTGCTGCGTGACGAGGCCGTGGTCCGTGCCGCCCGGCGCGGCGGCCCCGCCGACGCGGCGGTGCTCGACGACGCCGCGCGCGACGCGATCAGGCTGCAGGAAGAGGCTGGGCTCGACGTCATCACCGACGGCGAGGTGCGGCGCGTGGCGTGGGCGCAGACCACGAGGTTCGTCGACGCGTTCGCGGCCACCACCGGCCGCGGTGCGCTGAACTGGCGCGGCGCGACCCAGGGCCCGGCCGACGCGCCGGCCACCGCCGCCGCGCAGGCCGTGCCGGCCAGCCCCGGCTCGCCGGATCCCGGCCCTGGCGCCCGGCCCGCCGGGTACCCGGCGGTAGTCCGGCGGATCGCCACCGCGCCGCGGCTCGGCGACATGACCGACGAGTACGCGTTCCTGGCCCGCTACGCGCGGGCCAGGACCAAGTACACGATGCCGGCGCCGAGCTACCACCGGCGGTACTGGTCCGCCGAGCACGCGGCGGGCGTCTACGACTCGGCCGAGGAGTACCTGACCGAGGTCCGCGACTTCCAGCGGTCGGTCGTCGAGAGGCTGATCTCACTCGGCTGCGACTACATCCAGCTCGACGCGCCGAACTACGGCTCGCTCTGCGACCCCGACACCCGCGCCGCGATGCGGGCCGCCGGCCGGGACGCGGACGCCGAGCTGGCGTTCGACGCCGAGCTGGACAGCTCGCTGTTCGACGGGGTGTCCGGAGTGACCACCGCGCTGCACGTCTGCCGCGGCAACGGGCCAGGCGGCGCCTGGCACTCGGCGGGCGGCTACGGCGCGATCTCGGCCGCGCTGTTCCCCAAGCTGGTCTTCAGCCGCCTGCTCCTGGAGTACGACTCGGACCGGGCGGGCGGCTTCGAGCCGCTGGCGGACGTCCGCGACGGCACGGTGGTCGTGCTCGGCCTGCTCACCACGAAGTCGGACCAGCTGGAATCCGAGGACGACGTGACCGCGCGGATCACCGAGGCGACCGGCTACAAGCCGCTGGAGGAGCTCGCGCTCAGCACCCAGTGCGGGTTCGCCTCGGTGCCTGTCGCCAATCCGGTCACGCCCGCCGTGCAGCGGGCCAAGCTGGAAATGGTGGCCAGGCTCGCCCGCCGCATCTGGCCCCGGGCATAGCTGGCCTTTCCTGTCGCGCCCTATGATGTGCCGGGATGGACGGGCACTATTTCGTCAGTTACTCGCGGGTCGACGGCGCGCAATTCGCCGGGCGCCTGTACAACCAGCTAGTCGGCGGCCGGCCGTCCTATCCGGTGTGGCTGGACACGCAGGACGCGCGGCCGGGCGCGGACTGGGACGCGCAGATCGCGGAGGCCATCCAGACCTGCCGGGGCCTGCTATTCGTCATGAGCTCCGATAGCGTGCAGGACCATTCGGTATGCAAATCCGAATGGGTCTGGGCGCTGAAATACAAGAAGCCGGTTATTCCGCTGCGCGCGGACCGCGGCGGTGAGCTTCCGTTCCGGCTTTCCTCACGGGAGTACGTCGACTTCAGCCACGGTTTCGAGATCGGGCTGGCGCGGCTGCGCAGCTACCTGGATTCGGTGGGCAGTCCCCGGTGGGCGCTGCGGGAGCTCCGCGATCAGCTGACCGAAGCCGAACGCGAGCTGCCGCGGGCCGATCCCGAGCGGCAGCCGCGGATCGAGCAGGACATCGCGGACCTGCGCAAGCGGATCACCGACCAGCAGGGGCTGGTGGCCGACCCGGAAGGCGCCGCCAGGCGCACCGAGGAGCGGATCACCGCCGGGCTTGATCAGGAGCGGCATCCCGAGCGGCCCCAGGCACCGCCGACCAGGGCGAAGTTCGTGAACGCGCCGCCGGTGGCCGCGCCGGGGTACTTCCAGGACCGGCACGTGGAGACCGAGCTCATCGCGGACTTCCTGCGCGCCCCCGACGAGCGGATCGTGACGGTCGTCGGCCGCGGCGGCGTGGGCAAGACCGCGATGGTCTGCCGGCTGCTCAAGGCGCTCGAGGGCGGCCGGCTGCCGGACAACCTCGGCGATCTCGCCGTGGACGGCATCGTCTACCTCAGTCCTGGCGGCGCGCACCCGGTGAACTTCCCCAACCTGTTCACCGACCTGTGCCGGCTGCTCTCCCAGGAAGACGCCGACCGGCTCATGCAGCGCTACCGGGACCCGCAGCAGACGCCCACCACCCTGATGCGCACCCTGCTGGACACCATCCCGGCCGGCCGCGTAGTCGTGCTGCTCGACCAGGCCGAAGACTTCATCGACAGCTCCGATGACGGCTTCCTGATCACGGACACGGCGCTTGACGAGGCGTTGCGGGCGCTGCTGAACGCTCCCGTACACGGCGTCAAGGTCATCATGACAAGCCGCGTCGCGCCCCGCACGCTGATGCTCGTGCAGCCGGAGCGGCAGCGCCGCCTCGACCTGGACTCCGGGCTCGGCTCGCCCTATGCCGAACAGGTGCTCAGGGCCAGGGACCCCGACGGGCGGCTGGGCCTGAAGACGGCGCCTGACGACCTCCTCGCCCAGGCACGGCAGCGGACGCGCGGTTACCCGCGAGCGCTCGAGGCGCTCGCGGCGATCCTGGCCGCCGACAGGGACACGACGCTGCCCGAACTGCTCGCCGAGACGGCCGCGCTGCCTGACAACGTGGTGGAGGTGCTGGTCGGGCAGGCGTTCAGCCGGCTGGACCCGCTGGCGCAGCAGGTCATGCAGGCGCTGGCCATCTTCAACGCGCCGGTGCCGCCGGTCGCCATCGACTACCTGCTGCAGCCCTACCGGGCCGCCATCGACGCCGCGCCGGTGCTCAGGCGGCTGGTGAACATGCAGTTCGTGCGCCGCGACGCCGGACGCTACTACCTGCACCAGGTGGACCGCGACTACGCGCTCAGCCGGATCCCGCGCGGGGCGGCCGCCGACCGGATGACCGACCCGCCGCCGCTCACCCAGCAGGCGCTGCGGCACCGCGGCGCGGACTATTTCGAGCAGACGCGGACGCCGCGACAGGACTGGAAGACCCTGGATGACCTGGCCGCGCAGCTCAGCGAGTTCGAGCTTCGCTACCAGGGCGAGGACTATGACACCGCGGCCCGCGTCCTGTTCGGGGTCGACTCCGCGTACCTGCTGCCCTGGGGCCACTACCAGATGCTCGCCGAGATGCACCGGCGGCTCCTTGGCAACCTCGATGACTCCGCGACGGACGCGGAGTCGAAGAACGTGCTCGGCATGTGCTACTGGCGGCAGGGCCAGTTCGAGGCGGCCATCGACATGCACGAGCAAGCGCTGGCCAGGGCCCGCCAGGCGGACGACAGGCTCAATGAGCTCGTCGCCGTGGGCAACATCGGCATCTGCAATCAGGAACTCGGCTACTTCGCCCGCGCGATCGAGTTCCTCCAGCAGACGCTCGACATGACAAGGGAGATGGGCGGCCGCGCTAATGAGTCCGGCGTCCTCGGCAACCTCAGCATCTGCTACCACAAGCTCGGTGACTTCGACCGGGCGGTGGATGTCTGCTCGCAGGCAACGGCCATCGCCCGCGAAGTGACGGACCGGAACCTCGAGGCGTGCGCCTTGACCTTCCTCGGTGACTGCTACCGCGACCTGAGCCGGCTGACCGAGGCGATCAGCCATTACGGGCAGGCGCTGGCCATCACCCGTGAGGAGAGTTACCGGTACGAGGAGTCGTACGCCCTCATCGGGCTCGCGGAGTGCCAGGCGGATCTCGGTGCCTGGCGGGAGGCCGCTGAGCACAGTCAGCAGGCCATGGACGTGGCGGACACGATCGGCAACTCAGAAGTGCAGAACGGCGCCCGGCAGGCCCTGGCCCGGGTAAGGCTGCTGAGCGGCGATCCCGGCGCCGCGGAACAAGCCGCGCTCGCCGCCCTGGACCATCCCTATCCGTCCGGTTCGGCACGGGTGCCGCTGCTGCTCGGCGTCGCGCGGCTGCGGCTGGGCCAGCCCGCGGCAGCGGCGCGCAGCTTCAGCGACGCGGTCATCCACGCCGATGAACTGCTCCATCGCGCCGAGAACGCGTTCGCGCAGCACGACATGCGCGGGCTGGCGCTATGCGGCCTGACGCTGACCAGTGAGCCAGGCAAGGCGGCGGAGGCCGCCGCCGCGTTCCGCGCCGCCCGGGCGATAACCAGCGTGCCCGGGGTCGTCAGTCAGGTCCTGGGGCTGTTCGACCTGCTCGCGGCCGCCGATGACGGCGGCGTCCTGGCCGCCGTCCGGCCCGCCGCCACGGGCGAGGAGTAGCTACCAGGCCGCCTGGTGGAAGGCCCAGGCGTCGGCGATGATCTCGCGCAGGTCCGGCCTGGCGGGGCGCCAGCCCAGCTCGCGGCGGGCCTTGTCGCTCGCGGCGACCGTCACGGCCGCGTCACCGGGGCGGCGCGGCGCGACCTTGACCGGGACCGGGCGGCCGGTCACCTCGCGGACCGCCTCGACGACCTGCCTGTTGCTGTAGCCGTCGCCGTTGCCGAGGTTGTAGATCTCGAACCTGCCCCGCTGGATCGCGTCCAGGGCGAGCAGGTGCGCGGCCGACAGGTCGGCGACGTGGATGTAGTCCCTGACGCAGGTGCCGTCGGGAGTCGGGTAGTCGTCGCCGTACAGCATGAGCTCGTCG
>Ga0335072_10012672_pt1 | contig 12039 bp, 2 predicted proteins | sample Lox_Sample_21_FD_206725 | JGI IMG/M metagenome (GOLD analysis project Ga0335072, IMG submission 206725) | Soil microbial communities from Loxahatchee National Wildlife Refuge, Florida, United States - Lox_Sample_2.1 | ecosystem: Environmental > Terrestrial > Soil > Wetlands | place: USA: Florida...
ACCAGCACGGCGTCGGCGGTAACGCCGAAATTCTTCACCACCGCATCGGTGATGTCCTTGATCAGCGCGCGTTTCTGCTCTTTCGACCGCCCTTCGATGGCATGGACATAGACTTCCGGCATAGGCCTCTCCCTCAGTTGTCGGTAAACCTCTCGCGCGCAGCGGGAGAGGTCAAGGCGCGCAGCGCCGAGGGTAAGGGCGATCGCCAGGCCAAAAGCCAATAGCGTAACGACCTGATCGCCCTCACCCCCGTGGCTTCGCATCTCAATCTCTCCCGCGCTGCGCGAACAGCGCTACGCAGGAAAGGTAACTTACCCCGGCGTCGGCGCCTCCGGATGCAGCAACTGCGCCTGCCGCAGATCCGCCCACAGTGCCGCCGGAATCTTCATCGCCAGCAGCTTCAAATTCGCCTCGAACTCCGCCGCACTGCGCGGCCCCGGAATGATCGCACACACCGCGGGATGCGCCAGCGGAAACTGCAACGCCGCCGCCGCCAGCGGCACCTTGTGCGCGTCGCACACCGCCTCGATCCGCTTCACCCGTTCCACGATCCCGGCCGGCGCCGCGGCATAGTTCCAGGTATCGCGCCCCGCCAGAATCCCCGAGTTCAACGGCCCGCCCACCACGATCGACGTCCCCCGCGTCACGCACATCGGCAGCAGGTCATCCAGCGGCTCCTGCTCCAGCAGCGTGTAGCGCCCCGCGAGCAAGAACACGTCCCAGTCGGCGAACCCCAGAGCTTCGATCAGCACGGCCTTCTCGTTCACCCCAATGCCAATGGCGCTGACGGTGCCGTCCGTCTTCAACTTGTCCAATGCGCGATAGCCGCTTTCGCGCAATGCGTGTATATGCGGCGCGTTTCCCGCCTCGCCATGCGTGTAAACGCCAATATCATGCACGTAGAGGATGTCGATCTTTGCCAACCCGAGCCGCTGGTAGGAATCCTCGACGGACCGCATGATCCCGTCATAACTGTAGTCGTACACCACTTCGAACGGCAGCGGCGCCAGCCGCCCATCCGTCGCACCGCCTGGCACCCGGCGCGGACGCAGCAGGCGCCCAACCTTGGTGGACAGCACCCATTCATCGCGTGGCTCGTCGCGCAGCGCGTCGCCGACCCGGCGCTCGGCCGCCCCGACGCCATAGAACGGCGCCGTATCGACATAACGCACGCCCGCCTGCCAGGCCGCGCGCACCATCTTCTCGCTTTCTTCCCGTGTCACCGGAATGCGGCTGCCGCCCATCGTCGCGGTCCCCAGGCCCAGCCAGGTCACCGACAGATTGGTCTTGCCGACGCGGCGCTTTTCCCATTCAGGCATGCGGTCCTCCGCTTTTAAGGTCCGCCGCTATCAGGACTGCCGCTGCCACCGTGAGTCAACGCGCGGCACGGCCGAAATGTTCCACGCTTTGTTGCGCCGGCAGACGGTCAATGCACGACAGATTTTATTGATCGATCAGCATAGAATCTATTCCGTTATAAGTTGCGCGAATTTAACTATTGATGTTTGCGCAATGATCTGAAAGATTGCTGTAAACAGCGGTCGTACGCATCGCGCGCAAATGTGGTATGGGTCGCGCAGGATAGGGGCGGGATTTGTCATCCTTGGGGGGTAGCCGGTCATCCAGCCGGAACTTGTCGTTTGCCCGATGCACGCCGTTGCACCGGGTGCGCGGGCTTGTCGGCGGAGCGTTGCTGCTGGGCAGCGTCATCGTTTCCGCACCCGCGCTGGCGCAAGCGCCCCCAAATTTGCGGCAGGTGCCGCAGGGCTCGCCGATCCCCCGCATCCTGCCGCCCGCGCCCCCCTCCACCGCGCCGGGCGCGGCGTTGCCCGCCCTGCCGCCGCCCGGTGCCGAGGTCCCTAACCGCACCGTCAGCGTGACCACCGTCACTGTGGACGGCGTCACCGCATTCCCGCTCTCGGCAATCACCCCCTTCACCACCGGCCTCACCGGTCCCGCGGTGCCTCTCACCAAGATCGACGCCGCGCGCCAGGCCATCCTGCAATACTACCGCTCCTCCGGCTACGTCCTCAGCACCGTCTCCGCCAACCTCGACACCGCCGGTGCACTGCGCTTCGTGGTGACCGAGGGCCATATCGCCAGCGTCAAGCTGGATGGCGATATCGGTCCGGCCGGCGTGCAGGTGCTGCGCTTCCTCAAGCGCCTCACCGAGGTGACACCGATCGATGCCGCGACGCTGGAACGTTATCTCCTGCTGGCGCAGGACGTCCCGGGCGTGACGCTGCGCGCGGTGCTGCAGCCTTCCACCGATCAGCCCGGCGCGCTGAACCTGATCGCGCAGGTCAGCCGCAAGCCGGTCTCCGGCCTGATGACCTTCGACAATCGTGCGTTTGACCAGACCGGTCCGGTCGAGGGCCTCGGCGTCCTGGATTTGAACAGCTTCACCGATCTGGGCGAGAAAACCGAGCTCACCTATTATCATACCTTTCCAAACAGCCAGAATTTCGGGCAGTTTTCCGAGGAGTTCTTCATCGGCAGTTCCGGCCTGAAGATGAGACTATATGCGGGAGAAGGAAACGCCATCCCGTCCGGTGGCGGGCTCAGCGGCCTCGCAGCCGAAAACTACCATGGTTTCACCGACGTATTCGGCGGCGGGTTCAGCTATCCGGTGATCCGCTCGCGGCAGCAGACATTGAACGTCTTCCTCGACCTGGACGCGTTGGAATCCGATATTCGGACCGGCAATCCACTAACCACGCAGAGCTTCGACTCGCTGCGCGTGGTGCGGTTCGGCGGCGACTATGCATTGTCGGATCTGTGGCTCGGAACCGATCGGCCGGCAGAGAACGCGCTGACCGTGCGGGTCTCTCAAGGCCTGCCCCTGCTGGGCGCGGAAACCAACGGCACCTCGCCGACTGCCGCCCGCCAGAATGAGCAGAGCGACTTCACCAAGATCAACTTCCTCGCAACCCGCACGCAGACCCTGTTCTCACCCTCGGCCGCCAGCAGTGTTGCGCTGATGGAATTGCTCGCCGGACAATGGAGCGGCTACATCCTGCCGCCCGCCGAGCAATTCTATCTCGGCGGCGCACAATACACGCGCGGCTACTACTCCGGCCAGATCCCAGGAGACAAGGGACTGGCCTGGACGACCGAACTGCAGTTCAACACCGGCACGAACCTCTCGATGTTCCACCTCTCGGCCAACGTCTCCACGCAGTTCTATCTGTTCTATGACTGGGGCGAAGTCTGGCAGAACCAGCCAACCGACTTTGCCACGCACGTCGCGTCCGCAGGCGGCGGCGTACGCATGCAGGTAACCGAGTACTACGAAGTCGATTTCGAGGCCCTGGACCGCATGAACCGCTACCCTACCGGCTCCGGCACAAACATATCGGCCGAGAATGCCATCGGTCTGTACTGGCGTGTGCTGGCGCGCTTCTGAAGCTAACGACGACCCGGCTGCCGCATGCACGGCCGGACGAGGGGAACGGCTATGGCCAAGGCACGGCACACGGGACAGGCGAAGCTGCTGGGGGTGATCCGCCGACCCCGTCCGGCATTGCTCGTCACAACCGCCCTGTGCGCGACCGTCGTGGTGGTGGTGGCGCTGCCAGCGCAGGCACAACCGCCAAACAACGCCTTGCCAACCGGCGGCTCGGTGTTCGGTGGCAGCGCCTCGATCAGCACCAGCGGCAACACCACCACCATCAGCCAGGCCAGCCAGCGCGCCGCCATCAACTGGCAGACCTTCAATATCGGCAGCCAGGCACAGGTACAATTCAATCAGCCGAACGCCGCCGCCGTAGCACTGAATCGGGTTACCACGCCTAACCCGTCGCAGATCGCCGGCAGGCTCGACGCAAACGGACAGGTGATCATAGAGAACCAGTCCGGCGTGATCTTTTACAAGGGTTCGCAGGTGAACACCGCGGGCCTGATGGTCTCCGCCGCCTCCAGCAGCGATGCGGCGACCCGCGCGTTCCTGAACAGTGGCAAGCTGGTAACCGACCTGCCAGCCAATCCCAACGCATCGGTGATCAACCAAGGCCACATCACCGTGCGGCAGGCGGGGCTTGCGGCACTGGTGGCGCCGCAAGTGCGCAACGATGGCGTGATCGTCGCGCGTCTCGGCCACGTGGTTCTGGCCAGCGGCACCGAGACCACGCTCGATCTGTACGGCGACGGCCTGATGTCGATCGACGTCAGCGGCCTGGTGAAGACGCTGCCTAACGGCGCCAAGGCGCTGGTAACCAATACCGGTACCATCATCGCCGATGGCGGCACGGTGCAGCTCACCGCACGCGAAGCCGACGGCATCGTGCAGACGCTGGTGGATGCGGGTGGAAAGATCCGCGCCAACACCATCGGCAATCATGTCGGCAAGATCACGCTGGCAGGCGTCGGCGGCGATATCACCATCGAAGGCCAGCTTCAGGCGAATGGCGCCAAGCCGGGCACCACCGGCGGCAACATCGTGGTGAATCCCAGCGGCAACGTGAACGTCGCATCGACCGCCCGGATCAGTGCCTCCGGCCAGGCCGGCGGCGGCGTGATCGCACTCGGCACCACGCTGAAGCGGGCGAAGGATGGCCCCACCGTCACCGCGACCCACACCTCCGCCGGCATTTACGTTGCCCCAGGCGCACTGATCGCCGCGAACGCAACAGGGAACGGCAACGGCGGCCGCGTGACGGTGCTGTCCTCGCTGACGGACGGCACCACGGTGATGAACGGCACGATCAGCGCCGACGGCGGCCCGCTGGGTGGCAATGGCGGGTTCATCGAGACCTCGGGCCATTGGCTCGCCATGGCGAATACGGGCCTGGTGACCGCCGGCGCGCTGGCCCCCGGCGGCAGGCCCGGTACCTGGTTGCTCGATCCGGTCGACATCAACATCACCGGCGGCACGACCGACACCACGATCTCCAATTCCAGCGGCACGTTCCAGGCCAGCAATGCCAACACCGCCAATATCTTCAATGGCGATATCCAGAACGCTTTGGGCACGAGCAATGTCCTGATTACCACGACCTGTGGCGGCAGCACGTGCAACGCGCCCGACCTCGGCACGATCACCGATTCGGCGCTGATCACCTGGGACACGGCGAACACGCTGACATTTAGTGCTGATAACAACATCATCATCAACCGGGGCGCGGCAATCATCGGCGCTGCCGGCACGTTGATCCTGTCTGCCGGCAACACAACCCCCACCGGCTCGATCACGATCGGCGCACCGATCGACGTCGCCAACTTCACCGCATCGAGCAATACAGCAGGCGCGATCACCGTCAACGACGTCGTCATCGCGAACGGATCGATATCGATTGCCGCGGGCACCGGCGGAATCACGCTGGGTGCGGACCTGGGTTCGAGCAATACCCAGCTGACCAATCTTAGCTCCGGCGGCACGATCGCACAGACTGCCGGGTCGATCACCTCCCAGCAGCTCGAAATCACCGCCGCCGGACCGGTCAGCTTGCCGGGCGCCAACGCGGTCGAAATGCTTGCAGCGCAGGTAACGGGCAGCGGCAGCGGCTTCGCGTTCAACAATACCGGCACCCCACTAACAGTCGGCACCGTCGGCGCCGTCGCCGGCATTGCCACGAATGGCGGCGCGATCGCCCTCTCCACAACGACATCCGGCGATCTGACCCTCGCGGGAGACCTCACGGCGACCGGCCAACCGGTTTCTCTGATCTCCGCCGGAACGATCAGTCAGACCAGCGGCTCGATCACCGCCGGAATGCTGACCGGCAGCGCCGTCGGCAGTGCCCAACTGACCGATTCCAACGACATCGCCACGCTTGGCAATTTCACCGTTGCCGATGGCGATGATTCCGGCAGCAATTTCGATCTGGTGAATGCCGGCAGCATCGGCGTCGCCGGCACGGTAGGCGCGGACAACGTGACGATCGATGCCGGGGCAATCGGCGTCAGCGGTACTATCCTGGCGCCGAACGGTTTCATCAGCCTCGCCAGCACTTCGGGCGCCATCGGCCTGACCAGCGCGGCACTGCTGGATGGGAACCTGGTCGGGCTGACCTCCAACACCTCGATCACCGAAGCGGCCACATCCACGCTCGTCGCCAGTTCACTGAACGCCATCGCTACCAACGGCAGCATCGTACTGGGTAGTACGCTCAATCAGATCGCGTCGATGACCGGCGCCACCGCGGCGGGCGATGTCACGATCGTTTCCGGCGAGGGCATGTTGCTGACCGGCTTCTACTCCGGCACCAACCTGCTGTTCGAATCGACGGGGTCAACCGGCACCTTGCGGCTCGCCGAGGGCGAGAATTCAGCCACGCTGGACGCGCCGGGGGGCACCATCTCCTTGCTCGCCGGCACCATCGAGGAGAACCCGGGTGCGCTCATCGAAAGTAGCGTCGTAGAGATCGCGCCCAGCACCGGTATGGGCGTCACCCTGAACGGCACGCAGGGCGCCGGCGGGCTGGTGATCGACAGCACGCTGCTGGGCGATATCGACGCCTCGCTGTTGCGGGTTGGACGCGCCGCCGGCACCACCACGGCGACCGGCATCACCTTGGCCAACGCGCTGAACACTGGCACCATCGTGCTGGAACTGGACAGCACCGGCGCGGTCGTCGCGACCGGCACCGCCGCGCTGACCGTGCCCACGCTCACCGGCACGGCCGGCAACGGTTTCACGCTGATCGCATCCGGCGACGCGATCGGCACGCTGGGATTGCTCGATGCCACCGCCGGCAATGTCCTGGTCACCGACGCCACACCGCTGACCGTGGCCGGAACCGTGTCCGTCAGTTCAACCGGCACGCTTTTGCTCAACGCCGGCAGCATCGCGCTTGCCGGCGGCGGTGTGCTGAACGATCCAACCGGCACCGTCGATCTCAGCACCACAACCAGCGGCATCACCGAGACCGGCGGCTCCATCGTCGCCGCGGTGTTGCAGAGTTCGAGCAATGTCGCCGGCCCGGCAACCCTCGGCGACACCAACAATATCGGCACGCTCGCCGGCTTCGTGGTGAACGGCGGGTCGCTGCTGCTGGCCGACGGCAACAGCGACGATCTGCACGTAACCGGGTCGGTCTTCGCGGCCGGCGTCACCCTGGTTGCGGGCGCGATCACCACGGCCAACAGCATCGTCAGCACCGGCAGCCTCGGCCTCACCGCGACAGCGGCGGGCATTTCCATTGGCAGCCTGGTCTCCGCCGGCGGAACGCTCGACCTGTCGGCCACCAGCGGCAACGTGGCCGAGGTCAATGGCGGCACGATCGTCGCCGCGACAGTGTTCAGCAACCTGGGCGTCGGCCAGGGCGCCACATTGCTCAACGGCAACAGCATCGGCGCGCTGGGCGCATTCAGTGCCGGCACCGGCGACTTCCTGCTGATCGATGACCAGAGCCTGTCGATCGCCGGCGCCGTCAGCGCGGCCGGCGACATCTTCGTCAAGGATGCGGCGAGCGGCGGCATCACGCTCGCCGCGGGCGGCGCCTTGGCCGCCACGGGAACGCAGCCGCTCATTGAACTGGTCGCCAACCAGTTCGCACTGAACACCGGTTTCGGCACCATCAGTGCCGTCAACGGCACGGTGGCGATCGCGCCCCTCAGCGGCGGCACGCTCGTCAGCCTGGCCGGAAGCACAAGCAATACCGGCACCCTGCTCATCCCCGGCAACCTTCTGGCCGACATCAATGCCGGTAACGGGACGTTGCAGATCGGCAGTTACGCCGATTTCGTCAATGGCGGCGCCGGCACGGTCACGGCCGGCGCCATTTCCGTCGATGGGCCGGTGAACCTGGGCGGCGTCGCCGCCACGCTGCGGCTGGACAGCATCGGTGGCGTCACCGAGAGCGGGACCAACGCCATCACCGTCGGTACGTTGGTCGGCAATGCCGGCAGCACAGTCAGCCTCACCAACAACAACGCGATCGGCGCGCTCGGCAGCTTCGACGTAGCCAACGGCAATTTCGTGCTGAACGATCCCAACATCACGGGATCGCTTGCGGTGGTCGGCCTGGTGTCTGCCACCACCGTCGATCTCAGCGCCGCAAATGCCGGCATTCAGGAGAGCGGCAACGGCGCGATCGACGCCGCGACCCTGCAAAGCAGCGGGGGCGCCGGCGGCAACGTCGATCTCGGCGGCGGCAATGCGATCGGGACGCTTGGCAACTTTACCCTCAGCGCCGGCACGTTCCACCTGAGCAACAGCGGCAGCCTGTCCGGAATGAACGTCACCGGGTCGGTGATCGCCAGCAGCGTCACTCTGGACGGGCTCAGCGGTACGCTCGCCATCAGCAACACAGTCTCCGCCACGAGCGGATTGGTGTCGATCACCGACACCGGTACCGGCGGCAATATCGCGCTGAACAATGGCGCCTATGTCAGCGGGCCGACCATTGACCTGACGAGCGGCAGCATTGCGCTGAACGGCAACGCCTTCCTCGGTAACAGCACGGCCGTGCTCGACCTGACCACCACCGGAACCGGCGGAGTAGGCGAAGCGTCCGCCGCCACCATCCTTGCCGCGCTGCTGCAAAGCTCCGGCGGCATCGCCAATTCCGTCAGCCTCGGGAGCGCCGGCAACACCATCGCCGCAATCGGCTCGCTGGCGGAGTCCGCCGGCACCTTCAGTCTGACCGACAAGGGCAACCTGTCCGTCGGCACGCTGACAGCACCCGGCATCGGCATTGCCGACAACAACGGCACGATAACCATCGCCAACCGCCTGATCGCGACCAACACTGTCAGCCTGTCCGCGACGACCATCCTGATCCAGGGTGAGGCCAGCGACGGCGGTACCGGCACCACGACACTCCTGGCCAATGGCGGCTCGATCCTCGAAACCGGCACGCTGATCGCCGGCACGCTGTCCGGCAGCGCGAGCGCAATCGCGAACTTCGCGGGCACGTCCAACGCTGGCGTCTTCGCAAACCGGATCGGCTCGATTGCCAGCTTCTCGGCCAGCGGTTTCGTGCTGAACGACGGCACCGCGCTGGCGATCGGCAGCGTGTCGGGCGAAACGTTCGCCTCGATCACCGCCGCCGGCTTGCTCTCGGTGAACACGCTGATCAGCGCCGGAACGATCGACCTGCAAGGAACCGGCATCCAGATTCCGGGCGAGGTCAACGCGGGACCCACGGGTCCCGTTAGCCTGATTGCCACCAACGGTTCGATCAACGAAACCGGCACGCTGATCGCCGGCATGCTCTCGGGCAGCGCGCAGGCCGGGGCGAACCTGTCCGGCTCCCTCAACGGCACGGCGTTTGCCAACCAGGTCGGCACGCTCGGCAACTTCTCCGCGGCCGGTTTCGTGCTGGACAACGGCACGGCGCTGACGGTGACCGGGATCGTCAACGGCGGCAGCAGCGTCGCGATCGACTCGTCCCAATTGCTCAGCATCACCGGCAGCGTCATCGGCAGCGATCTTATGAACCTGACCGGCAGTGCCATCGCCATCACCGGCGCGGCCCTGGTCAGCGATGGCGGCCGCGGCACCACCGATCTGTCGGCCGCCAACGGCACGATCTTCGAAAACGCGACAATGCTGATCGGCACGCTGAACGGCACCGCGGCGGCCTCGGCCAGCTTCTCCGGCAACAACACCATCGCCAATGTCGGCAGCTTCGGCGCCGGCGGCTTTATCCTGAACGACGGCACCACCGCGCTGAACGTCGGCACGATCAACGGCGGGACGCTCGCTTCGATCGATGTCGCGGGCACGCTGACGATCGCGTCGCTGGTCAGCGCCAGTGCCGTCGATCTGACGGCCACGACGATCTTGATCCCGGGCACAGTCAACGCGACCCCGTCCGGCGCGATGGACCTGATCGCGAATGGCGGCTCCATCAATGAAACGGGCGCACTGATCGCCGCGGACCTGTCCGGCAGCGCAACGGGCGTCGCGAATCTGGCCGGAGCCACGACGACGGCCAACCAGATCGGCACCATCACCAGCTTCACATCGAACGGGTTCGCGCTGAACGACGGCACGAACCTGACGATCGACACCATCGCCGGCACCAGCTTCGCGACAGTGCTCGATGCCGGCTCCCTGTCGGTGAACGGCATCCTCAGCGCCGGCTCGATCAGCCTGACGGCCGGCAGCATCCAGATCCCCGGGGAAGCGACCGCCGGCACCACCGGCACCATTGAACTGGCCGGCACCAGCGGTCCGATCATCGAGACCGGCACGCTGATCGCCGGCACGCTGTCGGGCACATCGGCTGCGATCGCGGACCTCGCGGGCGCCACCGTTGACACGAACCAGATCCTCAACATCGGCAGCTTTGGATCCTCCGGGTTGGTGCTGAACGACGGCACCGCCCTGACCGCCAGCGCGGTAAATGGCAACAGTTCCGTATCGATCGACGTGGCCGGCACGTTGACGGTGACAACGCTGCTCAGCGGCAACGCCATCGACCTGGCCGCCACAAGCATCGACATACCGGGCACGGTGACGGCGGGAACCACCGGTACCGTCACCATGGTCGCCAATCCCGGTTCAATCACCGAAACTGGCCTGCTGACGGCCGGCATGCTCTCCGGCAGTTCGACCGGCACGACCGACCTCGCCAATGCAATGATCGGCACGCTGGGCGGCTTCAGCGCGGCCGCCTTCACCCTGAACGACGGCACCGGCCTGACCGTGGCCGCGCCGGTCATCGCCACGTCCGGTGCGGTGACGATCGCGGACACGGGCTCGCTGACCAACAATTCGACCATTCAGGCGGCAACCGCTGCGACGGTGTCCGCGACCGGCAACCTCGCCAACAACGGGTCGGTCGACGCCAACGGCGGGAATGCGGTACTTGCCGCGGGCAATGGCATGTTGACAAACGGCGGTCTGATCCAGGCCTCCGCAAACACGACGTTGACCGCGGTGATGAGCCTGGCCAACACCGGCTCGGTCCTGGCCAATGGCGGGAACGCGCTGCTGACCGCGAGCAACGGCGCAGTGACGAATGGCGGCCTGATTCAGGCCAGCACCGATGCGACCTTGATGGCAGGCACCGGTCTCACCAACACCGGCTCGGTCATCGCGACCAGTGGCAACGCGCTGCTGGCCGCCAACAACGGCACCTTGTCGAGTTCCGGCCTTGTCCTTGCCGGTGCAAACACGACGCTGCAGTCATCCGGCGCCATGACGCTGGCTGGCGTGGTGAACACCGCCGACAGCACGACGCTGAATTCCGGGGGCGCCATCACCCAGAACGGCAGCTTCCTCTCTCCCGTGCTGGCCGGCAGCGCCGCCAGCACGGTCAGCCTCCTCGGCGCGACGCCGACTGCCAATCAGGTCGGCATGCTCACGAACTTCACCGCCGGCGGCTTCACGCTGGATGATGGTGAGGCGTTGACGGTGAGCGGCGTGGTCAACGGCGGCCCGAGCGTGACCGTGAACGACGCCGTTGCCGTGACGGTGAACGGCAGCATCGTCAGCGCGTCCGTTATGAGTCTGACGGGCAGCGCCATCACGATCAACGGCTTCGTCACCGATGGCGGCTCCGGCACCACCAGCCTGACGGCAACCGGCGGCGCCATCACCGAAGGCGGGACGCTGATCGCCGGCACGTTGAGCGGCAGCGCGACCGACGCGGCTGGTCTGACCGGCGCCACGGCGTCCGCCAACCAAATCGCCAACCTGTCCACGTTCAGTGCGACCAGCCTGACGCTACTGGATGGCGCCGGCCTCACTGTTGTCGGACCGGTGACTGCGACCACGGGTGCGATTTCCGTCGCCACGCAAGGCGCGCTGACCAACCGGTCTTTGGTCCAGGCTGCGACGAGCGCCACGCTGACGGCAGCAACCGCGGCGACCAACACCGGGTCGATCATCGCGCAGAGTGGCAACGCGGTGGTGACAGCCGCGAGCGGGACGCTGACAAATGGCGGCCTGATCCTGGCCAGTCTCAATGCCACCGTCAGCGGCGATGCGGGCTTCACCAATACCGGTTCGATCGTTGCCACCGCGGGCGCTGCGTCGATCGCGGCCGCGAACGGCGCGTTTGCCAATTCCGGCCTGATCCAGGCCAGCAGCGGCGCGACCCTGTCCGGGGCCAGCGGCGCCAACACTGGTAGCGGCTCGATCATCGT
>Ga0335072_10012674_pt1 | contig 12039 bp, 6 predicted proteins | sample Lox_Sample_21_FD_206725 | JGI IMG/M metagenome (GOLD analysis project Ga0335072, IMG submission 206725) | Soil microbial communities from Loxahatchee National Wildlife Refuge, Florida, United States - Lox_Sample_2.1 | ecosystem: Environmental > Terrestrial > Soil > Wetlands | place: USA: Florida...
TCCGGAGCCCGAGGTCCCGGTGCGTCCGCCTTCCTTCAGCGTCTCGTTGACGCTGGTGCGAATGGCGGCGAAGGCGGGTGCGACGCCGCACACGACGCCGGTGGCGATGGCGAGGGCCAGGGCAAAGGCGGCGACGGCCCAGTCGAGGCCGATGCTGCCAATCAGCGGGAGGGTCTCGGGCAGAAAACTGGTGCCAAGTTTGAGCGCGATGGCGGCGAGGAAGAGGCCGAGAACGCCGCCACTGACGCTGAGGACGAGACTTTCGAGCAGCGCCTGACGGAGCAGCGTGCGTGCTCCGGAGCCGAGGGCGAGCCGGACGGCGATTTCACGACGGCGGCGAATGGCGCGGACGAGCAGGAGTCCCGCCAGATTGGCGCAGGCGATGAGAAGGACGACGGCCACAGCAAGGAAGAGGGTGCGGATGAGCGGCCGCGCCTGGGCGATGGTGTCCTCGTGCAGGTCGCGGACCAGAGGACTGATCTTCAGGCTGGCCATGAAGGCGGGATAGTTGCGCATGGTCTGCTGGGCGACGCGGTTGGCGTCTTCACGAGCCTGCTCAAAGCTGATGCCGGGGTTAAGACGGCCGACCATGGCGTAGTTCCAGCTCGCCTGGGCGCCGCCGGCCAGCTCTTCGGGGCGCAGGCTGAGCGGGATCCACAGCTCGCTGCGGTTGAGATGGCCGGGGATGAGCGGAAATTCGAAGTTGCGCGGCATGATGCCGACGACGACGTACGGCTTGCGGTCGAGCAGGATCTTCTGGCCGACGATGCCGGCATCGCCGTGGAAACGGCTCTGCCAGGTGGAATAGCTGAGCACAGCAACCTGCTGACGCTCGGCGTCCTCCTCCGGAGAGAAGGAGCGGCCGAGAAGCGGCTGAACCCCCAGCGCCTCGAAGGCTCCGGGAGACATGCGGGAGGCATTGACCTGGGCCGGGTCGCCGATGCCGGACAGCTCGTAGGCGGCGAAGGTGTAACCGCCGAGGGCAGAGAAGCTGTGCGTATCGCGCGTGTAGTTAACGATGTCGGGACCGGTGACGCCGGCTTCGTTATTGCCGCCCACCTCGGCTCCCTGGATGGTGTCGGTGAGGACGACGAGCTGCTCGGCATGCGGGAAGGGGAGTGGACGCAGGAGCACGCCCTCGACCACGGAAAAGATGGCGGTGGTGGCGCCAATGCCCAGCGCGAGCATGAGAACGGCCGTGAGGGAGAAGCCGGGGGATTTGGAGAGGTGGCGGACAGCGATCTTCAGGTCACGCAGCACGAGGATGCTCCTGGGCAGGTGGATTGGGGAAAGCGAGCGATTCGATCCGAGCGATCCGATCAAAGCAGCACGCGTAATGCCAGATACGGGAACGGGGAAGTTGTTGTTCCCGTGTGCATCGGGGTCGCAGTGACGGGAGGCTGGTGTTCCAGATCGCGAGAAGGTGTCCGAATCAGGACAGCGGGAATCGCAGCTGGAGCAGGTCCCATAGATTGCCGCAGAGGTCCTCGAAGACGGCGACCGTACCGTAGTTATGCTCCTGCGGATCGCGGCGGAAGCGGACGCCCTTCCGCTGCAGGGCATGGTAGTCGCGCCAGAAGTCGTCGGTATGGAGGAAGAGGAAGACGCGGCCGCCGGACTGGTTGCCGATGGCCTTTTCGTGTTCGTGGGTGGCGGCGCGGGCGAGCAGAAGGCGAGTCTCGGAGGAGCCAGGCGGAGCGACGAGAACCCAGCGCTTGCCTTCGATGGGCGTGTCCTCGACGAGGTGGAAGCCAAGGATGCCGCAGAACCAGGCGATGGCTTCGTCGTAGTCGCGCACGATGAGGGCAACGTATCCAATGGACTGGCGCGGGGAGGGAGGGTAAGAGCTTTCCACAGCAACAGTATGGCTGTTGGGAGGGAGAATTTCGCCGATGAGGAAAAGAGAGGCCCGCCCGAGAGGCGGCGGATGGCCACGCGGTCGAAAGGCGCGCGCTGGCGCGGGAGGCTGGTCAGGCAGGCATGTTTGCGATCATCGGCATACTGGTCGTATTCGGCGCCGTGGTGGGCGGCTATCTGATGGAGCATGGGCATCTGGCGGTGCTGGTGCAGCCGGCGGAACTGCTCATCATTGGCGGAGCGGGCGGGGGCACGCTGCTGATCGCGAATCCTCTGCGGATTCTGAAGAAGATCGCGGGTGGAGCGATGGCGATCTTCGGCGGGTCCAAATTCGGTAAGTCCCGTTATTTGTCGACGCTGAAGATGATGTACGAGCTGCTGCAGAAGGCGCGGCGGGGCGGCATGCTGACCATCGAGAGCGATGTGGAGAAGCCGGAGGAGAGCCCTGTCTTTCAGCCCTATCCGGAATTTACGAAGGACCATCATCTGCGCGACTTTGTTTGCGACACGATGCGCATGGTGATCACCGGCGGCGTGGACGCGTTCGACATGGACCAGATGATGGACCTCGATATGGATGTGCAGCACCATGGCGAGGAAGAGCCGGTGACGGCGCTGTCGACGATGGCCGATTCGCTGCCCGGGCTGGGGATTGTGGCGGCGGTGCTGGGAGTGGTGATCACGATGGGCGCACTGGGCGGGCCGGCGGAGGAGATCGGGCACAAAGTGGCAGCGGCGCTGGTGGGGACGTTTCTGGGAATCTTGCTCTGTTACGGGCTGGTGGGTCCGGTAAGCCAGAATATGGCGAAGACGACGGCGGAGGAGCATGCATTTTTGTATGTGCTGCGCGTGCTGATGCTGGCCTTCATCCGCGGGCAGCCGCCTGTGGTGGCGATTGAGATGGGGCGCAGGGCGATTCCGGTGCATGTGCGGCCATCGTTTGCGGAGGTCGAAGAGGCGTGCCGCAACAACGGCGGTGCTGCAGCGGCTCAACAGGCCGCGTAAGAGGAGCGCATGGCAGGCAAGCCGGTCATTGTTGTCAGGAAGAAGGGAGGGCATGGCGGCCATCACGGCGGCGCGTGGAAGGTGGCGTATGCCGACTTCGTGACGGCGATGATGTCGCTGTTCATCGTGCTGTGGCTGATGAATACGAGCGAGAAAGTGCGCCAGGCGGTGGCGGGATACTTCAACGATCCTCGAGGCAAATCGACGCAAACCGGCACCGATCAGTCGGGATCGGGCGAGAACCTGGCGCTGAACCAGGACAACATTAAAGACCTGAAGAAAAAGATCGAAGAGGCCATTCACAAGATGAATGACCTGAAGGCGCTGGAGAACCAGATCCAGATCACGATCACGCCGGAGGGGCTGCGGATCGAGCTTCTGGAGACGAAGGACGGGACGTTTTTCGATTCGGGGAGCGCGACGCTGAACCGGAACGGGCGCGAGCTGCTGGAGATGCTGGCCGGGCAGCTGGGACAACTGCCGAACAGGATCTCAATTGAGGGGCACACGGATGCGGCGCAGTACGCGTCGAAGGATGGATACGGCAACTGGGATCTTTCGACGGACCGTGCAAATGCGGCGCGCCGCGTGATGCAGGGCTCGGGGCTGCGGGCGAGCCAGGTGTCTCAGGTGCGCGGTTACGCAGATCAGAAGCTGCGCGTGCCCGACAATCCGCTGGATCCCTCCAACCGCCGAATCTCTCTGATCGTCCAGTATCTGACGCCGGATGAACCTGCCGTCCCGGGTGGAAAGGCTTCTCCCGGCGAAGGCGCTTCGGAGCCCAATGAGCCTTCGATCGCTATGGCTGCGCCTGCGGAGAAGAAGACCGCGCCGCCGGCGCCGGAGGCGAAGCCGGGCGCAGCGAAATCCGGCCCGGCTGCTTCTGGTGCTGCGAGTCCTGGTGCCAGTGAGTCCGCAACTGCGCCACCACAGCAAGGTGCACCCAATCCCGCCCCTGTGGCGAAGCCTTCGGCAGCCAAACCGGCTTCCGGGAACATGGTGTCGCGGCTGTGGCACAAAGTGCGCGGAAAGTAGGGGAACGATCGCAGAAGCGCGGAGCGCAGCTGCGCGAAGAGACCGCGCTCGGTGCGATCTTGTGCCACTATAAAGTTGTCAGCCTATCTTGAATCTCCCGCGAGGCCTCGCAGACCCCGTCGTCAGCGCGCTGGCAGTCTTTCTCAGGAGGGAAGGCACGTGGACGAACTGGCGCGCACAACGGAAGAAACCAGCGATATCGATCTGCTGCACGATATCGGCAGCCGCATGGCCGCCGCCGATCCGCTCCATGAAGTGCTGGACCGCGTGATCGACATGGTGACAGTGGCGGTGCGCTGCGATTCGTGCTTCATCTACGTTCTGGAGAAAGAGAAGCTGGTGCTGCGGGCTTCAAAGAATCCGCACGAAGACGTTGTCGATCGAATGCACATCGACGTGGGGCAGGGCGTCACCGGATGGGTAGCCGAGCACAAGCAGACGGTAGCGCTGCCCGCCAGGGCGTGGGCCGATCCGCGATTTGCTCGCTTCCCGGCGCTGCCCGAGGACCGGTTTGAGGCGTTCCTGGCGGTGCCGATCCTGTGCCGGGGCAAGCTGGTCGGCGCGATCAACATGCAGCACCGCGAGCCGCATCATCACTCGAAGCGTGAGATCAAGCTGATCACGATGATCGGCTACCTGGTGGGGGCCGAAGTTGAGCTGGCGCGGATGGAGTATGAGAAGTCGCAGCTGGCCGATCAGCTGGAGACGCGCAAAGTGATGGAGCGAGCCAAGGGCCTGCTGCAGCGCGAGCTGGGGATCGACGAAGAGGCCGCGTATCTGATGCTGCAGAAGCAGAGCCGGCAGAAGCGCAAGCCGTTGCGGGAGATTGCCGAGGCGATCATCCTGATGGAGGACCTGAGGAAGGGAAAGAAGTGAACCAGCCTGAGCGAGAAGGAAGAAGCGAGAAGTAAGAAGCAAAAGCCACTCCCACTGCTTACCGCTATTGCCTTCTCCCTTCCACCTTCTTCCTCGCCCCCATCGTCCGTTTCCGAACAGTTGATCCTGATTGCGGACAGGCCGTTTTCGCCTGGCTGTAGCAAGCTGCTTGTTTTCAGGTGATTCAGGCGTACGAGGTTGGCAGAGGAACTGCCGGTAGGAATTAGCCCGTATTGCGCTCATCCCCTGCGGGCGCAGGAAACGACCCATGCTGACCGATCTTCGCTTTGCCCTGCGGCAGATGCTTAAGTCGCCCGCGTTCACCATGACCGCGATCGTGACCCTTGCGCTTGGCATTGGCGCGAACACGGCGATCTTCAGCGTCGTGAATGCCGTGCTGCGCCATCCGGCGGGCGTCGATCATCCGGAGCGGATTGGCGTGATGCACGTTCGCTACACGCAGTTCACGCTCGATGTCCCTGTCGTGTCTATACCGACATTTGCCAAAATCGCATCGATGAAGGATGAAGTGCAGGCGGCGGCGGTCGAGCAGGGAGCCAGCTTCAATATCGTTCGGGACGGGCAGGCAGAGAACATTCCGGCGGCTCAGGTGTCGTCGCAGTGGTTTGACATTTATGGCGCGCGCCCGATCCTGGGAAGGACGTTCACGGCACAGGAAGACCAGCCCAATGCGGCGCCGGTGGTGGTGCTGAGCTATGGGTTCTGGCAGCGCGTTTTCGGTGGCCGTCAGGACGTTGCAGGACAGACGCTGCTGCTCGACCAGAAGCCGTATCGCGTGCTGGGCGTGATGCGCAGCGATTTTGCCTGGCCGCGCAAGGTCGAGGTCTGGGTGCCGATCGCCCTGGCGCCGTCTGCCTTCGACCCGGGAAACCTCTTTAATGAAAATTACTTTGTGGCGGCTCGGCTGCGCGAGGGCGTTTCGGTGGAGAAGTTCAGTGCGTCGATCGCAGCGGCGATGTGGGCGACTCTGCAGGCAAGCGAGAGGGGAACATTCTTTGCCAAGAGTTCGGGATGGTCAGTTTACGCGACGCCTCTGACAAACGTCGCCGCGGGCCCGCTCCGCGAGCCTCTCTATGTGTTGTGCGGAGTGGTAGCGCTGGTGCTGCTGATTGCCGCAGCGAACGTGGCGGGATTGCTGCTGGCGCGCGCGTCGGCGCGCAGCCGGGAATTTGCGATCCGCACGGCGCTGGGCGCAAGCGCGTCGCGCATGGTGCGGCAGATGCTCGTCGAGACGCTGCTGCTGGCCGGCGTGGCGGCGATCGCCGGCGTGCTTGCCGGGCCGATGATCGGAACTCTGCTGCTGCACCTGGTCCCGCATGACCTGGCTCGGGGGTTCGTCGTGCACACCGATCCGGCGGTGTTGGGATTCACGGCGGCCGTTGCGATTCTGGCGGCTGTGATTGCCGGTCTGGGGCCGGCGGTAAGTCTGCTGCGTTCGCGCGGCCGGCTGGCATTGCATGAGGGCGGGCGTGGCGGAACTGCTTCTGCTGAAAAGCAGCGGATGCGCAGCGCCTTCGTGATCGCCGAAGTCGCAGCGGCGTTCTTCCTGCTGGCGGGTACCGGCCTGTTCCTGACGAGTCTCGAAAAGCTGCAGAAAGTCGATCCGGGCTTCAATCCGCATGGCGTGATGGCGGCAATGGTGCCTTTCTCCGGGCAGGATCTTGCAAAGAACCAGGAGCGCCAGGCGACATTCGTGGGGAGCGTCATCGGCAATCTCGCAGCACAGCCGGGCGTGCAGGCTGCCGCGGCGGTGGCGCCATTGCCGTTCGATCCCAACGGTGGCGGGTCGTGCTCTTTCTCAATCGTCGGCCGCCCTGCTCCGCCCAACGATCCCGGTCCGCACAGCCAGTTGTCGTTGGCCTCGCCCGACTACCTGAAGGTGATGCAGATTCCGCTGCTCGCCGGCCGGTGGATCGAGCCTGGCGACGTCGCGAGCAGTCAGCCGATCGTGGTGATCGATCAGCGGCTGGCCAGGAAATACTGGCCCGGACAGAATCCTGTCGGCCAGCACATGTCGTTTATGTGTGGCGACAAACACGCCCCGGCCACGATCGTCGGTGTTGTAGCAACGGTGCGCCTCAGCTCACTGGAAGAGGACACCAGCGACGGCATGCGCTATTTTGCTTTTGCCCAGGGAACTGGTTTTAATGCCGATTTCCTGGTACGCACGCAGGGCGATCCGAACCAGATGGCTGGGGCGCTGAAGCAGGCGGTCGCGGCGGTGGATTCCTCGCAGGCGGTTTCGACGCTGGTGCCTGTGGAGACGCTGGTCTCGGATTCGCTCGCCGGGCGCCTGCTGATCGTGCGCATGCTGGCGGTCTTCGGCGGGCTGGCACTGCTGCTGGCCATTGTCGGGATCTACGGGCTCATCAGTTATGTGACAGCGCAGCGCACGGGCGAAGTTGGAGTGCGCATGGCGCTGGGCGCGCAGCGCATCGATGTGGTGCAGCTGATCCTGGGTCAGGCGCTGTCGCTGGTTGTTATTGGCCTCGGGATCGGAGCGGCGCTGTCGGCAGCGGCATCGGCGGTTCTAAGGAAGACGTTCACGGATTTCGGCGGCGGGATCTTTTCATCGCTGAGTCTTGCAGCTGTGGTGTTGCTGGTGGTCGGAGTCCTCGCGGGACTGATTCCGGCGCTGCGCGCCGCCAGTCTGGATCCGGTGAAGGCGCTGAGAACGGAATGAACCAGGGTACAGGGTACAGGGTACAGGAGCAGACATGTTTGGTGATCTGAAGTATGCGTGGCGGCAGCTGAGAAAGTCTCCGGGATTTGCAATCACGGCGGTGGTCACGCTCGCGCTGGGCATCGGCGCGACGACGGCGATCTTCACGATGTTCGATCAGGTGATGCTGCGCATGCTGCCCGTCGAGCGGCCGCAGGAACTGGTGCGGCCTGTGTGGCACGGCAGCTTCAGCGGGGCGATGAGCGCCTTTGGCGGCGATTATGGCAACTACTACTCCTACCCCATGTACAAAGACCTGCGCGACAAGAATCAGGTCTTCAGCGGCATGCTGGCGGCAGTACGAACCAACGCCGGCATTTCCTGGCAAAACCAGGCGGAGAATGAGCACGTCGAAGTGGTGAGCGGGAATTATTTTCAGGTTCTGGGGCTGAAGCCGGCGGCGGGGCGGTTGTTCACCGGCAGCGACGAGACTGCGAAGGACGCCAATCCTGTCGTGGTACTGGCGTACGACTACTGGCGGACACGCTTCAGCGGATCCACAGGCGTGATCGGCCAGCCGGTCATGATCAACGGCCATCCCTTCACGATTGTGGGCGTGGCGCCGGAGAATTTCCAGACGGCGATTGGCGGCTATCGCCCCCGCGCCTTTGTTCCCGTGACGATGGAAGCCACTGTGTCGCCATGGCGCGCCCCTCTGCACAACCTCGACAACCATCAGAGCCTCTGGCTCACGGTGGTCGCGCGGCTCAAGCCTGGAGTGACGCCCAGCCAGGCACAGGCGAGCCTCGCGCCGCTGTGGCATTCTCTGCGGACCCAGGAATTGACGCTGTACCCTCACGCGTCTGCAAGCTTCAGGGAAAAATTCGTCGACAAGTCGACGATCAAAGTGCTGGATGACTCGCGCGGGTTTACGCCGCAACGGCTCGACCTCGGGACACCGCTGATCATCCTGCTCAGCATGGCGGGCCTGCTGATCGCGATGTGCACCCTGAATGTGGCCACGCTGCTGCTGCTGCGTTCAACGGCGCGCGTGCGCGAAATGTCGATGCGTTACGCATTGGGCGCGAAGAGCAGCCGCATCGTGCGTCAGCTGCTGATTGAAGGGGGAATGCTGGGTGCGGCTGGAGTGGCAGGCGGACTCGCGCTGTCACCCGTGTTGTCGCTGACCCTGGTGCGGTTGATGACGACGGCGGAACCGGGGAAGGAGCCGTATTCCTCATCGCTGGACCTGCGCGTATTGCTGTTCTCGCTGGGGCTGGCCCTGGTGGTGAGCGTGCTGTTCTCGATTGCTCCCGCTCTGCACTTTCTCCGGCCCGATCTGGCGGGCGCGTTGCGGCAGAGCACCGGCACAGCGTCGCGGACCTCGCAGCGTTTTCGCAAAGCCGCGGTGGGGGTGCAGATCGCAATCAGCGTCCTGCTGTTGGGCGGGGCGGGACTGTTTGTGCGCACGCTGACCAATCTCCGCAACCAGCCTGTCGGCTTCGACACCAGGAATCTGATCAACTTCGGCGTCGATCCATCGGAGGCCGGCTACGGCGAGGACAGGACGCCGCAGATCATGAAAGCGGTGCTGGATCGGCTGGCACAGATTCCGCACGTGGAAAGCGTGGCGGCGACGACGGACCCGGAGCTGGAGGGCGATTCCAGCATCGACGGGTATGTGATCCAGGGTTATAAGCCGCAGGAGGGGGAGAACAACGACTTCGAGACGGGCCGCGTTACGCCTGGATATTTCAGGACGCTGCGCCTGCCGCTGCTGGTGGGGCGCGACTTCACCGAGGCGGACAAGAAGGGCGCGCCGAAGGTGGCGATTGTGAACCAGTCGTTCGCACAGAAGTTCTTTGGGTCGGCTCCCAACGCGCTGGGGCGCATGATCGGCGACGATAAGCCAGACGCCACGATTGTGGGCGTAGTCGGCGACATTAAGCACGAGAGTCTGCGTAAGGATATCGGGCCTGGAGTGTATATGCCATACGCTCAGATGGATCATCCGACTGGCCTCGCGGTCTACGTGCGAACGGTTGGCGCGCCGGAGATGGTGGAGCCGGCCATTCGGCGCGCGATCCATGACCAGGATCCGACGCTGGTGGTGGACGAACTGGAGACAATGACCACGGTCGTCGATATGAGTGCCTCGAGCGAGCGCTCGCTGGCGATCCTGGCGGCAGCCTTCGCGGTGCTGGCGGCAATGCTGGCGGCAGTGGGGCTATACGGCGTGCTGGCGTATTCCACGCAGAGCCGAACGCGGGAGATCGGCGTACGGCTGGCCCTGGGCGCGCCGCGGCGGACGCTGGTGGCGCTGGTGGTGCGCGAGATGGCATGGGTTGCCGGAGTGGCGGCACTGGTTGGGCTGCCTGCGACGGTGGCTCTGGCAAGACTGTTTACGAGCCAGCTGTATGGAGTGAGCACGTGGGATCCGCTGGTGCTGATTGCTGCGCTGTTGCTGACGGCGGTGATGGTGGCGGTGGCGTCGGCGTTGCCGGCGCAACGAGCTACCGCGGTCGATCCGATGGAGGCGCTCAGGAGCGAGTGATCCAGGCTCAGAGGACCGGGCTCAGAGGACCGGGTACAGGAGGCGGCAATGCTGGGCGATCTGAAATACGCATGGAGGCAATTGAGGAAGTCGCCCGGATTTGCGCTGACGGCGATCGCGACGCTGGCGCTGGGCATCGGCGCGAACACGGCCATCTTCAGCGTGATGCATGCGGTGCTGCTGCGCATGCTGCCGGTTCGTGAGCCGCAGCAGCTGTTCTATCTTCGCCACGAAGGCGGGCCGGACACGGTCGGCAATACGGGCGATTATCCCTACACGTTTGGGATCAACGTCTACAACCGGTTGCGCGCGGACCGGTCCGTTTTCTCAGACCTGGTCGCCTATGTGCCGCTCTCGCTGACCCACGTCGGGGTGCGTTATGCCGACACTCCGGAAGAGGTTGAAGCCGACGAGGTGAGCGGGAATTTCTTCTCCGCGCTGGGCGTTCGCATCGCGGCCGGGCAGGCTTTCGCCGCAGTCGATGAGGACAAGCACTCGCAGGTTGCGGTGATCAGCTATGGCTACTGGACGCGGCGATTTCAGCGCGACCCGAGTGTGATCGGCAAGCCGATCTATGTGAACGGCGTTCCGATGACGGTGATCGGGATCGCCGGTCCGCACTTCTACGGCGTGGAATCAGGCGGCAACGCCACGGACCTCTGGATTCCTCTTCAGGAGCGCGTGGAGCTGAATGCCTGGGGAATGCCGTCGCAGGGCGCGGCGGCCGGACTTTACACAAAACCGAACTGGTGGAGCCTGATGTTCATTGCGCGACTGCAGCCGGGGGTTTCGCAGAAACAGGCTCTGGCGAAAATGGAGCCCGTCTTCGAGCGCGCGGCGTGGGAGCCGGTGGGCAAGGAAGTGAAGCGCAGCAACCTGAACATGGGCCTGAGCCTGGTTCCGGCGCGAGGCCTCGGCACATCGACGAAGGATTATGAGCAGCCTCTGCAGGTTCTGATGGGGATGGTCGCGCTGGTGCTGGTGATTGCGTGCGTGAACATCGCCATGCTGCTGGCGGCGCGCAATGCTGCGCGGGAGCGGGAGTTTTCCATGCGCCTGGCGCTGGGCGCCGGGCGGTGGCCGCTGTTCCGGCAGCTCTTTTCCGAGAGCCTGCTGCTGGTGGGTGCGGGTGCTGGCCTCGGGTGGCTGTTTGCGATTGAGGCGACGAATCTCCTGGCCCGCTGGTCGGAGCTTGAGGTGAGCCTCGCGCCGGACACGCCGGTGCTGCTTTTCACTCTGGGCGTTGCGCTGCTGGCTGCGCTGGTGTTTGGGTTGGCGCCACTGCGCGCGGCCAACAATGCGCCGGTGTCCCTGGTGCTGAAATCGACGGGCGGACAGGCGACGGAAAGCCGCGGCCGCGTACTGAGCGGTAAGGTGCTGATCGCAGCGCAAATGGCGTTGTGCGTAGCGCTGTTGTTCGGCGCCGGCTTGCTGATCCGCACGCTGCGCAACTACCAGACCGTCGATCTGGGCATGCGGGCCGATCGCGTGCTGGCCTTTGGCGCGCATCCGGTAGGCGCGGTGAAGACAGCGCAGAAGGTCGCGTTCTACCAACAACTCACGCAGCGCGTGAACCTGCTGCCCGGTGTTCGCTCGGTGACGGTCGCGGGACTGCGGCCCGGAACCGGTTGGAGCGATAACAATTCGCTCACCATCGACGGGCACTTCTATCCCTGGGACAACGGGAAGAACATGCTGCGCAGCAACACCGTGGGACCGAAGTTCTTCGCAACACTCGGCATTCCGATGCTGGCTGGCCGCGACTTCACCGATGCCGACCACGACGGGACGCTGGGCGTGGCTATCGTGAATCAGACCCTCGCCAACCGCTATCTGAAGGGCGCTTCGCCCATCGGCCATACCCTCGGCCAAGGGAAGGGCCTGGTAACGATCATTGGCCTGGTGCGCGACAGCAAGTACACCACGACAGACGAAGAGTCCATGCCCATGGCCTGGTACAGCTACCAGCAGGATCCGAATCTGAACAACCTTGACGTCGAGGTGCGCGCTGCGGGCGACCCAATGACGC
>Ga0335072_10012675_pt1 | contig 12039 bp, 7 predicted proteins | sample Lox_Sample_21_FD_206725 | JGI IMG/M metagenome (GOLD analysis project Ga0335072, IMG submission 206725) | Soil microbial communities from Loxahatchee National Wildlife Refuge, Florida, United States - Lox_Sample_2.1 | ecosystem: Environmental > Terrestrial > Soil > Wetlands | place: USA: Florida...
GACCAGCAGCACCGACAGCCCGCCCGCCGCCAGTTCGCGCAGGAGCCCGGCCATCGTCTCGGCCTCGAACGCGGACAGGCCCGAGGCGACCTCGTCGAGCAGCAGCAGGCGCGGCGCGCCGGCCAGGGCCCGGGCGAGCTCGACCAGCCGCTGGGTGCCGGTCGGCAGCGTGTCGACGACCACCGCGTCGACCTGATGGAGGTTCAGGCGGCGCAGCAGATCCTCGGTCGTCTGGGCAGGATTGACCGTCCGGTCCCAGCGGCGGCGGGCCTCGGCGGCGACCAGCACGTTCTCGCGCACGGTCAGCGTGCCGAAGACCTCCAGTCGCTGGAACGTCCGGCCTATGCCCAGGCGTGCCCGGCGGTGCGGCGGCAGCCGCGAGATGTCACGGCCGCTGAGCCGGACGACTCCGCTGGTCGCTGGCTGGATGCCCGCTATCACGTTGAACAGCGTCGTCTTGCCCGCCCCGTTCGGCCCGATCAGCCCGATCAGCTGCCCGCGCCGCACCGACAGCGACGCCTTGTCAACCGCCAGCAGCCCGCCAAAGCGCACGGACACGTTCTCGACCTCGAGCACCACGTCGCTGTCCCGGACGGTCATGAGGTTCCCGGCTTCTGCTCGCGCCCTGGTCATCGCACGCCCGCCGTCGTAATGCCGAGGGCAGCGTCGAGCTGGCCGCGCACGATGTCGTCGAGCTGACGCGAGAGGCCGAGACCGGGGGCGTCGAGGTCGGCGACCCCGGTGCGCCCGGCTGGCGCGCGCGGGTCGACAGCCAGCGCATCCAGCGCATGCTTGCGATGGTCGAGGTAGCCGCTCATGACCAGGCCGGCCGCGACCGCGCCGAGCGCCGCCAGCGCGACGCCCGCGAGCCCGGGCAGGTGGCAGGCGACGCCGATGGCGCCGCCGATGGCAATGCCCACGACCCGGGACCCGAGCACCCACGGATGCTGGCGCGCGCCTGCCACCACCTCCGGCACCGAGCCGCGCGGGAAGTTAAGCAGGCTCAGCGCGGCGAGCGCCGGCCCGACCACGGTCAGCGTGGTGCCCCAGTTCCCCTGCAGCCACTCGGTGCTGATGATGGCCAGCGCCGCCGTCATGATGCCCGCGGTGAGCGGTGCGCTCGCCGTCCCGACGCCGAACACCACCAGGGACAGCACGATCGTCTCGCCGCCGACCAGCGGCAATTGGTTGACGCTCACAAACTGCTGCGCCTCGACCAGCAGCGCGCCGCCGATGCCCGCCACGAAGCCGGTAATCATGAAGACGATGGCCTTGGTCTCGGTGAGGCTGATGCCCACGCAGGCAGCCGCCGCCTCGCTGTCGCGCATGGCGATCAGGCGGCGCCCGAAGCGGGAACGCCGCAGCCCCACAATGCCGGCCGCCAGCAGCAGGTAGACGATCGTCGCGAAGATCACGAAGCTCCACGAGCTGTTCAGGTTGATCCCGAGGATGGTCGGCGGCGCCACGGCGTGGTCCGCCTCCAGCAGGGCCGGCAGCGGGAAGATGACGGTGACCGCGATGTTCGCAAACGCGAGCGAGCCGAGGGCCAGGTAGAGTCCGCGCAGCCGCAGCGCCGGAAGGGTGGCGATGAACCCGACCCCCGCCGTTACCAGCCCGGCGACCAGGATCGCCACCAGGTCCGGCATGTCGGGATGCAGCCGCCAGGCCAGGAACGCGCCGAAGCCAGCCAGCGCGTAAGGCGCGAGGAACGGCTGTCCGGCCCAGCCCACCAGCGGGACCAGGCCGAGCAGGATGACCGCGGTCGCCACGCCGACGGCGAGCTGAACCTGGCTGCCGCCGGACAGGACCGGGCTGAGTGCCACGACGGCGACCAGGACAATCGCGCTGGCAATGGCCACCGTGCGCCAGCTCGGCACCGATTCGATCCGGTAGCTGCGCAGCGCCCGGCCGACGTGGACCGTCGCCTCCGGGAGGAACAGGAGCACGACCAGCAGCGCAACCGACGGGATGATGGTCGGCACCTGGGCCCACTGCCCGCCAAACTGCAGGAACGTGCTCGAGAACGAGACGGCCAGGCCCAGCAGCAGTGCGCCGAGGTAGGTCATCGGCAGGCTCCGCAGCCGGCCCACGGCGGCCGCCGCGAACGAATCGATGATCAGCAGGCTCAGCGTCTGTGCGCTGAGATTGCCCAGCTGCGGCGCGATGAGGATGCTCGCCACGGTGGCGCACATGGAGCCGATGATCCACGCCAGTCCGGACACCCGCGAGTGCCGGATCCCGAACAGGGTGGCCAGGTCGCCGTTGTCGACGATGGCGCGCATGGATATGCCTGCGCGGGTACGGAACAGCAGCCACCGAAGCAGCAGGGCCAGCGCCAGCGCGGCGCCGATGATGACCAGTGAGTTCCAGGTCAGCACCACGCCGAATGCGGTGATGCCACCGCCGGACGCGATCAGGTCCGGGATGGCGTGCGGCAAGTCGGGATTCCAGATGAGGTTGGCCACGCCGAGCAGGGTGACCGACACCCCCAGGGTCGCCACCAGCTTCGCGATCACGGACGCATGCGCCAGCCGGCGCATGAGCATGACGTCCAGCACCAGCCCGAGCAGCGGGGCGAAGACCCCGACCGTGAGGACCAGAGCGACAACTTCCGGGACGTGCCACTGCTCGAAGAGGGTCCAGTAGACGAAGGCGCCGAACATCCCGATGGAGCCCTGGGCGAGGTTGAAGATGCCGGTCGAGGAGTACACCACCACCAGGCCGGTGGCCTGGACGGCGTAGATCCCCGCGATCGGCAGCGCGAACATCACCATCTGGCCGACCGAGTTCACGGTCAGCGGCTCGCCTGCCCAGGACTCGACGATGACCCAGACGGCCGCTGCCACCAGGAGCGCGACGCCGGCCGACCGCCGGACCCTCCCCAGCTGCATTGCGGGTCAGCCCTTGAATGCCGTCAGCGGGTTAACCGTGATGCTGCCCGGCTGGCCGCACGCGAGCGTGCCCGGCTTGGCCGGCCACACCCGGCTGAAGGTGCCGTTCGCGTTCGTGTTCAGGACGACGATGCAGTTCGACGCTGTGTGCTGCGACGGCGTGACCGGGCCGATGACGCCGCCGTCGGTGAAGTTCTTGACCTGGCTCAGCGCGGTGATGACGTTCGCGCGGGTCAGCGCGTTCGGGCCCTTGGCCGTGACCAGGTTCTCGACTGCCTGCTGGAACAGCCGGGCGGCGACCCACGACTCGATGGCGAACGAATTATGCGTGGGGACGGTGGTGTCGAAGGTCTTCATCTCGGCATTGACGTTCGACTCGCTGAACGGCAGGTTGTCGATTGCCACCTTGACGCCGACCGCCGCCTGCTTGCCGGTCGCGAAGAAGGATGGGTCGTAACAGGTCGACTGGCACAGCCAGAGGATCTTGGAGCTGAGCCCCTGCGCCGCCGCGGCCGCCTTCGCCTCAAGCAGCGTCGTGAACACCGCGTCGGAGAAGTAGAACTCCGAGTTGTCGGCCTTCATCTTCGCGACGATCGGCGTGAAGTTGGCCTCGGTCGCGGTGGCCGGCAGGCCCACCATCTGGTCGGTTTTCAGGCCTTGCTGAGCCGCGTAGAGGTACTGCGGCACCGCGCTTTCCTCGATGACCGGCGGGGTCAGGGCAACGTAGTAGGTGCCGTGGCCGGAACTGATGCCGAGCGCGTGCTTCATGTACTCGGCGTACACCGAGCTCTCGGCGAACGTCTGCGTGCCGGTGCCCGGCGGGCAGGGCTCGCCGGTGCCGCCCACAACGAAGTCGGTACGGTTACAGGCCTGCAGCGGGTTCAGCGCCACCGCGGGTGTCTCCGGCAGGCCGACCGGCTGGCCTTCGGCGTTCTTGCAGTTGTCCAGCGTCGCCACGCTCGCAACGGCCAGGGAGAACGTGCCGACCATCGCGAACGCGTTCTGGCATCCGCTGAGGTAGCCAGCCTCGGTCTGGGTCGGGTCGATCTTGGAATCGAAGACCAGGACCTTTACCTGGCGGCAGGCCAGGCCGCCCTGGCTGTTGACCAGCTTGGCCCAGTCCTCAACCGCCTGAACCGAGCCGTCGGCCATGCCCGGGATCGACGCGGCGCCGATATCGGCCATGATCTCGACGGTCAGTGTCGTCGGGGTGACGCCGATGTCCGTCGCCTTCAGCTTCTGGCCGGCGCACGAACGGGACGACGAGCCGCCTGCCGCGGCGGCTTGGGTGGCACCCGGCACGCTGGATCCCGCGTTCGCGCCACCGTGGGTGCCCGCCGTGCACGCCGCCGTTACCAGCGCGACCGCGACAAGCCCAACGAGGGTCAGATTCTTCCGCATCGCGTGTGGCCTCCTGAAGTTTGCGGATAGTCGTAGTCGTCGGTAGTCGAGCCTGACCTGGATGCACAGCCGCACTAGAACGATGTTCGCAACGTGTCCTGAACGTGTCAACGGTGCAAATCGGCATCAGCAAGCGGTCTAAGAGGGTCTATGGGTGTCAGTGGCAGTGCGGCGCACCGCCTTGGTCGGTGTCTAGAGCATTAGGTTCGAAATCTGATTTCAGTGATGGATGGCCGTGCGGCCATCGTTGAAGGGTGCGTCCCTTATGCTCAGGGCCGCCGTGAGGCCAAGCTCGCGGATGTTGTTGATGAACTCCCGGCCGCCCTCGCTGTGCCCGTTAACGATCGACAGCTCGGTGCCGGCCCGCAGCGCCTGCCGCATGCCCATGTGGTCCATGGCGCGGTGGATCGTGCGCTTGTTGACCTGCAGGACATCGGCGGAGATGTTGGCGATTCGCTGGGCGATGCGCAGCGTCTCCGCTTCGAGACGCCCGGCCGGGAACGCCCGGTTGGCGAAGCCCCAGTCCGCAGCCTCGATGCCGGTCATCGAGTCTCCGGTGAGCATGAGCTCCATGCCCCGGCGCATGCCCACCAGCCAGGCGTGGTATTGCATATCCGGCGTGCCGAAGCGCACCGCAGGGTAGCCGATCCTGGCGTCCTCGGCCACGTACACCAGATCACAGCCCGTTGCGAGCTCCGAGCCGCCCGCCAGGCAGTGCCCGTGTACCTGAGCGACGACGGGCTTGCTCAGGTCCCACATGCTGGTCCACAGATCGACGACGCTGCGCTGGAACCCGCCGGCGCCGGTGTAGGGGTAGTCGGCGGACGGCGTCGCCGGAGCCGTGACGTTCTGGGTCAGGTCATACCCGCCGCAGAAGCTCGGGCCGTTCGCCGCGATGATCGTCACCCGCACGGCCGGGTCGGTCTCACCCTCGCGCACTGCCGTGACGATCTCGTGCCGGAGGACGGAGTTCAGCGCGTTCCGCTTGTCCGGGCGGTTCAGCGTCACCCGCCGGACGTACGGGGCCGGGTTGTCGATGAGCACCACCGTGTATTCCATGCGGCCTCCCGCTTGCCAGCCCAGACCCCAGCGCTTCTGGCCGATCTGTGCTGAGGTCAACTTAGAATCAGGATCTAATCTGTGTCAATACTCCTCCGCGCCTTAGGCCTGCCGCGAGTCCTCAGGCGCGAGCGATCCCAGCCGCCAGCCCGAACCGGTAAACGCCTCGTAGGCTAGGGCTTTGCGCTGGTCGCGTGCCTACACCGCGCAGCGATCGGCCGTCGCCGAGACGAAGTCATTGCTTGCTCCAGAAAAGAACCGTGTTCTAATGTTGAGGCGAGAAGACGGCGAGTGACGAGGATGGTCCCCATGACGACTGCGGCCGTTTCCTTCGATCACCTCGCCGTCGGCGTGCGGAGCTGGCCGGACGGATTCCAGCGCTTCGCCCGGGAGCTTGGCGGTCAGTGGAGCCATGGCGGCGATGCCGGCGAGTTCGCACCCTGCCAGCTGACCTACCCCAGCGGGATCAAGATCGAGCTGATCGCGCCGGGGCACGAACCGGGCGGGTTCATGCACCGGTTCATGGCCCGCAGCGGACCCGGCCCGCATCACCTGACGTTCAAGGTTGCCTCGCTGCCGGTCACCGTCGACGCGCTCTCGCGCCTCGGCATCGGCGTGCTCGGCGGGCGTACCGAGCTCCCGTTCTGGCGCGAGGTGTTCCTGCATCCCAGGCAGTGCGGGATCGGAACCCTGCTCCAGGTGGCCCAGGTGGACGAGAGCGCGATCCCCGGCCAGGGCACGCCGCCGCCGGCGGGCTTCCCGGCCGACCGGGAGCTGGCCCGCTGTGTTGCCTGGGTGGGTCTGACTGCCGAGTCGGTGGAGCGCGCCTGCGACCTGTTCGCCGGCGTTCTGGAAGGCGACGTCACCGAGGAGGGCAGCGGCTGGGTGCGGATCTCCTGGGGTCCCGGTCACGACCTGCTCGTCCGGGGCAGCACGGCGCGGCCGGCCGCGGCCGTTCCCGGCCATGCGGCGCTATGGCCGGGTCCGGGGCTGGGCGTGGCGCACGTGATCTTCGGCCCGGCCGACATGACGGTCAAGCAGCTGGAGACGGGCGACGCGGCCGCCCTGCCGATGCCCTTCGACCCGGCGACGACCGTGCCCGTCTGGCTCGCTGCGCGCCCCGCGTAGGCGCGGGTGAGCTCGAGCCGGATCGCGGGCCGCGCGGCCGTCGTGCTGGCCATCGTATGCAGCGCTCAGCTGATCCTGGCCGTCGACATCACGATCGTGCTGGTGGCCAACGTCGCCATCAAGCGCGCGCTGGGCTTCGGCGAGGCCGACCTGGCCTGGCTGGTTACCGCGTACGCGGTGACGTTCGGCGGGCTGCTGCTGCTAGCCGGGCGGCTGGCGGACGCGTTCGGCCACCGGCGCATGTTCCTCACCGGGCTGACCACCTTCGCGATCGCCTCGGCCGGCGCGGCGCTGTCCGCCAGCCCGGCCGAACTGGTGCTGTCCCGGGCCGCGCAGGGGCTGGCCGCCGCGGCGGTGTCACCGGCCGCGCTGGCGCTGCTCGGCGACGAGTTCGCCGACGAGGGCCGCCGCGGTCGCGCGTTCGGGTTCTGGGCGGCTTCTGGCTCCGCCGGCGGAGTGGTCGGCTATACCGTCGGCGGCGCGCTCGTGGGTTATCTCGGCTGGCGCTGGGCCTTCATCATCAACCTGCCGATTGCCGCCGCCGGGTTGCTGGCCGGCCTGCGCTACCTGCCCGCCGGCCATGCCCGAGGGCCGGTCCGGCGTCTGCCCGCACTGGGGGCGGCCTCGGTCACACTCGGCCTTGGCCTGCTGATCTATGCCCTGGGTCAGGGTCAGTCGGACGGCTGGACCACCGGCGCGACCCTGGCCGGCCTCGGTGGCGCGGCGCTGTGCATCGGCGTGTTCGTGGTGCACGAGGCCCGCTCCCCCGACCCGCTCATCGCGCTGGAGGTGATCAGGCGCCGGGAAGCGATCGCCAACGTGCCGGCGGCGCTCCAGGCCGCCATCATCAGCGCGGCCGTGTTCCTCGGCTCGCTGTACCTGCAGCAGGTACTGGGCGACAGCCCGCAGAAAGTCGGCATCGCGACGCTCCCAGTTCCGCTCGGCGTGGCGACGGGGGCCTACGCCGTCACACGGCTGCGCCGCCGGCTCCCGGCTAACTCGGTGGTGATCGTCACTGGCTTCGGGCTGGTAGCCGCCGGGCTGGCCTGGATCGGGTTCCGGGCCCGGGCCGAGGATTACTGGACCGTGCTGCTGCCGGGCTGGGCGGCGCTGGGGTTCGGCCTGGCCATCAGCCAGATTCCGCTGGTGACGCTGGCCACGTCCAACGCCAGCGAGCACGTCCGCGGCACTGTCGCCGGTGTCTACAACATGTCCCAGCAGGTCGGAACCGCTCTCGGCCTTACCGCCTTCACCATCGTCGCGGTCGCGTTCGCCCGCGGCGCGGACCCGGTCGCGGCGCGCCTGCACGGCCTGCAGGTGGCCATCCTGGCCACCGCCGCGCTCGCTCTGGCCGCGGCCATGTTCGCCGCCGTCATGGTGCGGCGGACCACGGGGCCCGCGGCCAGGCGGCGGGGCACCGGGCGGTCAGGTTCGCGGAAGCCCGAGTACCCGCTCGCCGATGACGTTGAACTGGATCTCTAGCGTGCCGCCCCCGAGGAGGGACGGCGGAACCGACAGGTACTCGAGGCTGGCCTGGCCACCGTCGCCATCCAGCGCCGCCGCGTTCGCGCCGTGCCATTCCATGACCGTGCGCCGCAGGTTGGTCAGGTTCCACGCAGCCGCGACCTTCAGGACGCTGGCCTCGGCACCCGGCTGCAGCCCCGAGATCTGCCGCAGCAGGGACCGCTGGCCGAGCGCCGTGAACGCATTGACGTCGGCCGTCAGCACCCCGACCTGCTGCAGCACCCCAGGCGGCGGCGCCTGGCCGTCAAACAGCCCCAGATAGTCGGCCGGCAGATCACGGCGACGGCCCATGCCGACGGCGATGTTGACCCGCTCGTTCCCCAGCGTCGTACGGGCCAGTCGCCAGCCATCCCCCGGCTGGCCAACCAGGCGGGAATCGGGCACGAACACGTCGTTGAAGAACACTTCGTTGAACAGGTAGCCGCCGTTGGCCTCGCGCAGCGGCCGCACCTCCAGCCCGGGACTGCGCAGGTCGACGAGGAAGTAGCTGAGCCCCTTATGCTTGGGCGCCTCGGGATCGGTGCGGGCCAGGCAGATGCCCCAGTCGGATTCCTGCGCCCCCGAGGTCCACACCTTCTGGCCGTTAAGCCGCCAGCCGCCATCCACCTTGGTGGCGCGGGTGCGCAGCGAGGCCAGGTCCGAACCCGCGCCCGGCTCGCTGAACAGCTGGCACCAGATGATCTCGCCGCGAAGACTTGGCCGGACGAATGTCTCGCGCTGCTCATCGGTGCCGTGCGCGAGGATCGTCGGCAGCGCCCACTCGCCGATCGTGGTGGACGGCTGCAGCAGGCCAGCCCGCGCGAACTCCTGCGAGATCACCACCTGGGCGACCGGCCCCGCGGCGATCCCATAGGGCCGCGGGTAGTGCGGCGAAACCAGCCCCTGCTCGGCCAGGAACGTGCGCTGCTCGTCCGGTGGCCTGGCCGCGGCGCTGGCCAACTGCTGCGCGACCCAGCCGCGCAGGCCATCTGGCTCGTCTTCCAGCTGCAGATCGTGGTGACGCTCGATCTTGCCGGCCAGCCGTCCCAGCTCCGATTCCCAGCTTCCGCGCGGGCCCAGCAGGTTCTGCAGGCTCATCGCCCGGCGCCAGTACAGATGTGTGTCGTGCTCCCACGTGTAGCCGATGCCGCCGAACAGGGTCACCGTCTCCAGCCCGATATCGACCGCTCCGGGCAGGCACACCACCGCCGCCGACGCCGCGGCCAGCGCGAACTGGTCCGGGTCCTGGTCATAGGCCACCGCAGCGTCCCAGGCGGCGGCAGCGATCAGCTCAGTGCGCACAAACAGGCGGGCGCACTTGTGCTTGATGGCCTGGAACGCGCCAATGGTCCGGCCGAACTGCTCGCGCACCTTCGTGTAGCCGAGCCCGTTTACCTGGCACCAGCGGGCCGCACCCGCCGACTCCGCGCCGAACAGGGCGGCAGCGGTCGAGCGCAGCCGCCCGGAGTCGAGCTCCAGCACGTGATCGGCCGGCAGCTGAAACGCGGTGAGCCCGACGCGGCCGATGTCGCGGGTGAGATCCACGCTCTGCAGCCTGGTGACCGCCAGTTCGGCGCGGCGATCCTCGTCGACGGCGAACCACACGACGTTCCCGTCATCGCCGCTGCCGGCCACGCGGGCACCCAGCACGTACGTCTGAGCACTGAGCGCCCCCAGGATCGGGACCGTGGTGCCGGTTATCTCCCATCCGTCGCCGGATCTCGTGGCGGTCAGCCCGCGCGTGTCGGTGGCGCAGGCCCCGGTCGCCCCGGCCACGAACCCGGGCAGCATCTTCTCCTGCAGCGCCCGTGTCCCGTGCCGGCTGATGATCAAGCTCGCGAGCACCGTGGGCAGCAGCGGGCCGGGGAGCAAGCCGAACGTAGTCTCCTCGAGCACTATGGCGAGCTCGACGAGCCCGGCACCGTCCCCGCCAAACTCAGCCGGAAGGTGCAGCCCCAGCAGGCTCTGCCCGGCCAGCGCGCGCCAGGATGCGGGCCAGATTCCCGCGGCCAGATCATCGAACTCGGCCCGCGTCGACGCCGGCTGAGCATGGTGCGCGGTGAACGCGGCGACCGACTCGGCCAGCGCCTTCTGGTCCTCGCTTAGCGCAATCGACATTGCCTCTCCTCGTTTTCCGCTGCTCGCCGGGCTTCGCTACTGGCCGGGCTTCGCTACTGGCCGAGCTTGAGTACCCGTCGGGCGTTCTCGTGCAGGAACTTCGGCCACACCTGATCACGGAACGGGACGTGCGGCATGTCGGTGAAGATGCGCTCGAGGCTGAGCCCCATCGGGAAGTATCCGGCGTAGATGATCTTGTCAGCACCGCGGGTGTTGGCGTAGTTGATGATCTCCTGCGGATAGTGCTTGGGCGCGAATGCCGAGGTGGAGTAGTACAGGTTCGGCCACTTGAGCATCAGCTTCCAGGCGAGCTTCTCCCACGGCTCGCACCCGTGCCGGGTGATGAAAACCAGCTCGGGGAAGTCGTACATGACCACGTCGATCCGCGAGACCTCCTGCGGGGCGAACTTCAGCCGAGGTCCGGGGACGCCCGCCGTGCAGAAGATCGGGATGTCCAGGTCCACGCAGGTCTGGTAGATCGGGTACATCTTCGGGTCGTCGATAGCGACCTGCGGGAACGTACCCGCCGGGAACACCCCGGTCGCCTTGATGCCGAACTCCTCGTACTCCCGGCGCAGCGCGCGGACGCTGCCGGTGACATCGTTCGGGTCGGCGATGTTGCCCGACGGCACGAAGCGGTCCGGGTGCTGCTTCAGGGCCAGGCGAGAGGTCGGGTCGGAGACGCCGATCAGGCCGAGCTCGATGCCGTACTTATCCATCTCGTGCAGCGTGACCGAGATCGGCTCGTCCGTCGGCAGGTCCTTCGGCACCTGCTTGAACATGTACTCGGCCGGGAACTGCATCTCCTCCTTGGAGTTACGGTCCTTGGTCTGCTTGCGGATGAAGTCGTACTGGTCAAACCCCTCGTGCGGAAAACCGATCATCGTGTCGACGATCGGCAGGCCTGACGGCATTGCCATCTCAAAACACCCCTACGGCCGTGATGACGGGACGCTCTCACTCTGGAGCAGAACGTAAATCTAGTCAATACGCGTACCACATCGTTCTCAGTTCAGGCCGCGTGGGCTGCAGATATGCTTCTGACCACGGCTTTGCCCTGGCCGCACGCGATGTTGATACGTTGCATAGAACTGAAACCGTGTTCTACTATCCTGGCATGACAGAGCTGCCGTTCAAGTTCTTCGACTGCGACAACCACTTCTACGAGGCCACCGACGCCTACACGCGCCACCTCGATCCGGCTCTCAGCAGGCGCGCGATGCAGTGGGCGCAGATCGACGGCAAGACCAGGCTGCTGGTGGGCGGGAAGATCAACCGGTTCATTCCCAACCCGACCTTCGATCCGGTGGCCAAGCCCGGTGCCATGGACGAGTACTTCCGCGGGCGCAACCCCAAGTCGGCAGGCACGATTGAACTGTTCGGCGAGCTCGAGCCCATCCGGCCGGAGTATCGCGACCGCGACGCCCGCCTGGCCCTGATGGACGCGCAGGGCATGCAGGGCGCGATCCTGCTCCCGACCCTCGGCGTGGGCATGGAGCAGGCTCTCATCGACGACCGGCCCGCGCTCGTCGCCGCGGTGCACGCCTACAACCAGTGGATGGACGAGGACTGGGGCTTCGCTTACCACGAGCGCATCTTCGCCGCGCCCTACATCACCCTCGTCGACGCCGACGCCGCGATCAGGGAGCTTGAGTGGGCACTTGAACGGGACGCCCGGTTCACGGTCATGGTCGGCGGCCCGGTCATGACCGCCGCCGGCGGGCGCTCCCCCGCCGACCCGATGTTCGACCCGTTCTGGGCGCGGGTCAGCGAAGCAGGCATCACCACCCTGTACCACAGCGGCGACACCCGCTACTCGGCTTACCTCACCGACTGGGGCGAGAACTCGCACACCGAGGCATTCCGTGCGACCGCGTTCCGCAGCCTGAGCTCGGCCAATGCGATCCAGGACACCATCGCCAGCATGCTCGCGCACGGG
>Ga0335072_10012677_pt1 | contig 12038 bp, 10 predicted proteins | sample Lox_Sample_21_FD_206725 | JGI IMG/M metagenome (GOLD analysis project Ga0335072, IMG submission 206725) | Soil microbial communities from Loxahatchee National Wildlife Refuge, Florida, United States - Lox_Sample_2.1 | ecosystem: Environmental > Terrestrial > Soil > Wetlands | place: USA...
GGCTGTAATGCACTTCTCAATTTCACCCAACGTGGCTGGACATCAAAAGGAGCCTACGAAGTCAAAGGCCAAGTAACTGACAAATACGGGAAAGCACAGATCTCCCTTGCCGGATTCTGGAACGACAAACTCTTAGCTCGTAAACTCAAAGATGGAGAAAATGCACCCAATGCAGCTCCCTGGATAATCTGGCAAGCTAACCCTCGTCCTGAAGCTCCATTCAATCTCACCGCTTTTGCAATTACCCTTAATGCGATCAACGATGGTCTACGGAATTATCTTCCTCCCACAGATACTAGATTGCGACCTGATCAGCGAGCAATGGAGGAAGGTGAATATGATTTTGCTGCTCAGGAGAAGAATCGGTTGGAGGAAAAACAGCGTGCAAAACGGACTGAAAGGCAAAGAAAGGGAGAGAGTGTCCATGGTTCACCACGATGGTTTAAGCGATCTATCGATAAGAATGTTCTTGTGGGAACAGAGTATTGGCAATTCAAGGGAGACTACTGGAAAGTTAGGGAAGAAGTTGGAAGTAAGAAGGCACATGGAATTACGGCTGAATGGCCGGACGTGGAAGATATATTCTAAATAAGCTTGGTTTGGTGTAATTGTGAGGTGTAGGGCTTTATAGCGGTAATAAACAATGACGTGAAGATCCAAGTCACGTTGCAACTTCCAAACTGAATGAAGATCGCACTTGAGCGTGCATGTTGATGTTTCACAATCAAGTTCAGGAATCAATGTGAAAGGAGTTTGCATGCTTGCCTTGCTATATCTGCTATCTGCTATCGCGATTCGGCCAAGAATCGCCCACGAAAAGGAATATGACTAATAATCACTTGGAAACGAAGAAACTCAGACCACCAGATATAAGGGATACAATTATACTATCATGAAACCGGCACCTCGACACCAACACTTCTTCGACTAGTCCGTATAGGAGAGTCTCCACATCATTAGAACGATTCTAGTAGCCGGCGCTGATCAGGTAGTCCGCAAGATTGAGGACAACTTTGGTGACTTCCCCAGCCTGTTGTCCTGCAGGATAGTGTGCTACAAGAACAGCTTGCTTAGTTCTAGCACAGACAACCCCTTCTTCTCCCTGATGCATTAGCCCTTTTGCTGTGCAGCGGGAAGTACCTTTCTTCCTTGAATTACTCTATCATCTGCCCGGATAGTGAAATACTTTTGTCCTCCAATTTTCAATCCACTGCCAAAGATTTCGTCATTCTTATCAAATCCTTCGCAAATAACCTTGATTTCTTCCGGATTGGTCAACTACGACATTAATCAAGCCGAAGCAACGACTGGGGTAACTTGAAATCCATGAGAAATAGCCCATGTACCATCTCCCGCTTTGGAGAAGATGGCCGCTTTATCTACATGGCCAGTGCCAACAAGAGAAGAATCGACGTATGCTAAGTTTGGTTAGAACAACAGTCTTGAATTCAAGATTTGAAAGCTACCTTGCCAAGACATTCTGTTCCTAAGCTTGTAAAGAGTAGTGAAAGAAACGAGTGGTGCAGTGTGTCAAGAGTCTAAGCGTTAGGAACACGTCAGCATGAATGATGAGGATGGAAGGAGAAGCATGAGAGAAAACACCTAAGAATCCGCGGAGTATGCGCGTTTCTGAGTCTTATGAAAGTATGACCAAGGGGAGTTGCGAGGTGAGTCGACTCTTGATAGCGTTTGAGTCGGGTGTTGATTTTCTTGGGGGTGAGGATCAGCTAGCACTTGAACGAAAGTCATTCATTGCATCATTTCACGGTTAAATATCTGGCCCACACCACGGACCGACGTCTGAGCTAAGCTGTAGCACGTAATTCGACGGAGATGCCGGCTGCTTCAGCGCTCATCAGATCGGAGCCTAAGCTAAAGGCAAATGCAAGAGAATCCATGCAACACAGTGGAAAGCAGTCCATCCAATAACAAGGTTGGCAGGACGGCGATTAAACCCTCGGCACCATCGCAGATAATGATAATTTGTAATTATGTGTTCTCATTTTCTCACCAGGGATGATTGTTTGCGGTATAGAGACGGGATCTCTTCCCGCAGGTCTGCACAAATTGGGTTCGAACCGCTTGGTTTGGAAGCTGAAGGTAGGGTAGATATCTGCAGGTTCACCTAAAAAAGACAACCTCAACGCTTTGTATTTCTACGCTAGGTGCATGGGACTCCAAGTCGCGGGTGGAAGAGGGCTCGATCTCAGATGTTGATTTCCTCTAGCTATTTGCCTATCCGTGAACTATCTCTGGTTTATATCTATTTCCAGGACGGTCCCGGTGGGCTAAAGATGGGGTGGGTCATTTGAAAATTCCGACGCTTCTCCACAGTCGGCTCTCACTAACTAACGCTTTGACGATCTGTTTCTAAATTGGGCTCGAGATGCGATCAAAGCGATCGATCTATCCTGCATTATTGAATTGTCCAATTGAAATCGTAGCGAAATGAAGTGGCAGAGCGTGCGGTGAAACCATTCCCGTTTCACGTGCAGATACTTTATCTGAACTCCCAACAAACTGGTCAGTTGCCAAGTCGCTCGCACGGATGACACATGCGTCAACTGTACGCAATTCGATTAATCCAAATTTCCGCTTGGGCCGTTGAGTACCTGGAGCGTGTACAGCCACGCCTTTCTCCCGCGCGACGCAGACCGGATGAGCGCGCATAGACTTATATGTTGCGTGATGGACACACAGCCTGCTGCGAGGTCGGTTAGCACAATAGATTGCTGCATATGAGAACGTGGCGGAGTCAGTGCACGTTTCAGATACTTAATTCGGTATACGATATCGTCCCCCAGTCCGATCCAATGTAGCAACGGGAGAGGTCTAATCGAAGAAGCTCTTCCAGCCTCGTGGAAGAACACAAAGTATGTCCTCCGATTGTATATAAAGTAGGAGGGAACCCCACCCTTCAACATTGCGATCCAACCAAAACAAACTCATTACCTTTCTTTATCTCGAGCTTGACGCTTGCTGGAACTATTTCGTTTCTATTCTACACTACATACTTAGACAATGGTCTTCAAGCCTTTCGCACTACTCCTTGCCCTCATCGCTCTTCTCAAAAAGGGTACTGCTGTTCCGAGTCCAATAGTCCCTAATGTCGCACTATTCAATTTGTCAGCGACAGTTACTCCTCCATCTGGGAATAACCTCAAATTTGTCTATCAAGGTTACGGTATGCTACTCCTACACAATCGGTCTGACAAACAGGAACACAGAATTATACATGCAACGCAACGTCCCTGACGTTCGAGACCTCTGGCACAGCAGTCGCAAAGTTACTCGACGTCACTCCCTATTTCACTGGCGCCTCTGTTCCAACCACTCTCCCTGCCATTCAAGATCTCTTCGTCGTCGGCACACATTTCTACGTCCCTAATCCGTTGAATGTAACCACCATCGTTCCCCAATTCCTGACATACAACGGACAATTTTTCGTTGGAACAAAGAATGTTACTGTCGCCAGTGCAATTCCTACGTACTCTGTTGCCTCAGTGCTGTTAAAAAATGTGGATTTTCAAGGGCAAGGAGGATCCTTGGCAAGTTGGGTGGTCAGAACTGATGTCGTTGGTGGTGTTACCCCGACCGTGCTGAATACATGTACTCCTGGACAAGGAATTGCAGTTCCGTATGAGGCACATTATCTGTTCTTTTCTCCTTGATAAGCATTGGCTTTGGTGGACTTTGTGTTGGGATTTCTTGTGTGAATTACTGTTGATATGGTGTGATACTCCTTTGACATAGATGGATTGGAGGATATTAAATTTCGTAGTAGTGTTAATTCATCTTCTTTTTCATAACCTTTACCAGCATCCCTCCGATTCAAGCTCATCGTTTGAGTCATCTCAAACAGCGCACAGTTGGCAGACGTTGACGGCAGCTAAAATTAGATAGTATCGTGCCTCGAAACGGTGAAACAGCCGTGGGATTGCTTTGATCAATATGCCGAAGGCACTCGATATCATATTGCTAACAATTTAGGATTTAAATGCCCCTGGCACGAAACAAAGACTAAAGCTAAATTCCCCACCTGATGCCAAATTAGGTTCTTCCACGAGATGCATGACTAAGTGCCGCTCTATTATCCAAAGATTGATTGTCATAAAGCAAAGGTTGAATTTACCTGGACATGATCGTGTGCTCGTTTGCTATTGTTTCAGCACAATTTGCCCCTGAAAATTAAATTAGCCACAACGCGCGGATCCTTTTTAGGCGTGGGCAGTTCAATTTGCGGATTGTGAGGGACCAACCAAAGCGTTGCATCTTACATACAGTCTTACGTTATACACTGAAAACCGGTGTGCTCCTCTCAATCAAAGTCTCCTTTCAATAAGGTTCCTTCCTTTCTACTCCAAGCACAAAAAGTCCTGCGCACAGACACGGTCCTCAAACCACATTCAACTCAAAGGGCCGATAAAATTATCATCCAAAACAGGAGCATACACCAGTTACGTACATCTGTGCTGCGTGTGTCAAGGTTCGGGAGTCCACTAATTTCGAGATCGTATCGGTTCATTCATATATAATACGGCGTGTGAAATCAGTCACGGCACTTGTCGCACGCCAAGTCATTTCCAGAGTTCTTTCGCCTTTGTCTTTCTCTTGTGTATCGAAACTTCTTTATTATCCTGCCTATAAATTATTTCATCTGGCATCACGTCTCCAGAACTCTTAGTATCCCCTCCACCGTTCGCCCGAAGAAGAAGGAGAGCATCGTCACTTCGCTCCTCAATCAGTTTTCTTACTTCTCGCTTCACTAAATTCGTTTCATCCGTCAATTTTCAACTCGTTCATCGGCGAGCTTCGTTTCCTGGTCGAATTCGTCTCGATACGCCTACTGCTGCTCTACCAGATCAAGAGTCTGACAGGGGCACTATAAAGGAGAGCATTATGTCTTCAAGAAGTCATCGAAAGATAAATTTTAATGTATCGGATCAATATGAGATCCTTGATATCATTGGAGAGGGAGCCTATGGAGTTGTTGCGTATTTCCTGTTTTCGAGACTAAAGTTAATGAAACTAGATCGGCTCTACATAAACCAAGCGGCCAGAAAGTCGCCATCAAGAAGATTACCCCCTTTGACCATTCGATGTTCTGTCTTCGTACTCTGAGAGAAATGAAGCTTTTGCGCTACTTCAACCACGAAAACGTATTTTTCCTTTCTCCCAACCATACTAACGCTCAGATCATCTCCATCCTCGACATTCAGAAACCCAAATCATACGATACCTTTACAGAAGTCTACCTCATCCAAGAGCTCATGGAAACCGACATGCATCGCGTAATTCGAACTCAAGATCTCTCCGACGACCATTGCCAATACTTCATCTACCAAACTCTCCGAGCACTAAAAGCAATGCACTCTGCCAACGTTCTCCATCGCGATTTAAAACCCTCTAATCTCCTTCTGAACGCCAATTGCGATCTGAAAGTCTGTGACTTTGGACTTGCGAGAAGTGCGAATTCGACAGAAGATAATTCAGGGTTTATGACTGAGTATGTGGCTACCCGGTGGTATCGGGCACCGGAAATCATGCTCACTTTCCAAGAATATACAAAAGCCATTGATGTTTGGAGTGTTGGGTGTATTCTTGCTGAAATGTTGAGTGGGAAACCTCTTTTCCCTGGAAAAGATTGTATCTGCCACATTTAACCATCAAAGACTGATATCTTAGATCACAATCAATTGACTTTGATTTTGGATGTCCTTGGAACTCCCTCCATGGACGATTACCTAACAATCCGTTCTCGACGGGCTCGAGAATACTTGAAAGGTCTCCCTGTTCGTCGTAAAGTGTCCTTCCGATCCATGTTCCCCAATGCAAATCCTCTCGCTCTAGACCTCCTCGATAAACTCCTCACTTTCAATCCTCAAAAACGGATTACCGTTGAAGATGCCCTTCGACACCCGTATTTGGAACCATATCATGATCCGGAAGATGAACCTGACGCACCTCCAATTCCTGATTCGTTTTTTGATTTCGATAAGCATAAGGATCAATTGTCGACTTCTGATTTGAAAGGTATGATTCCCTGGTTGGAGAGGGGTTAATGTGTAGCGTTGATTTATGAGGAGATTATGCAGCATACCCATTGATTGAGTATAGAACGTCATATCGTTATATGGTTACTTGTGTGGGAGAATTTGGACTCTCTATTATTATGGGAAGAGAGCGACTATTGGTTTTGCATTAAAGAAGCATTTCATACTACGAAAAGACATTTAAAAATTAGCAATTCATCTTATCATTTTCCAAATTTGATTTGAGCTTTATTACGTCTAGCGGGCTTCAGGGTGAAAGAATGATAGAAGGCACAGAACGATTGAATATAGGGAACTTGAATATCATTGATACAACCTCAAATGAAAGCAACACAATCAGATCCAAGCAAAGCAACTTACACATCACAATTCTTTGAGCAAAACCGGCAGAACATCACATCTCCAAACACTCATCTCACTTGCTACTGCCCTGACTTTTTGCACCTCCATTTCCAGATGGTGGAGTATAGGTAGCCGACCCTCCGTTTCCAGGGTTGTAATAAGTGCTTCCATTGGGATTGGAATAGTAGTAGCTTCCGTTCTGGTTACTGTAGTGATAGGAATTCTGGTTTGAAGCACCGGAACCGTAGTCGCGGGAGCACCAGTGGTTTCCTTGGGAGTTGGTGCCCGATCCAGTGTGGGTGTACTTGTTTCCGTAGTTGTCAGAAGGCATAGTGAAGTCTGGATGAACGATTGCTTTGAATTGGAAGACTAGGATCGATGAAAAATCTGGATAGGGAGGGAGGTGTGACAGGGAGGTGTGATAAGGAGAAGGAGATGACATCCAATTTAAGTTCGTTAATTTGGAGTTCTGGGAAACGATCTGCAGGACGCGAAAATCGAGCGTGGAACATGTCTCCTGGGCCAATCAGCATCCTCATGTGGCGTAATCGGGCGCAGTGCAGGAGCCGCTCAACAGTTCCGGACCAGACCCCGTCCAGTAAAGAGCATGAAATAGTGCCCTTTTTGTTTTCGCTGTACAAAAAATTGGCAATTTTTGAACTTTTTACCTCAAAAATTCAACTTTTGTACTCGATTTTTGAACTTTTGACTTCCCACACAAATTAACTTTGCGAGTGTTGGGGATGGGCGACTATTTTCTCCATTGCATTTTCCATATCCATACTCTCCTTTTTCTTTCCCTTAAGTTGAGCAATGAAGTCGTGTCACTCGATTCCCATTCATCTGAAAGGAAAATTCTTTGTGAATTTAATCCTCTTTTCTCAGCTGAAGATAGGAATGCCTGGCACGTTTCCAGAGTGGTATATTCTCCACAACCAATCCAAGCCTCTCCTTCTGGCCCTAGCAATGCCACAACTGAATCTAGAAGAGCTGCATGCCCTGACGAGTACCACAGCAGGTCAGCCAAAATGAGGATGTCGTATTTTGGGACTAAACTAGACTTAGCCGAAATACAGAACTTGATTCACCTCTTCAATTCCTTTGTATCCGTTCCCCAATCATGCCCTTTCACAGTGCACCATCGATGTGGTGGTTTGGTATCTTTCCATATATATTCTGCGCCAATATTTCGATGCACGTTTTCCCATAGACAATCCAAAATATTCTCATCCGGGTATTCAGTTAAGACAACAGCGCTGGCTCCTTTCACAAATGCATAAATCCCCGGTAAACCTGTTCCTGCACCCAATTCGCATACTTTAATCAGGAAAAGCTAGAACATAGCAGTACTTGATCTCCCCTTTACCTCAATCAATCCAGCATCAATTTGCTCCGCAAAGACAAGAGCAGGGTTGAAAATTTGATCGGCTAGCAGTGTAATTGCTTTCCCCTTCTTTGAGGGAATTGCAAGCCTCAAAGGCCCGTATCGGAAACCATCGTCCGGAGGCGGACTCTCCGATGGAAACAATGTACCAAAATGGACGTCATCGTCCATGAAACACCCCCAGGTTCAATCTTCGGGATAGCCGATTTTACTTACTTCCTTGTGATTAGTCCGTCTTGGCACAGCGGTGCAAATCGCGGCAATACAAGACGATCGGCAATCCACCCCGTGTAAGGAACACTGTGCAGCAGTGCGGCTGTGCGCCCTGACACGGGCCTAAACCACAACAGCAATGCACTACGCTCAGCCTCAGAAAGCTTAACTCACTGGAAAAAAATGTTGAAAATCACCGATCTTCATCGACAAAGTCCTTCGAGGTTCGAGAAGCAAAACTCAATTATTATTGCCCCTGACGATGACAATTTTAGAGTCCGCTTCAGCCGACATCGTCTTTCGCTGATTATACCCTACGGAGACAGGGTAACAAGAAGACATAGGTCAGTATCGATTGGAAGGTACTCGTTCCAATAACCGTTAATTCAACACGGCTGTCTGGCTTGTGTTCCTAAAATTAACCACACCTCGTTCGTCATCTCTTCCGGCTCAGGACTACATCTTGCAGCGCATAATCGCAGCTGTTTGATCAACGCGCACACCGAGTGCACTCGTTTCAGCTCTTTCATTTGCCTCTTACGCTTTAATTCCACGAGGATATAAATTTGCACGATGCAGCCAGCATCACAGCCTCAACTTCGACATACCTCTCCCATTCAAGATCAGGGCCAACAGCAAAGAGCAACGTTCAAAGACAACACCTTTGTCCCTAAACCGACTCCAAGGCCCCTTCCGCCCGATCCCCCGCAGCCTCAAAAATCTCCACTCCCACCCACTGCTTCCGTAGAAGAAGCGTACGGCTCTGCATTTAGCTCACTGCAAAGTATGTAACACGCTATAACTTAATTCTCTATTTAGCTCGCTAATAATGTGAAAATAGGTCCCCGCTCTACAGGAAGTTTCTATCCGGAAGGCCATATGCTCAACGAGGCAGTGAACACGCCTTCGACCGGTATTGCTCCTGAATTGGTATCTCCCAGACCTCAAAGGTATGTATCACATGCATTTACCCGATAAAATGCTGAAAGTGCCGTTGAATAGATTGACCCCTGCAATGCCTGCTACTCTTGAAAGCAATCTCGAACAACGATATCCCACTAAGAACTGGAATGGAGGCTCGGTTCCTGGCGAGTACTTGGAGAATCCTGCCGAGAATAACCGCAGGCCCTATTCACACCCACCGCAGCTTCCACCTTTAGACCTTTCTGCGTCAGACCCAGGCGATAGGTCACCTTCAGATTACGAGCCTCCAAGTGTAGTGGATGAATATTTCAGGAATGATTACCCGAGTACCGGTCAAACTGGTCGTCCAGTTCAACAGCCTGCCGGACCAAGGGACTACATCCCCACTTCAACCCCTCGAACTACAGAATACAATTCGAACGTACCATACAATGCGCCGGGACCGTACCAGTACCAGCCACAACCTTCTCAGCCAGAACATCGTCCTCAGCCTAGGTCAAATTCACTTCCACGCAAACCTGTGAATACCCTTCCTGCTCCAGAAATGTCCTATTCAAAGTCGTCAAGTTTCGCAGATCAACAAACGAGTCCTCCAGCAATTCCTTCCCAACAGACATACTCATCTCAATATTCTCAAACTGATTCACTTCCTCCGGCGCCAACCACGACGACCTTGCCCTCTGCTAGTGACAATTTTGTCGCCTTCCCAGAACCCAAGATCCCAACACCAAGTGATCTTTCTTTAGATGATCGAAGTTCATCTCCACCTCGCCCCACAGAACAGTCTTCCAGACGTCCTTCTCTGCCAGGCAGTCCCAGTCTGACGCCGCAAAGAGCATCCTCTCCTCCCACAGTTGTCGCCTTTTCTGAAGAACAATGGCAACAAGACATCGAATCACATGCTCCTTCTGCGCTTCGCACCACTGATCCAAATATCGCTTTAGACTGGGTTGAGAAAGTATACATGTATGTCTCGATCTCATTAGACGATTTGAATCGACAACACGCTCTTACCGCAAGTGATACAGACGCAGGCAAAAACAATTATCGACCTGCTACACCTGATTATGAGAATGCGTTGCGCAATGATGCCAGAGACATTGTCGAGAAATTCATCGGAATGGGCAATGCAAAAGCAACTTATATTCGTGGCATTTGGTTGGAATACGGTGATTTCAAGTATCCTTGTGATAGACATGAGGCTTATCACTCATATGTTGCAGCTGCGAAAAAAGGATATTCAAGAGCAGAATACAGATTGGGAAAAATGTATGAGGATACAGGTGATATGAAACGCGGATTATACCATTACAATCGGGGAGTCACTCAAGGAGATGCTGCTTGCTTATACAGAGTTGGAATGTTGCGATTACTTGGTCAAAAGGGATCTCCAGTCAATATCCCGGAAGCAATTAAATATCTCTTCCAAGCTGCTGGGAAAGCGGATCTCGATGCACCACAAGGTGCATATGTCTTTGCACTGCTTCTCGGTGGTGAATTCGCTGGAGTGACTGTTCCTGAGTATATACTTCCGCGAGATGAACGAGCTGCCAGGAGGATGTTGGAGAAAGCAAGTTCCTTGGGATTCAGTCATGCACAAGAGAAATTGGGGGTTGCGTATGAACACGGAACATGGGGTTGTGGATTTGATCCACAGTTGTCTGTGCATTACTATACACTTGCTGCAAAGCAAGGCGATTTGAATGCCATGTTGGGATTGAGTAAATGGTATTTGTGTGGAGCAGAAGGATTACCTCCAAATGAGGAGAAAGCGTTCACTTATGCTGAGAGAGCAGCTCGCAACGGTCTTCCACAAGCTGAATTTGCGATGGGTATATCTTGCGTCTGTAGTAGAATTAATTAGCAGGGTATTTCTACGAAGTCGGAATCTTTGTTCAAGTCGATATTGAAGTGGCGGAACACTGGGTACAATCCAACATATGCCTAGCTAATGATAGTATGCTTTGGCAGCTGAACATGGCGACAGAGAGGCGATTCAACGACGTGAAAGTGTTTCTCGGAAACAAACACTATCTCGCAAAGACCACGAAACCATAACCAGCAACATTCGGTCTCGAAGGCTTAAGAAGGGTCAAAAAGCTCCTCCTGCTGACCCGCAGGTCTCGACAACACCACCTCTAAAGGAACCAGTTCCCGAAACTCCTCGCCCATTGCCTCCAGACCCGCCAGTGGTGACTCAATCCCCTGCACGACCACAGCCAAAAGTCCCTTCTACATCCCCTCCGGCATCTCGAAGCAGGCGAGGTTCTTCGGCGGCAAGACGGCCCGAAAGACTAAGCGATGGAAGTCGTCAATTAACGTATAATAATCCTGAGCAATCTCAAACGTATCGTCAAGAAGCTTATTCTTCAAATACACCATCTTTAGCAAGTCGTGCAAGTGAACCGGATGAACATGCTCCTCAACGGCCTGGATCCCGTCCACCTTCGCAGGGAAGATATCCTGCCCCACCAGTTGAATACGGTCCGTCCCGTTTATCCGACGCGGAGACTTTTGGGAACGGACCGAAGACCTTTGCTGAGATGGGGTTGCAGACTAGTCACAAGAAGGACAGTGATTGTGTGATAATGTAATAGCATATTAAACTCGGAAGTCGAAAGCGTTTAAGGTTGGTTCAAAGGGGTAGGATATCTAAATAAATTTTAGGCGGGAAATGCATGTCGTGGCGGAAAAGTCTGTCTTCAACTGATAGATTCCTCATCGGGAAATTGGATAAATACGATATTTACTTTATGGTCAGAGCGCAGAACAGGGCTTGTGACTACATAGATCGCAAACTTTATAAACACACGGTGGGAGCTCCTCTTTCGCTTTATTTCACCCCCTGAATTAAATGGCCGGATCCTATGACAAACGACAATTATATGCCATAAGCTTCATTGTAGCAGACGGCGTGCGCAAAAAGTGCCGTTTACGTCAGTAAACTTCAGGACTAGCTGCGCGCAACACATTTCGTTTCTTGTTGCAGGAGTGCTTGGGACTGCAATGCATGAGCGCAACTACCTCCTTTTATCCTATTGATGAAACAAAATGTGTGGATTTCCAGAACGTGGCTTCAATTTAACCTTACCCACGCTTATTTCCGCCTTTCTTATGCAGCT
>Ga0335072_10012679_pt1 | contig 12037 bp, 6 predicted proteins | sample Lox_Sample_21_FD_206725 | JGI IMG/M metagenome (GOLD analysis project Ga0335072, IMG submission 206725) | Soil microbial communities from Loxahatchee National Wildlife Refuge, Florida, United States - Lox_Sample_2.1 | ecosystem: Environmental > Terrestrial > Soil > Wetlands | place: USA: Florida...
ACCGGGAAGCTGGTGAATCTGCCGGCGGGTCCGTTGGGCGTCGCGGCCGGGGTGGAGTCTTTGAATGAGATGGGATCGGAAATACCCGACACCCTCATCGAGGAATGCCTCACATCGCTGCGCTGCATCCAGCCCACCTTCGGCAGAACGTGGACCTATGCCGAGTACCTCGAAGCCAACATCCCGATATTGAAGGACATGCCATTCGCCAAGTCACTCAGCATCGACCTGGCGAACCGGTGGTCGCAGTTCAGGTGGCAGGGCGGCGTCTCCGGCACGCCGGATGCCGGCGAGATGAAAGGCACCTCGGCGAGCACCGGGCGAGTCCAGGTCCGGTGGCAGCCGATCCAGGACCTGGTGCTGCGGGGAAGCTGGGCTCAGGGATTCCGTGCTCCCAGCGTTTCCGACCTCTACAACGCCGGTGGCGCGAGTTACAACATCAATCAGGATCCCTGCGCGCCCGCATCGGAGGACGGCGGCTGGGTTTCGGGGACGCCGCTGCCCGCAGGTTGCGGCGGCGTCGTGCACACCCAGGGCTCGACGCGCATCGAGGCGCAGACCGGCGGTAATCCGCTGCTGACGCCGGAGAAGGCAATTTCCCGCACCATCGGCTTCGAGTACAGCCCGCACTGGGTTTCCGACCTGACCGTCGGCGCGGACTACTACGAGATCGATCTGACCAACGAGATCGGGACCGTTCCGTCGCAGTACATTCTCAGCGAGTGTTACGACAAGAGCAGTCCCGCATACTGCAATCTCATCACGCTCACCGGTAATGCGGTCACTCTCGTCGAGGATATCGAGCAGAACATCGGCGGCGAGTCGACCAGCGGCGTGGACCTGGATGCCGCCTATACGCTTCCCGAGAACTGGCTCGGGCAGTTCAGCGCCGCGACCAATTGGACCATCGTGCGGTCGTTCATCGAGGACCTGCCTTCCGCCACGACCTCGAGCGGGTTCGTTTCGGTCCAGGAGCTCGAATACGCCACGGTCGAGATCCCCAAGGTCAGGGGCACGCTCAATCTGAACTGGAGCAGGAATGACTTCTCCGCGGCGTGGAATATCACCTACATAGGCAAGATCTTCGAGAACTGCTCGGCGCTGACCATCTCGAATGCCGAGTGCTCGCAGCCGAGCACGGTCGACCCGACGACCGCGACCACGGGGGTGCATGAGCTCAACACGACCATCTACAACGATGCCTCGCTGACCTACGACATAGAGCCGATCCGCGCGCAGTTCACTCTCGGCGTTCAAAACATATTCAACAAGGGATTCCCGTTGGCCTACACGGCGGGTGCACCGCCGAATTTCGAGGGTGAGATGGGATATCGCATACCGGGACGGTTCCTCTACGCCCGGATTGGGGTGAAGTTCTAGGCTCGTACCGACCGGCCGGCTCGCGCATACGGGAGCCGGCCAGGTTTCCCTGGGGAAAGTTCCATGCACAAAAGCTCCGTTCTCGCCGCAATCGGCGCCCTTGCCGCGGCTCTTGCCGGCCCTGTCATGGCGCAGACGACGCCTGCACCGTACAAACCCGAGCCTGCCCGCACAGGGCCGGTGAAGGTCGGGCCGCCGCACGGAACCGTCATCGCAGTCGGCGGCGGCGCGCAGGGGCCGGAGATATACAAGGCGTTCATCGATGCGGCCGGCGGCCCGGATGCGCTCATCCTCGACGTGCCGAACAACAGCATCAGCACACCGATGAAAGTGGCGCCGGCGTATTTCGGCAAGGGATTCCGCGAGCACGGTGCCCGCAACGTGGTCATCCTCTTCACCCAGAGCCGCGAGGTGGCGGATAGCGATGCGTTCGTGGCCATCATCAAGAAGGCCAAGGGCGTCTGGTTCGACGGCGGGCGGCAGTTCCACGATATCGAGGCTTACGCCGGCACCAAGAGCGAGCGCGAGTTCTGGGGCGTGCTCGAGCGCGGCGGGGTGGTCGGCGGCTCGTCGGCCGGAATGGCCGTCCTGGGAGACTTCATGGTTCGGGGCGCGCCGAGCCAGAACAACTATATCGAGGACTACCCGGGATTCGAGAAGGGCTTCGGCTATCTGCGCAACACGGCGGCGGATATGCACGTCGTCGCCCGCGAGCGCCTGCCCGACCTGACTTCCGTTCTGGCGAGATACCCGGATGTCCTCGGCATCTCCGCGGACGAAGGCACTGCCTGGGTCATTCGTGGCGATGTCGGCCACATCATCGGACGTGACAAGGCATTCGTCTACGCGAAGGGTGGGCCGACGGATCCGCATGTGCCGTACCTGACGCTGCATCCCGGTGACACCTACAACCTGTATACGCGACGGGTCATCAGCCGCGCTTCCGATAGGTCCCCCGTCACCGAGGACTTCGTCCGCGCGCTGTTCAGGAAATACAATGCGAGCCAGCTGGGTGGCGCAACGGTGCTCGTTGCCGAGGACGGGAATGTTCTCGTTGACAGCGCGTTCGGCATTCCTCAGCAGGACCGCTACATGCCGCGGACGACGCTACCCCAGTTCCCCATCGGGAATATGAAGGGCGTGTTCACATCCCTTTGCGCACAACTTCCCGCCAAGATCAAACCGGCGGCGGATGGCATGGGACCCACCCGGCCGCCGTACTATTCATCGCCGCTCGACAAGTGCGTCAGCCGGCTCTCCGTGCCCATAGGCATGCATCGGACCGAAGCTCCTCCCGGCGCCGACGAAATCCTCTCCGACGTCGATGAGCTCTATCGCCTCGACCTCGGCCTGGAGGACCCGTCAACCTGGCCGAAAGCCGACTACTCGAAGGGATGGACCGCCGACACCTACGACGGCGTCCAACGTCTTGCGGCATATGCGACGAGTGACGGCAAGCGCGCCGCCTTCGTACGCATCCCCTCGCGTCATGCCACGGTCATCATCCTGGCGAATGACCCGAGCGCGGACGCCAAGGCGATGTCGGAGCGCATCCTGGACAAGCTGCTGCAATCACGGTGAGACCGGCGTTACTTCTTGCGGCGGCGCTGCTGGCCGCATCGCCGGGCGCGCAGGCGCATCACCCGGAGGCCGCCACCTCGCGGCAGACCGAGCTGCCGCCGAATTATCAGCTGGCGGGGCGGTTCATGCCGGCCGAGCTGAAACAGCTGGTGTTCGACACGGCCGTCGTTCCGCACTGGTTCTCCCACTCGGACCGTTTCTGGTTCAGTTACAGGACTCCGCAGGGCACGGAGTACTACCTGGTCGATCCCGAGGGAAGGGTGCGCAAGCCGCTGTGGGATGACGGGAGGATGGCCGAGCAGCTCTCGCTGCAGACCGGCATGGCTTACGATGCGCAGCATCTCGGCATCCAGGATCCGCAACTGACGGCCGATGACACGGCCATCCGGTTCCACGTGGTGATTCGCGCTGATGCGGTGCTGCCGGGGACCGAGGACCCCGACCAGCCGCAGGTGCTCAAGTCTCCCGGCCGTCCCCAGCCGAGGAAACTGTATTTCCTCTATAGCCGCCTGAGCACCGGTCACCTCGACCGGCTGGATGACTACGAGGAGCGGGTGCAGGCGCTGTGGGCGAATATCTCGCCCGACGGCACAGTCGTGCTGTTCGCCCGCGGCAGCAATCTCTACATGATGGACCGGGCCGACTACGCCAAGGCCCTGAGAAATCCGTCCGACCCCGGCATAGTCGAGACGCAGTTGACGACAGACGGCGGCGCCAAATACAGCTATGCCGAGCCGTTGGTGCCGGAGCTGGCGGTGGCCCTGAAGAAGCAGGACAAGGCGGACGCCGACAATCCCAGGGGGATGCGCCAGCCGTGCCTGGCCATACACTGGTCTCAGGACGGCAACAGGTTTGCGCTGGTGCGCGAGGACGACCGCAAAGTCCCCGAGCTGTGGACGATACACAACCTCGCCAAGCCCCGGCCGCAGCTCGAGACTTACTCCTACGCCATGCCCGGAGAGGCGACCACTCCCGTCCAGCAGGTGGAAATCTTCACGCCCGCGACGCGGCAACGCGTCGTGGTCCCGCGGTCGGACTTCCCACTGGTTCAGCCGGACATCTATCTTGCCGACGCGCCGCTCACCAGCGCAGAGCGGGAAGAGGAGGAGCGGCTGCGGGGCGACGACAAGGAGTTGAAGCTCGACGGATTTCCCACCTATTCCCGCACCTCGCGCTGGCTTGCGCCCGGCTCGGACAAGCTCTATTTCATCGTCGGCGACCGCGACTTCCGTTCCGCGGATGCCGGTGTGATCGATGCCGCGACCGGCAAGGTCACGATCCTCATCAGGGAGACCTCGAACCAGTTTCTCAACCTGAGAGTCGACGTCTTCTTTCATAACGTCGCTCTGCGGCTCGTCAACGGGGACAGAGACCTGGTCTGGTGGTCCGAGCGGGACGGATGGGCGCACTACTATCTGTATTCGGCCGAGACCGGCGAGCTGCTGCACCCCATCACCACCGGCCCATGGATGTCCAACAACATCGTGGCCATCGATCAGAAGGCCGGCGTGCTCTATTTCATGGGCGGCGTCCGCCAGGCCGGAAAGGACGGCGCGATCAACCCGTACTACCGGCACCTCTACCGCGTTGGGTTGGATGGCGCCGGGCTCACCGACCTCACCCCCGGAGACTTCGACGACGATGTCGAAGCGAGCGATGACGCCCGTTATTTCGTGGACACCTATTCACGTGTGGATGCGCCACCGGTCTCGATACTGGTGAGCGGTCACGGCGGCGACACCGTAAAGCTGGCGCAGACCGACGTCAGCCATCTGCTGGCGGCCGGCTATCGGTACCCCAGGGTGTTTTCGGTCAAGGCTGCCGATGGCATCACCGATCTCTATGGCGTCATGTATACGCCGTTCGACATGCAGCCGGGCCACAAATACCCGGTGATCGAGTACGTATATCCGGGGCCGCAGACCGAGTCCGTGCCCACCACGTTCAACCCGAGCGTTGCCGACAATCTGCCGCTGGCGCAGCTTGGTTTCGTCGTGGTTTTCGTCGGCAGCCGCGGCGGTAGCCCGCTACGCGACATGTGGTACGACACTTACGGCTACGGCAACATGCGCGACTACGGGTTGGCCGACAAGCGCGAGGCAATCCTCGAGCTGGCGGAGAGGTATCCGTTCATCGATGCCGGCAAGGTCGGCATCTGGGGTCATTCCGGCGGCGGCTTCATGACCGCGGCAGCCATGTTGCAGTATCCGACGTTCTACACCGCGGGGTGGAGCGAGTCCGGGAATCACGATAACAACAATTACAATCGTGCCTGGAGCGAGAGATACGATGGCGTGCGCGAGGAGGCGGCCGCGAATGGCGCCATCAGGTTCATCTACACCATCGGGAAGAATGAGTCGCTGGCCGCCAACCTGCGCGGTCATCTGATGCTGACCACGGGCGACATGGACGACAACGTGAATCTCGCGAACACGATGCAGTTGGCCAGCGCTCTCATGCGTGCCGACAAACGCTTCGACATGCTGGTGTTTCCGGGCGTGCGCCATCCCTATGCGCCGCTTGCGAGCTACGCCCTGGTGCGTCGCATGGATTTCTTCGCCCGCTGGCTGCTCGGCGGGAGCGATACGAACCCGGATATCCTGCTCCTCCAGGACGAGAAGCAACATTCGCCGAGCGACAGATTCAGCGAATAGCCTGGAATCTTCGCATTCCAACTTGGACTGCGCGGCCGCTCTCATCGGCCGGAGTTCGGACTAGACTTTGGCTCGGAGGTTGCCGCTGATGAAGAACATGAAGAAGGGCCTCGCACTGCTGGCGATTGCATTGCTGGGCCTCCATGGCGCAGCCCAGCCGGTGGTGGCGAAGGGCTTGGGCAAGGGTCCCGCGGCAACGGGCGATTCGCCCACGCCGAAGGCCGTTGCGGTGGTCACGCAGGGAAGCGTGACGGTCGGCGGAAGCAGGATCGAGTACCTCGCCACGGCGGGAACCATCATCCTGGAGAATGCCCGTGGCAAACCCACGGGCAGCATGTTCTACGTCGCCTATGTGAAAAGCGGAGTGAAGGACAAGAGCCACCGGCCGGTCACGTTCTTTTACAACGGCGGTCCCGGTTCTTCCAGCGTGTGGCTGCATATGGGGGCGTTCGGTCCTTCGCGGGTGGTCACGAACGACCATAGTCATACGCCGGCAGCTCCTTATAGAGTAGTCGGTAACGAGTACAGCCTCCTGGACGTCACGGACGAGGTGTTCATCGACGCGATGAGCACCGGTTACAGCCGCATCATCGGCAAGGACGAGGGTGGCGCCGGAAAGCCCGGGGATTTCTACGGTATTGATGCGGACGTTGCGTCTTTCGCGCAGTTCATCACCCGGTACCTCAGCCGCAACGACCGCTGGAATTCGCCGAAATACCTCTATGGCGAAAGTTATGGGACGCTGCGCAGCGCGGCCCTGGCGGATTACCTCGGCGAGAGGGACTCGGTCGATATCAATGGCGTCATCCTGCAATCAACGGTTCTGAGCCACCTCACGAACAGGTTCTGGGCCAACAACGACGTTCCTTATGAAGTGTTCCTGCCCACGTATGCCGCCACGGCGTGGTACCACCATCGACTGCCCAATCAGCCCGCGGATCTGCAGTCCTTCCTGCGGCAGGTGGAGCGGTTCGCGCTCAACGACTACGCCGAAGCACTCAACGCAGGTAATTCATTGAGCGGCGACCAGTTCAGTGCCATCGCGGCGAAGCTGCACGAGTACACGGGGCTCAGCACGACGTATATCGAGAAAGCGAATCTGCGGATCACGGATCAGGAGTTCTTCAATCAGTTGCTCGCCGACCAAAACGAGACCGTCGGCCGGCTGGACTCCCGTTTCGCCGGGCCGAGCATCGACCCGCTGAGCGAAGAGGCGCTCTATGACCCGCAATCGGCCGATATTGGCTCGGCTTACGCGGCAGCGTTCAATGCGTACGCGCACGAAACGCTCAAATTCGACAGTGACCGCCCCTATGTACTCGAGGGCCGGGTCGCCCCCTGGAGCCTGGTACACGTGGATCCGGTAACGAGGCGCCCGCAGGATGGGTTCGCATCCGTCGCGGTAGACCTCGCGCAGGCGATGAAGCGCAACCCCGATCTCGAGATCCTGGCTCAGAACGGCTACTACGACCTGGCGACGCCGTATTTTGGCACCGTCTACATCATGAACCATCTCGAGATACCCCCCGGACTGCGCTCGCATATCCACATGGAGTTCTATGACTCGGGCCACATGATCTACGTGCACGCTCCCGCACTGCAGAAGTTACACGATACTACGGCGGCTTTCATAAGGGCGACCGACAACGGTGGCTGAAGCCGGCTTCGAGGTGATTGCCCATGCTCAAGATGAATGATTCACGCGCGATGTTGGCAGCCGTCGGTCTGTTGGCTGCATCGGCGGGCTTTGCGGCGGCCGTTCCCACTGCCGACCTCACTCAGGCGCTGCAATGGCGGAGCCTGGGCCCGTACCGGGGTGGAATCGTGCAGTCGGTCGCGGGCGTCGCCAGCAAGCCGAATCGGTACTACATGGGCGCGGGCGGCGGCGGCGTGTGGGAGACCAATGATTACGGAGTGAATTGGAAGAATATCTCCGACAGGTATTTCAAGAACAACAATATCGGCGCGATTGCGGTCGCGCCTTCCGATCCCCGGATCATATACGTTGGTACGGGTAACCCCGCGTTCCGCAATACGTTCCTGACCGGTGATGGGATGTACAGGTCCACTGACGCCGGCAAGACCTGGACGCACATCGGTCTGGAAAAGACCGGGATCATCAGCTGGATCATCGTCGATCCCAATGATCCGAATGTGGTGTATGCGGCGGCGATGGGTCAGGGCTGGGTATCCAACCCCGACCGGGGCGTCTTCAGGAGCACCGACGGCGGACAGACGTGGAAGAGAATTCTGTACGTCGATGACAAGACCGGCGCGGCCACGATGGCGATGGATTCGTCGAACCCGCAGGTGCTGTATGTGTCGATGTGGCAGGCCTATCGCACACACTGGATGCTGTCGAGCGGCGGACCGGGCAGCGGTATTTACAAGACCATGGACGGTGGTGCCCACTGGTCCAATCTGACGCACAAGCCCGGACTGCCACAGGGAATCTCGGGCAACGTGAACGTGGCTGTCGCCCCGAGCGACCCCAACGTCGTGTACGTGATGATGCAGGTCAAGTATCGGGGTGAGATCGGCGGCCTGTTCCGTTCCGACGATGGCGGACAGACCTGGAAGCTGATGAACAACAGCCCGGACATCACTCAGCGCGCGATGTACTACATGAGGGTATACGTCGATCCCAAGGATCCCAATACGGTCTACCTGCCGAATGTCGCCATCGAGGTCTCGCACGACGGGGGCAAGACCCTCACGGAGATGCAGCCCCCGCACGGAGACAACCACGCGTTCTGGATCAACCCGAACAACCCGAAGATCTTCGTTGAGGGCAACGACGGTGGTGCTTCGGTGACGCGGGATGGCGGCAAGACGTGGAGCTCGGAGCTCAATCAGCCCACCGGGCAGTACTATCACGCCAATCTCGACGATCAGTTCCCGTTCAATATCTACGCATCGCAGCAGGATGATGGCTCGTATGGCGGGCCGAGCGCAGTGCCGGCGGGTCGGCTGCCTCCGGTGTGGCCGAGGGTCGAAGGGGGAGAGGAGGGCTGGGTGGTACCGACACCCGGAAAACCCTGGATCACGTACGCGGACGCCTACTACAGCGACGAGTTCCGCGACGACGGGCGCACCGGAGAGATCACCAATGTCAGCCCGTGGCCGGAGTTCAAGTTCGGCCTGGCCGGGAACCAGATCAAGTACCGTTATGGCTGGTGGCATCGGCCGGCCGTGTTCGCGCCGCACAATCCGAATGAGCTCCTGGTCGGCGCCAACGTGGTGTTCGAGTCGCTGAATCCCGGCGTCGCGCCCTGGAAGGTGATCAGCCCGGACCTGACGCGCAACGACAGGACCAAGGAGATTCGCTCGGGAGGGCCGATCAGCGCCGACATGACCGGTGAGGAGATGTTCGATACGATCTCCACGATCGCGTTCTCGCCGACGAGTGATCAGATCATCTGGACCGGCTCCGACGATGGTCTCGTGTACGTGACGACGGATGGCGGCGGACACTGGAAGGAGGTCCGTCCACCGACTCTGGCGATCTGGTCGACCATTACCTGCATTGAGCCGTCCGCGACGGATGCGGGTACCGCATACATGACGGCCAGTCGGTACGAGTGGGACGACTTCCATCCGTATGTCTACAAGACCACCGACTACGGCAAGCACTGGACGGAAATCGCCACAGGTCTGCCGGATGACCAGTATCTCGAGGCGATAGCCGAGGATCCGGATGATCCGAGCCTCCTTTTCGTCGGTACGAGCTCGAGCGTTTATATGAGTCTGGACGGCGGCAGCCATTGGCAGTCCCTGCGACTCAATCTACCTCCGGTGCGGGTGACTGACGTGGAGATCCAGCGCTCGCAGCATGCGGTCGTGCTGGCCACCTTTGGCCGGGCGTTTTACTCGCTGGACAACCTGCAGTTCCTCGAGCAACTGAGCAACGCGCAGGTGACGGATGATGCGGCGTACCTCTTCAAGCCCCAGCAGACCTGGCTCGTGACACGGAGTGTGCGCAGCTTCGGCGATGACGATGGCGGCGGAGGCGATGGCGGCGAGAATCTGGCTCCAGGCGCCACGGTGTTCTTCCGCTTGCCGGCCGATTACGCCGGCCAACCGGTGAAGCTGAGCTTCACGGAGGCCGACGGCAAGCTGATCCGCAGTTTCATGCTGCCGCAGAAGGCGGAAAAGGGCGGTACCGAGGGCGGTGGCCGCAGGCAGCGGAAACCCGCGAAGCTTCATCCCGGTATGAACAGCTTCCTCTGGGACTTCCGCTATCCGACCGGGGTGGATGTGAACGGCGTCTATCACGCCGGCCGTTCGGTCATGCCCGCGATCGGGCCCGAGGTGGTGCCGGGGATGTACTACGCCGTGCTGACCTATGGCGGCAACACTCGGAAGCAGCCATTCATCATCAAGCTCGATCCGCGGCTGAGCACGACCCAGGCGGACCTGCAGCAGCGCTTCAATCTCCTGATGAACATCCAGGGGGCGATGAATCGGCTGGACAGTGCGATCAACCAGGCGACGGCTGCGCGCAGGGCGCTCAAGATGGCCATGGCTGCCAACCAGGTGTCCGGCAGCCGGGCGCGGCAGGCCGCGGCCGATCTCGGCCGCGACATCGATAGAAACATCGACTTCAGGATCCAGTCGAGCAGAGGCTTCGATGTGTATCCGCCGCGGCTGCGCGAGTGGCTGAGCGCCATCTACAGCCGGGTGGATTACGCGTACGTGCGACCCACGGACGAGATGACCCGGGTGGCCGATGACTACATCGATCAGGCGAACGAGGGTGCGGCGCACTTGGAGGCTGATGCCACGCGTGCCAATGCATTGCTGCACCACTGACACGCGTCAACCGCAGACCCTGCGATCCGACCCCCCTGGATCGCATTCAACCGGCGGGACGTCCGATCCCGCCGGTCCTTTTACAGCGGCATCACTCGGCGGGGTCTCCGGACCGCCAGCGGGGCGGCTCACCTGTGATGTAGCAGATCACGGTCAAGAGGAGGCCCATCACGAGCGTGAAGACCATGAAGGCGACTGGTCTACGAGGTAGGAGACGGACCATCGCGGGGATGAAGACTGCGAACCATCCGACGAATACGACCCAGCCCTGCCAGGTGAGAGGCAAGCCCCATCCCCAGCCGTATCGTTTCGCCCGAAACCAGTATTGGGGGCGGCCGTTGTCCGCGGGCATGCCAGTCTTCTAGCATGCCCGGCGGACTTGCGCTACTGCATGGTCACCCGAGTCGCGTCGAAGGTACCCGTGATTACCGCGAGGACGGTGTTTTCGTCGAACTCATGTCCTGCCGCATATGACGCCAGATAGACCGTCGTTTTGAAGGTGCCGCTGTAATGGTTTCCGTTAGGGCCGACGGTAACCGTCGCGCGAATGTCGGCCGGCCCTGTGTAGGAACCGCTCGTCCAGGCGAGTGCGAGGTGGTTGAGGACGAATGTGTTGCGCCCGACCTGCTGCCATACCCCCTGGCACACATCATCGTCACTTGGATTGCGGAAGCCGGACATCTGCATCTCGGTTCCATCCGAGTGCCATGCGGCCGTCCCGAAGTCGATCAATGTGCGATCGGGCATCGGGTTCTTGTTGGTCGCAGTGCTCTTCGACAGCATTTCGAACTTCCACAGCCCAACGATCGCCGGCCGGTCACGCCAGTCGGTCTGGAAGTAACCGGTCTGGATGAAGCCCCCCGCACCGTCACCCGCCGCGCCGGGCGCGGGAGCCGCCTGCGGGGTTGGTGCACAGCCGGCGTGGCTCACCCCGGATAGTCCAAGCGTCGCGACGCCAGCCATTACGAGAGCGGCAAGAGTGATCCGCGGGCTCCCTGATTGTTTTTCATTCATGATGTCGACCTCGATCGGTTGGTGATGAAGGCCCGGCACGCTGCCGAGACCATGGACCAACGATAAGCTCATACCTCGTCGTACGGAGCAGGGGAGATGTGAGGGATTGGTGAGGGCGCGCCCGGTGCCGCGCGGATGCGGTAGCATCCCCACACATGCTCCGCTCATCGGCAGGGGGTAATCATGGCGCTGAATCCGAGTCCGCTTCACCCGGCGGCGCTACGGGCGCTGCAGACTCATGTGCGGGGCGAGGTCCTCCTGCCGGACGATGCGAGGTACGCCATCGCGCGGCGTTGCTGGAACGCTTCCATCGACCGCTGGCCGGCGGGGATCGTGCGGTGCGAGGACGCTGAGGACGTCACCCAGGCCCTGCGTATCGCTACCGAATACGGTGTGCCCGTCACGGTACGGGGTGGCGGCCATAACGTGGCCGGCAGAGGACTCGCCGATGGGGCGCTGCTGATCGATCTGTCCCGGATGCGGGGGGTATCGGTACACGCCGATCGCCGCGTGGCCGCGGTACAGGGCGGCGCGCTCTGGCACGATGTCGATGTGGCGGCGGCACGCCACGGGCTCGGGACCACCGGCGGGATGGT
>Ga0335072_10012680_pt1 | contig 12036 bp, 11 predicted proteins | sample Lox_Sample_21_FD_206725 | JGI IMG/M metagenome (GOLD analysis project Ga0335072, IMG submission 206725) | Soil microbial communities from Loxahatchee National Wildlife Refuge, Florida, United States - Lox_Sample_2.1 | ecosystem: Environmental > Terrestrial > Soil > Wetlands | place: USA...
TGAACGGCTGATTGGTTTGTGGGTTTATCTGGGTCTCGATGTAGTGGGCGTTCGTCTGGAAATCAGCAGGAAATGGTGCAGGCGCCACTGGTCCCCAGGCGCCCGCGGGGGCGGCCAGTCCGAGAGCGAGACCGCCGAGAAAGGCGGTGGCGGTGATGCACCGTGCGATAGCCATGACCTTGTTCCTCCTACGGAGCCATTAAGGGATGTGCATTATGGACCTAATCACAGGGGTCCTAAAGGTGGAAGGTATTCCGCATTTCCGTCCGACGCCGTTTCCTGACTCGGGGTTCGTGTTTGCCTGCTGTTAACCCGGCTTAGTGGAATTCGTAGCGAACCGGGAGGTGTTTGAGTCCACCCACGAAAGTGGTGGCGGTGGATTGCGGAGCCCCGGTCAGCTCAATGGATTTCACTCGCGGCAACAGCTCGGTGAAAAAGCTGTTGACCTCCATGCGGGCCAGCGCTGCACCTAAGCAGAAGTGCACGCCGTAGCCGAATGCCAAGTGCTTGTTGGGATCGCGGCCAACGTCGAAGCGGAATGGATCGGTGAAGACGTCCTCATCCCGATTGCCCGACACGTACGACAACAGCACCGACTCGCCCGCCGCGATCGAAACTCCGCGCACCGTGGTGTCTTCGCCGGCGGTGCGCATGAATTCCTTGACCGGGGTCACCCATCGGATCATCTCCTCGGTGGCCAGCGGCATCAGGTCGAGGTTGTCACGCAACCGCTGACGTTGGTCCGGATTCTCGATGAGCGCCCGCAAGCCACCCGAGATGGTCGCACTGGTGGTGTCGTGACCGGCGGTGGCGACGATGAGGTAATAGGACACCGTGTCGATGTCGGACAACGGCTCACCGTCGATGCGGGCGTTGGCGATGGCGGACGCGAGATCTTCGGTCGGGTGTTCCCGACGCGCGGCGGTCACACCGTTGAAGTACTGGAACATGTCGAGCAATGCGGGCAGCTGATCCTCGTTATCACTGCCGCGCTTGAACTCGCTGTCGTCGCTTCCGAACAGCTCCTGGGTTAGCTCGAGCATTCGCTGAAAGTCTGACTCGGGGATGCCCAACAGCGACATGATCACGTAGAGCGGGTAATTGACCGCGACCTCCTGAACGAAATCGCATTCGGGGCCCACCGCCATCATCTTGTCGACGTAGTTGCTTGCCAGCTCGTCGACGCGGAGCTTCAACGCCCGCATCGCCTTTGGCCGAAACCAGTCCGCACCAATCGCCCGCACTACCCGATGCTGCGGATCGTCCAAGTGGATCAACGTGCGGACACCGGCGGCGGCTTGCAGCTCGTCGCCCTGCGTCGTCGTCAGCACCGGACGCGGCCAGTTGGTGAAAAGCATGTTGTCGCGTTCGATGCCCATGATGTCGGCATGCTTGGTGATCGCCCAGAATGGGCGATAGTTCGGCACCTCGACCCAGGACACCGGCGCGTTGGCGCGCAAATGAGTAAGCGCCGCATGCAACTTCGGTTCATCGGCATATGCCAGCGGATCGGCGAGAAGCTTGGCGGCTTCATCCATCGTCGGCGTACTCATGGGCAGCTCCTCATTGACGCAACTCGTGCAGTACGGCGGTGACCCTGGCATCGGAGACGGTACGGGGAAATGACGGCATTACGCGGTCGATGACGCCGTCGCAGCGATTTTGCAGCGCCGCTGCGAGTTTGTCGTACGTCGCGACGACGGCGAAGGTATCCAGGATCTCGTCGTCGATCAGCGCGGCCATCGCATCCCATTCCCCCTGCCGGGATAGTCGATGCAGCTCTGTCGCGACCTCGCCCCAACCGTGCAGCTCGAGGACCTTGCTGTAGGCAGGCGTCGATCCGTAGAAGGCGATCTGCTTGCGGACACCGGCCGCACCGAGCTTCAACTCCACGTCGTCGTCGCCGGTCACCACGAACACTGGGCACGCCACTTGGAATGCGCCTGGATCACGACCCGAGCGGTTCAGCCCACGCTGCACGGCCGGGATCGTCACCTCATGCAAATAACGCTTCGTGGTAAACGCATGGGCCAGCAAGCCGTCGGCGACCTCACCACACATCTCGGTCATCGCTTCGCCGACCGCGGCGATAAAGACCTTTGGCGCCGAAAATGGTTGCGGCTCAGGCGTAAACATCGGCGTCATGAGCTTGTGCGTGTAGAACTCACCCTCGAACTGCAGCCGGGTTCCGTCCTTCCAGGCCGACCAGATCGCGTGCAGCGCTTGCACGAATTCGCGCATTCGGGCCACCGGATGACTCCACGGCATGCTGAATCGCTTCTCGATGTGCGGCTTGATCTGAGTGCCCAGACCAAGGATGAACCGGCCCTGCGAGTAGGTCTGCAGATCCCAGCCGAGATTGGCCACGATCATGGGATTGCGCGCGAACGCCACCGCGATGCTGGTGCCCAGTTCGAGTCGCGTGGTGTGTTCGGCGGCCAGCAGCAGCGGCAGGAACGGGTCGTGGTTGATCTCGCCGGTCCAGCAGGCGTCGTAGCCCTGTTTCTCGAGCGTCCTCGCCAGCTCAGGCACCCGGGCGAGATCGGTGAAGATGCCCCCGTCGACCCTGAGGCCGCACGCTTGCGTGGCGGTCATCCGCGGGCGCTCCGCCGCAGCTGGGAACTCTCAGGCGTCATACTTGCGACGCTACAGTAAGCAATTCGGTAGGGTCAATGTCGACACCGGCGTGGCGGCAAAAGCCCTGCGACATCGGCTACTTCATCGCGAGACGGGCGTTGTCCCACGTCAGGATTCGGTCCTCCGGCACGAAGCGCAGAAACGCCTGCTTCGCGTAGTAGGCCTGAGCCGCCGCGGGCAGCCTGTCGGCAGGCGGGCGAAACGCGGCGTACTTGGCGGTGACGGCGACCTCGATCCGCGACGTCGCCGCGGCGTCCTCGACGGCCTCGACCCGTCCGGTGAGATGAACGCCGCGCAGCTCGCTGTACTGCTCCCCCGACTCGACCAGGAATGACGCGCGGGGATCATGCCGGATGCGCGCGATCTTCTTGGTGCCGGCCGGCGTCATCAGGGCGATGCTGCGATTGTCGACCACAAACCACACCGGCAATGCAATTGGCATGCCGTCGCGGCGAAGAGTGGTCAGAATTCCGGTATGCGCCGATTCGACGGCTTCCCAGGCCTCGTCCACCGTCAACCGGATCGTCATCGCGTCGCTCCATCTCTTTGTCGTCAGGCAGGCGGTGGCCGAGCACCTCTCGCAGACGCTACAGTAAGCACTTCAGTAGGTAACGGCCGACGAGTGAGGACAGCCCGATGACGAAGTCCCCTGACTGGCAGGAGACGCTCGACGACCTCGACCGTCGCCGTCAGCGCACCCGGGCGATGGGCGGTCCGGAACGGCTGGCCAAACACCGCGACAAGGGCAAGCTCGATGCGCGGGCGCGCATCGACCACCTGCTCGATCCGGGCACGTTCCGTGAGCTCGGCACCATGGTCGGTGGCGAGGTCGCCGCCGACGGGATCATCGTCGGGTCCGGCTCGATCAACGGCTCACCGGTGATGCTCGGCGCCGAGGACTTCACCACGCTGGCCGGAAGCATCGGACCTGGCGGCAATTCCAAGCGCCACCGGATCGCGGAACTGGCGCTACGCGACAAAGTTCCGCTGGTGATGCTGCTCGAGGGCGCTGGCTTTCGTCCCACCGGTGGGCACTACGGGCGCTCCCCGACCGACCTACTCGCCCAGGCACAGTGCTCGGGCCGGGTGCCGACCGTCGCCGCCGTGCTCGGGCCATCCGCCGGGCACGGCGCGCTGGTGGCCCCGGTCTGCGACTTCCGGATCATGAGCGCGCACGGCGCCATCTTCACCGCAGGGCCGCCTGTCGTCAAAGAGTCCACCGGAGAAGATATTTCGAAAGAGGACCTCGGCGGGCCGGACGTCGCGTTGCCCAGCGGGGTGATCCATAACGTCGCCGAGGATGACGAGGCCGTGCTCGACGACGTGCGCCGCTACCTGTCGTACTTCCCTTCCAGCGCATGGTCTTACCCGTCGTCGCTGCCCGCCGACGAGACCGGTGCGCCGCGTCAGACACCCGAGCTGCTCGACATCGTCTCGCGCGACAACCGCCGCGTCTACGACATGCGCGCCGTACTCGACGTGGTCTTCGACCGGCCGGATTGGTTCGAGGTGCAGCCGCGGTTCGGCAGGGCGATCATCTGTGCGCTGGCCCATCTCGGCGGACATCCGGTCGCGGTGGTGGCCAACCAGCCCCAGGTGCTCGCCGGTTCCATCGACGCCGACGCCGCGGACAAGGCGGCGCACTTCATCATGGTTGCCGACTCGTTTCACCTGCCGATCGTCTTCCTGGCCGATAACCCTGGGATGCTGCCCGGTAGCCGCTCCGAGCGCAGCGGCGTGCTTCGGGCCGGCGCCAGGATGTTCGCCGCCCAGACCGCGGCGTCCACCGTGAAGCTGCATGTCACGCTGCGCAAGGCGTACGGGTTCGGCTCAATGGTCATGTCGCTGTTGAGTTTTGATGGCCAAGGCGCAACCTTCGCCTATCCCGGGGCAACAATGGGCGCGATGAGCGCGGCGGCGCTGAGCAAGGCGTCGCACGCCGGCGACGACCTCACGGCCAAGCTGCGCGACGCGGAGCTGCAGGCGTCCTACCGGTCGGCGGAGCACATGGGTTTCGACGAGCTCATCGATCCCCGCGAGACTCGTGACGCGCTGCTGGCTACGTTGCAGCGCGGCCTGTCTGGCCGGCAAGCCGCCGCCGAACCGGTGAGCCGGACCGTCATCATGCCCTGAGTTGGGCGCGCCCATGACTCAGTAGGTATTGAAGAACAACAGTTCGAGGGACTCGAATACGCTCTGAAATGGTCCGCTGTCGGCAACCCCGTGCTCAAGCAATGCAGTGAGCCACGCGTCGACATTATTGACGTCACTGTCGGAGATGTCGACAAAGGTGAGGTTCCCGTCGGTCGACGTGGTCGCATCCGCGATCTGCGCCGGCGTCAACCCCAGGTATTCCACGTGCGGCCCGAATATATCCAGCAGAGCGCCGTCCAGGCCCTTGGCCTCGAAGACCTGTTGGAAGTTAGCAACCGGATCGGTGTCGAGGCTGTAGATGGTCGCCGGGTACAGATCATCCGGCGTCACGTTGCCCAGGACGCCGTTCATGTCGAAATCCGTGAGAAGAGTGTTCGTCTCACTTGAGCCGAGTACCGAGTCCATGTCCGCTTCCAGGTTGGACCAAGCGCCGGTGACCGGGGTGGAGGGGTCGCCGATGAACACGAAGTGCAGATCGTCGGCGGGGATGCCGTCTGCCTGAAGCTGCGTCATTGCGATCGACTCGGCGGTAGCGCTCTGCGAGTATCCGAAAATCGTCAGCGGATGCTCGGCGCTGAAAGCGCCCGGGTCGGCGTTGAATTCGTTCTCCACGGCGAGGACGACGTCGTCCGCGCCTGTAAGACTGCTCGGGCCCTGCTGGAACAGCTCGGGTGTCGTCAGCACCTGCAGCGGCGCGGCGCACGGGTCGGTCCCGATCATGTCGCAGACCGTCGAGCCGGTCGCGCCACCATCGAAACCCAGCGGATGCAGATACAGATCCTCGGCGGCCTGCGCGAACTCGGTCGACGGCATCGGCTCGCCGGTGCCGCCGAGGATGATCGCCGTATCGCTCCCCGCCAGCGAGTCGTCAGCACGCGCGGCGGGGCTGTTCAGCGCGATAGCCAGGCCAACCATCGCGCCAACGGCGCCAACGTGCACGAGCAACCTGTGTCGAATCGCCGCTGCAACCCGCCCATCACATCGCCTTATCTGAAGTTAATCTTGGATTCAAGCAGTTCTTCGCGGTGGATTTGCGGAGATGCTGACGATCAGATGACGTAATTCTCGCCGGTCGCGCGTACCGTGACGTCGCTGATGCTGATTCCCCAGGGTTGGTCAATGACGTGTACCACCGCATTAGCCAGGTCATCCGGAGTGATCAGCCAGTACTGCACTGAGTCCACGTCCGTCTGCTCGGGCCGCAGGGCTCCGGTCTGCAGGTTGGCGGCATTCTCGACGAACTGGGCCGCTTTCTGCCCGGTGATGCCGATGACCGCCCCTTCGTTGACGACCCCGCCGGCGAGATTGGTGCCCAGGACACCGGTCGGCTTGACGTTGGTCACCTTGATCTTGCCTTGGGCCTCGACCCGCAACGACTCCGACAGCACATCGACGGCGGCCTTGGTCGCGCTGTAGACGCCGGAGCCTTCGGTTCCGGCGTTGCCATAGATGGACGAAATGTTGACGACCTGGCCGCGGCCCTGCGTGATCATCGTGTCGTAGACGGCCGAGATGCCGTTCACGACGCCTTTGATGTTGATATCGATTGCCTTGTGCCACTTCTCCCACGCGCGTTCGTGGTCGGCGAAAAACGCCAGCGGCATCACGCCTGCGTTGTTCACGATCACGTCGATGCGACCGTACGTGTCGACGGCATGTCGGGTCGCCGCCTGCACCTGGCCCATGTCGGTGACGTCGGCGACATGGGCGGTGCCTTCGAAGCCGGCCGCCCGGATCCCCTCGAAAACCTCGTTCAAGCCTTCGACGCTGACGTCCACGCCGACGACCTTCGCACCACCGGCCGCACACTTCTCTGAAATCAGCTTGCCGAAGCCGCTGGCTGCGCCGGTCACGATAATGACCTTGTCTCTCAGGTGCTTCGACATGTCTTTCCTATCTGTAGGCCGCGACGACGGGCTCGAGCTCGTCGGGTGTTGCGCCGTGCATGATCAACGCGTCGGCCCCGTAGTCGAATTCTTTGCGGATGCGCTGCACGCACTGCTCGGCCGACCCGGTGGCCGACGGTTCCAGCCATTCGTCGGGAATCAACGTGGCGATGTGTTCGATCTGCTCGGGTGTGGCTTTGTGGTCGATCCCGCCGGCAATCGACGTCACCACCGAGTCGCCCCGGAACCGTTGCAGCACAGCGGGATCCCAGCTGTTGGTCTGCACCAGCAGATCGCCGTAGCCCTGCAGATAGGTCGCCAGCCGTGCGACGGTCTTTTTCAGCCGCAACTGCTCGGGCAGGTGGTCGCCGACCGTCGCGAAGCACGACCACACCCGCACGCTGTCCGGGTCGCGACCCGCCTTTTCCGCGGCCGACTTGACGGTTTTGACGCACCGCTGCAACGTCTCCGGAGTGAAGTAGGTGTGCAGGATGACGTCGTCGAAAACCCGTCCGCCCAGCGCAAGGGTATTGGGTCCGAAAGCCACCAGCGCGAGTCGGATGTCTTCGTTGAAGTCCGGGTCGAGAAACAGTATGGGGTAGCGGCCCATCGGCCCGTCATGGTTGAAGATCACCTCGCCGTGCCATAGTCGGCGCATGACCTGGGCCCAATCCTCCATCTGTGCCGTCCTCACCGCCGGGATGCCGAAGGCACCGTAAATCGCGGCGATGCCTCGGCCGATGCCCAGGGTGAACCGGCCGCCGGAAAGTCGATGCATGGTGGTCGCCCACGATCCGGTGATCAGCGGGTGACGGGTGTTGTGATTGGTTGCGGCGGTAGCGATTTGCATGCGGCTCGTAACCGCGCATGCGGCGCCGACCAGCGATGACGCTTCCTTGACGTTCCAGCGCTCGGAGATGAATGCGGTTCCGAAGCCCAGCTCCTCGCCGCGGCGAGCCTCATCCATCAAAGTCGCCGGGCCTTCACCACCGGCCCCGGCCAACAAGTAGTAGCCCAATTCGCCAAGCGTCCGATCGCTCAATTCACAACTCCTTGCAGGAATCGCTCGGTAACACGTTGCACGCGTCGGGAGAACACGTGGCCGACATGGCCGCCGTCATACCAATACAGCTGGCCGCGCCAGCGCTCCTGTAACAGGGTGGCCGGTTCGCGCATCGCCATCCGGTCATGCCATGCCCCGACGATCAGCCGCCGCTGCGGCGGCGGCCCCGGCTCAACCGCCAGCGGGTCGATCACCGACGTCAGCCTGGAAACCACCGGGGAGCCCAACAGCTCCCGGTATCCGTCGCGGGAGGAACCCCAGCGCCCGAGATGCCGCGCGATCATCGCGTTCAGCCCCAGGATCGGGGTGTACAGCGCGACCGCGTCGATCTGTCGCTCCAGATGCGAGACCAGCGCGGCGACCGGCGTCCCCATCGAAATCCCCGCCACCACAACGGTGTTGGTCTGTTGTTGTGCCCATCGCACCACCGCGCGCACCTCCGACACCGCGCGCATCATGCCCGCGACGTTGCCCAGCGGATCCATGTCCGGATAGGCCGGCCAGTGGCCACGTCGCGGACCGTGGCCAGGCTGCACCGGCAGCGCGACGTTGAACCCCAGCCCGCGACGTATTCGGTCGATCCGCGAAAACAACATATCGTCGGGGCGTCCCTGACCGGCCCCGTGCACCCAGATCAGCCACGGCCTCGGGCCGTCGGGGTGCCGGAGCAGGTGCACCATCGCGCGCGCCGGGCCACCCAGGCCGTCGGCTTCCAGTGTCGTCGGCAGCGCCGGATCGTGGTCGAACGTCATCCGCTCGTACGCCAGCCCTCCGATGCGCTGCCGTCGTACCTCGTTTATCCGCAACGGTTCTGGTTCGGCATGCGCTCGGTCGATGCCCAGGGCCGACAACTCCTCGGCTGCCGCCGTGCACGCACTCAACGGCCGCACCGCTATCGGACGCCGGTCCATCAGTGAAAACCCGGACAGCACAAGCTCGTCCAGCATGACCTCACCGAACTGACGAACACCGCGCGGTGACACCGGGGTCCAACCGGTCGATTCGTTCAGGCCGGCCACCGTACGCGGTACGACCATGCCCAGCTCGCGGGCCAGGTCGCGGGTGAGGCCCAGACTACGCGCCGCCAATGACATGCCGCTCACCTACACCAATTTGAAGCCGGGGTATCCGGCGGCCGCTATTTCATCGCAGCGGCGCCGGTATTCGGGGATTCCACCGGTATAACCCATATACATCCGTTTCTTGCCCGGCACATTGCCGCCGTTGTACCAGGAGTTGCAGGACGGGTGCATCAGTACCGTCGGCGCGACGAGTGAGGTGGCGTGGTCGATCCACTCCCGCTGCGCAGTGGACAGCGCTTCGATCGTGCGAATTCCGTTGGCGCGCAGATACGTGACGCAGTCGCTGATCCAATCCACATGCTGCTCGAGCGCGGCGACGAAATTGGTGGCCGCACTCGGGCTACCCGGGCCCTGGATCGTGAACAGATTGGGGAAGCCGGCGACCGCCAGGCCCAGATAGGACAGCGGCCCCTCGGTCGCCCAGAACTCACCGAGCGACAGCCCGTCGCGCCCCCGGATGTCGATCCGGCTCAGCGCGCCGGTCATGGCATCGAACCCGGTGGCATAGACGATCACATCGAGATCGTAGGAGCCCTGCTCGGTAAGGATGCCGGTCGGTGTCACCTCGCGGATCGGCGCCTTGCGCAGGTCGACGAGCGTGACGTTGTCCCGGTTGAAGGTGTCGTAGTAACCCTGATCGATGATCGGCCGTTTGCACCCAAACGGGTGGTCGGGCACCAGAGCCGCCGCCGTTTCCGGATCCTTGACGATGCGCGCCACCGCCTCGCCGTACAACGTCGCGGCCATCCGGTTCGCCTCGATGTCGAAGAAAAGGTCCCCCCAATTCAACGCACCCATGACGCCGTCGGCTTCGATGGCCCGCAATTGGTCTTCGCGTGACGCCGATTTCAACGGTGGCTTGCCGAGCATCCCGAGCAGCACCGAGAACGCGCTCAGCCGCGCCGCGCCGACCGGGTGCGCGCGCTGGGCCGCCCGGATGTCGTCGTAGCGCGCTTTCATCTCGTCTAACTCGCCGGGCTCGAACGGCCGCACCTTCCAGGGCAACGTGTACGCCGGTGAACGCTGAAACACGCAGAGCCGCTGAGCTTCCTGGGCAACCACCGGGATCAGCTGAACGCCGGACGAGCCGGTGCCGATGACGCCGACCCGTTTTCCGACAAGGTCGAAGCCCTCTTTCGGCCAGCGGTTGGTGAACAACGACGTTCCGGCAAATCTGACCATCCCTGGGATGTCGGGTTCCAGCGGCGCCGACAGGATGCCGGTGGCGGCGATTACGAGCGGGGCTTTGAAGGTCTCGCCGGCTTCGGTCGACACCACCCAAATCGCGGCCTGCTCGTCGAAGACCATGGCGACGACCTTGGTGTCGAACTGGATGTCGCGGCGGAGATCAAGCCGGTCGGCGACAAAGTTCAGGTATGACTCCACCTCGGGTTGGGCCGGCATCGTTTCCGTCCATACCCACTCTTGCTGGATCTCCTCGGAGAAGCTGTACGAGTACTCAATGCTTTCTATGTCACAGCGCGCACCGGGATAGCGGTTGTACAGCCAAGTCCCACCGACATTTTCGGCCATTTCCAGCACGCGGGTCCGTAGTCCGAGTTGGCGCAGACGATGCAGCACATGCAGGCCGGAGAACCCCGCGCCGATGACCAGCGCGTCGACCTCAGTCGCCATTGCTACCGGTTATCTGCTGGATGGTTCGGGTCAAGTGCAGGGTTTTGATCCGCCAGGTGCCGGCCTGCTTTTCGTAGGTTTCGTGGTAGTGACCTGCGCCGTGCAATTCCCGCCCATCCCCGAAGATGATCCAGTCTTCCATCGCCCAAATACCGGTTGCGGTTGTGGGCGAGGTGAGAGTGATTTCCGGGGTGTGGCAATGGTGCATGGTGGCGGCCTTCTCCAGGCCGCCGAGCACCATCGGCACGAAGCTGTCCCGGCTTTCTGGCCCCTCCGCGGCCAGGCTCGTCATCGGATCGGCGCCGCCGGTCGAGACCGCCATGTCCAGCAACACCACCACATCGGTGGTGAACACGCTGCGCCAACCGTCGGCATCTTTGGCGTCGAGAAAGCGGCAGTACCGCGCCTTCAACTGCCGAATCGCTTCAAGATCTTCCGCCACCCTCTATGCCTCCTCGGCCTGAGCCTGAAATCAATACTGTAACGTATTTAGTATCCGTGAGACGAGGGCAGGAGGAACCGGCGTGAAAGTCCCGTTCACCTGGAAAGTCACCGGATGGTTCATGGTCGGATGGTCGCCCGAATTTCCCGTCGCGGAGGTCCGTCCGCTGCATTACTTCGGCGAGGATCTGGTGGCGTACCGCGACGAGTCCGGTGAGCTGCATGTGCTGGAGGCGCACTGCAAGCACCTCGGCGCCCACATCGGCCACGGCGGCACCGTCGTCGGCGACTGCGTCCAGTGCCCGTTCCACGGATGGCGGTGGGGCCCGGACGGCACCAACCGCTACGTTCCCTACCGGCCGGACCGGCCCAACCGCGCACTACGGCTGCGGGTGTTTGCGGTGCGGGAACAATACGACTGCGTGTTCATCTGGCATCAGCCGGACGGCAAGGAGCCGCAGTGGGAAATGCCGGACATCTTCCGCAAGTTCCCGCAATTCGAGACCGATCCAGCGGCCTACTACCGTGCCTATCCGGAGTTCTCCCGCCGAGCGGAGCGCGAACCGGTACATCCGCAAATCGTCGCAGAAAACGCTGCCGACAGCGCGCATTTCGAGTACGTGCACCACGCCACGGTGACGCCGCGGGTGCTGGACTGGAAGATCGTCGACCACGAATGGCAATTCGTTGCGGGCTGGCCGGACGCCGGCAGCGACGACCCTGACGATCTCGCGTTGCGATTCCACAGCCACTTGTTCGGTCTCGGCGGAGCGATCAGCGTCTTCGAGGGTGCGCAGAACCATCGGCTGATTTTCACCTGCACGCCGGTCGATGACGAGTGTTCCGACCTGTTCTACTCAATCTGGTGGCCCCGGCTTCCCGACGACGACTCCGATGTGCCGCAGGGCAAGCTGCGCGACGTCATCGAAAAGCAGTTTCTGTCCACCGTGTTCGACGATCTGCAAATCTGGCGTTATCAGAAGTACGTGGAGCATCCGCCGCTCTCCAAGGTCGACGCGAAAGGCTATATGGCACTGCGCAAGTGGGCGACCCAGTTCTACGAAGTGCCGGCGTGAGCACGCTTGCCGAGCTCGCGGCACCCGGGCACACTGCGATCGTCGCTCAGGAGTGTCAGGGC
>Ga0335072_10012683_pt1 | contig 12035 bp, 12 predicted proteins | sample Lox_Sample_21_FD_206725 | JGI IMG/M metagenome (GOLD analysis project Ga0335072, IMG submission 206725) | Soil microbial communities from Loxahatchee National Wildlife Refuge, Florida, United States - Lox_Sample_2.1 | ecosystem: Environmental > Terrestrial > Soil > Wetlands | place: USA...
GCCAGGCCGCCAATCGCTGCCCCCGCGCCGGCCCCGAGCAAGCCTCCGCCCACCGCGCGCTGACCAGGATCGTATGGGTCAGTGCAGGCCGAAAGGCCGAGCCCGACGGCAAGCACCGCCGCACACGGAATAAGAACACCACGTCTCATCTCGCAGTCCCCCTTGGACAACACCCTCTCGGGCGGATCATCACCCCCAACCTCAGCGGATCGTCACCCCCAGCGCCACGCCCGGCGCATAATAGGCCGGCGGCGCATAAGCCACCGGCGGCGGCGGCGTGTAATAGGCCGGCGGCGGCGCGTAGTAGTACGGCGGCGGCGCCACCACCACGCCGGGCGGCCCCCAGCAGCAGCCATGGTGCCAGTAGTGTCCGTGCCAGTAATGGCCATGCCAGTCCGCGCGGGCTGGCGTCGCGAGAAGGCCGGCACCTGCCGTAGCCATCAGGGCCAGGCCGAGGGTCGCCTTTCTGATCGTGCGCATCGCATGTCTCCTTGCAACGTGTCGCGCTGCCAATCCACGATCATTGGTGAGCGATCATGGCGGCGTCGCGGCAAGCCGTTCACGACTGCGCGAGGGCCAATCGGCCCGCGCCGGTACTCACACGCACGGCTACTCAGGTGTGAATGCCGCAGCGCAGCGGTGCGACAATCCTTTGTCTTTTCCACGTTATTTTCAGGCATAATGCCGCCGCGATGCGGTACCTCACCGACTTTGCGGATCAGGCGGTGATGCTGCCTGTCGTGCTGGCAATTGCGATCTCGTTGCTGCTGCAAGGCTGGCGGCGTGGCGCGGCAATCTGGCTTTGCGTGGTCGCGGCGACGTTCGCCACGATGCTGGCGCTGAAGATCGCCACCCTGGCCTGCCCGCCCGTGTTCGGGCCGATCGATATCCACAGCCCGAGCGGCCATGTCGCCGCGGCGACGATCGTTGCCGGCGGCCTGACCGCATTGCTCACCCGGCGGCAGAACACCATCCTGCTGGTCGCCCTGCTTGCGGCACTGGTCGTCAGCGCATCGCGGCTGTTTCTCGGGTTGCATTCCGTCCCCGAGGTCGCCGTGGGGGCCCTGGTCGGATTGGCGGGGGCAGCCGCACTGCTGGCGCTGGCCGGTCCACCGCCACCGCTGCGTCCCGGCCGCGTGTTCGCTATCGTCCTGCTGGTCGCGGTGATTTTCCACGGCCTGCATCTGCCCGCCGAGGCCGCCATCCGCCACACCGCCTTCCGCGCGGCCCGATTGCTGTCGATGTGCCGTCCGGTCGGAACGCTGCCACACGCCGCTCCCAGGTGGACGCAAAGCGGCTGAGAGGCGGGATTATTCGCCGGCCAGCCGCGCCGCCATCAACGGGGCGGCCTGACGCACCAGGGCGGCCACGTCGGCGGTGGCGTCGATCGCAAGCACCGCATCGGCCAGTCGCCTCGCACGCTCCGCTCCCAGCACCGCATCGGTCAGGCCGGCGAACTTGGCGCGCAATTCTGCCTCGGTCAGGAAGTTGGACGGCTCGCCCTTCGGCACCACCACCTTCTGCGCGAGGCGCTTGCCGCCCGTCTCGATGGTCAGCTTGCCGGACATGTTGGCCGGAAACTCCGCCTCGATCTCGGGGTCGAACTGGCAGGCGATCTTCGGCAGCAGCCCGCGGATCACCGGATCGTTCAGGTGGTTGTAGCTGTCCCAGCCCATCGCCCCGGTCGCCAGCGCCGCGGCGATCACGAACGGGCCGCTGAACTGGCCGTCAACCACGTTGGCCGGGTTCGCCTTCTTCTCCGGCGGCTGGCCGATCAGCATCATCCCCGCCCGCGGCAGGCCCAGCGTCACATGCTCTATCGCCGCCGGCTTCAGGTCATTGGCGGCGCGCAACGCCAAGGCCGCGTCAATCCCGGCATGGCCGTAGCGGCAGGAGGGATAGGGCTTCACCGCCGTAGCCATCAGTTCAAACACGCGCCCCAGGTCCTGCACCGCGCGATCGGGGTTGGGGTTTGGCGCATAGGCGCGCAGGAAACCGTGCCGGCCCTCCAGCGCCTCGGCCGCGCCCTTGAAACCCTCGCGGACCAGGGTCGCCGCCATCAGCCCGTTGCACGCCGCCCAGCCGACCTGGAAGCGCTTCGTCCAGGCGCCGTTCACCAGGAACTGAAGGCTACCGGCACATTGGCTCAGCACCGTGCCAAGCGCGCCCGCCACGCCATCGGCATCCAGCCCGAACACCCGCGCCGCCGCCGCCGCCGCACCGAAGGCACCGCAGGTCGCGGTGGGATGGAAGCCGCGGTCGTAATGCTCGCCCGCCGGCAGCGCGAGCGCGACACGGCAGGTTATTTCGTAGCCGGCGATGATGCCCGCCAGCACATCCGCGCCCGATGCACCCACCATTTCGCCAGCCGCCAGCGCCGCGGGAATGACCGGCGCCCCCGGATGCAACGAGCCAGCCGCATGCGTGTCGTCGAAATCCAGCGAATGGGCGAGCGCTCCGTTGAGGAACGCCGCGCCCGCCGGCGTGTAGCGCGCCGCATCGCCGAACACGCCGGAATTGCCGGCGGCCATGCCCATGGCGCGTACCGCGGCCAGGAACGAGGACGTGCTTTCCGCGTCGTGGCGGGCACGCACGATGTTGCCCACCAGGTCCAGCACCAGGAAACGCGCCCGGTCCACCACTTCCGGCGGCAACCGGTCCAGGCGGATAGCGGCGGTAAAGTCGGATAGCTGTGCGGTGATGCCCATGGCGCGTGTCCTCCGGTTGCGGCCACTTTTGCGCAAAGCCGGCGCGCGGCCAAGGCTGTTGGATTTCCGCCCGATCGCCGCCGGCTCAATCGTCGGCGAAATCGGCCGCCTTGTCGCCCAGCAGAAAGCGTGGCCCCGGACCTGCCTTCGCTGCCCTATCGTTTGGATTGTAGAGCGCGCAGCGATCCAGCGATAAGCAGCCACAGCCGATACAGCCGTCAAGCAGCTCGTGCGTCCTTTGCAGCATTGCGATCCTCGCCGCCAGCGCCCCACGCATGCGCGCACCAATCGCACGCCAGTCCGCCAGCGTCGGCGCTTGCTCGCGCGGCAGTGCCGAGAGCTCCGCTTCGATCTCGGCAAGGCTCAGTCCCAATTGCTGCGCAATCAGGGCGAACGAAAGCCGCCGGATGTCGGCGCGGAGGAAGCGACGCTGATTGCCGCTGCCGCGGGTGGGTCGCACCAGGCCGCGCGCCTCGTAGTAGCGGATGGCCGACACCGAGAGCCCGGTTCTTCGCGCCAACTGGCCGATCGAGAGTGTCGCGGGCGAATTCATGGTCTGGCCCCGGAAAAATATCTTGACCTCAAGTTAGGTTGAGGTCGTACCAGACGCAAGCACCGGGCGATCCCCGCCCGGCCCAGGGAGGCAGGTCAAATGTCGTTGCCGCGCATAGAGCATGTGAATATCACGGTCGCAGACCCGGATCGCACCGCCGGGCTGATGGCCGCATTGTTCCACTGGCACGTCCGCTGGCGCGGCACGGGACCGAACGGCGGATACTATGTCCATGTCGGGTCGGACGATCACTACGTGGCGCTCTACACCGCCGGCGCTCCGACGCAGGCCATGCCGGCGATCGGCAAGGGCAAACCACTGAACCATATCGGCGTCGAAGTCGACGATCTCGACGCCACCGAGAGCCGCGTGATCGCGGCCGGCCTCAGGCCGTTCAGCCATGCCGACTACGAACCTGGCCGGCGCTTCTATTTTCTTGATCCCGACGGCATCGAGTTCGAAGTCGTGAGCTACAGGAACGCAGCCTGAAGCGGCGATCGCCGCGCGTTGTCGCGCGGCGCTCCCGGAGCGTAACGGCCTTGCACCGGCTTCGCCGGCGGCCCTGACTTTGCGCGGATGGCGGTTCGGGCACACAATCAGCCGGGAAACGTCCAGAGAAAACCACCCGCCCGCCTGATGTCCGCAAGCACGACGTCCGCAAATACCAGCCAACGCATCCCCAACCGCGGCATCATTACGCTTTGCGTGATGATGGGCAACCTGATGCAGTCGCTCGACTCGTCGATCGCCAACGTGTCCCTGCCCTATATGCAAGGCACGCTGTCAGCCAGCGCCGACGAGATCACCTGGGTGCTCACCTCCTACGTCATCGCCGCGGCCATCATGACCGCGCCGGTCGGCTGGATGGCGGTACGCTTCGGACGCAAGAACCTGCACGTCGTGTGCATGACCGGATTCGTCATCGCCTCCATGCTGTGCGGGGCGGCGGATTCGTTGACCCAGATGGTGTGCTTCAGGTTCCTGCAAGGGGTCTGCGGCGCGGCACTGGTACCGCTGTCGCAGGCGACAATGCTCGACATCTACCCATTCGAACGCCGCGCCCAGGCGATGGCCATCTTCGGCATGGGCGTGATGGTCGGACCGATCATCGGCCCGACGCTCGGCGGCTATCTGACCGAGGTGTACAACTGGCGCTACGTGTTCTATGTGAACCTGCCGTTCGGCATCGCCGCGGTGACCGGCCTCGTGATCTTCCTGCCAAAGGCGGCGCCGCGCACCGAACTGCGCTTTGACTGGACCGGCTTCGCCGCGCTGGCCATGGCAGTCGGCGCGCTGCAGCTCATGCTGGACCGCGGCCAGGATCTCGACTGGTTTTCGTCGCGCGAAATCATCGTCGAGACCGTGCTGGCAGGCCTTGGATTCTATCTGTTCATCATTCATATGCTCACCGCACAGCGGCCGTTCCTGCCGCCGGGCTTGTTCAAGGATCGCAATTTCGTCTGCGGCGTGACCATGGTGCTGTGCACCGCCACCATCATGCTCGCCAGCTCCGCCCTGATGGCTCCCTATCTCGAGACACTCGCCAACTATCCGGTGGAAACCGCCGGCTGGTCGCTCGCACCGCGAGGACTGGGCGTGATGATCGGCATGCAGGTTGCAAGCCGGTTGGCAAATCGAATCGATCATCGCAAGCTGATGGCATTCGGCCTGCTGACCACCGGCAGCGCTCTCTATTCCATCAGCTTCTGGACACCCGATGTCGCCGATCGCGTCATGATGTTCACTCTCCTCGCGCAAGGTTTTGGTACCGGAATGCTGTTCAATCCCATGACGGTCGTCGCGTTCACCACGCTGCCGGCATCGCTGCGCGGCTATGCCACTTCGCTGCAGGCGCTGTGCCGCAACATGGGACAGGCGATCGGCGTTTCCGCGACCTCGCTGATGCTGGTGCGCAACGTGCAGACAACGCACGCCGACATCGTCGCCGGGCTGACGCCATTCGATCGCACGCTGCAGACCGGCGGCGCGGTCACCCACATGCTGGCCCCCGCTTCTCCGCATGGCGCGGCATTGCTGGACCGGATGGTGGATCATCAGGCGCAGATCATCGCCTACAATAACGATTTCCACATGATGACCTACGTCATCGTGCCGCCGTTGCTGCTGTTGCTGCTGATGCGGCGACATCGCCCGGCAGCGGCGGCCGCGCCGACACCGAGCGGGCCTACGGCCGCGCCTGCCGCCGCGGCAGGCGATTGAGGGCTATGCCGCGCCGCCAGCCTCCGCCATAAGCACGCCGTCAGCCTCGGATGATTCCATCACCGCCGCCGACGCGTAACCGCTGCTCTCGCGGTAGATGAGACCATCCAACACGCGCTTATACCGCACCGGCCCGACGTCGATATCGAACAACACCGGCCGCAGCGGATACGGCGTCCGCTTGATGTTCTCCTGCTGCGCCTTGATGATCATCTGATCTTGATCCTCGAAGGCGATGCGCCGGAGGTCGGAGATCTGCTTGTGAATTTCGGAATCCAGCCGCTCGCCCCAGGAGATCGGGTTCATGCGCACGGCGGCGAACAAATAATAGGTCGAGTCGTGCGTCTGCGGGGTGAGGAAATGCGTGCCCCAGAACCCGGTGCCTTGCGAGCGCGACGCACCCGGCGCGGTGATGCCGGTATCGTTCAGCATGCAGCCGGGCGCATCCCAGCGGATGTCCATCCAGATGTCCGCGAGGCCGCCGTCGCGGCGGAACATCAGATCGTACAGCCCCGGAGCAGGCACATTGGGAATGCCGCGCGCGACGAGAATCTGATTGCCGGTCTGCGTCACCTGCAGATCCGCGCGGATGGTATGCTCGCTGCCGAGGATGCCCTCATGCACCACCGCGGTATGGCTGAGATCGAGCAAGTTGTCGGTGATCAGCCGGTAGTTGGCGGCCATGACAATCCAGTCGCGCTTGCTGACCATCCGGCCGCTGTCGGGATCGAGCAAGCTGAAATCAGGAATCAACGCCGGGTCGGCGGCACGCTCGCCCATCCAGATCCATAGCAGCGAGTGCTTCTCGCTGATCGGATAGCTGCGAACCTTCATGTTGGTGGGAATGCGGCCGTTGCCGTGCGGATTGCCGACGCACTGCCCGCGCGCATCGAATTCGAGGCCGTGATAAGGACAGCGCACATGCTCGCCGTGCACGATCTTGCCCTTGGACAGCGGACTGAACCGGTGCGCGCAGACATCGGCGATGGCGGCGGCGCGGCCGTCGGCCTGGCGGAACAAAACGATCGGTTCGTTGAGGAAGGTGCGCGGGACCAGTTGGCCCGGCGCCAGATCCTGTGCCCACAGCGCGGCGTACCAGGTGTTGCGAAGGAATTCCATGCTGCCTCCCGCACGGCTTATTTCCGGCCGCTTAATTCAGGATGATCGCGCATGTCACGGATCGCCGCAAGCAGCGCCGGCGCGCGGCGTCCAGGGCGCTCGCGCTACGGCGTGTCCGCCAGCGCCGCCGCGACGCGACGCACCACGTCCTCCCAATCGCCCGCCCGCTGCTGACGAAACAGCCGCGCCGTCGGATACCAGGGGCTGTCCTCGCGTTGCGTCAGCCAGCGCCAGTCGGGACTGAACGGCAGCATGATCCACACGGGCTTCGCCAGCGCACCGGCAAGATGCGCCACCGACGTGTCGATGCTGATCACCAGGTCGAGCATTTCAATCAGCGCCGCGGTATCGGCGAAATCCGCCACGGCGGCGCTGTGGTCGGCGATCAGCCCATACGCCGCAATCCACGCGCGATCCTCCGGCGTGATCTCCTTCTGCAAGGCATGGAACTCGACGTCGCGCCGTTCCAGCACCGGTGCCAGCGTGGCCAGCGGCATCGAGCGCTTGGCGATGTGCTGCGAGCCCCACCACGCGAGGCCAATTCGCGGGCGCGTGCGATTGCCAAGCAGGGCGGACCACTTCGCCTGCCTCGGCTGCGGCACCGACAGATAAGGAACGCGCGCCGGAATCGTGTCGAGCAAAGTACCGAAAGCCGAAGGCAGACTCAGCAACGGCGTCAGCAGGTCATGCTCTGGCGGCGGATCGTCCGGCGACACCACCTGCCCCACGCCCTCGATCACCTGGAACAATGGCGCGAGGTCGGCGTACATCTCCACCGTCACCGCCGCACCGCGCGCGGCGAGCAATGGCAGATAGCGGGCGAACTGGATCATGTCGCCGCGGCCTTGCTCCGGAAACACCAGCACGCGACGCCCCGCGACGGCGTCCAGTTGCAGCACTGAAGCGCCCTCCCGTGGCGGATCGTGGTCCGCCACCAGGAAGCGGCATTCGTATTTGCGCCAGCCCTCGGCATAATCGCCGAGGATCAGCAGCGTCAGGCTCTCGTTCCAGCGCACCGCCGGAGAATCCGCGATTGCCTCCGGCACCGACCGGCACACTGCCAGCGCCTCCTGGTAGCGGCACTGCCGGACCCGCACGTCGCTCAGGCTGGTGTAGATGTCGACGAGCCGGCGTTGCGTGACATCGGGGCCCGCCGCGGCAAGCGCCTGCTCGAGAAGTTCCGCCGCCTCCTCCAACCGCTCGAGCCCCAGCATGACGCGCGCGATATTGTACAGAGGCTGCGGCGCGCCCGGGCGCAGCGCCAGCGCGCGATGCAGGCAGGACAGCGCTTCGTCGTACCGCAGGTCGGCGGAGAGGGCATTGCCAAGGTTGTTCAGCGTGTCCGGATCATCCGGCTGCAAGGCCAGAGAGCGTCGGAAGGCGTCAGCCGCTTCGCCATGGCGCTTCAGCGCGAGCAAGGCATTACCGATGTTGAAGTGGACCTGCGCTATGTCGTCCCGCTCTTGCCGGGCGCGTTGCAGATACTCCAGGCATTCGGCGGGCTTTTGCTCATCCAGCAGCAGCACGCCGCGCAGATGCAAAGCGTCGAAGTCGCGTGGCCGCAGCGCGAGAATCGCGTCGCACACCCGCGCCGCGGCGGGGAAATCCCGCGCGCGATAGTGCCGGCCCGCGGCTTCGATGGAGTTCTCCGGCGCATCCGCCAAAAGCCGCCCCGTGGCGTCGACCTGGAAGCGTGCGGACAGCCGATACTGCATATGCCGGCCGGCCTCGCTCAGCCGCGCGGCTTGGCGGCCCCTGCCCCCGCACGCGCCGGCTTCGGATGCTTGGGAGCAGGCGCGCGCTTCGGCTTGGCCGCGGGCTTCGGCGGCGTCTTGCCGGCACGCAACTGCGCTATCGTCTGGCGCGTGGTGATTTGCTCGGGGTTCGTCCGAAGTTCGATCACCGCCGGCCGGCCGCTTTCCACCGCACGGCGAAAGGCAGGGGCGAATTCGCCGGTCTCGTTCACCACCTCGCCGTGGCCGCCGAACGCCTCGATATATTTGGCGAAATCCGGATTGGTCAGCGCCGTGCCCGAGACCCGCCACGGATAGGTGCGTTCCTGGTGCATCCGGATCGTGCCGTACATCTGGTTGTTGAACACCATGACGATCGGCGCCACGCCATGATGGAACGCGGTTGCGAATTCCTGGCCTGTCATCAGGAAACCGCCGTCGCCCACCAGGCTCACCACCATGCGGTGCGGAAACGCGATCTTCGCCCCGACCGCGGCCGGCACGCTGTAGCCCATCGCACCGTTGGTTGGGCCGATATAGCGCTGGCCGTCACCGAAGTTGATGAAGCGCGTGGCCCAGCCGGCGAAATTGCCGGCATCGGTGGTGACGATGGCATCATCAGCCAGCATCTCGGCGAACTCGTGCATGACGGTGCCGAGGTTCAGCGGTCCTTCATAGTTTGGTACCGCGCGCTGCGCTTCGCGCAACGAGCGCAGTTCCTGCGTCCACTGCGACCAGCCCGGCTGCACCGGTTCCATCGCCGCCACCGCCTCGGCAAATCTATTCAGATCGGAGACGATTCCGAGCGCCGGGCGGAACACGCGGCCGAGTTCGGCGCCATCGGGATGCACCTGCACGATCGGCGCGCTCGCGGCCATTTCAAACAAGGTGTATCCTTGCGTGACCGTATCGCCCAGGCGGCTGCCGATCGCCAGTATCAGGTCGGCCTCCTTCACCTTGGAGATCAGGCCCGGATCGGAACCCACCCCAAGATCGCCGGCGAAGTTTTCCAGGCCGGCGTCGTACAGCGCCTGGCGCCGAAAGCCGACGGTCACCGGCAGTTCGTTGCCGAGCAAGAAATTGCGGATGGAGGCGCGGCCGGCCTCGGTCCAGCACGAGCCCCCCAGCACGGCAACCGGCCGGCGCGCCCGCCCGAGCATGGCGCGCAACTGCATCAGCGCAGCCGGGTCCGGACAGGCCGGCGTGACAGAGCATCGCGCGCGGTCCGGCACTTCGGCCATGTCGCGCTGCATCTCCTCCGACAGCGCGATCACCACAGGTCCGGGACGGCCGGTGGTTGCCACATCGACGGCATGGGCGACGATCTCCGGGATGCGCCGCGCGTGGTCGATCTGCGTCACCCACTTGGCGACGGAAGAGAACATTCGGCGGTAGTCGATTTCCTGGAACGCGTCGCGGCCGGAGTCTTCATGCGGAATCTGGCCGATGAACAATAGCAGTGGAGTGGAATCCTGCATCGCGATGTGCACGCCGATAGAGCCATGGCAGGCACCAGGACCGCGGGTGACAAACGCGGCCGCCGGACGGCCGGTCAGCTTGCCATATGCCTCCGCCATGTTGACCGCGCCGGCTTCGAACCGGCAGGTCACCAGCTTCAGCTTCTGGCGCACATCGTACAAGCCGTCGAGCGTGTCGAGGAAGCTCTCGCCTGGCACTTCGAAGACATGGTCGATGCCCTGCGCCACCAGCGCGTCCGCCAGGATGCGTCCCCCCAGCCGCGGCGTGACTCGCGCTTTGCGGGCCTGTGCCAACTCCATCCATGCCTCCTGCCAGGGCGTTTGCATGCACAATAAGCAGGCGCGGGGGGGCCGTCACCTGCCGGGGGGACAGCGTCGCCCGGGAGAAATGTTGGCACGCTGAATGCATTCCACCCTGCAACGACTTTGTAATCGGAGTTCCGGCAAATGTCGCCAAATGTCATTCGCATTCGTGAGTTGGTTGTCACGGATCGGTGTTGGGTTGCCACAAACCGGCCATCGCCGATGCGCAATTCAGCCCTCAGCGGCACGGGAAACTGACCGCACCACGACGCCAACGGAGGCCAGCATGCTACGAGACCTGAGCTGGGAGCACACCGACCACCTGGCGCGGAGCCAACTCCGCATTTACCAGGAACTGGGTGACGCGGCGCGCATCGCGGCGGAAGACCGCCGCCGGGTGCTGATGCTCAACCAGCAGGAATGGAGCGACTGGGCTGAGTTCATGAATGACGGCCCGCTGCCGGCAAGCCCGCCCTTGCCGGAGATGCTGCAACGCCTTGGACAGGCGAGTTTCCGGCTGGCCGTGCTGGCGGAAATACCCGGCGAGGACGCACGCGCCTGACCAGCGAAGCCGTGCTAGGCTGCGCTCCGAGGCGACAGGAGGCGGCGCATGCGGGCAATCTTCGTGATGATCAAGTGCGAGATGGGGCAGGCCTACAAGGTCGCGCGCGAGGCAGCCGACAGCATTGAAGAAATGTCCGAATTGTTCTCGACATCCGGCCAGTACGACCTACTCGGCAAATTCTACCTGGACCCGGAGCAAGATATCGGCTTGTTCGTGACCGAGAAGATCCAGACGCTAAGCGGGGTGAAAGACACCTACACGCTGATTACGTTCAACGCCTTTCAATAGCCTCGCGCGCCTGCCGTCGATGCTGGGAGAGCGCGGGCAATCGGACCGCTGACGGATCGATGCGATCCGGCCCGATCGGCCCGGCGCGGCGGGCACTGCCCGCCGGCTTTTCCTGGCACGAAGGGGATGCGGTCATAGAAGCTCAGTTGGCGGCGCGGCTGTATTGCGGCCGTTGCTCGACCGGAAGCGCATAGCGCGTCGGGCACACCGTGATGCTGTTGGTGCTCAAAAATGCCGCGATCAGCCGATCCGCCTCGCCGGCTTCCAGCGCGGGCAGCCGCTCACAGCGGCGGCGATGCTGCAGGGCATTGAGCGAGATCCGAAAAGCCGACGTCTTGTGGTGCATGGCCGCGTGTCCTTCGGAGGATGCCCCGGCTGTTGAGCCGGACAGCAGATTGACCCGATCAGTGGCGGGCACTGCATAACTCACGGCTTCGTGAGGATACAAGCGTTAGTTCACGCCGGCGTGATCAACTCTTAAGTGTTCGACTGCAATCTTTTCGCAACCAAATTACTTCCGTTGCAATATCGCCAGACTCGGGGCGAGGCGGAAAAGATCGAAGCGCAATCGTGCCAAGCCCGCGGGCGGCAATCAGCGCGAGCGTAACGAACGACCGCCGCGCGGGTGCGCCGGTCCCGCTCAGCCTGCCCCGACGGCAGGGCGGTCCCCTTCACGGGCGGGGTCAAGCCTGTCGCGGACCCCGTTCTCGTGTGGCGAGGTCGATCGCCTGCCATACCCGATTCGGCGTGGCCGGCATGTCGAAATGTCGGATGCCGAGCGGCGCCAGCGCGTCATTCACCGCGTTCATTGCCGCGGCCATCGCACCGACCGTGCCGGCCTCGCCCACGCCCTTGGCGCCAAGCGGGTTGCCCTTCGTCGGCACCTCCCGCGTAGCCAACTGGAAATTCGGCAGATCCCATGCCCGCGGCATCTGGTAGTCCATGAACGTCGCCGTCAGCATCTGCCCCGATTGATCCCACACCACTTGCTCGCCCAGCGCCTGACCGACGCCCTGCGCCACGCCGCCGTGAATCTGGCCTGCCACCAGCAGCGGGTTCAGCACATAG
>Ga0335072_10012684_pt1 | contig 12034 bp, 15 predicted proteins | sample Lox_Sample_21_FD_206725 | JGI IMG/M metagenome (GOLD analysis project Ga0335072, IMG submission 206725) | Soil microbial communities from Loxahatchee National Wildlife Refuge, Florida, United States - Lox_Sample_2.1 | ecosystem: Environmental > Terrestrial > Soil > Wetlands | place: USA...
TCGCGGAGCAACGAACCGACCCACTCGTCCGCCCGGACGCCATGGCGTACCCGCCGACAGTTCCGGCTCTTCAGGGGAGTTCTGACCCGTGGGCCTTGCTGCTGACGAGCCGCGCCCGGCCTCCCACGACCACGATGCGGCCGACGGCCGCACGGCGGCCAATTGCGCCGGCCACGTGTGATGCCTGCTCCAGCCGGTCTGCCTCGGCGCGCAAAGCGGTGACACCCGCTCGTGTCAGTCCGTAAGCGCGGCGCACACGGCCGGCAACGGTCTTTTCGCTGACCGGGCTCACATAGCCCTCGCCAGTCAACCTGTCCAGCGCTGAGTACAGCGTGCCGGTCGTCAGCAGAACCCGCCCGTCCGAGAGCTCCGCAGTGCGCTCGATGATGCCGTAGCCGTGCAGCGACCTGTCGTGCAGCGACGCTAGGACGAAGTACGTCGTCTTCCGCATCGGCCCGGTCCGGTTACTCATGTAACGCATAATAAGTACTCCATCGACATATTGTCAATCTACCTATGTGGCGAGTGTCTCAACGTCATGTGTCGATTACCATCGGGCTAGTCGTGATGTGCGTCAACGAGGGCGGCGCAGGATGTTCGAGCGGTTCACTGACCGGGCACGGCGAGTCGTGGTCCAGGCGCAGGAAGAGGCCAGGCTGCTGAGCCACCACTACATAAGTCCCGAGCACCTCCTCCTGGGCCTGATCCACGAAGGCGGCGGAGTGGCGGCCAAGGCGCTCGAGTCCCTGGGGGTCAGCGGGGAAACGGTGCGACATCGGGTCGAGGAGGCCACCGGAAGGGGTGAGCGACCGCCGTCCGGGCACATTCCGTTCACCCCGCAGGCGAAGAAGCTGCTGGAGCAGTCGCTACAGGAGTCTCGTGCTCTCGGCCATGACTACATTGGCACCGAGCACATCTTGCTCGGCCTCATCCATCAGGGCGACAGCGTGGCCGCGCAAGTGCTGACGGGGCTGGGTGTCGACCTGGAAGGGACACGTGAACAGGTGATCCGGCTGCTGGACGAGTATCGGCGCGGTCATCAGCCCGGATGACCAGCGTTCGATAGCGAATCCTGACTCCGGCGTCTTTCATCGTCGCTGCCTTCACCCTCACGGTTGGCGATGGGTGGCGCGGTCAACTATTTGAGATGCCATTGTGAATACCGGCTCCATGTAGCGCTGGGTGCTTACCAGTTCTTCAGTCCCTGGAAAACGATCTTTAGTCCCAGGCCTTCACGGTCGGTTGTCAGGCGATTCTCGATGGTCAGCGCGCCGAGAATGATTGCGTGCAGGTCGCCGACGGTCAGATCGGGACGGATCGTGCCCGACCGCTGCGCGGCCTGCAAGAGCGACTCAAGCGCACGCGACAAACGCTGAGCGGGCTCGTCCGCCTCGGCGCCGATTGTCCCGCCCAGTGCTTCGGTCAGCACGAGATTGTGACGCGCCTCGTCGGCAAGGTCAGCAAGGAAATCGAAGAAGTTAGCTGTCGGATCCGTGCTGAGTTGCTCTGCGCGCTCAGCAAAGCGGCCGAGGCGGGCCGCGACGACGGCGCTCAGCAGCGACTGTTTTGTCGGGAAGTGACGGTGCACCGTGCCTGGGCCGACTCCGGCTAGGCCGGCGATCGTATCCAGGGGCACTTCGGCGCCGTCGCGCGCGAACGCGTCGCTGGCCGCAGCGAGGATCTTGGCGCGGTTGCGTAGCGCGTCAGAGCGCGCCGCCCGCTGGGTCATGGGCGATATCCCTTTACAAAGCGGGGCGCACGCCCCGTATAGTGTTCCGGGGCGACCGCCCCTTTTAATCTTAGGAGATCGCAATGACCATCGCAGTCACCGGCGGCAACGGCGAGTTCGGCCGGGCAGTCCTCGAAGCTCTGCACAAGCGCGCGTGCGAGCCGCTGGTCGCAACTGTGCGCGACCTAGCCAAGGTCCACCGCATACCAGGCGTGAGCTACCGGCCCGGTGACTTTGACCAGCCCGATTCGCTGCGTGCCTCGCTGTCAGGCGTCGACGCCGTATTGATCAACGCGACCTTCTTCGGTGCCGACCCATCGCTGCGGTACCCCCGCGTCAGTTCCGCGATCCGCACTGCGGCCGAGGCCGGTGTCGGCCGGATCGTCTTGACAAGCTGGCCTGACCTCGAGCGAGCCACTTTGCCAGCCGTCCAGGACTACAAGCGCCTTGAGGCACTAGCCACTGCATCAGGGCCGGCCTGGACCATTCTCAGGCTCAGTTACGGCCTGCCCGTTGCGCTGGCTCGCGACGTCGTGTGGGCCAAGGCTGGCGGCGAGCTCGTCGCCCCCGCCGCGGGAGCCCGAGTTACCCCCGCGGACGTCAGTGACCTCGCCGAGGCCGCGGCGGTCGTACTTGCCCGGCACGAACACGGCGACGCCATATATGAGCTCAGCGGTCCGGATTCGATCACATGGGAGCACCTTGCAGAACTCGCCGGGCTGCCGCTCCGCGCGGTCTGTGATGACGAGTACCGGGACTACCTGACCCGCTTCAGCCTGCCAGCCGAAGTCGCACAGCAACTGATCGACATGTATGCCGACTTCCGAAGCGACTGGGCCAGTAAGCCCACAGCCACCATGCGCGAGCTGATCGGACACTTGCCTGTTCCCGGTATCGACGCCGTCAGCCGCCAGGTCTCCCGGTTCCCCGCTTTGTGACGCGCTCTCCTCGGCCGGCACTGGCCTTGCGATGGCTCCCCGCCGGGCGATCGTCCTCGTTAAGCTCGGGCCATGCTGAACTTCGGCGTAGTGGTGCTCGGAGTCACGGATGTACAGCGAGCGGCAGAATTCTGGTCAGCGGCCCTGGGTTACACGCTGCGCCAGGATGGATTCGGCGGATGGCTGAACGTGCTCGTGCCGCCCGGCGAAGCCGGAACGGCGATTGCCCTCCAGCTCAGCCGAACGCCGCCGCAGACTTATCCGCGCCTGCACTTTGACTTGCATGCCGACAACGTCAGCGAACAGGAAGCAGAGGCAGCGAGACTCATATCCCTTGGTGCCAAGCGGGTCGACTGGGACGCTTACCCGGAAGATCCGGACTTCGTCGTGCTGGAAGATCCCGATGGCAACCGGTTCTGCATTGTCGACCTCAGCCATGAGTATGGCTAGGACGGACAATCGCCTGCTGGCGCTAGAGCCGCGTCAGTCCCTGCAGCCGACTGCTGCGAGGAAACCGTCGAACTCGTAGGCGACCGGCTCCGCCGGCCGCCACTGCGAGATATGCACTAGGCCGGGCTCGACAAGCGAGAAGCCATCGAGAAAACGGCTGACCTCGGCGGGTTCTCGGAAGGTAATCTGCGCGGTCGCGTTGTCGTACACCCGGCGGGCGTCACGGCTGGCCGCCACGACGTCCGGCGGCGCGCCGTGCGCGGTCCCGTGGGACATGATCAGGTAGCTGCCGGGAGCAAGAGCGTCGCGGAAGGCCGCGACCAGGCCCGCAGGATCCTCGGCGTCGCGGATGAAATGAAGGATCGCGAGGAGCAGAACGCCGACCGGCCTGCCCAGGTCGAGCGTATTGCGGATCTCGGAACTGGCGAGGATTCCGGCGGGCTCGCGGATATCGCCCCGGACGAACGCGACGCTCGGCACCCCGCCGAGCAGCGCCCGAGAATGGGCCAGCACCACTGGATCGTTGTCCACATACGCGATCCTGGCGTCGGGATCAATCGCCCTGGCGACCTCGTGCACGCTCTGCTGCGTGGGTAGTCCCGCACCCACGTCAAGGAACTGGCTCACTCCCTGGCCAGCGACATAGCGAACGGCGCGGCCCAGGAACTCGCGGTTCAGCCGGGCGAACCTGGGAACAGCCGGCTCCAGTTCGATGAGCTTCTCGACCGCCGCACGGTCGCTTGCGTAGTTTTCCTTGCCGCCCAGCATGTAGTCGTACATTCGGGCTACGTTCGGCACCTTCGGGTCCAGTGCGGCAGACTTAGACGGCGCATCGGCCATATTCGATTGGCTCCGGACTGCTGGGGGAAGCGGTATCACTTAATCCTAGGGGCGACAGGCCGAAAGGTCGGGTGGGAACCGGCCAAATGCCTAGGAGCTGGAGGAGTTGGCACCCGGTGACGTCCACGGTCTCGCCGGGAGCTCGCCTTGGCAGTTCACGGCGGCGACATTGAGACGCGGCGAGCTAGGAGCGCGATCCGCGGGTTCTGACTGATTCGGGGGGAACACGAAGCAGACTTGGACTACATGAGCTCGAATGTCGGCCCTGCCATCCGCGAAGCAAGGCGCGGTGACGCACAGCAGATAGCTGCACTCCTGACCCAGCTCGGTTATCCATCCACCCGCGAGCAGGTCGGCCAGCGACTCGCCTACTGGCTGCCCGACCCGATGAGCTTGATTCTCGTAGCAGAGCACGGCGGCCGGATCGAAGGATGCCTGTCGCTTCATGCCATCCCCTACCTTGAGCGAACTGGTCGTTGGGCGCGCATCGAGAGCCTGGTCGTGGCTGAGTCGTGCCGCGGTCGCGGAACCGGCCGGTCGCTCGTCGCTGCGGCCGAGCGTGCCGCCACGCAAGCGGGCTGCCTGACCGTCGAGGTGACGAGTGCACGCACCCGTGTCAGCGCCCATGCCTTCTACGAGCGGATGGGGTACACGGACATCTGCGACAGCTCCGGTCGCTTCCTCAAGACGCTTAGTGATGCGGCTGTCAGCTCGTTCAGCCATGCGCTGAGGCGCTGGCAATGAGCTCAGCGAATCAGCCAGTCGAGCTCCGGCAAGCCAGCGAGGCGGACCTGCCGTCAATCCAGCGAGTCATCGCCGCGGCGTACCGCAAATACCTCACGCGTATGGATAGACCGCCTGCACCGCTCCTTCGCGATTATCGCCAGGCGGTCGAAGCCGGTGCCGTATGGGTGACCGGAAGTCCGGTCACCGGCCTGATCTCTCTCACGCAGACTGACGATGTGATCATGATCGAAAACGTCGCCGTCCACCCCGACCTGCAGGGGCACGGCCTGGGGCGCCGGCTGATGGAGTTCGCCGAAGAGCGAGCCAAGAAGCACAACATCAGACGGCTCGCGTTGTATACCAACGAGGTCATGACCGAGAACCAGGCAATCTACGCTCGTCTTGGCTACCGCGTGATCGACCGGCGGGTCGAAGATGGCTACCGGCGCATCTATATGGAGAAGGCACTCCCGGCCGAATAGGCCGAGCGCGGAGCACGCACATCGCAAGTCACCATCCGCAGGCCCGCGCGCTAACGCGTCTGCACGAACGTCAGGTGCCGAAACTCTCGGCCCGGAACCCTCCGATCAGATACCGTCGCGCCGTGGCAGCAACGGTGGCATTTGAGTACCTTGAGCATCTCCTGACAGTCCCGGTACGAGTGGCAGGTATCGAGACCCGGTTCATACTCGACACCGGAATCGGGCCGAATCTGATCTCAGCGTCACTGGCCGAACAGGCTGGCTGCCAGCCGGACGGAACGACGTTCACCGGCCACAGGATGTCCGGGCAGGCCGTGACCTTCCCGATCGGAAGTGTGGCTTCGCTGCATCTTGGCGCGCACCGAGCCGACCGGGTTCCGGTCGGAATCTTTGACATGCACGCCATCGCAGGGCTGGAAGGGGTGGCGGGATTCCTGTCCCTGACTTACTTCCGGACCGTGCCAGTGACCATTGACTATGCGGCCGGACTTGTGGTTCTGGAAGACCAGCAATCACTAGCCCTGCGGGCTGAACGCGGTACCTGCGTGGCCGTACAAGTCCGGCGCGACGGTTGCTCTACTGACCTGCTGCTCGGCATGGAGCTGCCCAGCGGGCGCGCTGTGACCGTGGAGGTCGACACCGGCAGCGACGGCATCGTGCTCGATGAGTCACTCGCAGCCGATGTCGGAGTCGACCTGCACCACCAGAGCGTGCGTACGCAAGCCGGGACGGACGAGACCGGCTACGAGTTCACCCGCTACTTCGCACCAATGAGCGGCGACATCGCCGTCACTGGAGCGAGTCAATTCCGCATGACAGCTCCTGAGGTGATGTTTCAGAAGATCATCCACGACGGTCTCGTCGGCGACAGTTTCCTGCGAAGCTTCACCACGACCTACGATCTCGAGAACGCGAGAATGATCTTCAGTAGTCCGGGGCGACGACCCGGAAGGATCCCCGGTCACTCTTGGCGACCAGGCTCCGCCAGTCGATAGCTGGTCCAGCCTGCGCTAGCCGCCGCAGTTACTCCGCGGCGGCCTGCGACCGGGCTGCTCGCGTCGCCAGCCGGGCTCGGAGGCCGAGGAAAGCGATCACGACCACAGCCAGGTATCCCAGGTAGATCAGAAGCTGCAGCGGGGTCGGCGCATCGCTGTAGCCGAAAAAGCTGTGCAGCACGTCACCGAACGAACTGCTCTCCGACAGCAGCCGCGCTGAGTGCCACATGGGTGCATCGAGCACTGGCAGCCAACCGAGTTGCTGGAGGTTCTCGACCGAATCGGCCAGCAGGCCAGCGGCGAACACCATCAGCAGGACGCCGATGGCGGTGAAGAACCTCGACAGATTGAGCCGGTGGCCAAGCCGGTAAATCACGAAGGCGATTCCCAGGGCTCCGGCCAGGCCGATCACCGCCCCGGTCAGAGCGCCAGCCGTCGAGGTCGAGAAGATGATCGCCAGGGTGAACACGACGGTCTCCAGCCCTTCACGCCCTACCGCCTGGAAGGCAAGCAGCCCGAGTCCCCACCGTGCGCGGCCGTCCAGCGCGGCTTCGGCCCGCTCGCGCAGTTCCCTGGACAACGACCGGGCGTGCTTGCGCATCCAGAACGTCATGTAGGTCAGCACGGTCGCGGCGACAAGGAACGTGGCCGTCTCGAAGATCGTCTGCACGCGAGACCCGTCGTAGCTGCGGATGGTCTCGTAGGCGACGGCGCCGCCAGCGGTCGCGAGCAGCAGCGCAGCACCGACGCCGAGAAACACGTCTCGGAAGTGGTCTCGCCGCCCGATGCGATTGAGGTAAGCCAGCAGGATCGCGACGATCATGCTGGCTTCGACCCCCTCGCGCAGGAAGATCACCAGCGTCGCAAGCACCGCGCGGCCTCCGGAGGTCCCATTTGCACCCAGGCTTAGGTTAGGCGAGCCTAACTTGGGCCTCGCAGCGCGCGCAAAGGCAGGTCCTGAGACATCGCCCCCAGCCTGGCAACAACTCGTCGCTGCGCGCTGTCGCATGGGCCACGCAGGCTAGGCAACACCCCTGCGACCTCGACCTGGGCAACGTTAGGGCCGGGCAGCTCGGCACTGCTGGCCGGGCCGTCCGCGCAACCCCGAACCCGCAGGAGACACCGGCCGGGTGACAGTCTTAACCTGGAACAGTAGCCAGCACACGGCAACCTTTGGGTGCGCTTTGCCCGCTGCGCACCAGAAAGGGGGGCGGCGGTGAGGACGGATGACCGGGTTACTGCTGCCGGGGTGGGTCGTAGCCGGCTGAGAGCTTCGGATAGCGACCGCGACCGGGTGCTCGACATTCTGAAGGCCGCATTCGTCCAAGGCCGGCTGACCAAAGACGAGCTTGACGCGCGGGTCGGCCAGACGCTGGCGTCCCGGACCTGGGGCGACCTGAGCGCGATCACGGCCGATATCCCTCCCTGGCCGCTCCCGCGGCCGGTGCGCAAGCCCGCCAGGTCGTCGGCCAGTCCGCCGACGCCCGCGGTCGTCAAAGCAGTCGCTTGCGCGATCATCGCCATGGCAACCGTCGCCATCGCGGGAATGCCCGGTATGTGGATGCCGCCACCCCCGCCCAGCATGACTGCCCAGGCATGCCAGAGTTTCTATACCTGGCAGAACCCGACTTACCGAGGCATTGCCAATCTGGGCCAGGCCGCGGCTTACGCCAGCAGCGGCACCGATCCCAGGCTCGCCGGCGACCTGGCGAACCTCCAGGTAGCGGTCCAGCGGTCCGAAGAGGACTACGGCGGTGTGCCGCAGTCAATGGCCGCCACCCAGCACTATGCGAGTCAGATCAAGGCAGACACGGCTAATGTCAGTGCCGACTGCGCGGCCGCCGGCTACCCGTATTAGGCGCCCGACGCAGACACCCGGATGGCCGGCAGGGCGGCGTTACTGCACCGAGATAGCCGGCTAACCGCGCGCGACCTCGACTTCTGTCGCTTGCGATACGGGCTGCTTGTACCAGCGCGCTGGCGTGTCCTCGATGAACGCGATCAGGCCGTCTCTGCCGAGGAAGCGCGTCTCGATCCGGGACACCAGCATTTCGACGCCGCTGGCCAGTCGGATGCGATCGCCCGCTCGCACGTCCGCCGCTGTCACACTCGCCCACGAATCCGCCATGTCCCCATCTTGCCAGGCCCGGACGCCGTCCATCTCGGCCAGCCCGTCAGCAGGGGCGACGTCGAACCCTTCATGGGTTTGCGCCTTCCCTTCATGGGTTTGGGCCATTCCCGCGACTGTTATGTCCGGTATGTGGTCACCAAACCCATGAAGGGTTGCGGCGGGTCGCCGGGAAGGCCCAAGTCCGCCAGCGAGCCCCAGTGCGCCGGCCTAACCGCGCGTATCGCCGCCGAACCGCTCGTCGACCTGCTCGCCGGTAAGCCCGAAGTCCGCCAGCGAATACCGGTGCGCCGGCTTGCTGGCGCCCTGAGAAGCTTCGGCGTGCAGTGCGCGGACCGCGATCGCAGCCGCGTCGCTGTAATCCAGGCCGAAATGCTCGTACACCGACTCAACGGTGCCAACCGGATCCGCGGTGAAGTCGGTGTAGTCGACGTCCAGGAACTGTGCCGGGCTGTATTTCGCTCGTGCGGCGCCGAACTCCGCTAGCCCGCGTGCCCAGAGCTCGAGCTGATCAGCGCCGATGACCTTGCCGCGGAAGGTGTTCGACCAGCCGTCGGTTGCGTGCGCGGCAAGCGAGCACATCGACCCGATCACCGCCCGCGGCTCCCGGTGAGTCTGGATGATCAGCGCGTCCGGGTAGACCGTCATGATCGCATCTAGCGAGAACAGGTGGCTCGGGTTCTTCAGCACCCACCGCCGGCCGGTGTCGTTCAGGCCGATGAGCTGCAAGTTTCGCCGGTGCCTGCGGAACGGCCCGGTCCAGTCCTGCTGTCTCAGCCAGGCGGCGTAGGTCGGCAGGTGTGCCAGGCATTCATACGAGACCGAACGCAGCGTCTGCCGCAGCAGCTGCCAGCACTCTTCGACGGTGTCAGCGGCGATGTAGTGAACGCCCATGAACTCCGGGTGCTCGATGTGATGCTGCTGGTACCCGGCCTGGATGTGCCGGAAGGCGGGGTCGGCCGCCCAGGTGTCCCGCGGCGGTCGCGGCTGCGGCAGCTCTGCTAGCCACAATTCCAGGCCCTGGTGGCCAGGATCGGCGGTGAGCAGCCGGTGCAGTGCCGTTGTCCCGCTTCTCGGCAGGCCCGTCACGAAGATCGGCCGGTCAATCACCACATCGGCATGCTCCGGGTGCGCTGCCCAGCCTGCGTTAGCGATCAGCCGGGCGCCCAGCGCGCCGCGGAGCCCGACGCGGGCAACCTTCTGACCAAGGGGGGTGAGGTCCGCGTCCCTGGCGTAAGACTCCAGGATCACCGCGAGACCGTCGGTGTAGTCGTCCTCGCCGAAGTCGGTCAGCCCGGTCAGCCTGGACGCCGACTCGTGCAAGTCCGCGACCGTCCCGACCCCATCCCGGCCAGCCCTGTCCCGGCCAGCCCTGTCTCGAGCGGTGCTGTCTCGAGCGGTGCTGCCTCGAGCAGTGCTATCCCGCCCCGTGCCTGGCTGCCCGGTCCTGGCCATCGGTGTACTCAGTGGTGGTATTCGCCGCAGTTGACGTCAAGGCACTGGCCGGTAATCGCGCGCGCCAGCGGTGATGCGAGGAACAGCACGGCGTCGGCGATCTCGTCCGGCTCCGGCAGCCGTCCGAGGTCGATGTTCGCTGCCGTTTCCTGATAGATCTGATCGGCGTCGACGCCGCGCTTGCGGGCCAGGTAGTTGAAGTACCACTTCAGCGATTCGCCCCAGATGTGACCGGGCGCGACAGAGTTAACCCGGATGCCCTGCGGGCCAAGTTCGGTGGCAAGACTCTGTGCCATCGCCAGCAGCGCCGATTTGGCCATCTTGTACGGGCCCATGGTGCGCTGGGAGAACCTGACGACCATCGAGTTGACGATCACGACCGCGCCCTTGCTGGCGGCGAGCGCCGGGATGAACAGCCTCGTCATCCTCAGCGCGGAGATGACGTTGTTGTTGAAGCCCGCTTGCACGGCGTCCAGGTCGACCTTGCCGAGGTCAGCGATGGGCGGCATCACCAGCGCGTTGTGCACCAGCGCATCGACCCGGCCGAACTCCTCCACCGAGGCCGCGGCCAGCCGCTGTGCGTCCTCCTCCGACGTCATGTCAAACGGCACTACCAGAGCGCGCCGACCGAGTTCCTTGATCTCCGCCGCGACATCCTCGAGCCGGGATGCGGTCCTGGCGGCGAGCACGACGTCGGCTCCGGCGGTGGCGCCGCGCACCGCGATCTGGCGGCCTAGGTCAGGCCCGACCCCGGACACGACGAGGACCTTGTCCTGCAGGTACATCAGCGCAGCTCCATTTCCGTCAGCCCGCCGTCACGGGACTGGCTAACCCACCATCCGGTTCGCCACTGCGGCCTGACGCGCCGCGATCCGCGCTGTGTATTCCTCGCGACTGACCTGCGACCCAGTGTGGTACGGCAGCAGTTCCGGCAGCCGGGCGAAGTCCACTACGTCCGCCTGCGGCCCGTCCGCGTCCGTGAGGTCCCTTGTCAGCCGCTGCCAGCGGATCTGCACGTAGCCGCGGGTCCGCCCGGTGAGCTCAAGCCAGTTCGCCACGCCAGGATCGCGCTCGGTGATCACGAACCGCAGCATGCCGTCCGGGTCGTGGCGGGCCTGATCAGCGGTGAGGCTGGTCTGGTGGTTGATGTAGTCGAGCGAGATGTACCAGCTGCTGCCGAGCTGGATGCCCTGGTAAGGGGCTACCTCGCGGCCTGCGGCAGGCACGGTCACGATCATCGCCTGATCCGGGCTGAGGTCGAAATGGCCGGCCGAGGAAAACTGAGTGGCCAGCCCGCCCGGCGTCCGCCGCGGCGGCGTCATCGTGTTGACCGGCTCGTTCAGGTAGAACCACTCCGGGAAGGCCAGGAACGTCCGCAGCCTGGACAGCAGTATCTTGCCCGCGACCCGGTAGCGCTTGGCAAGCAACGCCTCATCGGGCGGCTCCGGCGCGGCACCGATCCTGTCCGCGCGCTGAATTCGCAGCGTGCCGCGCCGCTCGTTTGCCCAGTCGCTATAGACCTCGCGGACCGCGAGCATGGCCGAGCCCGGTCCGAGCGTGACGTAGCCGGCCGGGGCGTCCGGATTCGACGGCGGCAGTTTCCTCGGGCCGAAGCGAAGCTCGAACGAGCCATCGGCGGCGATCTGCAGGCTGCGGTCATCGAACGCGGTCAGACTGTCCGGCACCTCGACAGGTGAGTAGTCACCGTTCAGCACCTGGAAGCTGAGGTCAGTCGTGGTCCCCCGCTGACCGGTGACGATGTATTCGGCGTCGTCACGCAGGTACGCGTGCAGGTACAGCGTGTCCGGGTTGTCCAGCCCCATCTTGGTGTACGGACCGGTGGACTGGACGAAGTACGGGAAGTCGCGGCGGTAAGCCCAGGCCAGGTGCAGCGAGCCCTGAATGCTGCCGGCCAGGTAGTCATATCCTTCGGCCAGGTCCTGGTCGGTCTTCACGTGCGGCGCCGCGGCAATGAGCTTCTCGGCCTCAGCTACCGCCTCAGCGAACGACTGGGTGAGCACGGCGACCTTCCCCGAATCAGGCGGGCTTGCGGGCGCGCCGGGTCGACGTCACTGGCGACCCGGCATCAGAACCGGCCCGACCAAACGTAGAACACGTTCTAACTACCGTCAATGACCCGGGTCCGGCAGGACGCCCCGCATCAGCCGGCCTTCTTCGGCGCCCACATGTTGTCGATGAAGCGCAGCGACGGGCTGTCGTCAAAGGAGTTCATGGTCTCGTAGATGCGCTGATAGCCGGTGTGGGATATCCGCCACTTGCCATCCGCCCCG
>Ga0335072_10012685_pt1 | contig 12034 bp, 6 predicted proteins | sample Lox_Sample_21_FD_206725 | JGI IMG/M metagenome (GOLD analysis project Ga0335072, IMG submission 206725) | Soil microbial communities from Loxahatchee National Wildlife Refuge, Florida, United States - Lox_Sample_2.1 | ecosystem: Environmental > Terrestrial > Soil > Wetlands | place: USA: Florida...
AGCGCGAAAACGGACAGTACCGCGCCCTGCAGCCACAGAGCCTTTTCGCGTCACAGCAGTTTGCCACTGCGATCTACCAATCGGAGTTGACCTATCGGCTCCGCCAATTGGGCTACGAGATTTCCGCCGGGAGAAGCGGCGCCCCGGAGATCAAAGGCTACACACAGGAGTACCTCGACGCGTCGAGTCCGCGCAGTCAACAGATCCGTGAGTATCTGGAGCGGACTGGCCGCAGCGGCAAGGAAGCCGCCGAGATTGCCGCGCACTCGACCCGTGACAAAAAAGAGATTCATTCGCTCGGTGAAGTGATGGCGGCGCATCGAAAGATAGCCGCGGAGTACGGCAACCAGGCCGAAGCGGTCGTGCGCGCTGCACGGCAGCGAGCCCAGCAGACGCCCGAATTGAACCCACAGCAGCGCGTTCGTGAGGCAGTGACGTTTTCCCGAGACAAGAATTTCGAGCGCGAAGCCGTCGTCGACGAAAGAGCCATCGTCCGCGATGCGCTCCGCCGTGGTACGGGCGACATTACTTACTCGCAAATACTGGGTAATCTAGCGGCACGCTTGGCTTCCGGGGAATTCCAGGCGGTCGAGCGTTCCCACGCTCCCGCACGCCAGTTCACCACGGCTCGCACCATCGAAGCAGAGCAGGAAATTCTTCGCCGGGTGCGCGAAGGACGAAGTCAAGTCCAGCCGTTGACAACACGTGCGGAGGCTATCCAGATTGCCGAGCAGCATCCACATCTGAACAGGGCCCAGAAGAACGTCATCGCGGATGTGCTGAGCTCCTCCGACCGGATTCAGGGCATTCAGGGTTACGCCGGCGTAGGTAAGACGACCGCCCTAGCGGTGCTGCGCTCAGCGATCGAAGTGCAGGGATACAAGGTACAGGGTTTCGCACCCGCTTCGCGGGCTGCGCGCCAGCTTCGCGAGGCCGGCCTCGAGGCAGGAACCCTGCAGGGATTCCTTACCGCCACACCTAAGTCAGGAGTCGCGCCAGAGCGCAAACAGTTTTACTTTGTCGATGAATCCAGCCTGGCAAGCACCAACCAGGTTCGGGCATTCTTAGAGCGGCTGGGCCCGAATGACCGCGTCCTCTTTATCGGCGATATCCGACAGCATCAGGGGGTCGAAGCAGGCCGGCCCTTCGAGCAGTTGCAGCAGGCCGGAATGCGAACGGCAAAGCTGGACGAAATTGTTCGCCAGAAGGATCCCGCACTCAAATCCGCAGTCGAGCTACTTGCGAAGGGACAGTCTTCTGCCGCTTTCGATTTGCTTCGCCAGTAGGATCGAGTTCGGGAGATTCCTCAGCGTGAAGAACGCATTCGTGCGCTCGCACATAGCTATTCGGATTCACTGGTAAACACGTTGATTGTCTCGCCGGATAATGCCTCCCGACGTGAATTGAATCTTGCCGTCCGGGAGGAATTGAAAGAGCGTGGCTCCTTGGCGCCTAACGATCACAGCTTTCGTGTCTTGGTCCCGCGTCAGGATATGACCGGGGCTGACCGCGCCTGGGCCAATCATTACGAGATTGGCGACACCATCCGCTATGCGCGAGGCAGCAGGTCAATGGGAGTTGACGCGGGCTCCTACGGGACTGTAACCGCTGTTAAAGCATCCGAAAACCTACTCACAATAGAGAAATCCTCTGGCGAAACTATAACCTACGACCCGCGCCGCCTCTCAGGCGTGAGCGTCTACCGCGAGCTTGAGCGCGAATTTTCGATCGGCGATCGCATTCAGTTCACGGCTCCCGATAAATCACTCGGCGTCGCGAACCGCGACCTTGCCGTAATCCAGTCCATCGCGCCGGATGGACGCATCGGCGCACGCCTCGACGGCGACCGGCTGATTGAGTTCAACGCCGCCGAGCATCGCCATTTCGATCACGGCTACGCCGTCACCAGCCATGGTGCCCAGGGCATCACCGTAGAGCGGGTCCTGATACATGCCGATACCGGCGTCCATCCCGACTTGCTCAACTCGCGCTTCGGCTATGTTTCCGTCTCCCGCGCGAGCCAAGAGGCCATCCTTTTTACCGACGACGCGACAAAGCTCAGTTCTCAACTTGCGGCTGATGTTTCCAAAACATCGGCCCTGAAAATGAACCAAGCGCCAACAATTTTCCAGGGAATAGGATTCAGCTGAAAGTGCCAAATCGAAATGTTGAGTCTGGGCCACGCTATGGAGCCAATTGAGGAATGGGTGGAGGTGGAAGCGGAGGCCAAGTGATCTCGATACGAGGTCTTGCACAAAAGGTTTGGTGCCAAGGCGCCGAATATCTCAGCGATGCATCGAAAGCGTTGCAAACAGGAACTTTTGTCGCTAGAGCAAATTGCGTAATTCGTTGAAACGCGCCTGGACTTCTCGCCAAGACGGATACGGCCCATAACAAAGCAACCGGCACTGCTCTTTGTACGCCGCAGAAATTTGAGCAGTCAGTTCCTCCGAGAGAAACAGTGCGTCGCTGTTGGCGAAGCGCATGTCGGCGGGATAAAAATAGCTCTTCTCAAAGTGCGCTGTGCTGATGCGGTCATAGTCCGCCTTGATGGCGGCGTACTCTTCGGACTTCAGCATCTCGATCACTTCTGGCCGATAGCTTAATTGGAAGAGATCGTAGTAGTGGCGTGGATAGGGGCCAAGCGGCTGTTGGTCACGTTTGAGCAGCTCAACCTTTCCATGAATGGCGAACATCTTCTCGACGAAGGTGCGGCGGAAATGGAGCAGTCGCATCGGGAACGATGTTTCGTCGTGCCCCCCGACATCCTGCAAAAGCTCAGCCTCGTCGGCAAAGACCTTTCGGCGTATTCACTCGAAACCGTCGGCATGTTCCATCAAGACGCCCGCGCCTCTGCTTACCGGATTGAGACAAGCGCATTGACCATCACCTGAGATCCTGCGCCACTGCTCCATGACCGTTGCGGCTCGGTCAATCTGCCATGGCTGTCAAACCTAGCCCCCGGAAGTCCACTAATGGCTGCGGGCCTGCCGCAGCGTCGACCTCATCCTGCTCACCAATAACGGGCATGACTTTCCCACTTTCTGGTTACGTTCTCAGGGAGTAACAACGTGGTAACCTTTGTTCCAACAAAGAATAGTGCCGACTCAGATTCATGCCGTGAGATCGGTCGGAATGAGACTTCCAGAGGAGGGCCGATGCTCGTGTATCGAGTTCTCCGGGAACGGGCCCCTTGTCGAAGGCTGAGAAATTATCCTTTCATGAAAGCCTGCAGTTTCTGCCTAGGTACCTAAAGTCGGACGAAGCCGGGATCGCGCGTTCTCAAAGTATTCCGGAGTTCCTCAGTGCATCTTTCGCAGCGATGCCCTCGCAGCCGGCCGCCGAGTTTCTTGGGACTGCCCTGTCTCGCTTCGAGCTCGCTGACCGAAGCGACAGGCTCGCTGCGTGGCTAATTGAGAACGGCGCAGGTCAGGGTTCGCTTGTAGGTATCTACATGGAACGCTCGATCGAAATGCTGGTCAGCGTTCTTGGAGTCCTCAAGGCCGGTGCGGCGTATGTGCCTCTTGATCCTGCGTTCCCTCGCCTCCGGGTCGAACAAATCCTAAGTGAAACCAACGTTCCGGTGCTGCTGACGCTCAAGCGTCACCAACAGGACCTGCACGTTTCTGGCGCGCGAATTTTCTGCATGGACAGTGAAACTGACGCGCTGCAGACTCTGCCAAGTCGGCCATTGCCCAAGATTCGTTCCGAGATGCGGGCTTATGTGATCTTCACGTCTGGCTCCACGGGCATTCCCAAGGGTGTCGAGGTGGCGCATCGGTCGGTCGTGAACTTGCTCAATTCTGCTCGGGAATTGCTTGAGATTGGTCCGCGGGACCGTTTGTTTGCTATTACCACGCTGGCCTTCGATATTTCGGTGCTGGAGCTGCTGCTGCCTCTGGTCTCGGGCGGCACGGTCATCATCGGCCCGAAGGATACGGCCGCCGACGGCATCCAGTTGATGGACCAGCTTGCAGCTTCACGAGCAACTGTTCTGCAGGCTACCCCTGTCACGTTTCGGATGCTGCTGGAGTCTGGGTTTCAGCCCCCACCTCGGTTCAAGATGCTCTGCGGAGGCGAAGTCTGGACCACAGACATGGCAGAGAGATTGATGGCATCGGGAGCGCGGCTGTGGAATATGTATGGGCCGACGGAGACAACGATATGGTCCTCCATTACCGAGGTCAAACCCGGCGAGCCTCGCCTTACGATCGGCCCTCCGATCGCCAACACACGCTTTTATGTGGTGGACGAGCATCTGCAGCTGGTCCCTGAGGGTGGCCGCGGGGAGCTTTTGATTGGTGGTGCAGGCGTGGCTTTGGGATACTTCCAGCGTGAGTTGCTGACCGCAGAGAAGTTTCTTCTCGATCCTGCGGTTGACGAAGAGCGGATGTATCGGACTGGAGATGAGGTCTGCAAGCTTGCCGACGGGCGATTGGAATTCATCGGGCGGCTCGACCAGCAGATTAAATTTCACGGCTACCGAATCGAGCTAGGCGAAATCGAGACGGCCATGATGGCGTGCGACGGGATCCGCGCTGCGGTCGCGATGGTGCGGAATGATGATTCCGGCGAGGCGTTCCTGGTCGGCTTCTATACGGCCTCAAAACAAGTTGCGGCCTCACTTCTGAGGCAATCGCTAGCTCAGCGACTTCCAGCCTATATGGTTCCTCGCCACTTCGAGCGGATAAACGCGTTCCCGATCACACCCAATGGAAAAACGGACCGCCGCAACCTTGCCGGCTATTCCTTGACGACGAACTCTTCAGATGCAGCGGCCAAAGCAGAAATGGTGTCACCGACCGAGCTTGAGATGAAGCACATCTGGCGGAAGCTTTTTCCGGGGCAACCGATCGCCCTCGATTCCGACTTCTTTGAACTTGGCGGCGATTCTCTTCTATTAGTCCGCTTGCAATCCATGATCAGTCGCAAGTTCGGACTTCGGCTCGAAGCAGTCGACATGACCAATCACTTTACGCTCAGTAAGCTTGCGAACTGGGTGGAACAGAGGCAGGCAGCTGGCGGCGACCCGAAGAAGCTGGAGGCCCCAGATCCGCGCGTCCTTCCATTGCAGAAATCAGGATCCGGCTATCCGATTTTTATCCTTCCACAGATGATGTATTTTCGCGCGTTGGCAGAGGAATTGGGCACGGAACAGCCGGTTTACGCGATTCAGATGATAGACGAGGATGTGCCGAAGGAGATGGATTCGGCGAGCATGGAAGATCTGGCACGCTTGTACGTCCGCCTGATTCGCAACGTGCAACCCTCCGGACCCTATCGGCTCGGAGGCTGGTGTCTATGGGGTTGGATGGCCTATGAGGTCGCGCGCACGCTGGAGGAGCAGGGGGAAATTGTCGAGATACTTTTGATCATCGACGCTTTGGCTCCCGGGTTTTGGGAGAGATACTCTAAATCGCGCCAGCTGTTGATGAAGATGACTCAGCTCACACATCGCGTGGCCTGGTTTGTAATTCGGTTTTGGCGCGTCAGCTTTACCCACAAGGGTAAGGATCGCCTTCGACTTCTGCGCACACTGTCCATCTCAATGGCTTCAATGTTGCCCCATCGATTGCGGCCCGAGGGTTACGTAATAGAGACAACCAGGATCGAGCAAGTTGTTGCTGAGGCTGCCCGTCATTACAAGCCTTCGCCGATCAAGGCTAACGTAGTGCTCTTCACGAGCGAAGTTCGGCCAACGGGTCCAATTATGGGTACGGATATGGGCTGGGGCGCTGTATTGGGACATGCGGTGCAGCTCAATGCGCTGCCCGGAAATCATACTGAGATATTTCATCCGTCTGCCGCCCGCATCACTGCTGCGCTCGTCCGCAAGGCTTTGGGATTAAAATCTGTGACAGTTTCCCAGACCTGACGTCACCCCGTTTTCTCATTGCCTTCGGGGCACGAACCGAGGGCGGCCAAATTGGCCGATCGCGCCCGTATCATTTAATGACTCCGGCGATTGAGGACCGCAGATTGCCATCTGAGCTCAACCCCGAGCGTGCATCTCCCGACGCGCCTCCTTCGCGCGATCTACGAGAACTTACGTCCGCTGAATTCCTCGCACTGCTCGACAGGAAGAATATCCGACTCCAGGCGCGTGACGAACACCTTACCGTCAGTGCTCCCTCTGGCGCACTCGACGACCATCTCCGCGCCGAGTTGAAGCGTCGCAAAGTCGATCTACTGACATGGCTCCGCGCGCTGAAAGCTTCTTCAAATTCGCCGCTACTGCCAGCGAAGAGCCGCGGCCGCATTCCAATGACTGCAAGTCAGCAAGGAATGTGGCTCATCGATCATTTCGACCCTGGCAACGTTGCCTACAACATTCCGGAAGCTTTTCTCTTCAGCTTTTCGCTGGACATCGAGACTCTCCAAAGGTCGGTAAACCTGCTCATTGCCCGGCATGACATCCTCCGCACCAGCTTTCACGAAGACGATGGCGAACTCTACCAGGCCGTTGCGGCGGAGGCTCATACCGACGTCGCCTTAACGGATCTACGATCTCTTCCCGAAGCGGAAGCCGCCACCCGGTGTCGCGGCTTGATTCGTGAACACGCACGACGGCCTTTCGATCTTCGGGTTCCGCCGTTAGTGCGATTTCATGCATTCCGCGTTTCGCCAGATCGTGATGTTCTGTTTGTGAATATCCATCACATCATCGCCGATCATCAATCGCTGTTGATTCTGCGCGAAGAGCTAATGGCGTGCTACCAGGCTTTCTCGGCGAAGACTACGCCAGACTTGCCGGAGCTGACTCTGCATTTTGCAGATTATGCTCTCTGGGCCGACCAGCGACTGCGCGACGGGACAGCAGAAGACGAGATCGAGTATTGGAGGGAAAGGTTGGCCGGACTCCCGCCCCACCTCGAGCTTCCTATAAGTCGACCGTATCCCGAGCAGCGCAACACTGAGGGCGCCAAGGTAACCTTGGTCATTCCATCTGAGTTGCGCGGGGCCCTCACCCGGATCGGTCGCGAATGCGGCGCCACCTCGTTCATGACCTTCCTTGCCGGCTTTGCTGTGTTATTAGCGCGCTTTTCTGGTCAGTACGACTTCTGCATTGGCTCCCCTGTCACTCAACGTACTCGTGTCGAAACACAGCGAATGATCGGCCTGTTCATGAATATGGTCGCTTTTCGCATTCAAATTACTCCCCAAACTTCGTTTCACGATATCGTTCGGCAAGTCCGCGAGACGGCGCTGGAAGCCTACGACCACAGGGAAGTTCCCTTTCAGACACTGGTGCGCGCTCTGCGGTTCAACCGAAGATCGCCGCGGTCCCCGATCTTCCAGGTCATGCTCGGTTTCGAACCGGCGAGCGTGGTCTATCCAAACTTCTGGCAATTCGATACTGATCCAGGTACGGCACGATACGATCTTGCTCTCCTTTTGAACGAGTCCGCGAACGGCAACGTCAATGGCTACCTGGAATACCGTACCGATATCTTCGAGGAGGGTGATATAGCAACTCTCGCCCGCCAGTTCCTCGAACTTCTACAGGAGATGGCGGACGATCCAGACCAGCCCGGCATCTCCAGACCATTCGTAGACGAGGTTAAGGCAGTAGTGCCCGAATCGGATCTACCCGCCACTGCGCCAGTCGCTCCACGCTCCACTCTCTTGGGCAGACTTTCAAAAGTCTTCTCTGCACACTCGGCGAAGCGCAAGCAGTGAAGTTTGACGCAAGTTCGATCAGGATATCTGGTGAGTTTCAAGCCGTGAGTCCGACGTTCGCACTAAATGGCCGTTACTAATCTCGTAGATGGCGTCGAAGTTCTTAACCACATCGATATCGTGTGAGACCACGATGATGGTGGGGGCGTCCGGGAGGCAGTGAAGATTCGCCGCGACCTTCGCAACCGAACCTACATCGAGATGATTGGTCGGCTCATCGAGAAGCAGAATGCGCGGGCGCCGGAGTATCGCTCGAGCGATCGCAATGCGCTGGCGTTGGCCGCCAGAGAGCAGCGTACCGCCTTCGCCGATGATTGTGTCATATCCGTCAGGGAGACTGATGATAAATTCATGAGCGGTTGCCAATCGGGCCGCCCGTTCCACTTCCTCAGGTGTTGCTGCCGGAGTGCCGTAGACGAGGTTCTCAAAGATAGTGCCAGAGAAGAGTATCGGATCCTGCATGACCACGCCGATCGACTCACGCAGTTCAGAAATATCAATATCGTCGTACGGGTGCCCGTCCGCTAACAGACGGCCGGCCCGCGGGCGATAAAAGCCACAAAGCAGATGCAACAGAGTTGTCTTACCGGATCCATTCGGACCGATTAGGGCGACTCGGGAACCTGCGGGCAGTTCAAGGTCGACACCTTGAAGAAAATCGTCGGCGCGATAGCCGAATCGCACGTGTTCGAAAGAAATGTCGCCTTGAAACGAAATGCGGTGAGTTCCCCGATAGGGCTCAACATCATCGAGCACAAGTAATCCGTGAAGTTCTGCGAGGGATTCGCTCCCAGCAATGATTAACGGAGCGGAAGAAAGCAAATCGCGGAGATAGGAGCTGAGCAGGCTCAAGCAAAAATAGAATGACATCAGGCTGCCCATGCTCATGGCGTGGCTGGCCAGAGCCCAGCCGCCCACCAGCAGCATCACGGCAAGCAGCGCGGCGGTCATGTTCTGCTGCGAAACGCCATATGCAGCCTGGAGCCATGCCATTTTGACGCTGACCTTCCGCAAGTCCTCCAGACGTTTGGTCTGACGCTCGACCTCGTAGTCTTTGGCGTTCTGCAAGCGAACCAGATCGATCGTTCTGAGCATGAAGAGAATGCCATGGCTGAAGTCATGGAACGATCGGTGATAACGCTGTACCTGAAGTCTTACCTTGCGGGCAAATTGTCGATTGATGACCAGGAGGACAGGGCCGACACATAGAATCGCCAGGAAAAGCTTCCAATTGAGCACGAGCAGAATCACGGAAACAGCCACGGAACAGACGGCTGCCGGCAGGAGATCCGACAGAATGGAGTTGGTCATCAGATCCACCCGGTCTGAGTCGTAAACGATACGCGAGTGGATCTGGCTCGATTCGGTCTCGGAAAAGTAGCGCCGGGAGACCGAATACATCTTGATCAACAACTGGGCCCGGATATGACAGATCAGTCGTTTGGTAGAGCTCAGTCCGATCTTGCGCACCAGCAGGCTCAGTCCGCCTGTGATAAGGTTCAACGCTACAATTCCCACGCTCGCTAAGGCGAGCAGCCGGAAATCAGCGCGCGGAATGGCGCGGTCAAAGATAAGCCGAACCAGCATGACCGAGGGAATTACGAACAGAAAGCCAATCGCTGCGAGCGCCGCGCTCGCGACGAGGGTCCATCCTTGACCGCGATATTGTTTTGCGTAGTAACGCCATGGTGCTGGGATCATGAATTCATCCCACTTTCGACTTTGGGTGTGCGGCGACTGTCGATGTGTGCGGCCAACGCAGCGATGTTCGGGTACCGGAAGAAGCTCACTAGCCGAAGATTCGGATCGAGCTCGCGGCGAAGTCTATCATGCGCCTTGACCAGAAGCAGCGAATGGGCGCCAAGATCAAAGAAACGCTGATCCATTCCTATGCGATTCGTATGCAGAAGATCTTGAAAGACCTTGGCGATGGCAGACTCAGTCGCATTGAAAGCGAGATCGTGAGCCAGTTCGCAAGTGGGCGACTGCGTCACGTCTTTACTCCGGTCTGGAGCAGGCAGCTGGCTGCGGTCAAGCTTTCCGTTGGAAAGACGTGGGAGCGCATCAAGAACCACTGTGATGCCTGGGATCATGTATTCGGGAATGCGCTCGCGGAGACGGTTGCACAGCTTTGAAGCAGAAACCGCCTGTCCTGGGCGAAATACGACATAGGCGGCAAGTTCTTTCTGTCCTCCGTCTTCGCGCAGCAGCACAACACAATCGACGATTTCGGGCTGCTGACGCAGTGCGTGCTCGATTTCTCCGAGTTCAATACGAAAGCCGCGCAGTTTGACCTGAAAGTCTGCGCGACCAAGAAACTCGATCGAGCCATCGCGGCGGCGACGGACAAGATCGCCAGTGCGGTAGAGCCGCTCGCTTCGTCCGAAAGGCGCGCTGCTGAACCTATCAGCCGTCAGTTCAGGACGCTGAAAGTAACCGCACGCCAGTCCGTCACCCGCGATATAAAGCTCACCGACGACGCCGAGAGGAACGGGCTCTTTTCGAGAGTCGAGCACATAAAACCGGGTGTTCTGAATGGGGCCGCCAAGCGGAATGCTTGTCCCCGTCACTGAGTTGACCCGAAACACAGACGACCAAATGGTCGTTTCCGTGGGACCGTACATATTCCACAGAGCCTTGACGAGAGGCAGCAGAGCTGTTGCAAGGGTTGACGACAGAGCCTCTCCACCGCAAAGCGCGGTCAACTCGGCATCACCCTCCCAGCCGCTGGCAATCAGCATTTGCCACAAAGCCGGGGTGGCCTGCATGACTGTCGGTCTTACTCGGACCAGATCATCGAGCAGAGTGGGAAGGTCACCAGGCGCTAGGGCAATGACCACCTCACCACCTGCATAGAGGGGCAGGAAGAGTTCGAGCCCGGTGATGTCGAAGGAGACAGTTGTAACTGCCAGAATGCGGTCCCGGGTCGTAAATCCTGGCTCTTGGCGCATGCTGTTCAGAAAGTTCCCCAAGGCCCCGTGAGATATCTCGACGCCCTTTGGCTTACCTGTCGATCCGGAAGTAAAGATCACGTATGCGAGGCTATCGGATGTGGGCGCCTCGGCGGGCCTAGCGGCAGCCTCAACTGCAGTCTGTTCGCGTCCCGCGGGAACGTCGCTATCAAGCACAAGGCATTTCGATTGATATCGCTCAAGCAGGGGGAGGAGCGAACTCTCGCTGACCACAACGCAGGGCTGAATGTCCTCTAAAATTGCCGTGATGCGATGCTTTGGAGAGACAGGATCCAGCGGGACATAGGCTGCGCCAGCCTTAAGGACTGCGAGGAGCGTTACCAACAGTTCTGTCGAACGATTCAGGCAGACAGGAACCAAGGACCCCGGAGACACCCCCGCGCGTTGCAAGCGCCCGGCAAGTCTATCGGCACTCTGGTTGAGTTCCGCATAGGTAAGCGACTGCACGCCTGCCCGGACCGCAATTTTCGTTGGCGTCTCGTTCACCGCTTTCTTAAAACCATCGAGCAGCAACGAGCCACTCGGCAGGGTCACAGGCAGCGGATTGCCAAAGTTGAGAAGTTCTTCTTTTGCCGATTCCGGTAACAGAGGGACAGACCCCAGAGGCGCGTCAGGATTGGCGGTCACAACCTCCAGCACGTGACTGAAGCTTCGCTGCAACTCCGCGATTGTGACATCGTCGTAGAGATCCGTGCGATAGTCGAAATAGATCCAAAGCTCCTTGCGGTAGGGATAGGCTTCAACCGTAAGATCGAAGCGCGCTGTGGGCGTGTCAATTTCCAACGGCGAAACAGTAAGTTCCGGCAGCTGCAGTTCTTCGAGAGGAAAGTTCTGCAGGATAAACATGGTCTGGAAAAGTGGGGCGTATTCAGGGTTGCGGTCCGTCTGTAACTCACGTACCAGATGATCGAATGGCATGTCCTGGTTTTCGTAAGCACCGAGAGTCGATTCACGGACTCGTCGTAGCAGATCCAAAAAGTTGATACTGTCTTCGACCTTGGCCCTCAACACGAGATTGTTCACGAAAAAGCCAATCAACTCGTTTACTTCAGCCCGGCTTCGATTTGCGGAAGCCGAGCCCACGACAACATCCTGGAGCCCGCTGTATCGCGAGAGCAGCAACATGAACGCTGAGAGCATGGTCATGAACAATGTGGCATCGTGGGCACGCCCGAAAGCCTGCAGTCGTTCCACCATGTCCGCGGGAAGTACGAGCTTGGAGCGCCTGCCGCGCACATCCGATGTAGAAGATCGCGCCCTGTCCGGTGGAAAAAGAACCACGGGCGGAGCGCTCTCCAAACCTTTGCGCCAGTACTGCATCTGGCTTTCGAGCAAACCGGTCGCGAGCCATTCCCGCTGCCAGACGCTGTAGTCAACGTACT
>Ga0335072_10012687_pt1 | contig 12034 bp, 7 predicted proteins | sample Lox_Sample_21_FD_206725 | JGI IMG/M metagenome (GOLD analysis project Ga0335072, IMG submission 206725) | Soil microbial communities from Loxahatchee National Wildlife Refuge, Florida, United States - Lox_Sample_2.1 | ecosystem: Environmental > Terrestrial > Soil > Wetlands | place: USA: Florida...
GCGCAGACCCTGTGCAATCATCACCGGATGCTTGCCGTCGGGATCCATGCTGACGACGGCGGCGCGCATCACCTCGCGCTCCTGGCAGTAGTTGCACGATGATCCCGCCGCGACAAAGATGCGCGTTGCGCCGTTCACCTGCGCTACGGCCACCGTGCGGGTAAGATGCCAGCCGCCGTACTTGTAGCTGAGGCCATAATCAGGAAAACGCATCAGCGTTTCAGGCTCCGATGTCGGTGCGGTGTCGCCGGCATTGTACTTGTAGCGGACCAGCTTGCTGGTGAGTGGAAGATAAAGCCAGCTTTGGTGAGTTGCAGGATCGGTCCAGAAGGCGAGGTTATTCGGGTTGCGCAGGTGATCGAGATAGTGGATCACGCGCTTGAAGGTGTGCGTCTGCTCATCCCACCCTTCGAGGATGAACACCGAGCCCCGCGCATTGTCGGAAATATCATGCATGCCGGTGACGAAGATGCGGCCATCCGGCGACTGCGCGAAGAAGCGGACGCGGCGCAGACCGCTCGCCGCGATGTTGATGTCGAAAGACTCCGGAAGTGAGAGCGTGATAGATTTTCCAGGAGCGTAGGTAAGAGTATGCCGCACTTGCGCGGACGAGATTACGGCACAGATCCAGACCAAAACAAGAAAGAGCGTGGCAAAAACTCGGCGGGACTGCACGCAATCAGTGTAGACGTATTCGCCCGATCATCGAATCCACGGCAGTATCTACTCAATTGAAAAATGAAGGGCGTTGGTGGATGCCAACGCCCTGTTGATTTGTGGAATGAAAAGAGCGGTCAATGAGCCGCAACGGGTCTCGCAAGCTCCTGGCCGCGTGTATCCATCTCTGCCTGAACGTCGGCAGCGCGGTTGGGCAGGTCGAAGCGATCGAGGTTCATGACCTTGCTCCATGCAGCCGCGAAGTCACGGACAAAGGCTTGCTGCGCATCGCTGCTCGCATAGACTTCCGCAAGAGCGCGGAGCTGGGAGTTCGAACCGAAGACAAGGTCTACCACTGTGGCTGTCCACTTCAGCTGGCCCGTCTTCCGGTCGCGTCCTTCCAACACACCCGCAGACTTCTCGGACTTCTGCCACTTCGTGCCCATGTCCAGCAGGTTCACGAAGAAGTCATTAGTGAGAGCCCCAGGCCGTTTCGTAAACACGCCATGCTGGGATTGCCCGAAGTTTGCGCCCAGAACACGCAGACCGCCGATCAGCACGGTCATCTCGGGAGCAGTCAGGGTCAGCTGCTGCGCCTTGTCCAGCAGCAGATGGGCCTCGTGGCCCTCGAGTTCCTTGGACACGTAATTGCGGAAACCGTCCGCCTTTGGCTCCATCACCGCAAACGACTCGACATCCGTCTGCTCCTGCGAGGCGTCGGTGCGACCCGGCGCAAAGGGAACCTTCACGGGATGACCAGCGTCCTTGGCGGCAGACTCAACCGCAGCCGAGCCAGCAAGAACGATCAGGTCCGCGAGCGATACCTTCTTGCTGCCGGTCTGCGATTTGTTGAACTTCTTCTGAATGGCTTCCAGCTTTGCAAGCGCCTTGGCCAGTTCAGCAGGCTGGTTTACCTCCCAGTCCTTCTGCGGCGTAAGCCGGATGCGCGCACCATTCGCGCCGCCGCGTTTGTCGCCGCCCCGGAAGCTCGCTGCCGAAGCCCACGCGGTTGTGACGAGCTGTGCGACCGACAATCCGGAATCCAGAATCTCCGCCTTCAACGCTTCGATGTCCTGTGCATTGATCAGTTCATGATCCACAGCGGGCACTGGGTCCTGCCAAACCAGCTCTTCCTTCGGGACCAATGGGCCCAGATAGCGGGAGAGCGGTCCCATGTCGCGGTGCGTCAGCTTGAACCATGCACGCGCGAAGGCATCGGCAAACTCTTCCGGATGCTTGAGGAAGCGTCGTGAGATCTTCTCGTAGGCCGGGTCCATGCGCAAAGAAAGGTCCGTGGTCAGCATGGATGGTGCGTGGCGCTTGGACTTGTCGTGCGCGTCCGGCACCGTATTCGCGCCGGCGTCGCCTTTCGGCTTCCATTGATGCGCACCGCCCGGGCTCTTGGTCAGCTCCCATTCAAAGCCAAACAGGTTCTCGAAGAAGTGGTTGCTCCACTTCGTCGGCGTCTGCGACCAGGTCACCTCCAGGCCGCTGGTGATCGCGTCACCGCCAATGCCTGTGCCGAAGCTGTTCTTCCAACCCAGTCCCATCTCTTCGACAGATGCAGCCTCAGGCTCCGGGCCGACGTGGCTTGCGGGAGCGGCGCCGTGTGTCTTGCCGAAGGTATGACCGCCGGCAATCAGCGCGACCGTTTCCTCGTCGTTCATCGCCATGCGGCCGAAGGTCTCGCGGATATCTTTCGCCGCTGCGACTGGATCGGGATTCGCGTTCGGGCCTTCGGGGTTGACGTAAATCAGGCCCATCGTTGTGGCGCCGAGGGGTTTTTCGAGTTGGCGTTCACCAGAATAGCGCTTGTCGGTGCCCATCCACGAAGTCTCGGAGCCCCAATAAACGTCCTGGTCCGGCTCCCAAACATCCTCACGGCCGCCACCAAAGCCAAAGGTCTTGAAGCCCATCGACTCGAGCGCAACGTTGCCGGCCAGAATCATCAGATCGGCCCACGAGATCTTCTTGCCATACTTCTGCTTGATCGGCCACAACAGCCGGCGCGCCTTGTCCAGGCTCACGTTGTCAGGCCAGCTGTTCAGCGGAGCAAAACGTTGCTGGCCCCTGCCCGCGCCGCCGCGACCGTCGCCGATGCGATATGTACCTGCGGAGTGCCACGCCATGCGGATGAAGAGCCCGCCGTAGTGGCCGAAGTCCGCAGGCCACCAGTCCTGCGAGTCCGTCATCAGGGCATGGAGATCCTTGACCAAGGCATCAAGATCAAGACTCTTGAACTCTGTGGCATAATCGAATCCCTCGCCCATAGGATTGGAAAGCGAGGAGTGCTGATGCAGGATCCCCAGGTTAAGCTGTTCGGGCCACCAGTCCTGGTTGCCGTTCGCCGCTGCAGTTGGGTGCTTGAGCGTACCGTTCGTGTACGGGCACTTCGATTCGTCAGACATTGTGTCTCCTGTTACGCTGCCATTAGCTGGCTTTCAGTATTTGTGTGGAAAAATCAAGAATGAGCGCGGGCAAGGTTGATCTCTGGACTGGTCAGCTTGACGTCCTGAGACCCGATAACCCTGACAAATGCATGCTGCAAAAACCGAGTCTAGATTAAGCCCTGTGCCCACCATATGGAAAATCAATTGTTTCTACAGTGATGATTGCCCTGCTCTATGATAAAGAGCGATGAATTTGCAGGATCTTCGTTATCTGGTTGCAGTGGCCGAGCACAGGCATTTTGGCCGTGCTGCCGAAGCCTGTAACGTAAGCCAGCCCACGTTGAGCAGCCAGATCAAGAAGCTCGAAGAGGAGCTCGGCGTCACGCTGCTGGAGCGCACCAACAAGCGCGTCGACCTGACTCCCGTGGGCAGCCAGATCCTCAATCACGCGCGGCGAGCGCTGGCCGAGGCGGGCCAGATGGAAATCGTGGCGCAGGCTGCGCGCGATCCGCTGGTGGGCCCGTTGAAGCTCGGCGTGATTCCCACGCTCGCACCTTACCTGATGCCCCTGATCCTGAAACCTCTGAAGCAGGCATGCCCCGGCTTGAAGCTCGAAATATGGGAAGACCAGACGCGGTCTCTCATCGACGGCCTGCGCAATCACCGGCTCGACGCTGCCCTGCTCGCAACCTCTCCGGACGCCCCCGAAATCACAGACCTCGCCTTGTTTGAGGAACCATTGCTGGCGGTACTGCCGCTGAAGCACAGGCTGGCAGAGGCAAAGACCATCCGAGAGGAGTCGCTGCTGAAGGAGTTGCTCGTGCTGGCCGACGGCCATTGCCTGGCGAACCAGGCGATGGAAGCCTGCGGCGCGCGCCATGGTTTCCAACGCGGCGCGATGTCCGCTTCCATGCAGGCTTCAACGCTGGAGACCCTCGTAAACCTCGTCGCGGCCGGATACGGTGCAACACTCCTGCCCGCGCTGGCGGCTGATTCTTTCCGCAGCCGCGATATCGTGCTGCGTCCGCTCACTGGCAAATCCTCGCGGACCATCCGCCTCGTAAGCCGGCCCGGCTTTCCCCGTCCGCAGGCGTTGCGGGCGCTGGAACGGGTCATCCGGAAAGCTGTAACGGCTCATCTTTAGAAGAACTCACTTGCCTGCGAACCAGTACTCGCTTCACCACAAACATCCGGTCCTAGGCGAAGATCGGCGCGAGCCGCGCCAGCACTTCATCGATGATCTCCGCCGGAACAGCTTCCAGATATCGGGCCGCGCGAGCAGCGAGGTTGATGGGCCGCGGTTGATCGCAACGAACCACTCCAGTCGTCCTCGTTCCCGCGGTGGTAAGCGAAACCGTAAATCCACGGGTGCGTGCGAACGCTCCGCCGGTTGTGATGGGAACAACAACTGGCAGACTAGTTACGGCATTGAATGAATCATGGGAGACCACCAGAACGGGACGCGTCCCTTGCTGTTCGTGTCCGGAGGACGGGTCCAGCGACACAAGATAGATCTCTCCACGTTTCGCAGACGCGCCCACCGCACAGCCCTCCGAATGGATCTCGATTCGAGCATCATAACTGGAACTGCGGGGAGTTTCTGCTACAACTCTCTTCCAACTGAAGGCAGATTGGCCCAGCTTCGGTCCTCATCGGAAAGAGGCGCGCTCAGATCGCACTGCGCCACAAGTTCGTCGAGCGTGTAGTTCGGCTTCACAGAAGACTCGATAATCAGCCGCTCGCCTTCCACCGCCAGAGCCACCGTAGCTCCGGCGTGCAGGTGCAGCATGTCGAGAACAGCGGGGGGAATCACCATCATGATCGAGCCGCCGACCTTGCGCAAAGTCGTGGTAAGCATGGCAGTCAAAATTATATCAAAATATAACAACGCGATGATGGTTTCGAACTGATCCTGTACCCAATTCGCCGGATAAATCCCTGTGGAAATCTTGTCCAAAACTCTGTGGGAAACCGAAGTAATTCCCAGGACAGCCGGGAATTCCCGAAATTACGAATTCGGGCCCCCCTTATCCACAAAAACACCCCTTGAGGCCGTTGACCCTGTACTGCGGGCTCCGTAGAGTCTCTAATCAAAGAGAGATTTCCGGCTGCAGTTAACAGCTTCCTCGCGCCGGAAAGCGGAAATGCTACGGCAGGATAATTCTCCACGTAGTACTTCCTTAATTCGGAGTGAAAATGTTGAAACTAAAGAAGATCCACATCCTCGGCTTTAAGAGCTTTTGTGACCGCACCGAGTTGACGGTGCCGGGGACGGGGATCGCCGCGATTGTAGGCCCGAACGGGTGCGGCAAGTCGAATATCCTCGATGGCGTCACCTGGGTACTGGGCGAGCAAAGCGCCAAGACATTGCGCGGCAGCCACATGCAGGATGTGATCTTCGCCGGCACGCGCGACCGCAAGCCCCTGGGCATGGCGGAAGTCACCCTGACGATGGTCGACCCCGAGGCCTACGAAGGCCCGGTACCGGTCGAACCGGAAGTGGTCGTCGACCAGGACGCGCCAGCCGATTGGGACGAGGAACAACTGCGCCGCCAGCGTGCCAATGAGGCAGAGGAGATCATCGCTTCCGAGCAACCGGGCCAGGCGATTGAGGAAGACGCCGAGCCAACCGTCGCGCCTGCCGCCGAAACCGAGGGTCCGCAACCGGTGGTTCTGAAGATCCGGCGCCGGAAGTTCTCGAGCACGCCGCAAAAGGGTGAAGTCGTAATCACGCGGCGGCTGTTCCGTACCGGTGAGAGCGAATACCTGCTCAACGGCAAGCTATGCCGTTTGCGCGACATTCAGGACATCTTCATGGGCACGGGCCTCGGGCCGGAGAGCTACGCCATTATCGGGCAGGAGCGCATCGGGCAGCTGCTCAGCTCCAAGCCGCATGACCGGCGGGCCATCATCGAAGAGGCCGCCGGCATTACGCGGTTCAAGACCAAGAAGCGCCTTGCGGAGCTGCGGCTCGAATCGGCCAAGCAGAACCTGGCCCGTGTCGACGACATCTTCGAGGAAGTCACGCGGCAGATGAACAGCCTGAAGCGGCAGGCAGCCAAGGCGGAGCGGTTTGTCGCTGTCCGCGATGAGTTGCGCGGCCGGTTGCGCGTAGTGCTGGCCAGCCGCATGGCGGTGATGGATGCCGAACAGGCCAGGTTCGAGCAGGAGATCGCGGCGCTGACCGAGCAGATCGACGGCTCGGCACGGGAGATCGGCGAGCTCGAAGCCAACCAGCACGCGCTCACCGAGCGCGGTTACGAGCTGGACCGCGAAGGGCAGGCGGCGCAGAAGCGGGCCAATGAGGCCGCGGTGGAGCTGGAGCGCGCAACGGCGCGCGAACGCAGCAACACGGAGCGCGTAGCGGAGCTGGAAGCGCGGATCGCCGCCGCAGGCGCAGAGCTGGAACAGACGCGCACGCAGCTTTCCACCATCGCGGAAGAGCGGGCGCAGCAACGCAGCTTTCTGGAGACGGCCGCAGGCGAGGCGCGCGAGTTTCGCCAGCAGGTGGAAGCGCACCAGCAGCAGGCGCGCGCCGCCGCGGAGCAGGTGTTCGGGGCGGAGCGGCAGCTGGAGACGGCGCGCCGCCACGTAATGCATCTGCTCACGCAGGCCGGCAATGCGCGCAATCAGACGGCGCAGGCAGAGGAAAGCCTCGCCGCCCTCGAACGCGAGGCCGAGCGGCTGGATGCAGAGATGCGTCAGGCGCGCAACGAGATGGAGAACCTGGGCGTCGAGAGCGGGCAGGCGCGGCTCAGGTTCGAGTCGGCGGCCGAGGCGCTTAAGCGCCTGGAAGGCGAGATCGCCTCACTGCGCGAGATGCTGCAGGTGAAGCGCACGGAAGAAGCCGCGCAGCGGACGCGGGCCAATCAACTGCGCACCGAGCAGGCTGCGGCAGTGGGACGACGCGACTCGCTGCAGTCTCTCATTCGCAACCACAGCTACTCCACCGACACGGTGCGCAAGCTGCTGAAGCCGGGAGCGCTGGGCCACGGCATGGCACCGGTCGGCACGCTGGCGGACTTCCTCGAGGTTGCGGGCGAGCACGAAGGCGTAGTCGACGAGTTCCTGCGCGAAGAGCTGAACTATGTCGTGGTCGAGAACTGGGGCGTTGCCGAAGAAGGCGTGCGGCTGCTCAAGACCAGCGATGGGCGCGCGACGTTCCTCATTCATCCCGAGGAACAGCGTGAGCTCTTCGATGCCGGTTCCACTGCGGTGCAGGAGCCAGGGCTCACGCCGCTCCGCGACGCCATCAAGGTACTGAACGGCTTTGGACGGTCGCTCGAAGGCATTCTGCCCAAGCTGCGGCACGGCTATCTCATCGACGACTCCAACGAAGCGCTGCGGCTGGCGTCGCGTTATCCGCATGCCTTCTTCCTCACGCCGGAGGGCGAGTGCTTTCACAACGCCACGGTCACAGGCGGTAAACCGGCCAGTGAAGGTCCGTTGGCGCTGAAGCGCGATCTGCGCGAGACGGAGAACCGGCTGGCCAAGCTGGATGCGCAACTCTCAGAGGCGGAGACTGAAGCGGCGACACTGACCCACGAGATCGAGGGAATGACGGCCCGGCTCGAGGCGCAGAGCCAGGAGCGGCGCGAGGCCGAGACCGAGAACGCCAACCTGGGCGCGGCGCTGAAGCAGATGGAAGCCGAGGCGCAGCGCATCGAGCGGCGCCTGCAGGACTGGGCGATGCAGGCGGCGCGCAACAAGGAGGCCTGCGAGACGAAGCGGCAGTCGATCGAGCTGAAGCGCGATGAAGCGGCGCGGCTGGAAGCAGAGCACGCGCAGGCCGACGCGGGACTCGACAGCCTGCAGGCGCAACTAGATGAGTTGCGCAAACAGCGTGAAGAGCTGCAGCAGCAAGCTGCGCACGTGACGGCCGAGCTGGCCGGTTTGGAAGAGCGGCGGCGCGGCGCGGAGGCGGCGTTCCAGCGGATTGACCGCCTGCATGCGGATCTCGAACGGCGCGTGCTGGCGATCGAGCAGCAAAGCGCAGCGGCAACAGCGGAGCGCGAGCAGCGCATCAGCGAAAGCGCCTCGCTGGCAAGCCGGCAAGAAGAACTAACGAACGCGCGCAGCGAAGCGCTGGCACAGGCACAGGCAATCACGGAACAGGCGCAGACGTTGCGCGCGCAGCTGGCCGAGATGGAGACGCAGCTCAAGACCGGACGCGTCGCGCTCGATCAGCGCCGCGACGAGCGGGCCGCCAGGTCGAGCGAGCTGGCGAAATTGAAGTCCGACCTGGAGCACCTGGAGGCAAGCTGCCTTGCCGAAGTGAACGTGACGGCGCAGGTGCTGCGCGAAGACGCCGAGGTGGGCAGGCTGAGCGGCGATGAGCTCGGCGCCGAAGAAGAGACCTGCCGCGGGCTGCGCCAGCGTATGGAGCAGATGGGCCCGGTGAACATGATGGCGCTCGACGAGTACAAGGAGACGGCGGAGCGGCACTCGTTCCTGGAGACGCAGCGCCGGGACCTGATCGAGTCGATCGAGAACACCCAGGAAACCATCAAGGAGATCGACCAGATATCGCGCACCAAGTTCGACGAGGCCTTTGCGCAGATCAACGAAAACTTCGGCCAGGTTTTTACGCGGCTGTTCCGCGGCGGCAATGGCTTTCTGCGCATCACGGATGCGGAGAACCAGGACGAGAGCGGGCTCGACATCGTGGCCTCGCCGCCGGGCAAAAAACTGCAGAACGTGCTGCTGCTCTCCGGCGGTGAGAAGGCGCTGACCGCACTGGCGCTGCTGATCGGCATCTTCCAGTTCCGGCCCAGCCCCTTCTGCGTGCTCGACGAAGTGGACGCGGCACTGGACGAGACTAACGTGGGCCGCTTCGCCGAGCTGATGCACTCGCTTAGCCTCGACACGCAGTTCCTGGTGGTGACGCACTCCAAGCGCATGATGCACGCCGCGGACATGATCTACGGCGTGACGATGCAGGAGCCCGGCGTGTCGAAGATCGTCAGCGTGCGGCTCGGGCACCAGGAGCAGCAGCGGGCGACGGCGTAGGGCACGCCGCCAAGCGTCGAAATTGTGTCAAAAAGTGCTGTTTTTGAGGGTGTTCTGTTGAATAATGTCGTCATGCCTGAGCACGTGCATTTGCTCCTCGGCGAGCCGCAGAAGGCAACGTCTCGAGTGTGATCCATGCGCTCAAACTTTCCGTCTCGCTGCCCCGTCGAGAGCGGCCTTTCTGGCAGGCCCGATCCTACGATTTCAACGTCCATAACGACGAGAAGCGGATCGAGAAACTGCGCTACATGCACCGCAACCCAGTCGTGCGCGGACTGGTGAAAAGGCCCGAGGACTGGGCCTGGTCGACCTTTCTTCACTACGCTACGGGTCGTGTCGGCGTCGTGGAGATCGAGTCGCAGTGGACTGCCTTCCGGCGCGGCAACCGGTTGCCTGAACCTCTGGTTTACAAAAAACGGTCTGGACGATTTTCTGGTTAGTTTAGCTTCCTCCAACGTGGTCGTACTTTCCCAAGGTCCCAACCACCCCGGCGCGAGAATGAGCCGGCCGAGCTGGGCATCATTTGGATCCGTTCCGGTTGAGACTCCAGTGGTAGACAAACTCGACATAACCATACTGCATGGTTCGATCAGAGGGATAGATGGCGGCGGCAACCGTTTTGCCTTGCGCGTAGGCGTAGTAGAAGTTGAGATCGATGTTTTTTGACGTCTGCCAGTCGGCGCTGATGTCTGCCACGGATGCGAGAGATCGCGAGTTGTTCGATGGGCGGCCAACGTAACCGAAGACCTTGTTGTCGAAGGCTCCGCCACCGAGGTACCAGAGGTCATGCGCTGAGGTGAGTTGGAGCCAATGGAGGTCCGAACGGACGGCGACCTTATTTACTGGCTTGTCGATGAGCTGGACGAAACTGTCGGTCGAGTTCATGAGGTTGTAGAAAGGAAGACGCGCATAGATTCGAGGTGTCGGCAACACCTGAAAGAATGTGTTGTGAGTACCGTCGGTCGAGTTGCTGTCGCCTGTGGAGCGGAACCAGCCGCCGCGCAGCCACGGCGCTGTGGGCGCCTTGCTGAGCTGGTAGCCGCCTTCCACGGCTGCAGCGCCTGCCTTGTGATCCTGCGATCCCCAGGAGCCGTTTTGTCCTGCTCCCCAAAACAGCAAGTCGAATTGGCCGGGACCGGCGGGGAAGCTTGCGAGCAGGTCTCCGCCGTACGTGCCGATGCGAATGTTTTTGTGGTCGAGCGATCGCGCGGACAAAGCGCGATTATCCGTCTTGGTCAAGCCGGTGCGCCCGTCGTGGTAGCCGAGGGCAAAGGCGCGCCACAGGATGTGCTGCCGGGCATCGGCGCGGGTAAGAGCCAAATACTGAACGTCGACGTTCAATTCGGGATTACCGTTCATGTTGAAGACGCCCTGATCGGAGCGCGCGGCCATCGCCGTGAGATTCCAGGCTCCTGCCTGATAGTGGGCATCGAGACCATCGAAGCTTCTCTGCGCATTGGAAAAGCCGAAGTTGCCGATGAGACGATGGGCGATGCGGTTTGCCTGAAGCCAGGCAATGGTGGAGTTTACGGGCTTGGTCTCCTGACCGTCGATAAACTCGAAGCGGCCTCCGCGCAACGAAGTGTCTTCGCCATCAAGCCGCGCAAAACCCTGTTTGAGAAAGGCTGCGGCTGCATTGGAGTTGGTGTTGGCAGCGTAGTAGCTCGCGCCAAGGCCCAACTGACCCTGCGCTGTTACGGGAGAGATGGCGCCGTCGGGCGAGGCGAGAATGGACGGCTGGGCCAGTTCCAACTGCCAGTCCCAACGATGCAGCCGCTGCGCCACGCCGACGCGCAGCAGCGATTCCACGTAGCCATAGCTATTGTTGTAGGGCGGAGCTGCGAACCACTGCCATGAGTCCACTCGCGTGCGATCGTACACCGTGACGTTGAGAGCAGAACTGCTGGAGGATTGCGCGTGCAGCTGAGAAGCGGCCCCGAGGGCAAGCGGGAAAAGAAAAGTGACAGCTCTGATGCAAGGGCGTAGGGACACGGGCTCTCCTTAAAGTGATGACTGATTGGCGCCTGCGAGTTGCGAAGAGAGATTTGAGCCGCAGACTACCGCGGCAGCACCACGCAGTGAGCGTCGCGCCACGATGTCTCAAAATGTGCGTGCAATTGCGCCCGCTTGGGGCTGGGCTCTTCGCGGAGCCAACAGATAGTCACCTTACCGGAGAAGCCGCCGGCGTTCGGAGCCAGCGGGAACGAAGCAGGCTCTTGAGAGAGCTCACTCCATTCGGGGTGATTGCATTCGAGCATAGCGGTGATTTGTGCTGTGCGCAAGTGAAATCGAAACTGGCGCGTGGACCAGGCGTCCGGGCCCGGTTAGACACCGAACTGACGCAGATGATGGTCGACGTGCTTGTACATGAGAATGGCCCACTGCTGCGGTTTGAGCGGACCAAAAAAAGGGTGTGGGTGGTGAGAGCAGCATGCTGCGCCCCGGGTGGCGAAGTTATCGATGGCGGCGATGAGCTGGGCGCGTTCCCGCTCGAGGTCGCACTGTGCGGGGTCCGCGGAGAAGAGCTCGGGCGCAGAGGGCGAGTTGCGGCGCATGGGTTTGTCGTCGCCGAGGACGATGGGCTTGATGAGTATGCCGAGGACGTTGGCGGGAAAGGATGCACGTTTGGGGTTGATAACGCCCATCGCCATCTGCACGCCTGAAGTACAGTGGGCGAGGGTCTGCGGGAGCGTCATTTTGCCCCACTGCCGTTCGCTTTCAGGAGTAAGGCGCAGGATGCGGTGCTTTATTTCTTGTACCCGGGTGGGATCAAAGAGATCGTTCACGGTAGCGGCTCTCCCTTTTGGGTGGATGATCGCCCGCAGCCTTTGGCCGAATTCATCAGGACTGATGCGTGAATGCGGCAGACGGAGCGGCGGTTGCATCGGGCTCACCGCCGATATACATGGCGGCTATGAGGCCCGCTTTCATAGTAAATACGTGGAGAACTTCGCTGTCGGAGAGAACATCTCCTTGAA
>Ga0335072_10012688_pt1 | contig 12033 bp, 10 predicted proteins | sample Lox_Sample_21_FD_206725 | JGI IMG/M metagenome (GOLD analysis project Ga0335072, IMG submission 206725) | Soil microbial communities from Loxahatchee National Wildlife Refuge, Florida, United States - Lox_Sample_2.1 | ecosystem: Environmental > Terrestrial > Soil > Wetlands | place: USA...
CGTCGGCTGGGCATCGCAGATCGAAGTTGTCCCAGGGCAGAACGGCACGGGCGACGAGCCCTTTGGCAATTCCCTGTCGACGGCGTTTCAGTGCCCGCAGGGGTGGCAGTCCGATGGTGACGACCGCGTCGATTATGGCGTCATCCTGCTTGCCCAGGGTTTAGGATCGACCGTTGGAACATTTGGCTACTCCACGTTTTCGGATTCCGACATTCTGTCCGCGGTTGCCAACCTCGGAGGGTACCCCGCGGTGCCCCCGCCGCCTGGGGAACCGCCCGGCAGGCAATGGTTTACGGCTGGCAATATCCTTCAGGTGGATGACTATTTTGTGTATTACCAGTTGGCGACCGCCCCGGGCGACAGTGGCGCAGCGGTTTACCGCAACATTGGCAACAACAGCTACGTGATGGCGATCCATACATCCGCATCGGGAACTCAGAACCGCGGAGTTCGCATCACCGGCCCGATCTTCGACAACATCCAGCAGTGGGCCAGCATGCACGCGTGATCCGGTAACACCCAGGCATGGCCCCGGCTGCCGCCTGGACCAGCGTGACGTTTTCACCACCCTGCGTGGTTCCCCCGCGAGCGAACCCCTCGCGCAATACCGCCATGCCCTAACCCCGACTTCCGGCATCCCCTCCCGAGTCGTTTAAACTGAAGGAACGGGCCCTTAGCTCAGCGGTTAGAGCAGCGGACTCATAATCCGTTGGTCGTAGGTTCAAATCCTACAGGGCCCACCAATGCCGCCATGGACTCCCTTCCCGAACCTTGGCTCCGCGGACCGTTAGACGGCGTGAGCCCCCTCGTCTCGCCCCTCCTCTTCTCTTTCCAACAGGCGCGTGAGGACCTCCGGCAGGCCGTCGCAGGCTTGACTACCGCCCAGCTCTGGGCATCGCCGCACGGGTTCGCATCCGTTGGATTCCATGTCCGGCACATCGCCGGCAGCGTGGACCGCTTGACCACCTACCTCCAAGGCCGCCCCCTCAATCCCGGTCAGATGGCAACCCTTGCCGCGGAACATTCCCCCGCGAACGCGCGGCCCGAGGAGTTACTCGCCCTGGTCGAAGACGCCTTTCGCAACGCCGAGGCATTAGTCAGGACCATCGATGTCTCCGCTCTCCCGGATCTTCGCGCCGTCGGCCGGAAACATTTGCCCACCACCGTGATTGGACTCCTGGTCCACATCGCGGAACACACGCAGCGGCACGTCGGCCAGGCAATCAGCGCGGCAAAACTCGCGCGGATTTGAATACACCGCCGGTTTCCCGTAACTCCTTACTTCTCCCCTACCCACCCATGTGCTTGTCGCACTCGGCGATATCGGCGTCCGCTTCTTTCAGCCGGCGTTCGGTCTCCGGAGTCTGCGGCTTCCAGGTCTTCCAACGAGTGATATTCTTCATGAACAGCATCCGCGCCTCGCCGAAATATCCATTCGAAACCAGCATCCTTCCGTAAATCCGGTCGAGATCGGCGATTGCTTCCATAGCCTCCAAAGTCGGCCGCGGCGCGGCCAGCAGCCGCGCCTGCAAGGACTGTGCGCCCGTGATGATCGACGCCGCCTCCTGCGTTCGGCCAGCCTGAAAGTATTGCCCCGCCGCGCGATCCATCTCCGCGAGCCGCTTGGCCCCATCCCCGTACCACGCCTCGGTTGTGGGGTCTGCCTGGGCAGTTTTAGCCGGAGGCGCGGAGGGTCCGCAGCCTGCCAGCAGCGCCGCCGCAAGCACCAGCACGCAGCATGCGCGGTTCATGAAGACGACTCCAGCCGTTCGGCGATCGCCAGCAGCTTGCCGGCGGTGTTGAGATTCCTGGCGGTGCCCGGCGCCTTCATCAGTTTGGCCATGAGCGGCCATGACAGCTTTGGCCGCGCCAGGCCGTTCGGAAAATACGCGTAGGCTTCTCGACCGTCAATGAACAGTTCTTCGGGTGCGATGTCGAGAGCGCTCACTTTGGCGCAGCCCTCCGCATCCGGATCGCAAGCCAGAAACGTAATCAGCAGGTGAGCCGGGTCGATCCCGCTCCGTCCCGCGAACGGATTGCGCGCCAGCGCATCGCGCAGTTCCCCGGCGCTTCTCAGAATCACGTCGCCATGAAAGCCGAACTGCTTTTCGAAAGCGTCTTCCAGCCGTTTCGCGAGCGCCGCCCGGTCGCGCGCCGCCGTGGAGAAGATCACGTTGCCGCTGCGAATGAACGTCTCCACCTGTCGCATTCCCAGCGATTCATACACGCTGCGCAGCGCGCCCATGTCTACGCTGTGCCCGCCGACATTCACTCCGCGCAGCATCGAAACCAGGACGGGCATATCCGCTACACGCTCTCCAGCGCCGCCTGCATCATGGCCCGCGCATAAGCCACGCTGAACGTGATGCCGTCATATCCGCCGCCGCCCGGATAGCCGCCGATGCGTCCGCCGGGGCCGACGCGGTCGCGATCGGTATCGAGCGCGCGCGGATGTTCGGGGTAAATCGTCCCGGTGTAGTGATTCCTTACCAGCGCCTTCATCACGCCGAACATATCGTTCATTCCGGCATCGATGAACACTTCCTGGTATTTCTCGTACGGCTTGTCCACTTGGACGTTGCGGTAGTGAACGTGGTTGATGCGCCGGCGGCCGGCGAAATATTCGGCTGTCGCGATCGCATCTTCGCCCAACTCGCGCGTCACCCCGCAATCGAACGTGATGCCGTTTGCCGGGCTGTCCACGATCGCGATCAGGTGCTTCCAACCCGCCAGCGTTGCCATGATCTGCTGCGAGCCGCGGCTGATCGGTGCGGGCGGATCGTTGGGATGGAGCGCCATCCGGATCCCGGCCTTTTCCGCCACCGGAATCACCGCCTTCAGGAAGTAGGTGATGTTGGCCCACATTTCGTCCAGCGTGTGAGCGCCCTCGCTGGCGAGCGGCGGCAGGTCCTTGAACTTCACCTTCCTGGCGTTCGGAAACGCGGCCAGCGTTTCGGACGTCAGCTTGCCGTTCGCGTCGCGGTAAATCGGTCCTACCACCCGGCCGTTTTCGTCGATCGGCAGTTCCAGTTCGAAATCGAACCCCGTGTACCCGGAGTTCGCGCGGCCGATCGTCTCGTAGTAGCCTTCGGTCGCGCGGTGCGCGTAGAAGTTGTACTCCACCACCGTCAGCCCGCCCTTGCCGGCAGCCTCGATGGAGGCGATGAACGGCTCCAGATCCTTGGCGCGCGATTCCTTTCCATAGATCACGCTCGAAGGAAGATTGATCATGGCGTTGTACGCCACCAGACCCGCCTTCCTGGCGCCATCCACCGTGCGGCGAACGCTCTCTTCCGTCCACACGCCTCCCGGACCCGAAACGTTGACGCCCAGCAGATGCGTCACGCCGAGTTGGCGGATGCGCTGATAAGCAACCTCCACCCCGGCCGGCGCCGGCTCGGCTTTGGGATCCAGAAATCCGCCGAAGTTGCCGCCCCCGCGCCCGCGCCCGGATGTGCCGGTGTTGGCCGTCGGCTGCATATCCGCTGCCAGTGGTCCGCCGCCATCTCCGGGGGCAAGACAAAGCTTGGGAGTCTCGGAACTTTCTTCGATCGGCCACTTCCGCGTCGCGGCTTGGGCTTCCGCGGCGAACTGGAGCGACTTCGCCGCAGCCGCGGCGCCCGCTCCCTGCATGATTCTACGGCGTGAAAATCGCAATTCCATTTCTGCTGGCAGTATATCAACCGGCGCGTACCGGTTCGGCGTCCGCTATGCTGGACGCATGAAGTTTCTGGTCGTCGGCGGCACCGGATTCATTGGCCGTCCGCTGGTGCGCGAGCTTGCCCGCATGGGACACGACGTCTCCGTCCTCACACGTGCCGGCACAGCCACCGGTCTGCCCGCCCAACTCATCGCCGGCGACCGGCGCGCACTGGAAGCGTTGCGTCCGCATGCCGATGTGGTGATCGACTTGATCCTCAGTTCCGGCGCGCAGGCCGGGCGGCTGATGAATGCGTTCCGCGGAATCGCCCGGCGCGTGGTCGCCGCCAGCAGCATGGATGTCTACCGCGCCTGCGGAATTCTCCACGGCAGCGAAGAAGGTCCGCTGCAGCCTGTGCCGCTCACGGAAGACTCCGAACTTCGCGCCAAACTCCAGACCTATCCGCCGGCGAACATCAAGGCGCTTCAAAAGTTCTTCAACTGGCTGGACGAAGAGTACGACAAAATCCCCGTGGAGCGCGCGATCCTCGGCGATCGCGATTTGCCCGGCACCGTGCTGCGCCTGCCCATGATCTACGGCCCGGGAGATCGCCTGCGCCGCTTTCAACCGGTCCTGAAGCGGATCGATGACGGACGCCGCAAAATCTTCCTGCAAGAAGGCTTCGCCGCCTGGCGGGCGCCGCGGGGATACGTGGAGAACGTGGCTCTCGCCATCGCTCTCGCCGCGGTTTCCGAACACGCTGCCGGTCGAGTCTTCAACGTCGCCGAACAGCCGGCGTTCTCGGAGCTTGACTGGGCGCGCAAGATCGCCGCCGCGGCAGGCTGGAACGGCGAATTCGCGATCCTGCCCAAGGACCGCATGCCCGCGCACTTAGTGCAGCCGGGCAACAGCGCGCAGCATTGGGAGGCCGATTCCTCGCGCATCCGCCGCGAACTGGGATATCGCGAGACCGTGCCGCTCGAGGAAGCCATCGCCCGCACCATCGCCTGGGAGCGCGCCAATCCCGGCGCGCTCAGCATGCACCGTTTCGACTACGCCGTTGAAGATGCCGCCGGATAATCTGCACGTTTGCGGGGAGCCCGGCGTCAGAGGTGGCATGAAGCTGTTGGCCGGCGCACTCCTGGCCTTTGCGGCATGGGCGCAAACCGCGCCCGCGTTCGACGCCGCCACTCTCAGGCTCAATACGGCCAACGACCAGCCCATGGGCGACTTCGAGAACGGCCGCGTAATCGTTCACAATATGTCGCTGCGCAGCTTCATCGGCGGCGCTTACCATGTTCCCAACGAGTATATCTTCGGCCCGAACTGGCTCGATTCCGTCCGCCTCGATCTCTCCGCCAAGACCGATGCCGGCACTTCCGAGGACGATTCCCGCCTGATGATGCGCACCCTGCTGGAAGAGAAACTGCACCTGAAAGTGCATTTCGAAAAGCGGGTTCTGGCGGTCTATGCGCTGAAAGTCGCGAAGCGCGGGCCGAAGTTCTCCGAATCAAAACCGGATCCGGATCGCAAGCCAGGGTGCGTCTCCTACCGCCCGCTGGAGTGCCACGGTATGACCGCGCCGGCGATTTTGAATGCGCTCTACAACGCCGCCAGCTCGCAGTTCGACCTTCCCGTTCGCGAAATGACGGGCCTCAAAGGGCGCTATGATTTCCGCCTGTCGCTGGAGCCCGACGCCAGCGGGCAGTCGATTTCGATCTTCGATGCCGTGGAAGAGCAACTCGGGCTGAAACTGCAGCGAATCAAGCAATCTATCCGCGCGATCGTCGTCGACCACGTGGAACGCGTGCCGCCCGGGGACTGACCGCTACTCCGGCCCCACAAACTGATACCCCACCCACGGAACCGTCAAAATATATTTCGGCTTGGCCGGGTTAGCCTCGACCTTCTTCCGCACCTGATTGATGAACACCCGCAAATACTCCGGCTCATCGCCGTAATCCGGACCCCACACCGCCTGTAGCAGTTCGCGATGCGTCACCGGCTTGCCGGCGTGCGCCACCAGGTAGCGCAGTAATTCGAACTCCTTCGGCGTCAGCCGCACATCGGCGCCGCGCGCGCGTACCCGCCGCGTTTCGAAATCGATTTCCAGTTCCGGCGATTGGAACGATCGCGGTCCGCCTTCCGGAGACGACCGCCGCAACGCAGCGCGAATGCGCGCCAGCAGCTCTTCGATGCCGAAAGGCTTGGTCACGTAGTCGTCCGCGCCGGCGTCCAGCGCCGCAACCTTGTCTTTCTCCGTATTGCGAACCGAAAGAATGATCACCGGCGTATCCGACCCGGTCCGAATGGCGCGGCAGGTTTCCAGACCGCCCATCCCCGGCATATTCATGTCGAGCAGAACCAGGTTGGGCAACTCCTTCGGCAGCGTCTCCATCGCGTCCTCGCCGGTGCGTGCCTCCACCACTTCGTAATTGTGACCCACCAACGTCGCCTTCATGACGCGGCGGATCTGCGGATCGTCGTCCACCACCAGAATTTTTCCGACGCTCACCCTTCGCGACCTCCCGCGCTCGCGGCCAGCGAGAAATAGAATACCGCGCCCTGTCCCGGTTCGCTGACCACCCAGATTTTCTCCCCGTGGGCTTCCACAATTCCCTTGGCGATCGCCAGGCCCATGCCGGTTCCCTCGGTGTCGAACCGGTGGCGCCGTCCGCGGTAGAACTTGTCGAAGATCCGCGTGCGCTCATTCTCTTCGATGCCGGGCCCGCGGTCTCCGACGCCGATCACGATTTTCCCGCCCTTGGCTTCCGCGGAAACCTCCACCGGCGAGCCCTCGGGAGAATACTTCAGCGCATTTTCGACGAATTGCCGCACTACCTGCGCGGCGAAGTCGCGGTCGGCGATGGCATTGGGAAGATCGCCCGCTACGCGCACGGTGAACGGCCTTCCGCGCAGCGGCACGCTCAGTTCGGAGAGCGCGCCGGCGATCAGCTCCGGCACCGCTACCGGCTGCTTTTCCAGGTGCAGCTTGCCGGCTTCGATGCGCGCCATCTCCACCACTTCCGCCGCGATGCGGTTCAGCCGGTCGGCCTCCTCGTTGATGATCGTGAGCAGTTCCTTGTCCGCGCCGGGTGCGCCGCCCAGCAGGCTGGTCACCGCCGCTTTGATGGATGTCAGCGGCGTTTTGAGATCGTGCGCCAGCGAGTCGAGCAAGGCGGATTTCAGCGCCTCGCTTTGCCGCGCCGCTTCCGCATGGCCCGCATCCTCCAGCGCCCGTGCCTTTTCGATGGTGATGGCCATCAGGTTGGAAATGGCGCGCACCATCTTGTCCGGCGGCGGCGGCCCGATGAGCGCCATGCTCCCCAGCGGCCGTCCGCCCAATCGCACCGGCGCCAGCGCCACCCCGCGCAACAGGTCGACCGAAGGATTTTCTACTTCGCTCTCCACCAGCAATTCGTGATCGGTGACCACCTGGCTTTCTGGACCGGAGCGTACGAACTCGTCCGTGGGCCGGTAATAGAAGGCCGCCGCGGTACACCCGAAAACCTGGATCGCGCGATTCACGAATTCGCGAATGGTCTTCCTCGCGCTGCCGGTCAGCAACATCGACTGCACCAGGCTGTAGAGCTGCTCGATTTCCACCCGCCGCGCTTCCGCCTCCGCCGCGCGGCGGCGCGCGTGCGCCGAAAGCTGGCTGGCCGTAACCGCGGTCACCAGAAACGCGGCCAGCGCCACCCAGTTCTGCGGGTCCTGGATGGTGAGCTTGCCGATCGGCGGCAAAAAGAGGATGTTGAACCCGAACATCGCCGCCACGGACGCCGCCAGAGCCTCGGTAAGTCCCAACTGGGCCGAGATTCCGAGAATCGCCAGCAGCAGGGTGAGCGCGGCGGTGGTCGCGTTGACGCGCAACTGCGAATCGATGGTCAGAATGGCGCCGACGGCCGCCAGCGCGGCGGCGAAGCGAATGGATCTGGCGATCATGGTCGTAGGGCAGGCAATCGTGCCTAATGCCGGCTTTCCGCGCCGGCGTTCTTCAGTGTCCGAACAGCCGGTGAAAGAAATTCCGCGTGCGCCCGCGGATGTCGCGCAGTGTCGCGTCAATGCGCTGGCCGTGCAGATGTTCGGGCGTCCAGCGCTTTACCAGGTTGGTGAGCACTTCGAATTGTGCCTGCGATTTTGGCAGGCTGCCCTCGGCGTGCCCGGTGGAAACGCGCTGTCCATGGTCCAAAGCCCGATAAAAAGTCGCTGCTTCGCGCAGAAAATCGGCATCCTCGCGTTCCAGGTGGCCCATCTTCTCAATCACGTCGATGCGCTCCGGGGTGTTCAGCGCTTTATAAAAGATCCCCGCGCCCTTGAGCCGCAGATACATCAACGCGAAATCGATATCGTAATATCCGCCCGTGCCCGCCTTCAGCGGATTGCGCGGCCCCTGTTCGCGCTCCAGCCGCGCGCGCATGGCCGCAAGGTCCTTGCGTGATCGCATACTTTGGCCGTAGCGGCGCCAGTCCACCTCCTGCAGTTCGTGCAGAAATTCCGTCGCGCGTTCCAGATTGCCCGCCACCGCGCGCGATTTCATGTATGTGATCCCTTCCCACGCCTCCGCGCCGCGCTCGAAGTAATTCTTGTACGCGCCCTCCAGTTGCACCAGGTCGCCCTCGCGGCCGTTGGGACGCAGACGTGTGTCGACGGTGAACATCACGCCCGCGCCGGTGTATGCGCTCATAATCTGAATCATGCGCTCGGCCACGCCGGTCCAGAAGGCTGATTCGCCGGCGTCGGCGTCGGGCAGCACGAATACCAGGTCGGCGTCCGACCCGAGATCGAACTCGTTCATGCCCAGCCGCCCCAGCGCAATCACCATCATCTGATCGCGCGGCGAATATTGGGGACCCGCGGGCGTTGCCGAATCTTGAACGGCGATCCGGTAAGAGGCCTCGATCACCCGGTCCGCCAGGGCCGAAGTCCGGCGCAAAGAGGTGAAGATGGGCGCCCCCGCGAGGATGCTCTCGCTTTGAATGCGCAGCATTTGGCGCCGGTAGAACCGCCGCAGCGCGCCCTCATCCAGCGGCTCGGCGGGTTCCAGGGCCGGCTCGCCGATTTCGTCGAGCAGTTCCGGCTGCCGCAGCAGTTCGTCCGCGAAGTACGGGCTATGCTCGAAGATGTCCAGCGCTCCGGCGGCAAGCTTGCCGGCGCTATCAAGGCGGTCGAGCACCGCCGGGTTGGCGAATGCCTTTTCCAGAAAGTGCTCGAATCGCACCCGTCCGCGGTTGAGAGCCGCGCCCGCGACCGCCGCCGCCAGTTGTGGCGCCCTCTGTTCCAGCAGGCGCGTCAGGCTGTTCACCGCCCCCGCCGGCTCCGGCTCCTCCGCCAGTTCCGGCAACGGCATCGGAGAATAGTAAAGCGGCTTTTGCGCATGGATCACGCGATCGTAGATTTCGCGGACCGCGCCGAGGTGCTCCTCCAGCCGCAGCTTGAACGAAGCGGCGTCGCGCGCGTCGCCGCTGCCGTCCGCGGGCATTTTGCGCGCCAGCAGGTTCAGCCCCTCGTCGCTGGATGGCAGCGTGTGCGTCTGCTGATCTTCATCCATCTGCAGGCGATGCTCCAGGTATCGCAGAAACTGGTAAGCCGCGGCCAGGCGCGCATACTCGGTGTCGGAGAGCAGCCGCTTGTCGCGCAGGCGGAACAGGGCGAACATGGTTCCACCATGGCGCACCCACGGTTCGCGTCCGCCGTGCAGGCGTTGCAGGCACTGCACCAGGAATTCGATGTCGCGGATTCCGCCGGGTGTAAGTTTGATATCGATGCCGCGTTTGCCGCGCTTCTTCGCGGCGGCCTTCTCGCTGATGCGCTGGCGCGTTTCCGAAACCGCCTCCACCGCGCGGAAATCCAGCGAACTTTGATAAATCAGCGGCTCCACGAATTCCAGCAGGCCCGCGCCCGGTTCGGGTTCTCCGGCGGAGACGCGCGCCTTGATGAGCATCTGCTTTTCCCAATCGCGCGCCCGCTCCACGTAGTAGCGCCGCGCGCCTTCGTCGGAGACGCAGATCTCGCCCAGTGTGCCATCCGGCCGCAGGCGAAGGTCCACGCGATAACACAGCCCGTCCGCGGTGTAAGTGGAGAGCAGGGTCGTATACTCATTGGCGATTTTCTTGCAAAATTCTTTGTTGGTGATGCGCGAGGCCCCATCGGTTTCGCCGTTGCCGCCATACACGAACATCAGGTCGATGTCGGAGCTGTAGTTCAACTCCTTGCCGCCCAGCTTGCCCAGCGAGATCACCGAGAGCCCGCACACGCCGCCGTCGGCGAGCCGCGGCTCGCCGTGCTGTGCCACCAGGCGCGCGCGAATGCGCCGGTAGGTGAAATCCAGAATCGCGTCGGCAAGATTCGAGAGTTCTTCGGTGACCTCGGCCAGCGCCGCCACGCCCATTACGTCGCGCAGGCTGATCCGCAGCAGCTGCCGCCTGCGAAAGCGCGCCAGATCGAGCGCCGAGGGCATGTCGCGCCGCTCTTTGCCCAGGAAATCGTACAGCCGCTCCTCGTAACCCTCCACCGAAAGCGCGCGATAGAAGCTGCCGGAGGCCGACACTTCCAGAATGCGCTCGGGCTTCTTCAAGACCGCGTCGGCAAGAAATCGGCTGTACGAAAAAACATTCACCGCGCAGCGGAGTGCGGCGGCGGAGCTGGTGATGCGCTCGAACGCGGAGGGAGATTCGTGGAAGAGACGTTCCAGGTACCGCTCGACGGCCGGAGGATCGGGCACCGATGCCAGCAACAGTTGAATGCGGCGGGCGATGCGTTCGGGAAGGCCGGCGGCCAGCCGGACCACAAGCGAGCTATCCATCGACAATCAGGCCACCTGCGCCACGACTGCAATTATATCGCCCGCCGATACCGGGCCCGGATCCAGCACGCTCAGGTAAAACCCGCTCATGCCCCAGCGCGGCGACCGGTAATCGCGCTCCTTCACGCGTTTATCGTAGATCTCGTCTTTGATTGCCGGCCCGTAGATATCGAGCTGCGAGCAAGGCCCTCGGGGCTTCGTGATCTCGAGCAATGCGCCGCCGGCGCGAAGGCGGTCGCCGATGCGCAGATTCCGGACCTCGATGCCTCGCGTGGTGAGATTCTCTCCGAGCGAACCGAAATCCACCGGGAAGCCGCGGCGCCGTAACCCTTCCACTACTTCGGCCGCGACGAGGAGTATTGCCTGGCGCGGGCCGCCGTGAATTCCGGGGTGCGCCTGGCGGTCGCCTTCGATACCGAGAGGCGTAATAAAGCCTCCCGAAACCAAACGTTTCGGGAGGCCTCCCGGAGAGATGTTGACTTGGACGATGGTGCCCGTAGCCTTCTTCTTGCTTCTTGCTTCCGGCTCCTGGCTTCTTCTCTAAATATCGTAGTAGAGCTGGAATTCGTACGGGTGCGGCCGCAAACGAACCGCCTCCGCCTCGTTCTTCCGCTTGTACTCGATAAACGTTTCGATCAGGTCTTCCGTAAACACATCGCCGCGCATCAGGAACGCATGGTCCTCTTCGAGGCAGCTCAGCGCTTCGTCCAGCGATCCCGGCATGGACGGCACCGCCTTCATTTCTTCCGGCGAGAGATCGTAGATGTCCTTGTCGAGCGGTTCCCCCGGGTTGAGCTTGTTGATGACGCCGTCGAGGCCGGCCATCAACATCGCCGCAAATGCCAGGTATGGATTCGATGCCGGGTCGGGCGGACGGAACTCCACGCGTTTGGCCTTCGGGCTCGCCGAGTACATCGGGATGCGGCAGGCGGCCGAACGGTTGCGGCGCGAGTACGCCAGGTTGACCGGAGCTTCGTAGCCCGGAACCAGCCGCTTGTAGCTGTTGGTGGTGGGCGCGATGAGCGCCGAAAGCGCGCGCGCGTGCTTCAGCAATCCGCCGATGTAGTTCAGCGCCAACTGGCTGAGGCCCGCATAGCCGTCGCCGGCGAACAACGGCTTGCCGCCGTTCCACAAGCTCTGGTGGGTGTGCATGCCGCTGCCGTTGTCGGCGAAAAGCGGCTTCGGCATAAACGTCACCGTCTTGCCATACTGGTTGGCCACGTTGCGGATGATGTATTTGTACAACATCATGTTGTCGGCGGACTTCACCAGCTTGTCGAATCGCTGATCGATTTCGCACTGGCCGCCGGTGGCGACTTCGTGGTGGTGGCACTCGATGTGGAGCCCGCACTGGATCATGGTCTGCACCATTTCGCTGCGCAGATCCTGGTAGTGATCGGTGGGCGGCACCGGGAAATAACCTTCTTTATAGCGCGGCCGGTAGCCGAGGTTATCCTCGCGGCGGCCGGAATTCCAACGGCCTTCCTCGGCATCGATGTAATAGAAGCCGCAGTGCTGATTCTGGTCGAAGCTGACGTTGTCGAAAATGAAGAATTCGGCTTCCGCCCCGAAATACGCGGTGTCGGCG
>Ga0335072_10012689_pt1 | contig 12033 bp, 9 predicted proteins | sample Lox_Sample_21_FD_206725 | JGI IMG/M metagenome (GOLD analysis project Ga0335072, IMG submission 206725) | Soil microbial communities from Loxahatchee National Wildlife Refuge, Florida, United States - Lox_Sample_2.1 | ecosystem: Environmental > Terrestrial > Soil > Wetlands | place: USA: Florida...
AACGTCCAGGTCGACGTCATTGTCTCCAGTCCGCTTAAGCGCGCCTTGCAGACCGCGCAATTCGTGGGCACCGAACTCGGCTATGAAGCCAGGGTCGAAGTCAGTCCGGCCCTCGCGCTTGCAGCCGACTACGCCGCCTTTCAGAAGCTGTTGGACAAGTACGCCGATCGCGAAGGCGTCCTCATCGTGGGGCACAATCCCAACATCTTCAAGTTCCTCGGCCGCATCATCACGGGCAACGGCGGGGCGGGCGTGCGCATGCGCAAGGGTTCGGTGGCCCGCATCGATATGTCCAAGCATCCACCCCTGTTGCAGTGGCTCATCGATCCGCGTATGGCGCGGCTCTTTTACGCCAGCGTGGCAAAGAGCTCGCGCCCGAAGACTTCGCGAAAGTAATCCGCTTCCTTCCGAAGCGACCACAGCTCCAGTTCCGCTCCCGTGCGTCCCGGCTCCACTTCCAGATATACGCGCTTGGGATAAACTCGCGCTGCAACACACAGCACGTCGCTCGCGCGGTCCTGGTTCAGCGCAACCGCAAGCCGCAGCAAGAGCACGGCGCGCTGCACGTTCTTGTGCTCCTCCGCAGGAATATTACGCAATGCCCGGTCACCGGGCTGCGGTCGGCTCTTGCCCAGATAGCGCCCCAGCGCCGACACAATCGTCCGCTGCACCTGCGTGTACCCATACATCTCCGAACTCGAGATGATGTACTGCGTGTGCCGATGGTGTCCCTGGTGGTTGATGAACTTGCCCGTATCGCGCAGCAGCGCCGCCGCACTCAACCAGCTCTCGTATTCCGGCGGCAGCCCGTGCATCGACTTCAGCTCCTGAAACAGCTGCAGCACATGGGCCCGCACCGGCTCGGTCTGCTTTGGATCGACCCCGTAGCGCCTCGCCGTCGCCAGCACGCTCTCCCAGCGCTCGTGCTCAAACTCGCGATGCGCTGCAGCCCGCGCGTCTTGCTCTGCCAGCATCTGCGCCAGAATGCCATCGCGCAATCCCAGTGGCGAGTAGCGAAAGCCCTTCAATGAAAAACTCTCGAGCAGCTCCGCGAACACGTGCGCGCCGGCCACGATGATCTCTGCGCGCCGCGGCCCGATGCCCGGCACGGCTTCGCGATCGGGCAAAGACATCTTCGCCAGCTTGCCTGCCAGCTTGCGCACCAGCGGAGCCGGCGCAAATCCTCCGCCCGCCGCAGCCGCCGCTCCGCGCCCCGCGCGCCGCGGCTTCTTCGACTGCTTACCCGCCGCCGCACATGCCTCGGCCAGCGCCGCCGCCGTCCCCGATGTCGCAATCACCAGCGGAACCTTCGATCCCTGGACACGCCGATGCGCTCGACGCAGCTCCCGTCCAATCAGCTGATGCATCCGCCGCAGCCCCTCGGCACGCGGCGGATCCTCCTGCAGGAACTCCTCTGTCAACCGCACCGCGCCCAGCGGCACGCTGATCGTCTCCTTGATCCGCTTATGCTCTGACAGCGTAATCTCGCAGCTTCCGCCCCCAAGGTCGATCAGGAGCACCCGTCCACCCACGCCGGGCTCGGTGTTCATCAAGCCACGGTGAATCAGCCGCCCTTCTTCAAGGCCCGAGATGATCTCCATGTTCCATCCGGTCTCGGCCTTCACCCACGCCTGGAATGCCGGTGCATTGCGCGCGTCGCGCATGGCCGCTGTCGCCACTACGCGCATGCGATCCACCCCATGTAGCTGCACCGCGCGCTGAAAGCGCTTCAATGCCCGGAGCGTCGCCGCCATCGCATCCGGAGACACCAGGCCCGAGTCGAACACGCTGGACCCAAGCCGCGTCACCTCGCGGTCTTCATGGACGGTCTTCAATCGATGGGAAACAACTTTTGCAATTTTGAGCCGGCAGGAGTTCGATCCGATATCGATGGCGGCAAAGGTGGGCATAGAGGCGTCGCGCACACTCCGGTAAAACAAATTCAGTCTCTGCGGTCAAGATACACGAGCACCCTGAACACAGTCGTCCTCAATCCCGTTTCATCGCGGAACTGTCCCATGCGCCTGGCGATTGTTTTTCTCGAACCATCCGACAACGCGAGCCTCGTATTCGATGGGATCCGAAACGAACGCGCCGCAGTGCTCCGCAGTGGCCGGCTCCCACAAAACGACTCGAGGCGCGGCGGCTCGAATCATCTCCGAATGACGCGCAGGCAGGTTCGTGTCGGCTAGGCCATGAATCAAGAGAACAGGAACGTCGCTCTCCTTCACCGCCTTCAGCGGCGAAGCTTCTTCAAGATTGACTCCATACCGGAGATCAACGTATATCAATCCCGCGTCCATCGCAGGCCGAAGAACTGTCCGTCCCAACCATGGCCCTGTCCCAAACTCCTGGCCGAGCCGGTCGTAAGCAGCCTCTTCAAACGCAGCAAACGTGCTCTCAGCGATCACTGCACAGAATCCTGGCTCCACTGCGAGCGCGCGAAGCAGCTCAGCGGCGCCCATCGAATCGCCCAGCCCATCGATACAATGCGGCTGCATCGTCTGGTCGAGCCACTGATACCAGTGCCTTACATCCTGTGCTTCCTCCACTCCATATGTCGCGATGGAGCCGCCGCTCTCTCCGTGCGCCCGCGCATCCGGCAGCAGAACGGTGAAGCCATGCCGGAGAAGCAGATCCGCGTTGCCCAGCATGCCACTCCGGTTGTCTCCCTGCCCGTGGAGAAGGATGACCGCATCCCCATTTTCATGAATCGGCCGCAAGATCCATGCGCGCAAAATCACACCATCATTGGCAGTCACTTGCACGTTCGTCAGAGAGGCTTCGCCTTCGGCGGCAATAATTTCTGCCCGCGCCTCGTCGGCCGCGGTCAAAGGCAGTCGCTGCGGATGCAACGCGTCATCGGCCGCGATGACGCCGATGGCTGTACAGGCTCCCAACCAACAAAGACACGCTGCGGTGCACCATGTCAGGACAGTTCGGCGAGTGCGGCCCATCCGCCATGGTACGCAGTTACCCCATCTGTCGTTCCTGGCATCCACCTGGCTGAACTGTCTTCTTGCGATTCGCTATCGAACCTCGACCGCTTACCTTGACGGCAGATCTCCGGCTTCACGCATTTCTGCGGATGCCTGTGTTGGCCGGCGCGACCCGGACTACCGGCTTTCTGCGTGAGAACTGCGCCGCCCGCTCAGGCCCTGGCGCCTTCAGCGCGGCTAACTGCCGCACCGCGTTCTGGCACGTTCGCACGGCCTCTTGCAATGCGCGCTCCGCCATCGATTCCAGCGTCGACTGCAGCCCCTCCTCGCCGCGCACTGACAAAACACCCTTAGCCTCATCCGCCAGAGCCTGCCAGTCGTGCCATCGGCCCACGTCCACCTGGATTTTTTTGAATAGCGCTACCTGGCGGCGCGCCAATCCAACTCGCGGCGCGTCAATCTCCGCAAGGTACCGCGCCGCTTTGGCCCGCTTGCGAAACTCGTGCAGCGTCTCCGCAGACAGCGCCGGAGCCGCTGCCGCCAGCTCAGCCACAATCGCTTCAACGCCCTCCGCGATGTGGATCGAAGGCGGTTCCGACACTCTGAAATGCGCCTGCATCTCTGCCGACGCCTCCTGCAAAGCCGGCATCTTTTTCGCCAGCGCCGGGCCAAGCTTCTTGTCTGCAGATCGACGTCTCCGCTTAAGCCACACCTCCAGCCGGTCCATCTCCTGCACGAAATTCCGGCTCGCTACCGGCGCATCGGCCGGCAACGCCGCCTCCGGGCCGCGCAGCCTCGCCAGCGTCTGCAGAAAAACATCGAGGTCGCGGACAGAACTCATGACTTTGCGCAGCTTGTCGGCTTGCTTCATCCAATGTTGCGCCGCCCGAGCCCTTGCGTCCTCCGCGCCAACCTGCCGCAGCCAGCATTCCGTCTGGGCCTTCAGACGCAGAGTCGCGATCCGCAGCGCATGGATCCGCTTGCGGCTGGGTTTGCGCTCGCAGCGGGAGACCAGATCGTTCCAGCTTGCTAGCTGCTCATACCAATCCGGCTCGTGGAGGAGAACGAGCGTGCTGTCCTGTTCACTCACGCCGGAATTTACCGTCCTTTAACCATCTACCTTCTATTCTGCACCCGCCGGCCGGGCCGCGCTTTCGAGATGCACAGCCAGGTGAAACGGCGTTTAACCCCGGCTGTTATCCTCTTCATGGAAGTGCTTGCCGGCGTTTGGCCTTTTCCACCGGTGCCGGCGCACAGCAGCATAGGGAAATGCGGCTCCTTCATTCGAGACACTCCGCCTGGTTCGCAACCGCATCCCGCTTCCTTTTCAGGCCCATAGGCAGCATTACCGGATCCCTCTGGGCTCATGCAAAATCCGGCAGATCGGAAGACTGAACTTCCTGCAAATCCTGGAGCTTGGTTCACTCTCGCATGACGGCCGTTTCCATTTCCGCACCCGCCCCCCGGCGCGCTCCTTCGGTCTTTGCCTGCTGGACGCTGCTGCTCCTTGTCTTCGCTGCTGTCCAGTTCGCCTCTCTCTTTACTCCCCCGCTGCTCGATGACGCCGACGCCAGCCATGCCGAAGCCGCACAGCACATGGCCGAGACCGGAGACCTCGTCACCCTGCATATCAACGGGATCCGCTACCTCGAGAAGCCGCCTCTGCCTTACTGGATCGACGCGGCCCTCTACCGCGTCTTCGGCCAGAATGTCTTCGCGACCCACCTGCCCAACGCGCTTGCCGTTCTCGGCTGCGCCTGGCTGGCCTGGCTGTGGGCAGAACGCGCCTGGGGCCGCCGCGCCGCCCTGTACTCCGCTCTCGGCGTTCTCACCGCAATCGGCCCGTTTCTGTTCACCCGATTTGCCATCCCTGAAGCCCTGCTGAGTTTCTTCTTCCTGCTGGCGCTCTATTGTTTCCTCACCGGCATGGAGTCGCACCGCCCCGCCCGCTTCTACGTTATGTGGATCGCGCTGGCCCTCGCGACGCTGACCAAGGGCCTCATTGCGCCCGTCTTCTTTATCGCGGCCGCCGTTCCCCTGCTGCTTCTCAGCGGCCAATGGCGCCGCTGGCTCCAGTTCAAGCCCTTCAGCGGATTCCTGCTCTACCTCGCGATTGCCGCCCCGTGGCACATCCTTGCCGGCATTGCCAACCCTGACCAGGGACATCCCATCGGCAATCACCCCACCCCCGGGAACGTGCACGGCTTCTGGTACTTCTACTTCATCAACGAGCACTTTCTGCGATTCCTCGGCGAGCGCTTCCCTCACGACTACAACAAGCTGCCCTTCGCGGCCTACTGGCTGCTTCACTTTGTCTGGCTCTTCCCGTGGAGCCTGTTTCTTCCCGCCCTGCTGGTCGCCGCATGGCGCACTCGCCGCACCTGGCTGCAGCATCTGCGCCGCGACGCGGGTCAGACTGTGGATTTCTACATCGATTTCGCCGCCCGCGAAGACGTAGCCAGCTACGTTGAGCGCCTCAAGTTCCGCGTCCGCACCGTCTGGCTCTTGGGCCTCTTCACTGCGTTTATCCTGCTCTTCTTCTCCATCTCCACCAATCAGGAGTACTACACGTTCCCCGCCTGGCCGCCCCTGCTCATTCTCACCGCCGGCATGATCGCCGCCATTGAAGAAGGCAGTGAATCGAGTGACTCCCGGCCCGCGCTCTCCACTGTGTGGCTGACCGGTGCGCACGTCGTCTTTACGGTTGCCGGACTCCTCTCCGCCGCCGCCCTGGCCTGGGGCCTTTGGACCTCGCGTCATCTGCCCTTCGTCTCCGATATCGGAACCCTGCTCGCCCATCGCGACGTCGGCGGCTACACGCTCTCCATGTCGCACATCTTCGACCTCACCGGCCCGTCCTTTGCTGCTCTGCGCCTGCCCGCCGCACTGGCCATGATGGCGCTGCTCATTGGCCCCGCCGCCGGCTGGGCCTTGCGCATCCGTCAGCGTCACCTTGCCGCAACCGTCAGCGTGGCCCTGACCTCGGCAGTCTTCCTCGTCGCTGCGCACATCGCCTTCGCCCGTTTTGAGCCGATGCTCAGCTCAAAACAACTGGCAGATACCATCCTCCGCGACGGCTCGCCCTCCGACTCATTCATCATCTACGGCGACCAGTCCGACGCGTCCTCGGTCGTCTTCTACACGCACGATTTCCTGCGCAAGCCGGCTTATCTCATCCTCGAGCCCTGCTCCCCCACCGGCGCCGGCTCCTCGCTGCTCTGGGGATCCTGTTATCCCGATGCACCCAGAATTTTCCTGAACGACGACCAGCTCTCGAAGATCTGGGGTACGGGTAACCGCAAATGGATCTTCGCCCAGGATGAGAACCAGACCAGGGTTGAACAGCTTCTCGCGGGACGCTTGTATCCCGTTCAAACGATCGCCGACAAGGCTCTCTGGACCGACCGGCCCCTGCGGTAGGCGCTCGTCAGGATCTTTACCGGCAGCCCGGTCATTGCTTAAGTCGTCGGGCTCCGCGAATCAAACCCGTGGGCCCGCGCTGACCTGATTCCCGGTTCGCTGCATCAGGAGTCCCGGCATTCGAGTCGACGCGGCATCCAGAGCGCGACGGCCCGCTAAACCTTCCGCATGAGACCGCCTTTTTCCAAAATGAAGCGATCATCACGCCAGCCCAGGCGCCGGCTCGTGTAGCTCAGCCCCCAGAGAATGAAACCCATCAGATCGCGCAGAGGATAGAGCCAGCAAAAGCGGATGGCATCGGGATCTTGGACACCCATCCCGCCAGCCACGGCGCATAGAATCATGCGTGATACCGCGGCCCAGACAAACAGCGCCACTCCGGTGAGCGGCATCCCTGACAGCCCGCCGGCAACCAACCCGGCCAATCCGAAGGGCAGGGCAAACGTGAGACCGGTCCCGAGATGTCCCCACGGTCGGCTCATTCGCGTCGACTTCATCCAATTCCACTGATGATGAAAGTTCTTCCAGAAGCCGTCATTCACAATACAGTGATCAATCGTATGCCCTGATAGGTCGACAGTCCGGCCGCTGCTGGCCACCAGATTGCCCAGCATAAAATCATCGGCGTAATAATAGCCAAGGCGGGAAAACCCTCCGATCGCTTCGAGCGCTTCCTTGCGCACCGCCATGCAGGGCCCCAACGTGAACTTCATACCTTCAAGCATGTCTGCAACCACGACGCCGGCTGTCATCTCCACGCTCATGCCCAGCCCTTCCATCAGTCCCCACAGCCCTAGCCCGGCGGCCTTGCCCCGGTAGAGACATGTGGCGGCGCCAACCGTTCCGTCGCGAAACGACTTCGCGATCTCGCGCAGAAAGCTCGGCGTCACCAGAACATCGCTGTCGGTAATCACCAGCAGATCGTGTGCGGCGTTGGGCGCCATCACTGAAAGTGAGTAGCAGCGGGCATTGGGCCAGGGCGGCTGCCCCGAGGTGAAATACCGGACAGGCGCCGCGGGATGCCGCGCCGCAACTTTGCGTCCCACCTGCATACCGGCATCCTCTTCCGTGCGGGCACAGAAAAGAATCTCGAAATCCGGGTAGTCAATCCTGAAGAAGCTCTCAAGATACTGCTCCAGCCCCGGCTCGGCGCCGTGCAGTGGCTTGATCAGGCTTATTGGAGGCAGTTCCACGTCGGATGGGAGTGCCGCTCGCGACCGGCGCTTCGCTCGGAAGCGCCACACCGCTACGATCACCATTCCGAGAAAAATGCTGGAGGTCAACGTTCCAAACGCAGAAACTCCCAGCAAGATGAGAAGCATTCGATGGAGCATGTTGTCGGTCAACGCGCTCGATCCCTGCCGCGCGCCACACTCATTGTAACGGCAGTGCTTGTGCTCCAGTAGTCAGCAATCCGGTCGCCGAACGAACCAGCGTTGCGACAAGGATAACCACGAATCTCATCACCCTGGCGAAGTGGATCGAGGACTCTCCCCGTCAGGGCTTCTTTGCGGGCGCCGGCCGCTCCACCGCCGGCTTCCGCAGCGGAACAATCGCGCCCGGCTGGGCCGGCGCCGCCTGCTGAAAGCGCGTCAGCATCTCCGACCGCACGTACTCTACAAAACTCTGCATCTGGCGGTTCATCTCTTCCATCCGTTCCCGCATCTGCAGAATGATGGCGATGCCCGCAATGTTCACGCCCAGGTCACGCGCCAGATTCAGAATAAACTCCAGCCGCTCCAGGTCCTCATCCGTGTAATACCGCGTGTTGCCCTCGGTGCGCGACGGCTTCAGCAAACCCTCGCGCTCATACAAGCGCAGGGTCTGCGGGTGAATCTCGTACATCTCGGCAACCGCCGAGATCATGTACACACCCTTCGATTTGCGTTTCGCCGTCATAACTCGGATGTAGTGAGCCTATCCAGAATCCTAGCATTGGGCGATCTGCCCTGCCCCCACGGGAGGTCCTGCCGCATCAATTGACTTAACCCTCGTGGTCCCCTTCCTGAAGCTGAAGCCCTTCGTTGCAGCAATTGCGGCAGGCCGGCTCCCGGCCGGCGCTTCTATTCAAGCGGAGTTCCAGCAAGCAGCGATCGCGAGATCATTGCGCTGACTTCCTGCCAGGTCTTGAGCTTGGATTGATCTGGCGGTACGAGCCTGTTCTGGAAAACTCTTTCCAGCGCCGCATCGAAGCTCTCCACCGACAGGGGGTCGAAGATGAGCTCATCCGGAAGCAGTTCCGGCGCGCAGCCCGCATACTTCGAGCAAAGCACCGGAAGTCCTGCCCACATGGCCTCATTGACCACCAGCCCCCAGACGTCCTCGAGCGTGGGCAAGACAAATACGTCAGCCGCGCGATAAATCTCGTTGAGCTGGGGTTGCGATTGGTTCGAGACGATCTGAAAACGCCGAATCCCATTCCGTTCTGCAAGTTCACTCAGGCGATCGTATTCCGGACCCTCTCCTACGATAATCAGCGTGAACTCGCGGCCTTTCTCCACCAACCGGCCACAAGCCTCGATCAGTTTGTCCAGGCCTTTTCTCGGCAACAGCTGTGCAACGGTCAGGATGACGGGCCGCGGAAACTTCTCAAGCCAGCTGACGTGCCCGCTGGTTGCCACCTGAAACGTCTCCTGTCGAATGCAGTTCTGCACCTGAAGAATGTTTTCTCTCGAGACTCCGATGGATTCAAGATACTCGGTAGAAGTCGTTCCGTAGCTGATCCATCGCCTGACATGACGAACCAGGAATCGCCTGATGACGGCTCGCGATCGTGTGATAAACCGCTCCGAGTGAAGCGACCCGCCCCACCAGACCCAGACCGGCACTCGCGCCAGCTTTCCGTAGAAGATTCCGTAAAGCGTGCGAAGCCCCATTTCGTGGGCAATGATTACGTCCGGCCTGAAGCGCGGAAGTCGCCAGACCAGACCCAGATTGAAATGCACATAAGAAGTGTCTACGACTCCTTGAACTCCCGTTCTCTTCTTCATCGGGATCTGAAGCGTCCACACCTTCTCTTCCTTGAGCGACCCTGGAACGTCTATCGTCCACTTCCGGTTTCGCTCGTTCCCTCCATGCAAGATAAGCGTCTCGAAGCTCTCTCCGAACTTGCCATAGGCCGCAAGCCTGTAAGGAGTGAGCATGTTGGTGAGAATGGCTAACTTCGGTTTCCTGCTATGACCCGCGGCTTCCTTCATTTCAGGCACGAATCTCTCCGTCTCCGATGTGTCCATTGAAACTGAGCGTGCAATCACTGCTCACGAGTCATATCTGCGCTCACTGCAATTCCGTACTTCTGATAAAGCCCGTACTCGTGCTGCTTCATGTCTTGCGGCGAAAAACGCATCCCCACAGGGCGAGCAGGACAACCGGCAACAATCGCATAGCGATCGACATCTTTGGTTACAACCGAACCTGCGGCAACAATCGCGCCTCGCCCAACGGAGACACCTGTCAATACAATTGCGCCGTAGCCAATCCAGACATCCGGCCCGATGTCAATCGTCTTGCCCAGTCCCGCGCCGCGGTAATCCGCATCCCCGATCCAGGGTGCATGCCTGACACTTTCGCCAACCGCACGAATGTCGTGGTCGTTTCTTCCAATCAACCCCACATGATTGGCAATCATCGTATGGGCGCCGATCTTTCCATCGCACTCGATCGTGCAGTATTTCCCTATATAGACCTCATCTTCGACAACCAGACCCCGCGGAGAATCCAGGATCGTTCCAATGCCCAGATGCACCCCTCTTCCAAGCGTCACCTTGTTCCGAACCCCGTACGCTCGATAGAGCCTCTGCCACATTCGTTTCACTGCCTTGATCATCTCTTTTGATTCCTGAACAAGAGTGCGAGAGCAATCCAGCAGAAGTCTTCGTTACTCCCCCCGTACCTGGGCCCTGCCCTTTAACTGCTGCGACTTGATGGATACACAACCTCGCAGCGATCCGGAAGACTGCTTCTGCTGACCGGCACGTTGAATGGCATTTCTGAACATTGAGCCGCGACCTGGAGCCCAGCCACTGCTTCTTTATACCTTCTCGAACAGCTTCACCCGCGGATCCTGGTTGTTCAGCTTGGCCAGTTCGCGCATGATCTCCCGGCTGCGCTCGTCCTGCAGATGCGGCACCACCACGTCCACCGTTACAATCTGGTCGCCGCGTTGGCCCGGATGCGCGGCGCTCTCCACGCCCCGCTCGCGCATGCGCAGCTTCTGCCCGCTCTGCGTGCCCGGCGGAATCTTCAGCTGCGTGCGCCCATCGATGGTCGGCACATCCACCTTGGCCCCCAGCGATGCCTCCGGCACGGTCACCGGCACCGTCAGATGAATGTCGTCGCCCGTCCGCGTAAATACCGGGTGCGTCCCCGTCCGCACAATCACAAACAGGTCGCCGGCCGCGCCGCCGTTCACACCCGCATTCCCCTTGCCCTGCAGCCGGATCCGCTGGCCGTCGCGTGTCCCCGGCTTGATACGGAACTCCACTGTCTCCGCGCGGCTCACGGTTCCTTCGCCATGACACGTCGGGCAATCATTCGACACGCGCCCCGACCCGTTGCAGCGCGGGCACGGAATGTTGAATTTCATCCGCCCGCCCATCTGCGTTACCTGCCCCGATCCATTGCACTCCGGGCAGGTCATCGGCCCGCCGGTCTGCGCCTGCCCATGACAGGTCGGACACACGTCCTGGCGATGCACCTGGAGCCGCGCCTGCCCGCCCCGAATCGCCGTCCAGAAGTCCACCGTCGCCTGATACTCAAGATCGGTGCCCGCCTGCGGACCACGCGGCCGCTGCGTCTGCGCTCCCGAGAAGATCCCGGAAAAAATATCCTTGAAGCTGCCCCACGTCGACGACCCTGCGTCGGCATGCGGCCCGCCCCCTCCCTGAAATCCTGAAAAATCGAATCCGCCAAAGTCCACCGGCGGCCGGCCACCCGCGTTCTGCTGCCGCGCATAGGCCTCGGCCTGCGCCGGATCGATCTGGTCCGAGTAGAAGCCCAGCTGGTCATAGATCTTCCGCTTCTTCTCGTCACTCAGAATGTCATTAGCCTCAGAGATCTCCTTGAACTTCTCTTCTGCTTTCTTGTCTCCAGGATTGACGTCGGGATGATACTTGCGCGCAGCTTTCCTGAAGGCCTTGCGAATCTCCTCCGCCGTGGCCGTCTTCTTCACGCCAAGCGTGGCGTAATAATCCTTGTTCTGTGTCGTGGGCATCGTGCGTCGTTATCTCATTCCAGCGTACACGCTGTGTCCGAGCAATACCTCCGGCCAGACCAGCGAAGGCTCCAACATCTTCATCGGCCGGTTCAACTCCTGGCTTCGATCCCGAGTTGCTTCTTCCCGATAGAAATCAAGGGTGAGCGACTCTTCCATCGCCCACCCCTCTAGCCTATTGATCCGCCCCGGCTTTCCGCCCGCAGGGCGGCATTGCCTGAACGGTTAGTTCTTCTTCTCGTCCACGTCCACGTACTCGGCGTCGATCACTTCGCCTTCCTTCTTTGCCTCGCCGGCCGTTGGTCCGGCCGTGCTCCCGTCCGAAGGGCCGCTCGACGCAGTCGCCGCGTTCGCCTTGTACAGCACCTCGGCCAGCTTGTGGCTCGCCATCGTCAGCTTCTCGTGCGCTGCCCGCAGCGCGCTCGAACTCGGCGTGCCTTCCAGCGTCTTCTTTGCTTCGGC
>Ga0335072_10012690_pt1 | contig 12033 bp, 15 predicted proteins | sample Lox_Sample_21_FD_206725 | JGI IMG/M metagenome (GOLD analysis project Ga0335072, IMG submission 206725) | Soil microbial communities from Loxahatchee National Wildlife Refuge, Florida, United States - Lox_Sample_2.1 | ecosystem: Environmental > Terrestrial > Soil > Wetlands | place: USA...
TGGCGGCACTTGCGCACTCGATGGGCAAGGACATCTCCGAGCAGGACTGGTATCGCATTCTTGATGCGCTCCTGCTGGTCGCCACCCAGCCCGCCGCCTCATAGGGGCCCCCGGTGCGTGTCTTCGGGTTCAGTCACATCGGCGACCGTAGCGCTGAGCGCTGCGAGCACGTCCTCGGCGCGCACCGCCACTGCCACGCCGTGCTCTCCTGCACCCAGCGTGATCTCGCGGCCGAGCACCCGCTTGTCGGTGATGACCGGCCAAGCCGTCGCAGCTCCGAGCGGTGTGATCGTGCCACGCTCATAGCCGGTGACCTCCCTGGCTACCGTGGCGTCGGGCATGGACACGCGGCTGACGCCGAGCAGGGCACGCAGTTTGGGCCAGGAGATGGTCCGGTCGCCGGGCACGAGCACGAAGACGTAGTCGCCCTCGCCTCGCCGCACCACCATTGTCTTCACCACGTCGGCAGGCTCGACGCCCCTGGCCTTCGCAGCCTCCGCGAGGCTGCGCACCGGGCCATGCCGGATGACCCGGTAGGCGACGCCGGATGCGTCGAGAGCCTGAAGGGCCGAGTTGGGCACGGTCGATTATCGCTCCGGCGTTAGGTACTGGCTCGGCCTGCTGTTACCGGTGTCAGCCGCTGGCCTGCTCGTCCGCCCAGCCTGTCAGGGCTACGACCTCGGCTGCGATATCGGCGACGGCTCGCCTGTCGGTTATCACCCGATGCACCCAGGCAGGGGCGCGCTTGTTTAGCCTGCGGGCCATCAGCACCGCCGTACTCGACGGGCCGATTCTCCGGTACCTCTCCTCGGCTGACCTGCGAGCGGCAGGACAGCAGACTTCTGAGCGCCGTGCCCGCGCATGGCACGACCTCACCGATCGCGTCTGCCAGCCGTAACGGCACGGGACACAGCCCGTCGGCCCTGGCTGGGCCGGTACCGTGGCTGTCGCGACTGGCGTAGCCGGATGTAACCGGCGTGGAGCGAACGAGTGGCATCGACCGCCTGGGTGTCCTTTGGCAGTAGCCGAAGGGACACGCTGATGCGATACGGGATGAACCCTCACCAGTCCGCCGCGATAGTTTCGGGTCACGGCCCGCGGGTGATCAACGGGGAACCGTCGATGATCAACTATCTGGACGCCTTGAACGCTCTCGAGCTGGTTCGCGAAGCCGACGATGCGACAGGCAGGCCAGCGGCCGCATCGTTCAAGCACGTCTCACCAGCGGGCGCAGCGCTCGCGGGCGCAGTGGACGCGACGTCGGCACGAACGTGGCGAGTAGGCGAAGCCGAGGACGGGACCCTCCTCTCGGCATACATCCGAGCCCGCGACGCGGACCCGAAGTCGTCGTTCGGAGACGTTGTGGCATTGTCACGGCCAGTGGACCTGGCCACCGCAGAGTTCCTGCGGACGGTCATCTGCGACGCCGTTGTCGCCCCGGGATATGAGCCGGGCACGGTCAGGGTCCTCTCGTCGAAGCGCGGCGGCGGGTTCCTCGTTCTCGAAGCCGACCCCCGGCGCCCGGTGCCTGCCACTGAGCGCCGCGATGTCCTGGGCGTCACGATCGAGCAGGATCGTGACACCGTTCCGGTGGCCACCGTGCTGCCGGGCGACGGCACGCTCGACCATAAGGCACGCACCGACGCGCTGCTCGGCATGGTGATCGTGCGGTATACCCAGTCCAACTCAGTGGCCCTGGTTCGCGACGCAGCCGCGATCGGGATCGGCGCCGGGCAGCAGAACCGTGTGGACTGCGTACGGCTCGCGGGGGCCAAGGCGCGCACATGGTGGCTGCGCAGGCACCCGTTCGTCAACCACCTGCCCGCAGTCGACGGCATGGGCCGGCAGGACCGTCTTAACTGGCAGATCAGATTCGCCGGGCAGGAGATGACCGCCGGGCAGCTGTGGGAATTTGAGTCCTTGTTCGGCACCAAGGCCCGGAGCCGCTACGAAGATGTGACCTGGCGGGGCGACTGGACTGCCACGCTCAGCGGCGTCACGATGACCTCTGACGGGTACTTGCCTTTCCGCGACAACGTTGAGCATGCCGCAGCCGCGGGCGTCACTGCGATCGTGGAACCTGGCGGGTCAGCCCGGACGAGCGAAGTCGCCGACAGCGCGGCCGCGCACGGCATCGCGCACGTTCAAACTGGTCTCCGCCTGTTCCATCACTGATAAGCACTCCTGTGGCTGAGAACCTTGCCCATGGTCGCCGTGGCCGCTAACATCGTTCCACTAACTGATTAGTGGAAGTGCGGTTATGATCGAGTTTCAGCTTGACACGGCGTCTGGCGTCGCCACCTATCTACAGCTCGTCCAGCAGGTTCATCAGGCCCTGCAACTTGGCTTGCTCGAACCGGGCGACCAGCTGCCGACAGCTCAGCAGGTTGTCGGCCAGCTTGCGATCAATCCGAACACGGTGCTGAAGGCCTATCGGGACCTTGAGCGCGAGGGCCTGGTGCGCGCCCGGCCGGGTCAGGGGACCTTCATTACCCGGTCGCTGCCGCGCACGGACCGTGCCGCCCAGACCCGGTTTCTCACCTCGATGAGCGACTGGATGCGCTCGGCGCGCGCTGCGGGTCTTGGCCCCGACGACATCGAGGCGATCTACCGCACAGCGTTCCGTAACTGCTTCGCGGAAGGTGTGGCATGAACTTCGCCGTGGAGGCCGCTGGCCTCGGTAAGCAGTACGGCCGCCGCTGGGCGCTGCGCGACTGCTCGCTGTCGATTCCACCTGGAAGGGTTGTCGGCCTCGTCGGGCCAAACGGCGCGGGCAAGACCACCTTGCTGCATCTGGCTGTCGGGCTCCTCGAGCCGACCTCGGGCTCGATCAGGGTTCTCGGCGCAAGTCCTGCCGATGGCCCCGCACAACTCGGCCGGGTCGGCTTCGTCGCCCAGGACACGCCCGTTTATGCGCGGCTTTCGGTTGCTCAGCATCTGCGCATGGGCGCGTGGCTGAACCCGGGCTGGGACATGGAGATAGCCGAAAGCCGGATCAGGCAGCTTGATCTTGACCCCCGGCAGCGGGCCGGCACGCTGTCCGGCGGCCAGCGTGCTCAGCTCGCCCTCACTCTGGCGATCGCGAAAAGACCCGAGTGCCTCATCCTCGACGAGCCGGTCGCGAGCCTCGATCCGCTTGCGCGGCGTGAGTTCCTTCGCAGCCTCATGGAAATCGTCGCCGCGCAGCGGATCAGCGTCGTGCTCTCCTCCCACCTGATCGCCGACTTGGAGCGCGTCTGTGACTACCTCGTCGTACTCGTCGCCTCCAGGGTTCAGGTTGCCGGAGAAGTCAGCGACCTGCTGGCATCGCACCACCGGCTTTCCGGGGCTCGCCGGGATGCGAGCAGGCTGCCAGCCAATCAGGAGATCATCGAGGAAAGCCACACAGACAAGCAGAGCACGTTCCTGGTCCGCACCAGCGACCCCGTGCATGACCCCGCCTGGACAGTCAGGCCAGTCACGCTCGATGACCTGGTAATCGCCTACATGAGCCGCACTGCCGCCCGAGAGCGTGTCTATCAGCCACAGCTGAAGGTCATGTCATGATCCGGTTCACCTGGCTCCAATTCCGCCCGCAGGCGATAGTGGCTCTCACCGCCCTTTTCGCCTTCGCGATCGTCCTGGTGGTCACCGGGCCGCACCTGGCCGGCCTGTACGCTTCCAGCGGGATCACCGCCTGCCACGGCGGCACCTGCGCGACCGTGGCCGGTGGATTCCTCAGTCGGCTGGCTATTACCAGCCCCTACCCGATCGTGTACGAACTTGGCATCGGGCTTATCCTCGCGGTGCCCGCAATCATCGGCATCTTCTGGGGCGCCCCGCTGATCGCCCGCGAGCTCGAGAACCGGACGTTCGCCCTGGCCTGGACCCAGAGCATTACCCGCACCCGGTGGCTAGTGGTCAAGCTTGTGCTGATCGGCCTGGCCGCCATGGCTGTCACCGAGGCTCTCAGTCTCAGCTATGCATGGTGGGCGAATCCCATCAGCAAGGCCATCGGTCTCCAAGGCCCGTATCCGGTCGCCTCTGAGTTCGGCGGGAACAGGCTCAGCCTGGTTATCTTCGCCTCCCACGGAATCACACCGCTTGGCTACGCGGCGTTCGGCTTCGTTCTCGGCACCGCAACCGGCGCCTTCATCCGCCGTGCCGTGCCCGCCATGGCCGTCACCCTGGCCATCTTCGCCGCCGCCCAGGTCGCCATGCCGCTGTGGGTCCGCCCGCATCTCATCCCGCCTGACCGGACGGTCGTCAGCGGCCCGTCGTTGGTCACGTCTGCCGGGGTGAACCTTGGCAACCTGACGGCCACGATCGTCCCCGGTCAGCCCGGCGCCTGGATCACCTCCAGCGGAGCCATCGCCTCGGGGGGGCAGCGTGTCAGCACGGTGCCCGCCGCATGCGTGCCGCCCCCGCCGGCAAAGCCCCCGGACCCGGGGCGCTGCCTGGGTAGTCGCGGCATCCGGGAGGCCATCACATACCAGCCCGCCAGCCGCTACTGGCCCCTCCAGTGGATCGAGACCGGAATATTCCTCGCCCTCTCGCTCGCCCTGGCCGGTGTCTGCTTCTGGCGGCTCGGCCGCAGCCGGACCTGAGGTTGCCTCGCGGGGTAAGGACGTTCCACCGCCCTGGGTGAAAGATGCGGAATGATGGCATTGCGCACGGAAACCCAGCACAGCTTCGGAGGCGGACGGATGACCAGGACGGTTCTCAGCGGCGGGCGAGTATTTGACGGCACGGGCAGCCCGATAGCCGCCGCAGACGTGGTGATGTCGGAGGGCCGCATCGTCGACATCGGGATCGGGCTGGACGGGGACGAGCAGGTTGACGTGTCCGGCTTGACGTTGCTGCCCGGCTTCTTCGACTGTCACGTGCATGTGATGGTGTCCGGGATCGACTTGGTGAGCCGGCTGCAGCGTCCGTTCTCTTACCAGTTCTTCGAGGCAGCGCGCAATCTGGCGGCGACGCTGGACTGCGGTATCACAATGGTGCGCGACGCGGGCGGGGCCGACCTTGGCGTCCAGCGCGCCGTCGACGATGGCATGATCGACGGGCCGCGGATGAAGATCGCGATCAGCGCGCTGAGCCAGACTGGCGGCCACGGCGACGGCTGGCTGCCGTCGGGGATGACGACGTTTCTGTTGTCGCCGCATCCGGGCCGGCCCGACGGGCTCGTCGACGGGCCCGAGGAGATGCGCAAGCGGGTGCGCGAAATCATCCGCGCTGGCGCCAACGTCATCAAGGTGCACACCTCGGGCGGCGTGCTGTCGCCGCGTGACAGCCCGAAGCACGCCCAGTTCAGGCCTGATGAGCTGGCCGCGCTGATGACCGAAGCGACCGCGGTCGGCTTGCCGGTGATGGCGCACGCTCAGGCGACCGACGGCATCAAGAACGCGGTACGGGCGGGCGTGAGGTCCGTCGAGCACGGGATTTACCTGGATGACGAGGCTATCGACCTGATGCTCAGCGCAGGGACCTGGCTCGTCCCCACCCTGGTGGCTCCGCACGCGGTCGTGAAGGCAGCAAACCAGGGCAGCCAGCTGCCCGAGGGCGTGGTGGCCAAAGCTCAGGAAGTCATGGCCGCGCACGCCGACGCCTTTGCGCGCGCGGTCGCCGCCGGAGTCAAGATCGCCATGGGCACCGACAGCGGCGTCGGTCCGCACGGTAGCAACCTCGAGGAGTTGCCGCTCATGGCTGCCGGCGGCCTTACGCCCGCTCAGGTCCTCGCTGCCACGACCGGCTCGGCGGCCGAGCTGCTGCAAGTCGCCGACGAGACGGGCACGATCACGCCCGGCAAGCGAGCGGACATCGTCGTCGTGGCAGGCGACCCGTTTGACCTGCCAAATCTCAAGGAGAACATCCGTGCTGTCTACTCCGGTGGCGCGAAAGTGCGCTAACTAGCACAGCAGGCCCGCGCCCCGTTAAGTGGGAACCGCGCTTTGACCACCCTGCCGAACCAGCGCAGCAATCGGTTCCCCGTATGACGCATAGCGGAAGAATCTTGGACTGCCAACGCCTCCATGCTGCCAGAGACGCTATTGCTGACGACAGGGTTTGATGACCGGCGCCTTTCTGCGCCGCAGTTTGCCGGCGCGGACCAGGAGGGCCGATGATGCATGCGTGAACGCCTCAGAGGACATCAGGCTGATAGTGCGCGGTGACGACTTCGGCATGTGCCACGCCGTGAACCAGGGCATCGCGGCGGCTTTCCGCGACGGCATCGTTACGATGTCGTCTGCGATGGCGCCCTGCCCGTGGTTCGGTGAGGCTGCCGGGATCGCCCTGGAGCTGCGCATACCGCTCGGCGTGCATCAGACGCTGACCTGTGAGTGGGATTACTTCCGCTGGCGGCCGGTGACCGGCGGGCTGTCACTGACATCAGCGGATGGCACCTTCTTCCCGTCGGTCGAGCTGGCTCAGCAGCACGTTCAGTTCGATGACGCGGTCCGCGAGCTGCTGGCGCAGGTTGGCCTGTTCCGCTCTGCCGGGCTTAGCCCCGACTACCTCGACTGTCACATGGGCTCGACACTTCCGGCGGCGTACGCCGAGGTGTCAGCGCGGACTGGTGTGCCGTTCCTCTACTCGGACGAGATCAGCGGCAGGCTGGCCAGCTACTCCGAGCTCAGCCCGCGCGATGGCAGCGGGAAGAAGGCATGGCTGGCTGGCTACCTGCGCGGGCTGCGACCTGGCGTGCACTTGCTCGTCACCCACCCGGCCGTGCCGAGTTCCGAGCTGGAGTCGCTGACCGGCCCTGACTCGGTGCCGTACCGCTGGGCCGCCGAGTACCGGCTGTCCGACCTGGCGGTACTCACCGATCCCGACATCAGCCAGCTGATCGATCAGCTCGGCATCCGGCTCTGCTCGCTGCCGGAAGCGCTCGCCGTAACGGGATGACCCAGCCGGTCCCCCGGCGTCGCGAGCAGCGCCGTTAGCTCCGGTAAGCCATTGCCGCCGTCAGCACCGGGTCGGACCCGGTCAGCCAGTACCGCAGCGTTGGCGCCACGTAAATGCTCGGCACCCCCATCCGGGCGCCCGTCTCGTTGACGACGGCGGTGGTGTAAACCACGGCCACGCCGAAGTGGGGCAGCCGCAGCCGTCCGTCGTCGCCGTACGTGTCGGCCTGCTCGGCTGTCGGCTGGCCGATCAGCACAGCATTCGCCTGACTCTGCAGCAGGTATGAGTCGAAGACAGCAGAGGAAAAGTCGTTGCCATTGATCAGCACGAGGACCCGGCCCCGTCGGCGCAGCCGCGGATCGGCGCGGATCCACGTGATCAGCGTCTGGACCGGATCGGTCGTACCGCCGCCGTTATCCCGCAGGTCCAGGATGAGCCGGTAGGCCGGATGCGCCCGTAGCAGCGCCAGCGCTCGGGCCGCGAGCCGCTGGAACCCGTCGTTGTTCAGGCACTGGGTGTACTTCAGGTACACCGCGTGCCGGGCGGCCAGCACGGTCATCCAGTACGCCTCGGTCTGATGCTGCAGGTACAGCGGCAGCGGCACCGTGCGGATTGCGGACAGGTCACGCTTCTGAACCGATCACTTTGCCATCTGTGCCCTGCATTCCTCACGCCGCGATCTTGCTCTCGGCAAGATCACCGAGAGCAGCATGCGTGGCGCAGCCCGGGCTGATTACTATCGCATGCCATGGACTTCGATCGGCTCACGATCACCCTGCTGGAGCGATGCAGCGATGCGCCCGCAATCTCCGCCGAGCAAGCGGATGCGCTGCAGGATGCGCACATGGCCCATCTCGCCGACCTGCACCAGGCGGGGCACCTGCTGGCGGCGGGTCCGCTGCTTGACCGTGACTCCCCGTTCCGCGGGCTGTCTATCCTGGCGGTCGGCGTCGAGGAAGCCCGCACGCTTAAGGCACGCGATCCCGCCGTCCGGGCGGGCTTGTACCGGGTCATCGCGCTGCCGTGGATGGTGCCGACCGGCGCGATGGCCTTCAGACCCGCCAGGTTCCCGCGGTCGATGTCGGAGGCCGCCGGACCCTGACCTGCCATCTGACGTCAATTTGCTGCGGCCTTCAAGGCCGAGCTCATGGCTGCGGGTCGACTCTGATCGCCGCACGCATGCCGATGTGGTTGGTTCGAACGAACGAGCAGATCAGCCGGACGGCTTCGACCGCGAGTCCGGCACAGTGCTCCGCCGCGATCCGCCACAGCTTTCGCTGACGGCGCGGCAGCAGGGATGGATCTAAGATCGTGGCCGTGTGCCCGCACCAGCGACAGCCCGATCCCGCGGCGATCGAGGACCGGGTCCGCAGTATCTGCCTGGCCCTGCCCGGCGCCGAGGAACGAATCAGTCACGGCTCCCCGGCGTTCTTCGCCGGTCGGCAGTTCGTCATGCTGTGGCCGGCCGGACATCATGACAACCAGTTCCCGCATCTGTGGTGTGCCGCTCCGCCGGGTGCCCAGCAGGAGCTGACGAGCACGGAACCAGACCGTTTCTTCCGCCCCCCGTACGTCGGCCACCGGGGCTGGATCGGGGTCCGGCTAGACGGCGACGTCGACTGGAGTGAAGTAGCCAGCATCTGCGCAGAGGCTCATCATCTGATCGCGCCTGCGCGCCTGCGCCAGCAGACCTAGCCGGCACCTCCTGGAACGTGCCCGCCTCCGCGCCAGATGCGCGCGTTGTTGTCGTTGAACAGCCGCGCATAAACATGCCGGGCTGGGCTCTCCCGTCGGCTGCTCACCGGGAGATAGGCGGCAGTGCCGGCCGGGGCCGTAGCTCAGCCGGAGCCTGGTCCGGCGACGACAGGGTCAACGGACAGCACGTGATCCTTGCGGTGTACGCAGGTGTACCCGTTGAATGGCAGGCCGACCGAGGTTGTCAGGTTCGGCGGGTACACCAGGATTCCGCTGGCGGTCGTCAGGCCGCACGGGCCAGGGCGGTAGTTCTGCGCGTCCACGACGCTAATCTCGGCGCTGGCGACTGCACCCGGCGCGAGCGTCACCAGGTTCGGTTGGGTGGCGTAATCCCGCGTCGCCGCCGGGCCGACCTGGACGGCATAGGTCTCACCGGTGAAGGAAACGCCGGGGAACCCGTACAGCGTGCACGTGGTGCTGGAGTCGTTGGTGAACAGGATCTCGTAGAACGCCGTGCCCGCCGCGGTGTTGCCCTGTCCCAGGGTGACTTTGAGCCCGCTGGACTGGCAGGGACCCGGGCCGGCTGAAGTCGTCGCCGCCGGTGCGCTGCTGGCACTCGCGCTTGTTGACCCGGTCGAGGTCGCAGTCACCGTCATTGTGGGCCCGGCGACCGGCGTGCTGCCTGAGCAGCCCGCCACTAGCGCCGAGCCGGCCGCGACCACCCCGATGAGCAGGCCGCCGGACCACACGAGTGAACGCATGAGCAACCCCTCAACAGGCCTACAGCAGGAGAGCAGTAGAACAGGCAGCATCCGGCCCGTCAAGTGCGCGCTTGTGTCAGTGCCCGGCTTCCTGGTTAACGAGTGGGGACCGGCTGCCGGTGCGGTTGGTGACGTGCCCCAGGGAGGGGTTGCGCTGCGCTGCGGTGAGCATGGATGGTTGACCTGTGACACGCGCGCCGGACCGGACGACGGTCGACCTGTCTTCCTACCCGGACCTCGTGGTGATCTACCTGGGGATGAGGGTCAACTCGCCTAGGGGCGTGGCGACGCTGATCTCGTTCGGCCCGAAGATCCGCAAGTCTGTCGAGGCCCGCCCCGATGGCCTGCTGCTGCATGAGAACTTGCTGTTCTCGCTGTTTCCGCCGCACGCAGGGATGCGCCAGTACTGGCGCGACTTCGACTCCCTCGAGCGCTGGGCCCGGTCCTTGCCGCACAGCCTATGGTGGCAGCGGTTTCTTCGGGACAGGGGCGGCACCGGCTTCTGGCACGAGACCTACTTCCGCGGCGGCCAGATCGAGTCGGTCTATATCGACATGCCGGGGATCGGGCTGGCCAAGTTCGCGCCGGCCGCACCAGCCCGCGGCTCGCTGTTTTCCGCCCGCCGCCGCCTCGGCATGCGCGGAGCAAGTGAGCAGCCGTCGGGCGTCCCGGAAGAAGAGCTGTATCCGCGTTGAGGCCACGGCGAGCAGCGTCTGCGCCCTGGCTGAGGATGCCGGTCGCTCTGGTGCCTGTGCGGGCATGGCCGCAGGCTACGGCTGGTCGTCGGGGTCGATGGCGCGGATGATGCGCTGGCCGATCGCGCGCAGCTGCCGCGACTGCGCCTTGGTTAGCGGGTCGAAGACCAGGCGGCGGACTTCCTGGACATGTGCCGGGGAGGCCTGGGTCACCTTCGCCTGGCCTTGGCCGGTCAGGGTCGCCAGCGTGTAGCGGCCGTCGGCCGGATCGGGGGCACGGCGCACCCAGCCGCGCTGTTCCAGCCGGGCGACGACCTGGGACAGGCGCGGCAGCGAGGCCCCGGCCCACATCGCGAGTGCGCTCATTCGCAGGGTGCGGTCCGGCGCCTCCGACAGCAGGGCCAGCACGTCGTACTCGAAGTGGCTGATCCCGGCGTCGCGGCGCAGCTGCGCATCGAGCGCGGCCGGCAGCCTGGCCATCGTCTTGGCCAGGGCGCGCCAGGCCTGACTCTCCTCGGCGTCGAGCCAGCGGGGCTCCTGCAGGGCGTCCATAAGGATAACTATAACTTAAAACTTGAAGCGACTCAGCACTCCGATGACTTGCATCGTGAAGTTATTTAGAGGTATGTTAGTTAACACTTTAAGTCATAAGAGTCTCAGCGACGCCCCAGCGGAAGGAAGCAACCATGACCACCACCGTCAGCCTGAGTTTCGCGGCGCTGACCATCGACTCCGCCGATCCCGCCGCTCTGGCGGAGTTCTGGGGGAAGGTCCTCGGCCGCCCGGTCAGCCCGGGCGCGATCGCCGGGGACACGGCGGTCGACGTCACCGGCCCCGACAGCGGCCCCCGGATGATTCTCCACAATCCCCCCGAGCCCGGGACGGCCAAGAACGCCGTCCATCCTGTCCTGATCACCGACCACTACGACGAGGAGATCGAGAGGCTGACCGCGCTGGGCGCCAAGCCGCTCCACGAGATCAAGCTCCCGCATGCGGCGCTTCCGCCTGGCGTGGCCGCGGTCCGCCAGACCACGTTCGCCGACCCGGAGGGCAACGAGTTCGATCTGGTGATATGGCAGCAGCAGCCCGAGTAGCTGCCAGATCCGAGCACTCACTGAGGCCCCATCGATGATCTTGGGTCGGCGGCTGCCTTCCAGGGTGACCCCGGTCCAAGATCATCGAAACTGGCCGGAGGAAGCGGCTATGGACAGTAGGTCGGCCCGATTTGCTCCGGATGCCCCTGTACATCCATGATCTGCTCTAGCCCTGTGAGGCTGAACATAGCGGAGGAAGCATGGATAACGCATTGGCCGTGGAGCGCAGGTCCGTTGACCCGGTCCCCGACAGTGAGCGACATGGCTCGGTCCGGAGCCTCTTTACGGTCTGGTTCGCGGCCAACATGCAGGTCACGACCGTTGTGACCGGAGCGCTCGGGGTCATTGTGGGGCTACCGCTGCCATGGGCCATCCTGGCCCTGGCGATCGGGAACCTGATCGGCGCCGTGTTCATGGCGCTCCACTCCGCTCAAGGCCCCAAGCTGGGGATCCCCCAGATGATCCAGAGCCGGGCCCAGTTCGGCTTCTACGGCGCGATCCTGCCGCTCATTCTCGTCGTGCTGATGTACGTCGGTTTCTTCGCGACCAGCGCCGTTCTCGGCGGGTCGGCGCTGGCTACCTGGTGGGGCATCGGCAGCACGCCGGCAACGATCATCGTGGCGGCCGTCTGCACTGTGCTCGCGGTTTACGGCTACCGGCTGATCCACCACTACGAGCGCTGGATCAGCCTGGTCAGCGCGCTCGGGTTTGCCTACCTCACCTATCGCCTGCTGTCGGAGCACCACGTCAGTGCCGTCTGGCACTCCGGGCACGTAGGCGCCGGCACGTTCTTGCTGGTCGTGGCGATCGCGGCGACCTGGCAGATCACCTATGCGCCCTACGTGGCCGACTACTCCCGCTACCTGCCGCGGGAGACGACTGTGCGCTCGGCCTTCTGGTGGA
>Ga0335072_10012692_pt1 | contig 12032 bp, 9 predicted proteins | sample Lox_Sample_21_FD_206725 | JGI IMG/M metagenome (GOLD analysis project Ga0335072, IMG submission 206725) | Soil microbial communities from Loxahatchee National Wildlife Refuge, Florida, United States - Lox_Sample_2.1 | ecosystem: Environmental > Terrestrial > Soil > Wetlands | place: USA: Florida...
GTTCACCAAGGTGACCGCCGGCAACGACGGGGTTCCCATCGCTAAAGCCGGCTGGGTTGCCGCCGCACTGTGGGTGCTCGGGGTGGGGGCGCGCTTTGCCTTCCAGCTCTATGCCACTCACGGCGGTGGAGCGTCGATCGCCCACTTCAGCACCTCGCACCACATCACGATGGCGGCCTGGGTGGACGCGCTCCTGCTCATGGCGATCGCAGAAGCCGTCCTGCGGACAGCGATCCTCGCCTCGAGGGGCTATGCCCTCCGCTACAAGGCCGGTCGCCGTCCGGCAACCCAAGCCACCGTTGGCAACACCTGGAGCATGATGGTGCCTGGTGAGCGCCCGTTCTGACTTCCTAGCCGAAATACCGCTGGCGCCTCCCCCGGGCCAGTTGTCCCTTGCGAGCGCCGTAAACCTCGGCTCGCTCGGGCTGCTGACCTGGGGCGTCACCGGCCAAGCCCACCCCGGGCTCCACGGCGACCACCTGGTGGCACTCGTCCTCCAGGTGGGCGCCGTCGCGTCCTGGGTCATGTGGTTGCTGGCCCGGGCCCTCGCCAACCGGGCCCTTCAACTGGGCGCCGTCCTCGCGATGGCGCTCATCGGTGGTGGGTTGACCGCCTTTGCCCCGCTTGCCGTCGTGTTCCCGGCCGTCGGGGTGCTCGGTGCAGCCATCTCCTTCCCGCTGCGCTTCGCGGTGGTTGTGGCCGGTGTTGGGTCGGCCGCAATGGGAGCGGCTGTCGCCGGCGCCGGTGAGGGTTCGGGGGTCTTTTTCGGCGGGCTGGCAGCGACGTTCGCAGGGGTGGTCCTTGGGATAAGCCGGAAGGAAGCGGCCGAGCGTGCCGAGCAGGCCGCCAGGATCGGGGTCGAGCGAGAACGGGCCGAACTCGAACGCGGCCGTGCCGAGCTCCTGGCAGAACGCAACAGGCTGGCCCGTGAGCTCCACGACGTGCTGGCGCACACCCTGTCGGCCCTTTCGCTCCAGCTCGAGGTGCTCGGGACCGTCGTCGAATCTTCGGCAAACGAGCCACCCGGCGGCGCTGCGTTGGGGGCCGAGGTCCAAAAGCAGCTCGACCAGGCACGCCAACTCGTCCACCAGGGCCTCGACGAGGCGAGCCGGGCGGTGAGAGCACTGCGCGAAGACGCCGTACCACTGCCCGAACAACTCGGCCGGCTGTGTGATGGCGTCGGTGCCAGGCTTTCGGTCTCAGGGGCCGAGCGCCCGCTGCCTCCCGAGGTTTCGTTCTCGCTCTACAGGATCGCCCAGGAGGGCGTCACCAACGCACTCAAGCATGCTCCTGGCTCAACTGTGAGCGTATGCCTCGACTTCTCGGCAGACGCCGTCAGGATCGACGTGGAAAACGGTGCCGCCACCAAGGCAGCCCCCCTTCCCGCCGTCAAGGGTTCGGGCTACGGGCTGCAGGGGATCGCGGAGCGGGTCGCGCTCGTGGGAGGCAAGGTGGAAACGGGGCCGCACGGGGACGGCTGGCGCGTATCGGCCGAAGTGCCGGTCCCGGCATGAGGGTCGTGATCGCAGACGACCAGCGCGTCGTACGCGAGGGTTTGGCGACGATCGTGGGCGCTTTCGCCGGCGTCGAGGTCGTCGGGCTCGCCGCCGACGGCGCAGAGGCCGTCGAGCTGACAACCGAGCTCGCCCCCGACGTGGTCCTCATGGACCTGAGGATGCCGAGGATGGACGGGGTCGAAGCGACGCGGCTGATCAGTGAGGTGTCCTCGGCCAGGGTCGTCGTGCTGACGACGTACGCCGACGACGAGTCGGTCCTCGCAGCGCTCGCGGCCGGGGCGAAGGGCTACCTCACGAAGGGAGCTTCCAAGGAGGACATCCGCCGCGCCCTCGAGGCGGCGGTAGCCGGGCAGGCGATCCTCGACACGAGCGTCCAAAGCGCGCTCGTGAACGCGGCCCGCTCCCGTCCGGTGCGACCGGCCACGTTGCCGGACGGGCTCACGGACCGCGAGGCCGAAGTCCTCGGCCTGATCGCTCAGGGCCTTTCAAATGCCGAGATCGCAGAACGGCTTTTTGTCGCGGAGTCGACCGTCAAGACTCATATAAACCGGGTGTTCGCCAAGACCGGCAGCCGTGACCGCGCCCAGGCGGCTGCCTACGCCCACCGCAACGGCCTGACCTCTTAGGCGAGCCTTAGCCGACCTCCCGCCTGCCCTCCAGCGCCCGCCCGAGGGTCAGTTCGTCGGCGTACTCGAGGTCCCCACCGACCGGGAGCCCGCTCGCAATGCGTGTGACTTTGACGGGGAGCTCTCTCAGCAGGTTGGCCAGGTAGAGCGTAGTCGCATCGCCCTCGATGTTGGGGTTCATGCAGAGGATGACCTCTTTGACGCCTTCGTCGTCGAGGCGCGCAAGGAGCTCCCTGATCCGCAATTGCGAAGGGCCGACCCCGTCGATCGGGCTGAGGGCTCCGAGCAGCACGTGGTAGCGGCCCCGGAACTCGCCCGTTTTTTCAACAGCTATTACGTCTCTCGGCTCCTCCACGACGCACAGCACTGCCGGGTCACGGCGGGAATCGGTACATATGGAGCACTCGGCGCCCGGTTCGCCTTCGGCGACATTGAAGCACCGCCGGCACCAAGTCACCCGTGATTTGGCGGAGTTAATTGAACTGGCCAAGCGGGCAGCATCCTCGGGCGGAGATTTCAAGATGTAAAAGGCGATCCGCTGGGCGGATTTGGGGCCGATGCCCGGGAGCCTCCCGAGCTCGTCTATAAGTTCTTGGACCGGGGCCGCGTACATCGCCGGGTCAGCTGTCGAGCACCGAGCCCGGGAAAGCTTCCAGGACTCGCTGTTCGGGCGGGACCGCCGGGACCGCGGGCGCGTCGCGGAGATCGCTCAGGTCGTCCAGGTCGTACGTCTCGTCGTCGGCGGGAGGCGGTGCCGGGGCAGCCGCTCCATCGTCCACAACCAGCCGCAACGGCACCTGGACGCCGAAATAGGCGGTGAGAGCACCTTGCGCTTCGCTCAAGAAATTGCCCGCTCGCTGGAGCAGGCCGCGGTCGGGCAATGCGAAAACCGCTTGCGCACCCTGGGCATCCAGGAAGCGCCCGCCACCCATGTAGACCTGGGCGGGCCGGCTCAATTTGGCGATGACCGAGTCGCCCCAGGCTTTGGTCAACTGGTCGCGGGTCGGGAACTCCGCCGCGACCGCCCGGCCAGGAGCGGGAGCCTGCTGGGCCTGAGGGGGCGCCGTGGCAGGCGTTATGTCCTCGTGGGCCCTGTCCTCATGTGACGTTTGGGGCACGGCCGGGGGCAAGCCGGCGACGCCGCCGGCGCCCGCACCCGAGGGCACCGTTCTCACGCCACCTCCGCCAGTTTTCAGGATCGCACCGAGGGCGGCCTTGGCCTGGGCGGGCCCGGGGCCTTGCGGTGAAGTGGCGGGAGCTAGCGCGGGGCCCGGGGTGGGGGCGGAGGCCTGGGCCTGGGCCGGGCCGCCGGTTTGCCCCGCAGGCTGGTTGTTGGGGGCCGAAGATGGCTGCAGCTCGCCGGGTGTGGGAAGCGGCGGCGCGGGTGACGGGAAGGAGCCGTCCCTTTCGAGGATTTCGCGTTCTAGCCGCTCCACCCGTTGCAGCAGTGCCGAGGGGCTCGGGTCGAGCGGTGGGGAGGAGAGCCGTATCACGGCTACTTCCAGTGTGACACGGGGGTCGACGGAATCGCGCATGTCGACGAGCGCCTGGCCGAGCAGCTCCATGCAACGGACAAGGAACGGTAAGCCCATTTTCTGAGCCTGTTCCGCCAGTTGAGAGGTGGCTGCGGTCGGCCAGAGGACGAGAGCCGGCGCCTGATGTGCGAGGAAGGCGTTTCGCAGGTACTCGACGAGATCGTTGCCGAGCCGGCGCGGTTCACGACCGCCGAGGACTGCCCGGGCGACCGCCTGGAGCGAGCTGTCGACACTGTGGTCTGCAAGTGCTTCGACGAGCTCGGACAGCGGGGCGGTGTCGTCGTCGCTTTCGCCGACGGCGGCCAGCTGCTCGAGGGCGGACTCCGCGTCCCTGGCGGAACCTCTCCCCTTTTCGACCGCTACGGCGAGAGCTTCGGCCCCGAGACCGAGCGCTGCGTCGGTGTTGATGTCCTCGAGGAGCCCCTTCAGCACCTCCCCGTCGAGAAGGTGGAACTCGAAGTGCTGCGCCCGCGAAAGTATCGTCGGGAGCACCTTCTGGGGGTCTGTGGTGGCGAGGACGAAGACGACGTGGCTCGGTGGTTCTTCGAGCGTCTTCAGGAGCGCGCTGGCCGCGTCGGGCGTCAGCTGGTGCACCTCGTCGATGATGTAGACCTTCCAGCGACCGGGCGTGCCGAGAGCGACCCTGGACAAAAGGTCGCGCATCTCGTCGAGCTTGCGGTTGGAGGCGGCGTCGAGCTCGAACACGTCCATCGACGCACCCGTGCGGACAGATCTGCATGACAGGCAGGTCCCATCAGGTTCACCGCCTTGTGGTGCCTCGCAGTTGAGCGCCATCGCGAGGATGCGCGCCGTGGAGGTCTTGCCCGTGCCGCGAGGCCCGCTGAAAAGGTAGGCGTGAGCTACCCGCCCCTCCTTCACAGCGTTACGGAGCGCTTTTGTCACATGGTCCTGGCCCCGGACCCCGGAAAACTGCTGCGGGCGGTAGCGCCTGTAAAGAGCCTGGTAGGGCTGATCTTGGGCCCTGGGCTCGGCTTGGTCTCGAGGCTCCTCGGGCCCAGGTTGAGGTACGTCCAGGGTGCCGGCCACGACGTCCCAGCCTACGCCGCCTGCCGCCCGGGGCTGCCGCTTGCCACCCGCCCGTAGGGCCGGGCCCAGCGGTACGGCCATCACCGGCTGGGAAGCCCTCCCCGGCCGAAAGAAGCTATCCCCCGGGTGGCCACCCTTAGCATTGAGCAGTCATGGCCGTTGGTACCGCTCCGAGCGGTAGTCGCAGTGCCGAGGCTGGCGCGACTGGAGGGCTTGGCCTGGTGGCCGCCCGGCCGAGGCGCTGGCCACGAAGGTTGCTCGTACTGGTCAACGTCGTGGTCCTGGTAATGCTGGCACTCGGGGCCTCCGCCTACGGGTACGTGCAGTGGCGGTTCGGCCAGGTAAGGCGCGTCAGCGTTTCGGGCCTCACCCCGGCGGGCAAGGGCAGCCAGAGCCCCGCCAGTGCCGGTACACCCATGACGCTCCTGGTGGTAGGCAGCGACACGAGGGACCTCGGAAAAGGGGCAAGCGCGCTCTTCGGCACGCCCGAGGAGGTCACGGGCGCCAGGTCGGACACGATCATGCTCGTCCGCGTCGTGCCGAAGACTTCGAGCGTCGCCCTCCTGTCGGTCCCGAGGGACCTCCTCGTAAACGTGCCAGGCCTTGGCACGACGAGGGTCAATGCGGCCTTCGGCGGAGGGCCCAACCTGCTGGTGAGCACCGTGCAGCAGGACCTCGGCATCCAGGTGAACCACTTCGTCGTGGTCAATTTCCTCACCTTCACCCAGATCGCCGATGCCGTCGGCGGCGTCTACCAGTACTTCCCCGCCCCGGCACGCGACCTTTATTCCAATCTTGTCGTGCCGAAGGCCGGGTGCGTCCTCCTGAAAGGGTTCCAAGCGCTCGCATTCGTGCGCTCTCGCGAGTACCAGTACTACTCGGACGGCAGCTGGCAGTACCAGCTCGTCCCGGAAAGCGACCTGGCCCGGATCCAGCGCCAGCAGGACTTCATGAAGCTGGCGCTCAAAAAAGCCGAGCAGGTGGCGCCGACCAACCCGGTGGCGCTCAATTCGGTCATCTCCGGCATCACGGGAAGCCTCACGGTCGACAGCGGTTTTTCGACTTCGGCGATGATCAACCTCGCGCTCGGTCTACGCCATACCAATGTTGCCGGGATCCCGAACTGGACTTACCCAACAGTCAACTCGACATCGGTCCCGGGAGCGTTGGGCCCGGACCCGGTCCTGGACCAGCAGGTGGTCGGCGAGTTCCTCGGTTACGGGATGCCTGCGGTCCATACCACGGCGACGGCGGCCGCAAAAAGTGGCAACTCTGTAGCACCTTCCTCGATAGTCGTGAGGGTGCTCAACGGCTCGGGAGTAGCAGGCCAGGCTGGGCACGCCGCGAATGTGCTGGAGGGCCTCGGCTTCAAGGTGAGCGCGACTGGCGACGCGGCCAATTACAACTACAACTCAAGCGTTATCGAGTACGGGCCCGGTGACGTGGCGGACGCCAAGGCGCTCGAGGCGAGGATCCCGGGAGGTGCCGTACTCGACGAGGTGAACGCCCTGCCGCTTCATCAGCTTGTGCTCATCACCGGGCAGAGCTATTCGCTCCAGTCCTGGCAGCCGGGCGCGCCCGGGCCTCTCACCGAGGTTCACGGGCAAGGCACACCGGTTCTTTCAGTGCTGGCGTCTTATATTGCGGACGCCCCGACAAGTTCGTATGCCAACCCCGGCTATACGCCCGCTCAGCAGTCAGGTACTGGCGAAGTAGAGCCAGACTCGTCCTCGTACTACCACGACCAGTACATCCCGCCCGGTCTCGAGCCGGGCCAGGTGCCGCCTACCTGCCCGGACTGAACAACCGAACAGCCGGGTAATCGGGCCTTCGCGGACCAGTACACATCGCAGCGGACCGTTGCCGCGTCGTAGCAGGCCAGAAGGTACAAAGTGGGGGAGGGCGACTTGCCAGCGGGGCACTTGTGCCATCAACTTCGGTTGATGGACGAGGCTCTTTGGGAGATGGCCCGGCACCACGCGTACGGTTCCTTGGGCCTGGAGGATGACCCCGAACTGGCCTTCGCGGGCGTGCGGGCACTGAGGGGACTTGCCGAGTTCTGTGAGGGCTACCAGGTGCGCCGCCTACGCGAGGCCGGGTACAGCTGGGCGCGGGTCGCCACTTGGGCCGGCGTCAGCCCCCAAGCGCTGCATAAGAAGTAGGCCCGGGCCATCAAAATGACCGAGGGCCCAGCGACGTAGCTGCGGTTCATGCGCAGGGACAAGGCCAACGCCACCAGTGGTGGCAATGTCGTGCGTGCCACGTGCCAGCGCGCACGGCGCACGGACCTGAGCGCCCATTCACCCGAGCACCTGGCGGCCATCGCCCAGCGACTCAATCGGCGGCCACGAGCGAGCCTTGGGTGGAGGACACCGGCCGACGTTCCGGCGTGTCAACTACTCTGCGAATAGGTCGCGTGCTGCAACGGGCTAGCGAATTCGCTGCTCGCGCAAGAGGGTCAATTTTCGGTTGCGCTTGACAGCTAGACGTAGATTTGGTCCTTGAGCGAGGAGCTAGGTTGGACGAGCATTGAGTACGCTTGACTTCTGCGAGCGGCTGAGAGGCTTTGGCTCGTCAGTTTACGAGCGTCTCCGAGGTCCACAAGAGCGCGCGCTAGTCGGCTACGCCGAGCTTCGAGATGGGCGTGATTTGGCGATCGAACTGCCAACCGGCTACGGCAAGACGCTCGTGGCCCTGCTGATCGCTGACCTCGCCCTCGAGGAAGGTCGCACTGTCGCCTACCTGACAGGCACTAACCAGTTGGCCGACCAGGCCCTGATCCAAGCGCGACACCTGCCCGGACTCGAGGCGGTCAAGTTCTCATCGAAGAATTACCCTCCGGCTACTCTCGCTGCCTATCACGACGCGCTCGCGATCGGCGTCATGAACTACTGGACGTATTTCAACTCGAACCCAAAGGTCGAGCCCGCTGACCTCGTGATTTTCGACGACGCTCATTTGGCCGAGCAGCCCCTTGCCGGAATGTTCGCGATCCGGATTGATAGGCGCACGCAGGGTGTGCTCTACGAGCGGCTATGTGACTTGGTTCTGGCCCATACGGACCTATATCCATCGATCGAGCTGATGCGCGAGGATGGCGCAGGTCCGGGTGTCCCTCCCGAGCTACTGGCATTTCCCCACTGGTCCGCGATCTCGGACAGCGCCGCCGACATTCTCACCAGCGGGCTGCCGGCTGATGATGCCCGCTTCCTGTGGCCAAGGGTACGTCCGAACCTGCGGGCTTGCGGAGTTCTGATCGGCCCCTCGGCGATCGAGATCCGCCCATACAATCCTCCGACGCAGACGCTGCCCGGCTACCGGAGCGCCCGTCAACGGCTGTACCTCTCCGCCACGCTCGGGACCATGGACGATCTGCAGCGCCGCCTCGGGGTCGCGCACGTCGTCAGCGTGCTGGACGACCCGGTAGCCGAAAATGAGGTCGGTCGGCGCCTATTTCTACTCAACCCGGGTGACGCAGCGGCACTCGACGATACGCCGGTTGCGTTCGTCCTAGCCCAATTGGAGCGCACTGGCCGGGCCACCTGGTTGTGCGCTTCCCACACCGAAGCAGATCAAGTCGAAACGCTGTTGGCTGACCACAATCTCGCCAGCTACCGGCTCCGCGGCGGAGGAGACGACGGGGCGATTGAAAGGTGGTCCGCGGATCCTCGGGGGCACCTCGTCACCGCCGGCCGCTTCGATGGCCTCGACCTTGCCGGTGACTTGTGCAGGCTCGTCGTGCTACCCAGCGTGCCGGCGGCGAGCACCGAGTTCGAGCGGTTCGTAATGGCGTACCTGGGCGACGCCACCTTCATGCGACATCGTGTGGGCCAGCGCGTCACTCAAGCTCTCGGACGAGCCAATCGCCGTGGCGGCGATTGGGCTATGTACCTCGGGCTCGCGCCCGGGTTCGGGACCCTCCTCGCTCAATCAGCGGTTCGCCAGGCGATCCCACTTGACGTGCGACCTGTGGTTGACGAAGCACTTGCCCGACTCGATGGCGGGTGGGCGCGGGCACACCACGAAGCCCGAGAGTTCTGGGCGACGAACGGCACCGCTGGCTCGGCCTCGCGCCAGGAAGGCGCCACAGCGCGGGTTCGTCCCGGGCGAAGTCGTCCGGCGGCCACAGCTGGAAGTGCGTCTGAGGAGGTGGCTGCCGTCACCCGCCTTTGGCTTGGCGACCCCGCTGGCGCAGCCGGAGCAGCAACCCGGGCCGCTGTCGCACTGGACGCGGCCGGCGAGGTCGAGCACGCCGCTTTCTGGCGGTACGTCCAGGCGCAAGCTCTATATGAAGAACGAACCGCTGGCTCCACCGGACGAGCTATCGAAGCGCTGCGGATCGCCACCCAGACGGGCACGGGGACAGCATGGTTCGTCCGCCTCAACCGGGTGCTAGCCGAATTAAGGGGTCAGCAGGCGGCGCGGGTCGACGACCAGCCCTGGACCACCTGGGACGAATGGGTGTCGGAGGCGGGCACGGCCGGCGTGCGCCGTGCCGTGGATCGGTGCCGCACGGAACTGAGCGGGACCCACGATCAACAGGCAGAAGCCTTGGAACTTCTGGGAAGGATGGTAGGGGTCAGCTCTTACCGGCCAACGGGGCAAAGCGTCACCGATGCCATCTGGGCCTGGGCCGAATCGCGCAAAGTTGAGCGGCGGCTGTGGGAAGTCAAAACTGGCAATCCGGACTTGCTCCCTCGTGAATGGGTGGATCAGTCCCTTGGCCAGATTGCCGATTGCGAGTTGTCCAGCCGCTTGCGTGTCATTGGGTGTCTTCTGACCTCCTTGACGGACGTCGCGGACGAGGCCGCTCACGCGGCCCGTGACTCGCTTTGCCTCGTCCATCGGGAGGCGGCGCAAACTCTGGCCGACATGGTCGGCGACCGCCTAATCGATTACGCCGAACGATGTCGAGGCGGAAGCGCAGCCGAGCGTGGGGCCGCCCGCGAAGCGGTCGAGCCAAGAATGCCAACCGGACAGTGGTTGGGAGAACTCTTCGGTCCCTCAGGAGGGCGGCTCATCCGACACGACGACGTTCAGCCTTTGTTCCCAACGTAACCACCCAGATTCAACGTCAATTGGTACCCCGGGGCATTTCTCATCCCCCTTCACGTCAGTGTGCCTAATGGCCGGGCGCCGGCCGGTACCGGGTGCTAGAAGCGTGACGACCGGTGCCGGGGAACTGGTTTATTAGGCGAGCGTTGGGCCTTCTAGTGCGATGGTAGTACGGGCGTGGCCAAGGGGCGCTTAGTTAGAATTCGAGCCGAGTTGGCAGCATGCAAGGTCGCTGCCGTCGAAGTTCCGCATCGTCGGACCGAGAGCCACGCGCCAGCGGGGCCCAGGATGCGTTCTGTGGTCCCGGGGTGCTCCCCAAGAGAGCCCTTGGCGCGGCCCCACGCTCCGTCGTCAGTTGCCCCGGCTCGTCTGTAGCGAGACCCGGCGAGTCACTGGTCGTTGCCGCTCTAGTGGCAGCCCGCATCAGGGAGACTTGTCGCTTTCTGCTCGACACCAAGCCGACAATGTTGCCAAGCTGCCAACGAGCCGTGTTCAACTGGTCAAATTGGCCAGTTGAACACTTCCGCCGGTCTACCAGCGCACTGTGCCGGGCGCCATCCGAGAGCTTGCACAATGGTGCCAACGAACACCGCTCGGTAACGGCTCGCTCATCGCGGCGCGTGAACTCTCGAAGAACTACTCGAGTAAACGTCGTGTTCGAATTGACTACCTTTTTTAGGTTCGCTACACTCCGGGGCGGTGGGTGGCACCAAGGATCGCGAGGGTTTAGCAAGGACGCAATCCTAAAAGGAGGCGTTATTCCATAGGTTTTGCATACTCGCAAGTCCCGTCATGCTCTTAGAGTCGAGTTTAGTCGAACAACCCTCCTCATTTTGTTCCTCGGCTACCTAGCGAGTTGCCTGGGAACCGGTGGGCGTGCGCGGTTGAAGTTAACTAAGTTTGTTGTCCCTCAGCCACTCTATCGCGCCTTGCAACCTGGCCGTCATACCTCTTCATTACAGGACGGCATTGCCTCGGAATAAAGCCTCGGGTTGCCTTCGCCCATTCATTGGTTAGAAGAATGCGGCGAGGAATGTGTCTCGCTGACATGTTTCTCGTCATTGATATCGGGCTTTCGGTTCCTTGACGAGAATCTATTCGCCTATCGCCTGGGTGTAGGTAGGTCGGCATGGGTCCTCTCTGGGTGAGTTCTCGTTTATTTGCGGACGTTCTTATCAAACGCCCCGCGCTAACGGCGGGCTGGTCCTGGAAAGGGCTACAACAATGAAGTTCAGGCAGCGGGGGCGAGGCTCATATCCTCAGGCGTCACAGCGGGGAGGCCGCGATAGCCAGCGCACCAGGCGGGCCGTTCCCCGCTTGGTAGCGCGTCTCGCTAACTACCGACGCACCACTGCGCTCGGTCTAGCCACGACGGTCGTCGCTGGACAATTATTTGTCGCGAGTGCCGTGATGGCGGGGGTCGTCATCGGGCCAGGCTTTTTCGGTTCTCGACCCGCCTACGCTTCCGAAAGTGTTTCTCTTGTAGGTTCTACGACAGTCTCGGCTGGTGGCGGCGCCGGTTCGTTGACTCTGAGCACACCCGGAGGCGTGATTGCAGGTGACGAGCTCGTGGCGATTCTCGGCGCAGCCGGCGTTGGCTGCTGCTCCTACAGTCCGATCGAGGCCCCAGACAGCTCCTGGACGCCGGTCGAGCTGAGCGGCACCCCCGCTTCGGGCGAGCCGATGTGGGTCTTCACCAAGGTGGCCGGGGACGATGAACCAAGCTCCTACACCTTCACGGGGGACAGTTCGGTCGCCGATATGGGCGGGACCCTGTTGGCGTTCAGCGGCACCTCGGGCCTGGACGGCGCCCCGGCGATCTTCGGGGCGACGACCGACACGGCCACCTTGCCAGCGCTCAGCGCGTCCCAGCCGGACGACGTATGGGTGGTGGCTTCGTACTCCAACTGGGCGAAAGCATATATGGACACGCCAAGTGGGATGACTGAGCTGGGCAGCTCCGATTATGGCAGTTACTCGAGCTCGGACTCCGACTCGTTCTGGGCTTACGACGAGGCACTCGGTACCGCCATGGAAACTGCCCCAGTTGACCTGTCCTATAGCGGGCCCTACTGGAGCGACGTGTCGCTCCTCCTTGGCCCGAGCTCGGCACGCGAACAAGTCTCGCTCGTAGGTTCTACGACAGTCTCGGCTGGTGGCGGCGCCGGTTCGTTGACTCTGAGCACGCCCGGAGGCGTGATTGCAGGTGACGAGCTCGTGGCGATTCTCGGCGCAGCCGGCGTTGGCTGCTG
>Ga0335072_10012693_pt1 | contig 12031 bp, 11 predicted proteins | sample Lox_Sample_21_FD_206725 | JGI IMG/M metagenome (GOLD analysis project Ga0335072, IMG submission 206725) | Soil microbial communities from Loxahatchee National Wildlife Refuge, Florida, United States - Lox_Sample_2.1 | ecosystem: Environmental > Terrestrial > Soil > Wetlands | place: USA...
GCCTGCGCCTCGGGGCGGAGCGTGCGCACGACGACGCCGCCCTCGGCCTCGTGCGCGCCGAGCACGCCGTGGGGGTTGGCGCCGAGGTCGACGGTCACAGCGCCTGCGCTGCCTGCTCCATGAGCCGCTCGATGCCCGCGACCGGGATCCCGACCCAGTCGGGGCGGTTGTCGAGCTCGTAGCGCAGCTCGTAGACCGCCTTCTCGAGCTCGAAGACGGCGAGCATGCGGTCGACCGCGGCGTCGCCGGGCGGCAGCAGCGTCGCATCGACGGTCTCGAGATAGCTCTCGAGGAACCGCTCACGCGCCCGCTGCTCCCAGTCCTCGGCGACGTCGGCGTTGCGCCTCAGCTCGGCCGCCGTCGCCGCGTACGCGAAGGAGCGGAGCATGCCGGCGACGTCGCGCAGTGGCGAGCGCTTGCGGCGGCGTTCGACGAGCGTCCGCGCCGGCTCGCCCTCGAAGTCGAGCAGGATCCAGTCGTTCCCTTTCCAGAGCGTCTGGCCGAGGTGGTAGTCGCCGTGCGTGCGGATGATGCGGCCGCTCGAGCCGGCGTGGGTGAGCAGGCGGAGCTGCTCACGCACCTCCTCGCCGCGGCCGGCGATCGGCGCGAGGCGCTCGTCGTCCTCGGGCAGCGAGAGGAAGACGCGCGCGATCTCCTCGTCCACCGTCGCGGTGAGCAGGCCGAGCGACTCCACGCTCGGCTCCTCCGGGGCGAAGGCGGGGTCATTCTGGTCGGCGCCGAGGGCCGTGTGCATGTGGGCCGTCACCTCGCCGAGCCGCCCGAGCCGGTCGAGGAAGCTCTCCGGCGACGAGGCGATCTCGCCGAGAGCGAGCTCCCAGCCTCCGATGGCGCCCGCCACGTACTCCTGCAGCAGGCCGAGCGTCGCCGTCAGCGGGCCGCCCGAGTACGAGTACCAGCCGCCGAGTGCCGGGATGTTGCGGAAGCCCTGCTCGGTGAGGAAGCGGAGCGTCTCGAGCTCCGGATTGATCCCGGGCTCCAGGCGCCGGAAGATCTTGAGGATCAGCGTGTCGTCGAAGACGACCGAGCTGTTCGACTGCTCGGAGGAGACGAGCCGCGCCTCGCCGAGCTCCCGGCCGAGCGGGCTGAAGTCGTCCGCGGGACTGAACTCCACGACGCCCTCGGAGCCCTGCAGCGTCAGCCCGGTCCGCATGGCGCTGACGATCTCCCGCGCGATGCCGGCGTCCTCGGCGAGGACGTCGGCCGGAACGCCTTCCCCGCCGCCCGACAGGAGGAGCTGGTAGAGCTCGTGCGCTCCAGTGTCGAAGCGGATCTCGGCGAGCGCGAGCATCAGCTGCGGGTCCGCCTGGCGGATCGTGACGGTGTCGAGGAGCTCCGCGTGCGACACCGTGCGCGACTTGGCCCCGTACCAGCGCTGCCGGGTCACGTAGTCGATCAACGCGGTCTCGTCCATCGTCAATCCACCTGCTCCGCCTGCCGCAGCTGGAACCAGAAGAATCCGCGCGGCGCGAGCGTCAGGAGGTAGGGCAGCTCCCCGATCGGCGGGAAGGCCGTACGACCGAGCATCTCCACGGGCACCATCCCCGAGTAGTGCGAGAGGTCGAGCTGCACCGCCTGCGCGGAGCGCGCGAGGTTGTGCACGCACAGGACGATGTCGTCCTCCCAGCTGCGGATGTGGGCGAAGATCCGCGTGTTCTCGGCGGGGAGCGGCTCGTAGGAGCCGAGTCCGAACACGGGATGCTCCTTGCGCAGCGCGATGAAGCGCTGCATCCAGCGCAGCAGCGAGTTCGGCGTGCGCAGCTGCGCCTCGACGTTCACGGCCTGGAACCCGTAGACCGGATCCATCAGGGGCTGGAGGTAGAGCTGGGCCCAGTCGGCGCGCGAGAAGCCCGCGTTGCGGTCGCCGGACCACTGCATCGGAGTGCGGACGCCGTCCCGGTCACCGAGGTAGACGTTGTCGCCCATGCCGATCTCGTCCCCGTAATAGAGGACAGGTGAACCAGGCAGGGAGAAGAGGATCGCGTGCAGCAGCTCGGCCTCGTCGCGGCCCGCGTCCAGCAGCGGCGCGAGGCGACGGCGGATCCCGAGGTTCAGCTTCATCCGCGGGTCCTTCGCGTACTCCTCGTACATGTAGTCGCGCTCCTCGTCGGTGACCATCTCGAGGGTCAGCTCGTCGTGGTTGCGCAGGAACAGGCCCCACTGGCTGTTGTTCGGGATCTTCGGCGTCCGGTCGAGGATCTCGTAGATCGGCGTCGCGTCCTCCCGCCGCAGCGCCATGAACATCCGCGGCATGACGGGGAAGTGGAAGCACATCTGGCACTCGTCCCCGTCGCCGAAGTAGTCGACGACGTCCTCCGGCCACTGGTTCGCCTCGGCCAGCAGCAGCCGGTCGGGGTAGCGCGAGTCGACCTCGGCGCGCACGCGCTTCAGGTACGCGTGCGTCTCGGGGAGGTTCTCCCCGTTCGTCCCGTCGCGCTCGAACAGATAGGGCACGGCGTCGAGCCGGAAGCCGTCGATGCCGAGGTCGAGCCAGAAGCGGAGCACCTCGAGCATCGCCTCCTGCACCTGCGGGTTGTCGTAGTTGAGGTCCGGCTGGTGGTGGAAGAAGCGGTGCCAGTAGTACTCGCCGCGCAGCTGGTCGAACGTCCAGTTCGAGGGCTCGGTGTCGATGAAGATGATCCGGGCCTCGGGGTAGCGCTCGTCGCTGTCCGACCAGACGTACCAGTCGCTCTTCGGCCCGATCGCGTCGGCGCGCGACTCCTGGAACCAGGGGTGGTCCTGCGAGGTGTGGTTCATGACGAGGTCGGCGATCACGCGCATGCCGCGCTGGTGCGCCTGCTCGACGAACTCGCGGAAATCCTCGACCGACCCGTAGTCCGGGTGGATCGCGAAGAAGTTCGAGATGTCGTATCCGCCGTCGCGGAGCGGCGACTCGTACATCGGCAGCAGCCACAGGCAGTCGACGCCGAGCCACTCGAGGTAGTCGAGCTTGTCGATCAGGCCGCGGAAGTCGCCGGAGCCGTCGTCGTTGCCGTCGAAGAAGCCGCGGATGTGGATCTCGTAGAAGACCGCGTGCTTGAACCAGAGCGGATCCCGCTCGAACCACTGTTCCGACATCAGCCTCCGATCCTCAGGACGTGACTCCGACCGGGGCCGAGCTTGACGTAGTTGCGGCCGATGCGCCACGTCCACCGCTCGTCCGAGAGGAGGTCGCGCACCGGGTACGCCGGCGGCAGGCCGGTCGAGACCGGCAGGACGCAGACGCCGACCTGGGCCTCGCGCGGGTCGAGATTGACGATCGTGACGATCGTGTTGCCGCCGCGCCGCTTGAGGAACGCGAACAGCTGCTCGTTCTCCGTCTCGAGGACCGTGAGCGGGTCGAGCCACTGGAGCGCCGGGTTCTCGCGCCGCGCCGCGTTGAGCTTCGCGGCGAGCGGCAGGAGCGGCCCGTCGAGCGTCCGCTGCTTCAGTTCGTACTTCTCCGAGTTGAGGTACTCCTCCGAGCCCGGCCGCACCGGCACGTTCTCGCAGCTCTCGAAGCCGGAGTAGATGCCGTACGAGGGCGACAGCGTCGCGGCGAGCACGAGCCGCGCCTCGAAGGCCGGGCGTCCGCCCGCCTGCAGGTACTCGTGCAGGATGTCGGGCGTGTTCGCGAAGCAGTTCGGCCGGTAGAACTCGCGCCAGTCGAGCAGCTGCCCGAGGAACTCGAGCAGCTCCCAGCGCGTGTTCTTCCACGTGAAGTAGGTGTAGCTCTGCGCGAAGCCCGCCTTGGCGAGCGTCGTCATCGGCGCGGGCCTGGTGAACGCCTCCGAGAGGAAGATCACGTCCGGGTGCTCGCGCCGGACCTCGGCGATCAGCCACTCCCAGAACGGCACCGGCTTCGTGTGCGGGTTGTCGACGCGGAACACCGTCACGCCGCAGCCGACCCAGTGGAGGACGACGTCGAGCAGCGCCTGCCACAGGCCGCGCCAGTCCTCGCCGCCGAAGTCGACGTTGTAGATGTCCTGGTAGCGCTTGGGCGGGTTCTCCGCGTACTTCAGCGTTCCGTCGGGCCTGCGGAAGAACCAGTCGGGGTGCTGCTGGAGCCAGGGGTGGTCGGGCGAGCACTGGATCGCGAAGTCGAGCGCGATCTCGAGCCCGAGCTCCCTCGCCTCGGCGACGAGCAGGCGGAAGTCCCGCTCGCTCCCGAGCGAGGGGTCGACGGCGTCGTGGCCGCCCTCCGCGGAGCCGATCGCCCACGGGCTGCCGACGTCTCCCTTTGCCGCCTGCTCGGCGTTGTTCCGGCCCTTGCGGTTCGTGTGGCCGATCGGGTGGATCGGCGGCAGGTAGAGGACGTCGAAGCCGAGCTCGGCGAAGCGCGGCAGCTGCGCCCGGACGCCGGCGAAGCCGCCCCACGAGCGCGGGAAGAGCTCGTACCACGAGCCGAAGCGTCCGAGCACGCGGTCCACGTCGACCGAGTACGTCGCCGACCACGCCTTCTCGGAGCGCTCCCCGGCCGGCGCCGCGAGCGCCTGCTCGACGGTGAGGTCCTCGACTCCGAGGAGCACGGCTCCTTCCGACAGCTCTCCCGCGAGATCGGATTGCCCCGCCGCGACCTTGCGCCGCAGCTCCTCCTGGAACGACGCGACGCGGTCGACCCACGCCTCGATCCGGAAGCTCCACGGCCCGGGCCGGTCGACCTCGAAGGAACCGCGCCAGAGGTCGTTGCCGAGCGGCTCGAGAGGAATCTCCCGCCAGCGGGTCGCATCCGGACCCTTGTGGCGGACGGCCGCGCCGAGCGCCTCGTGCCCGTCGCGGAAGATCCGGGCCGTCACCTCCACGACGTCGCCCACCGTCCGCTTCACGGGATAGCGGCCGCAGTCGAGCTGCGGCGAGACCTCCTGGATCTGGATCCGCGGCGGAGACGTCTTCGGGGTCGACACAGCCCCCAGTCTCACTGATGAGGAAGGATCAGAAACGTGAAGCTCGCTCGCTCGGCCGGTGTCCTCCTCCATCCGACCTCGCTCCCGTCGGGGAAGCTCGACCGCGACGCGTACCGGTTCGTCGACTGGCTCGAGGCGGCCGGGCAGTCGTGGTGGCAGGTGCTGCCGCTCGGTCCGCCGGACGAGTTCCACTCGCCGTACCGCTCACCTTCGGCCTTCGCGGCCTCGCCGCAGCTCCTCGCCCGCCCGGACGCCCGCGTCACCGCGGCCGAGGTGGAGGACTTCGTCGCGCGCCATCCGTTCTGGACCGGCGGCTGGGCGCGCTTCGCCGGCGGAGACGCCGTCGCCGACCAGGTGCGCTTCGAGCGGGAGTGGGGGGCGCTGCGCGAGTACGCCGCCGAACGCGGCATCCGGCTGATCGGCGACCTGCCGATCTACGTCTCCGACGGCGGCGCCGACCTCGACTCCTGGCCGGAGCTGTTCACGCGCGGCGAGGTCGCCGGAGCGCCGCCCGACGCTCTCAGCGCGAACGGCCAGCGGTGGGGGAATCCGCTCTACGACTGGCCCGTCCACCGGGCGACCGCCTACCGCTGGTGGCGCGAGCGCTTCCGGCGCACGTTCGAGCTCTTCGACCTCTGCCGGATCGACCATTTCCGCGGCTTCGTCTCGTACTGGGCGATCCCGGCGCGGCACTCCACCGCCAAGCTCGGACACTGGCGGCCGGGCCCCGGCGCCGAGCTCTTCGAGGCGGTCCGGCGCGAGCTCGGCGATCTGCCCCTGATCGCGGAGGATCTCGGACACATCACGCCGCCGGTCTACCGGCTGCGCGACGAGCTCGGCCTCCCCGGCATGGTCGTGCTCCTCTGGGCGTTTCGCAGCGGCCGCCGCCGCAACCCGCACGCCGTCGAGAACCACCGCTCGCGCCTGGTCGCGTACACGAGCACCCACGACACCGAGACCGCGGTGGGCTGGTGGGACGGGCTGCGTTCGCGTGCGAGGGCCGCGACCGGTCTCGACCCGAGCGAGCCGAACTGGAGCCTGATCGAGCTTGCGTACGCGTCCCGCGCCTCGTTGGCGATCGTCCCCGCCCAGGACGTCCTCGGTCTCGGCAGCGAGGCGCGGATGAACCGTCCCGGAAGGACCGGCGGAAACTGGGCCTGGCGGCTCGAGCGAGGTGCGTTGACCCTCGCGCTGGCGCGTCGCCTGCGTCGCCTCGCCGCGCAGCACGGCCGGCGCTAGGTCGCGGTGGGGTTACGGGGCTGTCACGTGACCGCGAAATAGATCGCGCAGGCGGTGCCGGCGCACACGCAGTAGACCGCGAACGGCGTCAGCGTTCGCGTCTCGAAGTACCGCATCAGGAAGCGAACCGACAGGTAGGCGGTGAGCGCGGCGAAGAGCGCGCCGACGAGCGCTGGCCCGCGCACGCCGTCCCCCTGTGAGCCCGCAAGGTCGGGAAGTTTGAGGACGGCCGCCGCGAAGATGATCGGCGTCGCGAGCAGGAACGCGAAGCGCGCCGCGTCCTTGTGTGAGAGGCCGACGAGCAGCCCCCCGCCCATCGCGGCTCCCGAGCGCGAGAAGCCCGGGATGAGCGCGATCGACTGCGCTGCCCCGACCGTGAAGCTCTGCCTCCAGCCCACGGTGCGCGCGATCCGCTCGTCGTCGTCCTCGGCGACGACCGGGGCGCGCCGCCGCAGTGCCTCCGCACCGAAGAGCATCACGCCGTTGAGGGCGAGGAAGACCGAGGCGTACTCCGGCTTGGCGAACAGATTGCGCAGGGAGTCCTGCAGCAAGAGGCCCAGGATCCCGGCGGGGATCGTCCCCAGGACGAGCAGCCAGCCGAGCTTCGCGTCGGGATCGGTGATCTCGCGGTCGCGCAGTGAGCGACCCAGCCCCTTCACGATCCGCACCCAGTCGTGCCAGAAGAACCCGAGCAGCACCAGCGCGGTCGCGAGGTGGAGCGCGACGAGAAAGGTCAGGAAGTAGGACGCGTCCTGGTGGATGTCCCAGCCCAGGAGATTCGGGAGGATGACGCTGTGCCCGAGGCTCGAGATCGGGAAGAGCTCGGACACGCCCTGGAGCGCTCCGAGGATCGCGGCCTGGAAGTAGCTGATCGGGTGCACTCAGCCGGGATCGCTCGCCTGGCTGCCGCCCTTCTTCGGCCCGGTGTTGAACCAGGCGAAGGCGAGGCAGGCCAACCCGACGAGGAAGGCCGCGATGCCGTGTTTCACGTGATGGTGGGTCGACCCGGCCTCGTGGCCCGGGAAGAAGGAGGGAAGCGACCCGGCCGGCTCGGCCCAGTAGATGACGGCGATGACGATGAGAGCGACGCCGACGACGACCGCGAGGACGACGAGCCATTTCCGGTTGCGGTCGAACCAGTCTCCGGCGGCCATAGGCGCCAGAGTATTAGGTCACCGGATGAGAGGCGTCTGTGAACTCGCGGAACTCGGCCGTGAGCAGATAGGCGGTCTGCTCGCCGATGTCGACGGCGCGGTCGCCGATCCGTTCGATCGTGCGCGCGACGACGACCATCCGCAGGCCCCACTCGCGGAACTCGGGCTCGGCCATGACGTCGACGAGGCGCTCGACGAAGCGGCGGTTCGCGCGGTCGATCAGCTCGTCCAGCTCGACGAGGCTCTCGGCGCCGGCGAGGTCGCGCTGGCTGAAGGAGTCGAGCGCGACGCGCACCATCTCCTCCGCCCGCTCGCCCATCTCCGTGAGCACCTCGACGAGAGCCGGATCCGGGCTGACGTCGGCGACGAGCTGCGTGAGCTTCGCGATGGTCACGCAACCGTCGGCGCTCCGCTCGAGCAGGAGGTTGATGTGGATCATCGCGAGCAGCAGCCGCAAGTCACGCGCGACCGGCGTCTGCAGCGCGAGCAGGTTCTGGATCGAGTGCTCGATGCCGAGGAAGTGGTTGTCGACCTCGTCGTCGAACGCGATCACCTCGTCGGCGAGCTCGCGGTCGCGCTCCTCGAGCGCGCGGATCGCACCGTGGACGGCGCTCACGACGCGCTGCCCCATCTCCTGCAGCTGGGCCTCGATCTGCTCGAGTGCCGTGTCGATAGCCATGGCACGCCAGGGTACTAGCTGGCTTCAGGCGGCGCGCCAGGCCCTGTCACCACTTCGTCTCCACCTCGCAACGGTGGGTTATCCCACCCCTCGGGCGGCCGGTCGTACCTTGCCCGCGAACCCCTGAGGAGGAGGAACAAACAGATGCCGAGAAACGGCAAGATCGTTCGCATCACACTTGCGCTTGTCGCTGCGGCGCTGCTCGGAGCCCTCGCGGTCACGAGTGCCGGTGCGGCTGGGAAGCACTCGACCGACACGCTGAGCGGCTCCGGCTCTTCGCTCATCGCGCCGGCGGTCGCCGTCTGGGAGACCGAGTACACCGGGGCGACCATCCAGTATTCGTCTGTCGGCTCCGGCCAAGGCATCAAGAACATCTCCAATCGCATCGGCGACTTCGGTGCAAGCGATGCTCCGCTGAACAAGCCCCAGGCCGCCGGCTGCCACGGCTGCGTGCAGATTCCCTGGGCGCTGACCGCGACTTCGCCGGTCGTCAACATCCCCGGCGTCGGGCCCAACAAGCTCAAGTTGACCGGATCGGTCCTCGCGAACATCTACCTGGGCAACATCAAGAACTGGGACGACCCTGCGATCAAGAAGATCAACAAGGGGCTCAACCTGCCGAACCTTCCGATCGTGGTCGTGCACCGCAGCGACGGCTCCGGCGATACGTACGTGTTCACGAACTACCTCTCGAAGGTCAACCACCAGTGGAAGCACCAGGTCGGCTGCAACACGACGGTGCAGTGGCCAACGGGCATCGGCGGTAACAAGAACCCCGGCGTGGCCGCAGACGTCGCGCAGAATCCCGGCGCGATCGGCTACGTCTCCATCGCGTATGTGATCTCGAACCATCTCCACCTCGCGAAGCTGAAGAACGCCTCGAACAACTACGTGCTTCCGACCATCAAGTCCATCGAGTCATCGGCGCAGCTGGTCAAGGCACAGAAGATCCCTGCGAACAACAAGATCTCGATCACCAACCCGCCGAAGTCGGCGAAGTTCCACAACGCATACCCGCTTGCGACCTTCACCTACGTGATCGTCCCGACGACGAGCCCGAAGGCGACCGAGCTCAAGTCCTTCATCACATGGGCTCTCGGCTCGAAGGCACAGAGCTCGATCAAGAAGCTCGTGTTCGCGCCGATGCCGAACGTGATCGTGAAGGCGGCGAAGAAGACGCTGACAGAGATCCACTCGTAGGAGAGAATCGCGTCGACTCGTGAGCACCTTCGACGCGACCGATAAACCCGTCCGCCGCTCCCTTGCGGGGCGGCGGACGCGTTTCGGCGATCTCCTCCTGGAGGGTGTCGCCGGGGCTGCCACTGCCGGCGCGCTGATTCTCGTCGGCCTGATCGCCTACAAGATCGTCCAGGGGGCTCGCCTTTCCGTCTCGACGTTCGGGCTCGGCTTCCTCACCCACGTCGGCTGGGACCCGGTCCACAACCAGTTCGGCGCGGCGGTCTTCCTCTTCGGGACGGCGGTGACCTCCATCGGGGCGCTGCTCCTCGCGACGCCGCTCGCGCTCGGGGTGGCGCTCTTCCTCACGGAGCTCGCGCCATCGTGGATCCGCGGGCCCGTCACGGCCCTCGTCGAGACGCTCGCCGCGATCCCCAGCGTCGTGATCGGGCTCTGGGGCATCCTCGTGCTCGGGCCGGTGCTGCGTGAGCACGTAATGCCGTTCCTCCACTCCACGCTCGGCTTCATCCCTCTGTTCGGGCCGGTCACCACGGGCACAAGCGTCTTCACCGCGATCGTCGTGCTGACGCTCATGATCCTCCCGATCATCTCGAGCATCTCGCGTGAGCTCTTCCTCGGGGTTCCGTCGGAATTGAAGGAGGCGGCGCTCGGGCTCGGTACGACGCGCTGGGAGATGGTGCGCGGCGTCATCTTTCCCTACGCGCGCGGCGGCGTCGCCGCCGCGATGATCCTCGGCCTCGGCCGCGCGGTGGGCGAGGCGATCGCCGTGTCGATGGTGATCGGTGCCGCCACCACGGGAATCCACTGGAACCTGTTCGACGCGGGAAACGCAATCGCGGCGCAACTCGCGAACGACTATTCGAACGCGACCCCGGGCTTGTGGACCTCGTCGCTGTTCTATCTCGCGCTGATTCTGCTCCTCTTCTCGCTGCTCGTGAACCTGCTCGCGCAGATGATCGTGCGTCGTGTCGCAAGGCGTCAAGGGCTGGCGACGCGGTGAGCGCCACCGGCCTGACGCCGCTGTCGCGGCCGAGCGACCGGCTCACGCGGCGGCGGATCGTGAATCGCGCGATGGAGCTGCTGGCGTGGCTCGCCGCGGCGATCGCCGTCGCGATCCTCGTCATCGTCGTCTGGTCGGTGGCGAAGCGCGGCGCGAGCGCGATCAACCTCGACCTGTTCACGAAGACCCAGAACGCCCTCGCGCAATTCGGGATCGGCAACGCGAAGCAAGGGCTGGCGAACGCGTTCGTGGGCAGCATCGTGATCGTCGGGATTGCGACCCTGATGGCGCTGCCGTTCGGGATTCTCGTCGCGATCTACGTCAACGAGTTCGCCCCGAGAGCGATCCGCGGCGGCGTCAGCCTGGTGCTCGACGTGCTGAACGGTATCCCGGCGATCGTGATCGGCATCTTCGTCTTCGGTCTGATCGTGGCCGGTCACGGCCAGAGCGGCCTCGCCGGCTCCTTCGCGCTCGCGGTGCTGATGCTTCCGCTCGTCGCGCGCGCGACCATCGAGGTGCTCGCGCTCGTCCCGGACTCGCTGCGCGAGGCCTCGCTCGGTCTCGGTGTGCCCCGCTGGCGGACCACGTTGGGGATCGTCCTCCCGCAGACGATCGGCGGTGTCGTGACCGGAGCGGTGCTTGCCGTCGCCCGCGTGGCCGGCGAGACGGCACCGCTGCTCTTCACGACGTCGGTCGTCGGGACACAGATGAACTGGAATCCGACGCACCCGCTCTTCTCGGTGCCGCTCGCGATCTTCGAGTTGTCGGAGGCCGACGACCCGTCGTCCCACGCGCTCGCGTGGGCGGCTGCATTCGTGTTGCTGATGTTCATCCTGCTGACGAGCCTGACCGCACGCTGGCTCGCCAATCGGAGCCGTCGCAAGATCGGGCGCGTCGCCTGATGAGCGAACCGAGGGGAGAGACGATGTCCGTGTCGAGTACGATCGAGCAAGCCGTGCGCGTCGAGACGAAGCGTCAGCCGCTGCCGCCTCGTGAGCGGCTCGAACAGGTCTTCGACATTCAGGACCTGACGGCGATCTACGGCTCGAAGCCGGCCCTCAAAGACGTGTCGATGGAGGTCTACAAGAACCTCGTCACGGCCGTCATCGGCCCTTCGGGCTGCGGCAAGAGCACGTTCATCCGCTGCCTGAACCGCATGAACGACCTCGTGCCGAGCTTCAGCCAGACGGGAACCATCCGGTACCACGGGCAGGACATTGCCGCGAAGGACGTCGATCCGGTGGCGGTCCGGCGCACGATCGGCATGGTCTTCCAGCGGCCGAACCCGTTCCCGAAGTCGATCCAGGACAACGTCATCTGGGGCCTGAAGGTGCTCGGGATGAAGGACAACCTCTCCGATCGCGTCGAGCGCGCGCTGACGCAGGCCGCTCTGTGGGACGAGGTGAAGGATCGGCTGAAGCAGAGCGCCCTCTCCCTCTCGGGCGGTCAGCAGCAGCGTCTCTGCATCGCGCGCGCCATCGCGGTCGAGCCGGACGTCGTGCTGATGGACGAGCCGGCCTCGGCGCTCGATCCGATCGCGACGCAGGCGATCGAGCACCTCCTGCACGAGCTGAAGACCGAGTACACGTTCGTGATCGTGACGCACAACATGCAGCAGGCGGCCCGCGTCGCGGACATGACCGCCTTCTTCTCGATCTCGCGCGGCGGCGAGGGTGAGCGCTGGGGCGAGCTCGTCGAGTACGACGCGACCGAGAAGATCTTCACCGCCCCCTCCGACAAGCGCACGGAGGACTACGTCACCGGCCGCTTCGGCTGAGCCGAAAGGCTCCGTCTACCGCGGGAATCTGGCGCGGATCGTGAGGCCGCTGCCGGCGTCGCTTCTGGCTTCGATCTCGCCGCC
>Ga0335072_10012696_pt1 | contig 12030 bp, 10 predicted proteins | sample Lox_Sample_21_FD_206725 | JGI IMG/M metagenome (GOLD analysis project Ga0335072, IMG submission 206725) | Soil microbial communities from Loxahatchee National Wildlife Refuge, Florida, United States - Lox_Sample_2.1 | ecosystem: Environmental > Terrestrial > Soil > Wetlands | place: USA...
CGCCCAGGCGGGTAACGTGGCCGGATACACCTGTCGCAGGCAAGAGGCCTTTCGGTATTTTAATTTGCCGATAGCGCGCGCGGCGCGGTGTTAACGTTTCTGTCATCGTCAGTCTGACCACTGCATCCTGTAGCGGATCGTCCTGCGATCACCCGGCGCGAGAGAGACATGGCAGACGGCATAACCGGACTCCAACGTGAATTGAGCGTCATCCGAGTCGAGCCGCATGGCCGTGAACCCCGACTGCCGAAGCTCGAACACGATGCCGACAGCCTTCTTGTTCACTACCGTAACCTCGATCTCCTGCTTCAGCTTTCTGGTCCGTCCGCTGCCGCTGGTTGTGCTGTCGCTTACACGCGTCTCGACGGGCACGTCCATCGCGCGGCCGGTATCGATTTCGAACGGCAAATCCGTCGCGATATCATTCACTGAATCGTGTCCGACAAACACTGGCGATCCGTCTGACGAAGTCTCGAAGACGGAAACGCCGCCCGCCGGTAATGGTTTACCCAATCCATCTTGTTCGCGATTGCGCAGGCGCAGGACGACTTCGGCCCTCTCATTGAGATCGGGTTTGGCTCCGTACACGGAATACCGATAGACACGCTCGAACGTGACGTCTGGCCGATAGAGAAACTGGATCTGCTTGGTCTGCCGGGCCGCGACGGTGACGGCTTCGGGTAAGGGGTAAAGCTTATAGTCGCCTAGTGTCTGCGCCTGGATTTCCCGCTGGGTATACGCGTTGATCGCCAGCGGCACGGATTGGATGTCTTGCGATCTGCGTTCGGCCGTCACGACAACCTCCTGCATCGGGGCCGGAGGAGGCGGCGGCGGCGGATATTTCGCCCAGTCGATCTGCGTCGGCCAGCAATTTGTGGCAAGCACGAGCGGTTCCGCGCGGATCGGATTGTCGGTGCCGGTCCTTTGCAGCTGGCCGGCGACCGCGCTCACCGGAATATGATCGAAGCTCGTGTCGCTGAAATTGGCGAGCGTCAGCCAGCCGTGCAATTCAAGCTTGTCCGCGCCGGGATCCAAATGCGCCACATAATCCGCCGACCAGTTGAGGCCGGTTGCGATGTAGCTCAGCCTGATCGTGTAGTGCCCCGCCGACGGCGCGTTCGTGCGCACCGACAGTGTCGGTCTGTCGGCGAGGCCGCCGGGAACTTGGTCGAAGACGAGCTTTTCCGGCAAGGCGCTGCAGCGGAGCGCTTCCAGCTTGCCGCCGACGTCGAAGACGACTCCATTGGGACCGGAGCGAACGACGGCCGTTTCTTCGACGTGCTTTCCCGTTTTGATGTCGGTGCGCACGAGGCGCACGGTTTCGCCGATGGATTTCGCAAGCAGCGATCCGGGACTCAAAAGATCGTAATCGAAGTTTTGCTCGAGGACGCCCGCCGGCAGTCCGTCGATCTTGGCCGTCTGCGGCACCATGGTCGACGTCACGTTCTCGAACTTCACAACAGCAGGACCGGCCGGCAGATCGACCGTGCGTATCTCCGTGACGAAAGCCAGACCGGCCATGGGCCCCATGCGAAGGAGCTGTGACGTCTCGACAGCCTCTTCGTGATAGAAGGTGAGCGCAACGCTGTCGGCGCGTTCGGAGACCACGGCGGCGCGCGCGGAGGCGCAGGCCGCGAAAAGCGCAACAGCCAAAAAGCATCCGGTCCGCACGATCAATCGCCGGAATCGACAGTGAAGGTCAGTGTCGTCTGGCCGTTTGCGGGAACGGGAACGCTCCAGCCAAGCGTGCTCGCATCGATGCGGCGGCTCGGGAGGCTTTCAGTTTCCACCTTGCCGTTGCGCCAAAGTCCGTCCTGCCGCAATTCAACGGTCACCGGTTCCGATCTGGCGTTGCGCAGCACATAGGACATCGCATAGCGCGTGCGGACGCGCGAAATCTTCTCGCTGGCGACAAGCGTCGGCTGCACGGTGACGTCGAAGGCTTCGCCGATCTTCACCGACAGTTCCGAGCCGGCGGGCGTGTGAGAGATGTCGTCCTCGCCCGCGAATTTCGGCTCGCCGGCCTGATCGCGGATGTAGACGCGCATGACGCCTTCCGGCAGCGCCTTCTCCGTGTTCGAGAAATCGATGTCGACGTCCGCGTGTACCGGATTCTCGGAGCTTTCGAAGCCGTAGGTGCGGTACTCGTAAACCTTCTTCGCGCTCACGTGCTGGTCGAGAAACCCGACCTGTTTGGTCTGCGCCTCCGCGACCGTGACCCGTTCGGGCAGGGTATAAAGATAGTAGTCGGCGACAGAGGCTTCGTTCGAGGCCTGCGTGCCCGCACTATGGTTGGCCGGACGCGGCTGCTGCCAGCTATTGTTCCGGTATTCCCCGGAAATGTTGATGTCGCCGGCGACAAGCTGCGTTTTCGCATCCTTGTAGCTCGTACCCGAATTGTTGGTGAGCGTGATCCAGCCCTGAAAATTGAGGGCGCTTTGCTTCTCGTCGAAGAGCGCAACATAGTCCGCGCGCCACGAAAGCCCGGTCGTGAGATAGGAGAGTGAAACGTCGTGCGGTCCGCCTTGCGCGGCATCGACCGTGACCGAAAGCGTCGGCTGGGCGCGGAGGTTCTCGGGGATACTGTTGAAGATGACCTGCGTCGGCAGGCCGTCCGCGCTCAGCACTTCTATGCGATTGCCGATCTTCAGCACCACGCCGCTGTTGACCGAAAGCACGATCGCCTTTTCGTGCGTCTGTGCGCCGGTGCCGGGGATGGTGCGCACGATCTCGATCTCGTGGCCGACGGCTTTTTCCATCATCTTCGAGGGTGTCAGAAGGTCGTAATCGAAATTCTGCTCGACGACGCCGAGGCCCGCGCCGGAGAGTGCGACAGTCTCGGGCTTGATGCTCGCCGACACGTCTTTGAATTCGAGACGCGTGCGGCCGGCCGGTACGTCAACATGTCGCTGATCCTCAACGAGCGCGAGATTGTTGTTGTAGACGGTGATGGACAGTTTTTGCGGCGCGTCGGCCGCGTAAGCTGCGCCCGCAATCGTGATCGCCGCCATGCAAATCGCCGAAATTCGCATGAATGCCCCCGCACCTTGCCTTGCAAAAAACTCTAGGTGGAAATGCTGACAGCCGCCATGGGGCGGATGCGCGACGGAATTCGGGCGAAATTTGGGGCGAAATTGAGAAACCCGCGCAAGTTTCCCTGCGCGGGCTCTCGCCTGACGGGCCGCACGTGGAGGGGCTTGCCGCACGGACCGACGCTTCGAGATCATTTGGCTTGGTAGGGCCTCGATCTCCGGGATGGACGATGGCAGAGCGGTCCTGAACGCGATCTGGACGGCGCGTTCATCTGAGGTTCATCGCAAGCGCGATAGAAAACTCCATGTGTCGGCGTGCGCTCTTCTCGCTGTTGTTCCTGGTTGCCCTGGCTTCAGCGCTGCCGTCGCCGAGCCCGGCACAGGAGCCCTATCCCCGTGACGCTTATGGCGGACAGGTGATGCCGCTCGATCGCATCCTGCCCAATGTGCGCGCCGGCCGGCCGGGCCGCTTTTACGACGCTGAAGGGCCGTTTCCCGACGGCTATGGTGGCTATCACTACCGCATCAAATGGTTGACCCCGCAGGGCCGGGTGATATGGCTCGATGCGGATGCCCGTTCCGGTCGGGTGCTGGGCCTCGCCCGCGGCGACTGGCGCGAGCAGGGGCCGCCGGCTGCGTTCGGAGGCGGCGGGAGACCGGGCTATATGGGGCCTCCGCCCGGAGGCTTCAGGGGCGGCCCGCCGGGTGGCGGCTTCGGGAGACCCCCGGGTGGTCCGGGAGGTTTCGGCAGGCCGCCGGGCGGACGCGGGCCGGGTCCCGGCGGCTGGCACGGCGGCGGTGGCGGACATGGCCACGGCCGATAGGGCAGACAGACGATGCGCATTTTACTGGTCGAAGACGACAAGGATCTCCAGCGGCTTCTGAAGCGCGCCCTGAGCGACGCAGGCTATGTGGTCGACGTCGCCAGTGACGGCGAAGAAGGCCACTTCCTGGGCGATACCGAACCTTATGACGCCGTCATTCTCGATCTCGGCCTGCCCAAGATGGACGGCGTGCGCGTGCTCGAGAACTGGCGCAAGGACGGCAAGAAGATGCCGGTGCTGATCCTGACCGCACGCGATCGCTGGAGCGACAAGGTGGCGGGCTTCGATGCCGGCGCCGACGACTATCTCGCCAAGCCGTTCTACACCGAAGAGCTTCTGGCGCGGGTGCGCGCACTCTTGAGGCGCACGGCCGGTCTTGCGACATCGGAGATCGAGATCGGCTCGCTCAGGATCGACACGCGCGCCTCGCGCGTCACCGTCAACGGCAATCCCGTCAAGCTGACCTCGCTCGAATATCGCCTTCTGTCCTATCTCGCCCATCACCGCGGCCGCGTCGTTTCGCGCACGGAGCTCGTCGAGCATCTCTATGATCAGGACTTCGATCGCGATTCGAACACGATCGAAGTGTTCGTGGGGCGCCTGCGCAAGAAGCTCGATACGAACCTGATTCAAACGGTACGCGGCCTTGGCTATTGCCTCGAGACTCCTGACAAGATTCAAGGCGACGCCAAGGCGTAGCTCGCTCGCGCGGCGGCTCATCCTTGCGGCGGCTGTATGGACGGTGGCGGGCCTCGCCATCGGCGGCTTCGTCCTGTCCAACAATTTCCGCAACTCGGTCCAGAGCGATTTCGACGAGCGGCTGAAATTCTATCTCGACGGGATGATCGCGGCCGGCGAACCCAATGCGCAAGGAGAAGTCTCGCTCAGCGGCCGTTTTGCCGACGCGCGCTTCGAGCGCGCCTATTCGGGCTGGTACTGGGAGATCATTCCCGTCGATTCGAAGAACGCCAGTGACGGGCAGATCTCGCGATCGCTGTTCGACTACACGATCCGGCCGTCCGATCTGCGCACCGGCGGACACGTGGTCTACGGCTATGCGCAAGGCCCCGATCAGCAGCGCGTGCGCTTCGTCGCGCAACGGCTCGAATTTCCCATCACCGCGTCGCCCCAGCCGAACGACGCGCGCGCCTATTACTTTCTCGTGGCCGGCAACATGGCCGAGGTCGAGGCCGAGGTGGCGCAATTCGACGGCACGCTCATCTGGAGCTTCGCGCTTCTCGGCGTGGGCCTTGTCGGCGGCATCTTCATCCAGGTGCTGATCGGATTGCAGCCGCTCAGGCGCGTCAGCGAAGCGCTCGCCCGCATCCGCGAGGGCAGGGCGCGCCGCCTTGAGGGACGTTTCCCGTCGGAGATCGAGCCGCTCGCCGCCGAACTCAACAGCCTCATCGAGCACTCCGCCGAAGTCGTCGGGCGCGCGCGGACGCACGTATCCAATCTCGCGCACTTTCTGAAAACGCCGTTGACCGTGCTGTCGAGCGAAGCAGCGGCGGCGCCGGGGCCGCTCGCCGACAGCGTGCAACGCCAGGTCGACACCATGCGCCGCCAGGTCGATCATTATCTCGCCCGTGCCCGCGCCGCCGGCGCCGTCGATGCGCTCGGCAACCGCACGCCGGTCAAACCCGTGCTCGACGATCTCGCGCGCGTGCTCCTGCGCATCCATCAGGATCGCGACCTCGACATCTCCGTCGATTGTCCGCCGCACCTGTCGTTTCGCGGCGAACGTCAGGATCTCGAGGAAATGGCCGGAAATCTGATGGACAATGCCTGCAAATGGGCGAAACGCCGAGTCACGGTCACCGCGGCGCGCTTGGACGGTCCACAATTTGACATTCGTGTCGACGATGACGGACCCGGCATCGATCCGCACGAACGTGCACTTGTAGGCGAACGCGGCGAACGTCTCGACGAAAGCGTGCCGGGCAGCGGACTGGGGCTCGCCATCGTGCGCGATATCGCGAAATTATATGGCGGCGCGCTTGCGCTGGAAGATTCTCCGCTCGGCGGGCTCGAGACGCGCCTCGTATTGCCGGTTATCGCTTAGGCGACATCGGGAAAGTACCCGTTAACAATGTCCTATTAATCTTGGGATCGGGCGCCAAACTGACGTCCGGCGGGCAGCGTATAACGTCCGGACATGCGTATGATTCGGAATGACAAATTGAGGATGTTGCGCGCGTTCTTGGGCACGTTGCCCGAGCCCGTTGCCGTGCGCCTCGCAAAGGCCGTCGAACTGGATCGTCTCGCGGACGGAAAAGTTCTTCCGCACGATCTCATTCTCGAAGGCCTGCGGCCTGTTTTGCGGCGCGCGGAAAACGTCGAGCGCACGCCGTCGCCGATGCGCATGTTCTGTCAGCCCTTCGCGGATCTGCTCTCGAGCGCGCCGCGCAAGGAAAAGATCACCGGCCGCATCGCGCATGCTTCGATCCCGAAAGTGTGGACGTGGCTCTCCGAGACGCTGCTTCCGGAAGAGGTCGCGAAATACGCGGACGACGTGAAAGCCGACGTCCTCGATTTCCGCATCGACGATGCGCACAAGCGGGCGCAGACGTTCTGGCCGCTCGCATCGAGCGAGATGCTGGCGGCGCTCTCGTCGTCGTCGAGCGCCACGATCAAGGCAACGCGCTCGGTCCTGGGCTCCGATGCGGTTGCGGGCGATGCCCGCGAGATGGCGATCCTTCTGTCCGTCGGCCCTGCGATCATCGAGTTGCAGCGCGTGATGCCGCAGCAGACGCCCGCGCTGACGGATGAATTGCTGCACACGCTGCGTGAAATCTACGACGTCGTCGTCGAAAAGGTGCCGGACGCGGCACCTTATATCGCGGTCGTCGCCATGAACCGGCTGGTGCGGCCGTGGGAAGCGCTTCGCCTGCCGCTTGCGATTTCCCGTCAGACGCAGGACACGCTCATCAGCAACACCGATATGGGCCTCGTGGGCGAGATCCTGTTCGCCGACATCGAAGACCACGCCGTCGCCGTGCGCAATGCGCGCCAGCCGGAATTCGACGTCGACGATCTCGTGATGCATATCGAGAAGTTCGCGATGCTGTCGAGCGGTCTCGTGATGGAAGTCGAAATGCGGCGCGCGGGCAAATGGGGCCAGCGCCTGTTGAAGGACCGCCAGGCACTGGCCGAAGTGATGGATGCCTATATGGAGCGGGCGCCGCGGGAGGTGCTCGCAGCCTTGCCGACGGTGCGTGCCGGCGCGTTTTCGGGCGGCCCGCGCGTGCCCGATCTTCGCCGCGTGCCCGATGCGGCCAAAAAGGAACGCGCGCTGCGTTATGCAAGGCTGATCGCGGGCTGCAAGGACTTCGCGCCGCAAGGCTCGTTCGGCTCTGCGCTGGCACGGGCGCAGGAAGAGGTCGCCACCGTGCTCACCACCTATTGCGACGAGATGCTGCGCGAGCTGAAGACGGCGGAAGGCGACCGCCGCGCCATTGCCGAGCAATATTTCACGCTGGCCGCTGACCTCACGGGATTTCTCCTCAGTCCCGAAGAAGGCGAATTCCTCCGCCGCCGCGGGAGAGCCGCACTGTCGCAGGCGGCGGCTTAAACACTTCATTTCGTCATCACCCGTGACCGCGCTTTTCGCGCGGGAGCCGGGTGACCCATTTTTCGCGCGGAAGAAATTGGGTCGTCCGGACGCTGCGCGCCGGGCGATGACGAAAGTTTTTTAAATGGTACCGTCAGCGATCAGCGCATCTATTTCAGCGCTCGAATAACCCAGCTCCCGCAGCACTTCGTCATTGTGCTCGCCCAGCACCGGCGCGCGGTGGCGCACTTCGCCGGGCGTCGCGTGCAGTTTCACCGGTGTCGCCGCGATCGGCGCGCGGCCGATGCCGGGGAAGTCCGTGTCGGTGAAGAAGCCCGCGGCTTTGACATGCGGATCGGCCATGGTCTCGCGCATGCTGAGCACCGGCCCCGCCGGCACGCGCGCCTTTTCGAATGCCGCGACCGCTTCCTCGCTCGTCTTCTCGGCGCACCATTTGGCGACATGCGCGCTCACGACCTCGCCGCAATCGCCGCGGGATTTGTCGCTGGCGAAACGTTCGTCTTCGATCCACTCCGGTGCGCCGACGAGTTTCGCCGCGCGCCAGAACAAGGGATCGCCGTTGACCGCGACGGTGATCCAGCCGTCCTTCGTCTGGAAGATGTCGCTCGGCGCCGCCGTCTGGCTGCGGTTGAGCGAGGGTTCGCGATCGAGCTTCAGCACGGCTTCTTCGATCAGCATGCCGCTGAAGAAGGTGAGCGCCGTCCGCAGCAGCGCGCCTTCGACGAGTTGGCCGCGCCCCGTCTGATCGCGCACGCGCAAGGCCGCCATCACGCCCAGCGCCAGCAGCGATGCGGTTCCGAAATCGACATACGGCGCCGCGCATCTCACGGGCTGATCTTTCGTCCCCGAGAAATACGCAGCCCCCGACATCGCCTGCGCCACGCCGTCGAAGCCCACGCGGTCGGCATAGGGGCCTTCGAGGCCGAACGCCGACACCACCGCAACAATCGCGCGTGGGTTGATCGCGGACACGCTGTCGTAGTCGAGGCCCATCTGTTTCAGCGTCTGGCCGGGAAGGTTGGCGATCACCACGTCCGACTGCTTGATCAGCCGCCGCATAACGTCGCGGCCTTTCTCGGTCGCGGGATCGAGCGTGAGGCTCCGCTTGTTCCGGTTCATCTGCAGGAACATGGCGCCTTCGCGGGGGGCGCCGTCCGGAGTTTCGCCAAGCGAGACGAGGGTGCGGTCCTCGCGGCCGTCGCGCTTCTCGACGCGGATGACCTCGGCGCCGAAATCGGCCAGGAGCGCGCCGCAATAGGGTCCTGCGATGTAGCGTCCGAAATCGATCACCCGGATGCCTTGAAGCGGCTTTGTCATGAAAATTACCTCTTGGAACTCACGAGAATTTGCGTCGTTATTCCGGACCCCGAAGAGGCCGGCCCGCCGGAGTATGCCATGACCGCGCGCGACGCGTTCGCCTACCTGAACCGGATCGCCGGCATCGCCCCCCTGAAGGTGCCGTCTTTCACCTCCGACGACCCCATCGTGCCCACGCCGTTTCGCGTCGCGGAAGCGTCCGCGGCCTCGGTGGGGCTCGCCGCCTCGGCGGCGCACGAGATCTGGCGTCTGAGGGGCGGCGGGCAGCAGGAGATCGGCGTCGATCTCAGGGCGGCGGCCACATCGCTCGTCTCGTTCGCGCTTCTGAAGCGCAACGGCAGTTCCGTGCCGAGACCCGCGGAAACCAATCCGACGGTCGGCTTCTATCAGACGGCCGATCAGCGCTGGATCCATCTTCACGGCGGCTTTCCCCTTCTCGCCAAGCGCACACTCGATCTGCTCAACGCCGAGAACAAAAAAGAAGCGGTCGCGGCCGCTGTCTCACGCTGGAATGCACAGGCGCTGGAAGACGCGATCGCCTACATGAAATTGAGCGGCGCGGCGGCGCGCAACGAAACCGAATGGCGTCAGACGGGGCAGGGCATGCTGCTTGCCAAGACGCCGCCGATCGTGCTCAAGAAAATCGGCGAAGCGCCGGTGCTGCGTCTCGGCGAAGGCCGGCAACCGCTCGAAGGCGTGCGCGTGCTCGATCTGACGCGCGTGCTGGCCGGGCCGACTGTCGGCCGCACACTCGCCTCGCACGGCGCCGAAGTGCTCGGCGTGCGGGCCGAAAAGCTTCCGACCATCGACGTCTTCGATCTCGACACGGGACAGGGCAAGCGTTCGACCTTTCTCGATCTGACGAAACCCGGCGATGCCGAGCAGCTGCGGGCGCTGGCGCGCGAAGCGCATGTGTTTGTCGACTCCTATCGTCCCGGCGCGCTTGGCGGACTTGGCGTGACACCTGCCGCGCTGTCGCATTCTTCGCCCGGCATCATCTATTGCGCCGTATCCTGTTACGGCCATCAGGGGCCATGGGCCTCGCGGCGCGGCTGGGAGCAACTGGCGCAGACCGTCACCGGCATTGCGGGCGAACAGGGCGCCTTTCTGGCGCAGCGCGCGGGACTGCGGCGCGAGGCGCCGCCGGCGCTGATCCCGGCCGCGGTCTGCGATTACATCACGGGCTATCTCGGCGCCGCGGGTGTCGCCGCCGCGCTTCTGCGGCGGTTCCGCGAAGGCGGGAGCTGGCTGGTCGAGGTTTCGCTCTGCGCCACGGCGATGTGGCTTCAGTCCCTCGGCCGGGTGCCGGCAGCCGATGTGCCGCGCGACTGGTCGCCGGCGGAAGGACTCGACGGCTACGGGCAGTCATGCGAAACGGAGCTGGGACGCCTCGATTTTCTCGGACCCGTCGTGCGCATGTCGGAAACACCGCCGCGCTGGACGCTGCCGCCGCCGGAGCTTGGCGCCGACAAGCCCGCCTGGAGCAATCCGTAGGCGGATCATTATTGCGCTCAAGGACCGTCATGCCGCCGAAGATAAATCCCCTCAAGCTCAATCCCCTGCAATTGCGCACGCTCACCTTGCTCCAGGCGCTCGCGCGCGTGCCGGGCGCCGCCAATGCCGGCCCCGGTCAAGGTGAGGTCACCGTCGCGCGTTTCCCGCAGGCCCATGGCGATCATTTCCATCTGGGCGATGCCGTCGTCTCCGGCAAGGACGCGACCGGGCTCTACAACGACAAGGTCTGGCACGCGCTTGAGCGCAAAGGTCTCGCCAAAGCGGATTACCCGCACCGCATCGTGCTGACGCCGGCGGGACTTTCCTACGACACCGGCCTCGCGTCCGAGCTGCTGCGCCGCTCGGGACATTAGCGCTATCCCGGCTTCGCCGATGCCTCGCGCGCATGCTGCGCTTCCATGCCGGCGATGTCGGTGCGCGTGAGTGCCAGCACTGCGACTAGCGCCGCGGCGAATCCCGACGCCGCGCCGATGCCGAGCGCCCAGCGCGGTCCGAAGCTGTCGGCCACCCAGCCCACGATCGGTGCGCCGATCGGTGTGCCGCCGAGCGCAACGGCCAGACGGAGCGCCATCACACGTCCGCGCATTGCGGGCTCGGTCGTCAGCTGCATCAGGCTGTTGGTCGTGTTGAAGAACAGCAATGCCGGCACGCCGATGACGACGAGCGCCGCGCCGAACAGCCAATAGTTGGGCGCCAGCGCCGCGAGTGTGCAGCCGATCCCGAAGACCAGAGCACTTGTCAGAAGCGACTCGAATTTCGGCATCTCGCGTCGCCCCGCCCCGATCAGCGCGCCGATGATGGTGCCGATTCCCATGATCGAGGACAGAAGCCCGTAGCCGCGCGCGTCGACATGGAAGATGCGCACCGCCATGGTCGAGACGAAGATCGGGAAGTTCAATCCGAACGTGCCGATGAGAAAAAGCATGACCAGCATCGCCCGCAGATCGGGCCGCGACCAGGCGTAGCGGATGCCGCCTATGAGGTTCGCGCCGCTGCGATGGGCCCTCGGACGCGTGCGAAGCTCGCCGACGCGAAGCCGCGTGAGCGAGATCAGCACCGCGACGAAGGAAAGGCCGTTGATCACGAACGCCCAGCCGGTACCGATCGAGGCAATGACGAGACCCGCAACAGCGGGCCCGACCATCCGCGCGGCGTTGAACGACGTCGAATTGAGCGAGACGGCGTTCGCCAGATCCGTATCGCCCACCAGCTCCGCGACGAAGGTCTGTCGCACGGGCGAATCGAACGCCGTGGCGCAGCCGAACAGGAATGCGAAGACATAGACGTGCCAGAGCTGCACGAGATGGGTGACGGTGAGGATGCCGAGCGCAAGCGCCAGCGCGCCCATGCCGGCCTGCGTGACGAGGAGCAGCTTGCGCTGGTTGAAGTGATCGGCGGCGAAACCGGTGAGCGGCAGCAGAAGAAATTGCGGCCCGAACTGCAGCGCCATGACGATGCCGACGGCAGAGGCGCTGTGGTGGGTGAGCTGCGTCAGGACCAGCCAGTCCTGCGCCGCGCGCTGCATCCAGGTGCCGACATTGGAGACGAGCGCGCCGGCCGCCCAGACCCGGTAGTTGTAGCTCCTGAACGAACGAAAGACCCCAGCCAGACGGGCTCTCATCGGCCCTCCGGCGCATTGCCGCCGTGGAAACGGCCGAAATGGCGCGCGCAGAACAACGCGATCGCCAGCGCGCCGATCCCGAAGGCCGCGACGTCGATATCCGAACGGATATCGAAATCACCGAAGCGGCAGACGAGTGCGTACGCAACG